>WNFR01011726.1_pt1 | contig 20176 bp, 15 predicted proteins | sample 5400221 | NCBI WGS metagenome assembly WNFR01 (sample SAMN13153357, study PRJNA577476) | soil metagenome | isolation source: 40 cm soil under Madrone tree | place: USA:California | collected 2016-06-14 | reverse complement strand
GGCCGTGCAACGCATGGCCCGCAGCTTTGCCGAGTCGATCGTTTCGACGTTGATTAACGGGTTCGGAGTTAAAGAGGACAAGTAAGCGGCACAGACTCTAGTCTGTGACTCAACGTTCTTCGCGGTCAATCATCACAGACCAAAGTCTGTGCCACCAAAAAAGCCATGCCGGTTCGCGCACCAAAAGATCTCACTCAATCGCTGAAGCAGGGAGTGATCGCCCCCGTCTATTTTCTGTTCGGCCCGGAGACTTATCTCCGGGCCGAAGCCGCGCGCGCGATCGCGGAGGAGGCGTTGCGGAACACGCTGCTGCGTGAATTCAACGAGTCGTCCTTTAACCTTTTGACCGACGATGTGGGTTCAGCCGTGGCGATCGCGGAACAACTGCCGATGATGTCGGATCGTCGCGTGATCCGGATCAGGAATTTCGGCAAGCTGCGTGAAGCCGACGAAGGTATGCTGGTCAACTACCTGGAGCGGCCGGTCGAAACTTCGGTCGTCATTTTCTCGGCCGACGACCTCGATAAGCGGAAAAAGTTGGCAAAGTCGCTCATGGCTAGCGCCGCTTTTGAATTCCAGCCGCTGAAAACCAATGAGCTTCAAATCTGGATTAAATCTCATCTGAAAAAGCTAAAGGTTGAGATTGAACCACGAGCCGGACATCGCATCATGGAAATGGTCCGGAGCGATCTGCACACGCTGACCAATGAACTGAACAAACTGGCGGCGGCCTCGTTACCGTCGGGTCGTATTACCATCGAGCTGGTTGATGCGTTGATTAGTCGTTCCCGCGAACACATGAACTGGGAGTTGAGCGATCATATAGTCGCGGGCAATCGCCCGGCGGCGCTTAAGACGCTGCACGACTTGTTGGATGATGGAGTCGAGCCAGTTTTGCTGATCGGATTGATTGCCGGGACCTATCGGCGCATAGCTTTGGCGAAAGCACTCCTGGCGCAGGGAGCCGCGCCGGCGAAAATTTTCAGCGAAGTGCGCATGCCGCCATTCAAACAGGGCGCCTATCTGTCGATGCTTAACAGAACCGATTCCAGAGCCGTAGGGCAAAGGATTAGACGCATTGCAGAAGCCGACCTGGCCATCAAGACTTCCAAAGCGACACCGCGGATGCAGGTCGAAATGCTTGTCTGCGAGTTGATGAGCTAGGCCTGATGACGTCCGAAAGGGCGATCCACGAACTCACACGAAATAACTCGAACCAAAATCTTGCGTGCCGTTTCGTGTGGTTTAGTGGATCGCATTTGCTGCCGCATCACGCTGCAAAAAACGAGGCGGACCGGGTTAACGATCCGCCTGACACTTTTCGAAAATCTTCCGGGTTACTGATAAGGGCGCAGGCTAAAGCCTGAACTCTGAACTGAACCACATCTTACTTCGCGCTCACCTGAGTTACGCGAGCCGTCAAACGCGATTTGTGCCGCGCGGCGGCATTGCGATGCAGCGCGCCTTTCCTTACGGCCTTATCGATTTCGGAAACAGTCGTCGGGAGCAGCGAACTGGCTGTCTGCCCGTCTCCGCCATCGAGGGCGCTGCGCAGCTTCTTGATCGAAGTGCGCAACTTCGTGCGATTGTTCCGATTAATAAGGCGACGACGCTCGCTTTGGCGCACACGCTTTTCTGCTGATTTATGATTAGGCATGCAAAATCTCCGTTAATTCAGTACTCTGACGCTGGCTAACTGGCCGGGCGCGAAGTTAGAGATTATGGGGAGCGGAATAAGCAGTGTCAAGGCGAGACGTTTAGGGATTTTGGAGTGCGGTGGCAAGCGCAGCGCGACACCGCTTTGAATCATTCCGAAAAACCAAAGCGCCGTCGCCGCTTTGCTCTGCCGGCGCACTCCAAAATTCTCCCTCAGTCATTCAACTGCACTGAACGCAGAATATTCTGAAAAGTGCTCTGATAGGTGTTGTAATCGCTCTGCGGAGCGACCGAGATGATGTAGAGCAACTGGCCATTCCGCAATTGGGTAGTTACTACGTTGACCACTTCGGGCTGCCCAGTCGCCTCGTTGGTGTTACTCAAACTAATCAATAACCCATTGCGGTTTCCGACATAAGTGCGCTGATAGCCAGTGCTGGCCCGCAAGTTCGCACTGCCTTGCTGCAAGTTGTTCAGAAAATCGTTGGTGGCCTGTTGCAGGTTGCTGCTGTTTGTCTGGGCCAGGCCGATATTGAGTCCATGGGTGAAGACAGACTGACCATTGGCCGATCCGTAACCACCATTCGGCGCGTACCAAACCGATTCCTGCTCGGACATTTCGCGCCAATTGTCTGGCACACTCAGCCGCACGACGCCGAGTGCGGTGTAGGTACGAAAGCGCGATGATGGATACTCGACCCGGCCTCGCGGTGCAGAAGGATAGTCAGTCCGGTCGCCGTTCGGATAGTTGTTCCCTTGATTCGGGTACTCGTTTTCCTGATTTGGATACCTGCGGCCACTCCGCTGGATTTCCGCCATCGTTTGAGCGCGGGGATAGCCGCGCAGCCGCTCCTTGATGGCCAGAAACTCACGATTGTCCCGCTCCAGATTATTTACTCGCAGATACTGCGCTTCCTGATTAATGCGAGCGTAGCGATTTGCCGGACTGGGATGATCGCTAAGGAAGCCGCCACCGCCACCGCCCTGAGCTTCAATCGTGCGGAACATGTTCGCAAGGTCCCGCGGGTCGTAGCCAGCATTGGCCATAATTCGTGCGCCGAGCAGATCGGCTTCGGTTTCGTATTCGCGACTGTACTTTAGAAAGGTCAGAGCAAAGGGAGCCTGGGCCACCTGCCCCAGCCCCGGTCCGCCGAATATCGAGCCGAGAATGCCGGCGACGGCAGCCCCGGTTTGATACTTCTGCGCCTTGGTTGCCTGGGCTGTTCCATGACGCAAAGCCACGTGGCTCAATTCATGCGCCATCACGCCGGCCATTTCGCCTTCGGTCCGGGCCGCTTCGATCATCCCGCGGTTCACGTACATGGGCCCCCCGGGTAGGGCGAATGCATTGATGTCCCGCGCGTCAACAACTTTGAAGTAAAAACGAAACTCTGGATGCTGGAACTCCGGTGGAATCGTGGCCACCAGACGCTGGCCGATTTTTTCCACATAGGCGCTTACTTCCGCATCGCGCAGCAGCGGAAACTGTCGTTCCGCTTCGGCGGCTGCCTGCCGGCCCAGCTTTACGTCGTCCGAGGGTTTATATTTATTGGCGTGTAAAACAATCTGAGTTTGCGCAAGAACCGCCAGCGGCATCAACACGATCGCCACGGCCATTAGCCGGGTCAGCCACTTGTTCGCGCTTCGATGAACAGGTCGATTCATTTAATTAACTCCCCTTCAAAAACCTCGCGGGCCTTCCGTCCCAAGCTCTGATGATGATTTACGGAACGCGTTTGCCCGCAATCAATAATCAATCCCAGTGCCACGAGATCACCGAGGCCGGATCCGCAAAGCTTGGTTCTCAAAGATTCTCCAGCGCGGGCGTTTTAGGGTGCTTTTGGGTTGACGACCGGTAACTGCCGACCGTGGCGCCGTCCTTCAATATAGGCTGGGCAGTACTAATGCTCCAAATCCGTCCATGTGAACACGGATATGGTTCATCCGTCGAGCCCGGCAGGGGCTTACTTGCGAGGGTTAATCTTTTCGTTCAGCCACTTAGTAGCCTCGTCGAGTGGCGTTATGTGATGAGGCTTCCCCTTCCAGGCGCGAATCATCGAGATGATCAGAAAGATGGTCGACGCCGCCCCAAAGACTCCCGAGCCAAACCGGTTCCCGGAAATCATAGCCACAAAACTAAAGGCGCCAGACAGAATCAGAATGGCCGCCTGCAGGGCCAAACCCTGCGCCGCATGAAAACGCGTGCGCGTTTCTGTCCGTGGCACGAGTAGCAGCTCAACTACTGCTGCTACAGCACCGATATGGCCGGGGATGTAGGGCAGCAGATTGGCCCACTTTTCAGAGATTCCGATTCCCTGTACTTTGTGTGAACCGTGACTGAAAGAAACCGGCAGCGGCGGTGGTTGGTAGACGTTGGCCGGGGGCGCTGATGGGGGCTGATAGCTGTTCATCTGCGGAACGGGCGGCGGCCGGTAGGTCGTTGAGGCCCGCGCCTTTGGCGGAATGAAGACCGACGGATAAGAGGTGACGATCTGATCGTCGATGCGGCGTGTCGGCGCCTCGCTTTCAGGATGAGCGCGGGCGGCTTCGTTTTCAGTGCGACCGATATCCCGGGTAGGCCCACCCCACACTTCTTCAGTCGGCGCACTCGGACGCGATGCCAGCGATTTGTCCGCGCGGTCTGCGAGTTTTCCGTCCAGAGGATTGGTGTCGTACTTGGTTCGCTTCGGCTCCATCTGAAGTGTCTACGAGAGCCCGGCTCTTTCCGTTTCAATGATTCGCGTCGGCTACAATTTCATATTCAACCGGTTCCCAGCTTCCTTCACTTTCAGAAATATGAAAGGCGCCGAGGTTTGGTCGTTCACCGCCGAGTCCAACAATAAGGTAAACCGCTGATGGATAGTAGGCAAGTCGCACGTCGGTCGCTGAGGGTTCGGGATCAGCAGCGCGTGGATGCGAATGGTAAATAGCCAGCAATTGTTCGCCTCGCTCGCGCATCGAGCGCTGCGCGGCAAACAGATCTTCCGGAGATGCTTCGTAGGTGATAAGGGGGTCGGCGGCAGCATTTCGCGTTGGGTAAACGGTTTGCGCACGTCCGTCATTCATGCCGCCGATTAAGCCACAGCATTCGTGAGGTGCACATTCCCGCGCATACCGGATGATTTGGTCAACAAGAAAGCGCTGGAAGGAAATCGTCATGTTTGGCAGGAAAGATGGTTTCGATATCTGAGGTCTGAAAAGTCCGTTCCCTCGCTCCGTTAGGAGCGAAATGCTTATAGAACCGCAGCGAACAATGAATCAACTAGCTCCGTTAGGAGCGAAATATCAACGAGGGAATTCACATTGCGCGCCCAACCGAGCTCAGTTGGATTGGTAATCTCGAGGTCTATAAATATCTCGTCCCTAACGGGACGAAAGCTGGTTGAGCTTCTCTCGTCAGGCGCCAAAGACGAACGTGTACCAATGAGCGTTGCTCACGGAAGACTTGACCGCTAGTCCTCAACGATCTTCAAGTGCAACTCTGCCAATTGTCTTTCATCAACTTCGCCGGGCGCATCGATCATCAGGTCCTGGGCGGAAGCTGTCTTGGGAAAAGCCATTACGTCGCGAATATTTTCCGTGGGCACCAGCACCATCAGCGTGCGCTCGATGCCCGAAGCGATCCCGCCATGCGGCGGCGTGCCGTAAGCCAGCGCATCAAGGAAGAAACCGAAGCGGGCCCGCGCCGTCTCGTCACTCATGCCGAGCGCCTTGAAAACGATCGACTGCACGTCGCGGCGATGAATTCTGATCGAGCCCCCGGCTACCTCAACGCCATTGATAACCGCGTCATAAGCTTTGGCGCGCAGCCCGGCAAACAGTTGCGTCTCGCCAGAAACCGCGCGTTCGAACAGTGGCACGTCCTCATCCAAAGGAGAAGTGAACGGATGGTGCATCGAGTAATAGCGGCCGTCATCTTCGTGAAACTCAAACATCGGAAACTCAGTCACCCACAATGGCGCAAAGACGCCTTCCGGGATTAGCTTTTCGCGGCGCGCAACTTCATTGCGCAGCGCGCCCAGGCTGGCGGCGACCACGCTCGGCTTGCCCGCGACTATCAGGACCGCGTCGCCCTTGGTTGCTCCCGCCAATTCCGCCAGCCGGTTGACCGTATCGTCGCCCAGGGCTTTCAGCAGCGACGATGAGAGTTCATCACCCAGCTTGATCCAGGCCAGCGCACCGGCGCCGTAACGTTTAGCGAACTCCTGTAATTCATCGAGTGTCTTGCGCGACATCGCAGCGCCGCCACGCACCGCGATGCCCTTGACCTGGCCACCCGCGCCGAGCGCCGCGGCAAAGGGAGCGAAGGTGGTTTCGGCCAGTGCGGGCGATAGATCTTTCAATTCCATCCCTGCAATGCGCATATCCGGCTTGTCCGAACCAAACCGCTGCATCACGTCCGCGAAAGTGAATCGCGGGAACGGAGTGGGCAACTCAACATCAATCAAGCGAAACACACGGGCAAACAATCCCTCCACCAGCGTGTAAATCTGATCGGGAGTAGCAAAGCTCAGCTCGACGTCCAGTTGCGAAAACTCAGGCTGGCGATCGGCGCGCAAGTCTTCGTCCCGAAAGCAGCGCGCGATCTGGTAGTACTTGTCCAGGCCCGCAATCATGCAAATCTGTTTGAAGATCTGCGGCGACTGTGGCAGCGCAAAGAATCTTCCCGGCTGCACTCTTGATGGCACGATGTAGTCGCGCGCGCCTTCCGGGGTCGACTTAATCAGGTTTGGAGTTTCGATTTGTGTAAACCCCTGCTCGTCCATGTAACGATTAATTTCCAGCAGCAGGCGATGCCGTAAACGCAGATTCGCCTGCAACTGCGGCCGGCGCAAATCGAGATAGCGATACTTCAAGCGCAGGTCTTCGCTGGCCAGAGCCTCGGACGATGGAGCATCGAGTTGGAAAGGAAGGGTACGCGCGTCGTTCAAAATCACTACTTCAGTGGCCTGGACCTCGATATCTCCCGTCGATAGTTTCGGGTTACGGGCGCTCGGATCGCGCAGAACCACTTCACCGGCTATGGCGAGCACATATTCGCCACGCACTTCTTTCGCTTTGGCGTGAGCGTTCGGCGCTTTCTCTTCGTTGCAGACAATCTGTGTAATGCCGTCGCGATCACGCAAATCGATAAATGTGAGCGGGCCAAAATCGCGCCGCCGCGCGCACCAGCCCATAAGCGTCACTCGCTGCCCAACGTGTTCTTTGCGCAAAGCGCCGCAGGAGTGCGTACGTTCAAGTTTTCCGAGGTTTTCGATCATTTGGCTTAAATAAAACACTGAGGTCTGCCGCGAGCCTGCGAAGCAGGCGTCAGCACAAAGTTTCTGGGGCGCTACCCCCAGGAAAGCGGTCAAGGTCAACCCAAGCCCGTGTAAACGGGCGACAGCGGCTCGATTATTCCGCTGGCGCCGTTGTTAGCTTTCATGTTGGTGCTTGAAGTAGCGGCCCTTCGCCGAGATCTGTGCTGTCGCCCGTTTCACGGGCTATGGTCTCATGCTCTACCGATCCTGGAGTGCCGCTGCTCCGCTCCACCCCAGGCTTTATGCTATCGCCGCGCTTCGCGGGCTCAATCTAGTGTTATTAGAACAGCACCGTCCCGCCATCCACATTAATCGCCTGGCCATTAATGCCGCGGCCCTCCGCTGAAGCCAGCAACAACGCCAGCGCGGCGACTTCTTCGGCGGTCACCAGACGATTCTGCGGGCTCGCCCGCTTGAGCACGGCCAGCGCATCCGCGGCGGACTTGCCGGTCTTGGCCACAATGTTTTCGATGCCGCGCGAAGTCATTTCAGTATCAACATAGCCCGGACAAATCGCGTTCACGGTGATGCCGCTAGCGCCGACCTCCAACGCCAGCGAAGTTTCAGCTATGCCCGCGTTGTTCACGAGTATGTCCGGTCCGCCACCGAACTGTTCGCTGGCGTGCGCGAACGCACGGTTAACGCTCTCCGCATCGGCGACGTCACATTCGATTGCCAGCGTCTCTACCCCAAACTCGCAGGCAACTTCATCGGCCACGTTATCGACCTGGGCACGCGTCCGAGCCGCCACCGCTATCGACGCGCCTTCGCGTGCGAACATCACTGCGATGGCCCGGCCAATGCCGCGACCTCCGCCGGTGATTAGAGCCAGTCGATTCTCGAGTCGCATAAATGTTTCAGGTCTAAAGTTTCAGGTTTCAAGTCTAAGACACAACATGCCTTAACTTGAAACCTGAAACGTGAAACCGAATTTATCGTCCGGTAAATTTCGGTGGCCGCTTTTCGATGAAAGCGCGCACGCCTTCGCGCCCATCCTCGGATTCAAAACATCGCACCTGGGCTTCGACTTCGTATTGCAGCATCTTCTCCAAAGTGTCGTGTTCGCTGGCGTAGACTGCGTGTTTCGCCGCCGCGATCGATACCGCCGGTCCTCCGCGCAAACGTTCGGCCAGCTTTTGCGTCTCTGCTTCCAGTTCTTCCGGAGCGACGACGCGATTAATCAGGCCGAGACGGAAAGCCTCGTTCGCGTCGATCGTGTCGCCCAGAAAGAAGAGCTCGCAGGCGATGTTCGACGTTACCATGCGCGGCAGAAAGTAGGTCCCGCCCCAATCCGGATGAAAACCCAGCTTCACGAACGACTGACTGAACGTCGCGGTTTGTGAGGCGATGCGCAAATCGCACGACAGCGCCAGATTGAAACCAGCGCCCGACGCCGGTCCTTCAATCGAAGCGATCACCGGCTTGGTCATTTGCCGGATTGCCAGAATCACTCGACGGGCCGCGCCCAGAATACGTGAGAATTCTTCTGCGTCTCTGCGTTCGAGCATTTCAGCCATGAACCCAACGTCACCGCCGGCACAAAACGCTCTTCCCTCACCTTTGATTACGACCACCCGCACGTGCGGATCGCTGCCGGCTTCTTCCAGTGCTTCGGCGAGATCTCGCCGCATATGACCGACGAAGGCGTTAAGCCGATCGGGCCGGTTAAGCGTGATCGTCACGATGCCATCGGCTTCCGTGACTTTAATGTGTTCGTCGTCCATGAGTATCGGTTTTGAGTTCCGCCTTTAGGCGGCTCCTAAATCAGCTAGAGGCCGCCTGAAAGCGGAACTCCAAACTGACTCACTTTCCCCGGAACTCCGCCTTGCGCTTGTTGACGTATGCTTCCAGACCTTCCTTAGCGTCTTCAGACTGGAACAGTTGCTGTTGTAATTCGCGTTCCAGGGCCAGCGCTGATTCGAAGGGAATCTCAGCGCCGGTTTGCACGGCGCGCTTGATGCGGCCGACGGCCCGCGTGGCTTTATTCGGGGTCGTGAACTGGCGCGCGTAATTCAGGGCTTGCTCCATAAACTGCTCAGCAGTTTCGCCGTCGTAGATCTTATTGACGAGACCAAGTTCCTGTCCCTGCTCGAAACTAAACAATTCTCCGGTGGCCATCAGCTCAATCGCGCGTGACTTTCCGACCGCCCGTGTCAGACGTTGCGTGCCCCCGGTGCCGGGCAGAACGCCGAGCGAAACTTCAGGCAAACCCATCTTGCCGGCATTGCGCCGGGCGACGCGAATATCAGCGGCCATCGCAACTTCCAAACCTCCGCCTACACAATGGCCGTTGATTGCCGCGATCACCAACTTTGGTGTCTGCTCCAACCGATTCAATGTTTCGTTCGCATGCAGACAGAAGTAATATTTGAATTCCGGCGTGACGTTGGCGAGCATGCCGACATTGGCCCCGGCGCAAAAGAACTTTTCGCCACTGCCGGTCAATACGATGACTTGCACCGTCTCGTCCATGCGAACTTCAAGAATGCAAGCGTCGATCTGCCGCATCATCTCGTATGAATAAGTATTCGCCGGCGGATCGTTGAGGGTCAGCACCGCTATCCCCTGCTCGACGCGATAGTTTATGAGATCCGATTTGGGGTCAGTCATCTGAATTTGAGTTGCCATCGACTCTAATTGATCAGGCGTTATGCACTGCGCCAGATATTAACCTTTTCGGCTTGTTCAGAGATGCTCTGAACTGTGGTCCGCCCTGCCTGTGAAAGAAAACCCGACAGGAAGAGACGGGTAATATTATCCACCAGTTGACTGACAGACAACTTGCCGCGCGGATCGTACCAGTTATAGATCCAATTCATCATCCCGAATAATGCGTAAGTTGCGACCGTGATATCGACGGGCCGAGCGTTTTTCCTGGGCGGTCCATTGCGGCGTGTGCGCTCTGTACTAATCGCGGCTTGCTGCACTTCTGAAAGTAGCTTGCGGGCGGTGCGCGTATATTGCCGCTTGCGGGTTGAGACGTGCTCATGCAAGGCACCGGCGAGCGACTCGGCCTCATGCGACAGCACTTTCATCTCGGCCATGTTGGCGGCAAAGAACGAAAGGTGATTGTCGACAAAGATGCGCAGCCTCGCTATTGGATCTGACTCGCCCTGCAGGCGTTCTTCAAGGCGTTGCAAGACGCGGCCGAAACAATGATCCTGAATTAGAAAGAGTAATTCTTCTTTCGATTTGCAGTAATGATAAAGCCCGGCGAGGCTGACTCCCGTCGCGCGCGAGATGTCGCGCATCGAAGTCGAGTGATAGCTTTTCTCGGCAAAAATACTCGCAGAGGCACGCAGGATCGATTCAAGCTTTTGATCGTAACGCGAAAAGTCTGCTTTGGTGGTAGCGGTCATCGTCTTGCTGGGAGCGCGGATGTCCCGTCCGCCGGAGCGTGCGCAGCCCGCTTAAAAGTTCTCGCCAGAGGCTCTAAAAAAGCTGGTTCGCGCTTCGCGCTCAAGTGCGGACGAGAAATGTCCGCGCTCCCAGCTATAGCCGCACGTATTCAAACTCAAAGGGCTTGCCCTTGATTCCTGAGGCTGGCGGCGCGATCCAATTCGCGATTTTTCCCGGCTCAATTACCGGACGCATCAGGCTGCGGACATACTCGCGATCCTCGACGGTCGGGAGCCATGCGTTCTTGCGCTCCTCAAATTCGTCGCGCGTGATCAGTTTGCCTTCCAGATCGAAATGATGGCCAGCGTATTCGCCGACGTGCCGGTGAAAGCGGATGTTGGGCAGATACAGCCGCTGATTGACTCCTTCGTCAGCCAGCGCCTTATTCCAGCGCGCCAGACCCTTTTCACAATCCTTCACATACTCTGCGCGCAGCACTTCGTTCAGAGCATTTCGCAAAGGCACCTCGCGCGGCACCAGCTCATCACCTTCGACGACCTGCATCACAAACGAACCTTCGGCGGCGATGTGATCCGTGTATTGTTCCTGCTCCTTAAAGCGTCCCTTCAAACCGGCCGCAAAGAAGTCGGCTGAGTTCGAACTGATCTCACCGCCAAACAGATCGAGCGAATAACTGAACCAGAAGTTGATGTACTTCTGAATAATCTCGAGCGGGATGCCGCCGGCTTCACTTACTTCTTCGTTCGGATTCTGCTTCATCAACTGCGCCGTGCGACGGACGACCCGGCTCAGCCCCGTATCGCCGACAAACATGTGATGAGCTTCTTCGGTCAACATGAACTTGCAGGTGCGGGCCAACGGCTCGAACCCGGATTCGGCCAGGGCCGAAAGCTGGAATTTCCCGTCGCGATCGGTGAACATCGTGAACGCATAAAAGTTGAGCCAGTCGTCACATGGCTGGTTGAATGCTTCCAGGATGCGTGGTTTGTCGGGATTGCCGCTGCGTCGCTCCAGCAGCGCGTCGGCTTCGTCGCGGCCATCGCGGCCAAAATAAGCCTGCAACAGATACACCCCTTCTTCAACGTTCACCTGAAAAAGATTGCGCAGGTCATAGAGAGACGGGCAGGTGTGTCCCAGTTGACGCTGTTGCTCGACTGAAGCCGGCTCAGTGTCTCCCTGCGTGACGATGATCCGGCGCAGCGAATTGCGAAACTCGCCCGGCACTTCCTGATAAGCAGGCGCCCCGTAGTTATCACCAAAACCAACCTTCGCGTTGGGCTGGGCGGGCTCAAGAAAGATCCCCCAGCGGTAATCGGGCATCTTCACATAGTCAAAGTGTGCCCAGCCCTCTGAGCCGACGTCGACCGCAGTGCGCAGCCACACGTCCTTATCCTGAAACCCATCGGGCCCCATGTCGTGCCACCAACTAAGAAAGTTCGGCAACCACTTCTCCAAAGCACGTTGCAGGCGCTTGTCCTCAGAGAGATTAACGTTATTAGGAATGCGATCGTAAAGGTTCATCACTTCTCCTGCTGGGAGCGCGGACGTCCCGTCCGCACAGCGCGCGTCAGCGCGCTCAATCTTTCATTAACGACGGACCCAAACCTGTTCGCGCTTCGCGCTCAATGCGGACGTGGACAGTCCGCGCTCCGAGGATCAAGTCCTTTTATAATCAAACTGCGCCTGCGTCGGCTTGCCGTAATTCGTCAGCGCGCCTTGCGGACCGACCGCATTCGGCCGCTGGAAGATCCAGTTTTGCCAGGCGGTCAGGCGTCCGAAGATTTTAGTGTCCATTGATTCCGGACCGGCGAAACGCAGCGAAGCTTCCATGCCCGTTAAGGCGTCCGGCGAAAGGGAAGTGCGCTCCTCAATCGCGACCCGAATCTCGTCTTCCCAATCCAAATCATCTGGTGAGAAAGTTACCAGCCCGGCCTGATCCGCTGTTTCCGTGTCGAAAGAGCCATCGTGCGCGAGCACTTCATCGACTTTGCCCGGTTCACCCAGAAAACGAGATTGCAGCCGAGTCAGACCGTTGCTCATCGGCAGCGCGCCGGCGTTGAGTTCACTCGTCGCGATCGCAACGTCTGCCTCAGGATCGCTCAGCATGTAAGTTCGATCGGCTGAGAGCGCCAATTCCAGTAGATTTCCCGCGAAGGAACTGCCGGGTCCGATAATCGCAAAGAAACTCTTCGCCGTAAGATCCAGCCGGCGCAGGACCCGCGCCATATGCGAAATGATTTCGCGAATCAGCCAGTGATTGCGATTGGCCGCGAGTGTTCGATCGACCGCCAGCACGCTTTCGATAGCGCCTTCCGTGCGCAGACAGACCAGCCCGATCTCAGGCTCGTTTACTCGCAGATTCAAGAGCATGTCGTCCAACTCGCGATAAGCGCGCAGGGGCCAGTAGTCATCGCCGAGCTTTCGAATCTCATCTGGAGTTGTGGGTAAGTCAGACGCAGGCCCGTGTACGGTAAGATCAGCGTAACGCTTTTCCCGATTGCGTTTCAGCTTGACGTATTTGTATTCGCGAGTGTCATCCGTTGATTCAGCCTCGAGCGGGCCTAATTTGATGCCCGTGTAGCGGAAGTTGTTAACTTCCGCAGCCTCGTTGTCATTCGACTGTTGAGTGTGACCAGGGATACGCAAGTTAACAACTTGCGCTACACGGGCATCAACTTCTTCCTGAAACTTGCTGGTAGGAAATGAACCATCGATCAGTCCCCAGTCCTTGGCGCGCTTGCCTTTCAACCCCTCCGCCAGAGTTGAAAACACATCGGCGCGATCGCGCCGAATCTTGCGTTTGTCTACCAGGCGCGTCAGGCCCCCAGTGCCCGGCAAAACACCAAGCAGAGGAACTTCGGGAAGCGAAACGGCAGAGTTTCCGTCGTCAACCAGATAAATCTCGTCGCACGCAATTGCCAGTTCGTATCCGCCACCGGACGCCGTGCCATTCAACGCGGCGATATAACGTCGACCCGAATGATGCGAGTCGTCTTCGATCGCACAGCGAGTCTCGTTCGTGAACTTACAGAAATTCACTTTGAACGCGTGCGACGACCTGCTGAGCATGTAGATATTTGCGCCCGCGCAAAAGATGCGCGGCTTCAAACTCGTAATGATGACGGCTCGTACCTCCGGATGTTCAAAGCGGAGACGCTGAATCGCATCGGCCAGTTCGATGTCCACGCCGAGATCATATGAATTCAGCTTCAACTTGTAGCCTTCGGCGAGCGTCTCGTCTTCCTGCACGTCCATCGAGAGCCTGGCGACCTCGCCCGCTATCGACAGTTTCCAGTGTTTGTATTGGTCAGGCGAAGTTTGAAAGTTGATCATTGATCATGTTGAGAAGTAGGCCCTAATTAAGACAGCCGTTCGAACGTTCGTTCGGTATGGTACACTTCGAGGGCGCGTAGGGTCAACAAGCTGAAACGGAGAAAGGGCCTTCCCTAAAGGACCGTGATTTGGGTATGATAGCCCTTGCTGTTGCGTGGTCGCTACGGTGTTCTATGGATAAAACGTGCAACAAGTCTGCAGGTCAGACGGCAACGGCTATCAAACCTAACTCCATTTGCGACTTGCGGGCATCTCGGATTGATGTGGCGTCACTCGAAGCAACATCTTACAATTGGGTCTTAATCTAAATCGCATCCTCTGGTAAGGTATTTTCGCTGCGGTCGTAGGTGTTTTCAGCACGTTAGCCACAACTTAGTTTGGGAATGATGAAGAACAGTCCGGACTCCGCTCGTGCTCTCTTAGATGCTGCCTACAACGACCTTGGCTTGGTCGAAGGAGAGCTTCTCGATGCTACCGACGAGCCTAATTCCAATCTAACTACTCAACAGTGGATTGATAAGGGTGATTGGCTAACTTTAGCCAAAAAAGTAAAAGCGGAGAAGGTGTTCTTCGTTCAAAACAACCCTGTCATAGTGTTCGCGGAAAATCAGGAAGTGGACTTGGATGCAATGCGTCGCAAGTTTAACGAGATCTGGTGCATGGCACGACCCATGCTTTTATTTTTAGCCAAAGAAAATCAGCTGTCCGTTTATGATTTGGCTAACCCTCCAGTAAGAACTGCTCACGAGTGGACAAAGCGTTCCCGTGACCTCGACTCCGTTAGAGCTATCGAGGCCGTTGCTTCCCAACTACACAGGTATCGAAGAGAGCAAATAGAATCGGGTAGGGTGTTCGAGGATGAACGCTTCGGTTATGCCAACCAAAGAGCGGATCAATCGCTTATTGCCAATCTGAAACTTGTTCGAAGCGACCTCAGGGCGGAGGAACTAGATGGGGAAGACTTGAAGTATGCCCATGCGCTCATCGGCCGCTCCATTTTCATCCGCTACCTGGAAGACCGAGGCATTCTAATTGAGAAGTATTTCAGGAGAGTGGCTGGAACAAATAGAAGATGGCAACACTTGCTAGAGTCACAGTCTAGCCGCATTGACATCGATGCTCGGATGGATGACGTTCTCTATTTCCGGGTATTACAGGACAAGGATTTCACATATGCCCTTTTTGATGCGTTGGCCAGGGACTTTAACGGCGACATGTTCCCGACCGACAATTGGGAAAGAAGCAAGGTCAAGCAGAAACACCTTGACCTGCTGCGAAGCTTTCTCCAAGGTCAAGCAGGGCCGCAACAGAATCTGTTCTTTTGGGCATATAGATTTGACATTATTCCGATAGCGCTGATCAGCAGCATATATGAGGAGTTCTATCATGTTGAAAACGAGAAAAAAGACGGTAAGGGAACTCACTATACACCGGCGTCCTTGGTTGAGTTTGTTGTTTCGCAGACCCTCACGCACGAGCTTCTCAACCGTGAACCACGGATTATTGACGTGGCAGCAGGCTCAGGCATCTTTCTCGTGGAGTGCTTCCGACGGATCGTCCGTTATCACATTTACAAAAGTAACGGGCGGAGATTGAACTTTCGAGAATTGCAGAAGATTCTTCGCGATCAAATTGCCGGAATTGAAATCAACGAAGAGGCTGTTAGTGTTGCCGCCTTCAGCTTGTATCTGGCCTTGCTTCACTACCAAGAGCCGCCTGACATACTGAGACAAATTGAAAAGGGACACCGACTGCCCCATCTGATATATCAACAAGGTAAGGTTGACGAGGATGGCAGGTTCAATTGTCTTGTGAGCGCAAACGCATTTGACATCGAGGCGAAAGTTGAGGAAGCCGAGATCAGGCGCCGGTTTACAAGCAACTGCGCGGATGTTGTACTCGGAAACCCTCCATGGGGCTCACCCAAAGCAGAAGACCATGAGGGTAACAGGGCAATGGAGATTGCATTAAACTGGTGTGGTGAACGTAACGTCCCAGTTAGCGACAAGGAGAGGTCTCAAGCATTCACTTGGAGATCACTCGATCTTCTGCGCCATGGTGGCGTGGCTGGCCTACTCGTTTCGACTGGCATGCTTTATAAGAAGTTGGCGGGCAGTAATGAATTCCGGAAAGAGTGGCTCAAAGCCGTAAGACTTAGGCATGTCGTCAACTTCGCTCATGTGAGAGACGTTTTCTTTCGGGGCCCGAATCGCGAAGTTGAGGCCATTTCTCCGTTTGCTTCGATCATATTCGAGAAAGGCTTTGTAAATAGTCGTAATCACCTGGTGCAATATTGGTCGGCGAAAAAAACAGCACAAGTCGAACATCTGCAGGCTGTTGTTTTGAGTCAACCGGATCTTCATTTCATCTCTCAAGACGACTTGAGAAGTAATAGTGAACTATGGAAAATTTATTGGTGGGGAAATCATCGAGACGCAGCACTAATAAGCTCGTTGCAGCTCTATCCACCTATGAAGCGGTTTTGCGATCTGGCGAGGAGCGGCCAGGGGTTCTCATCTGCCAAAAAGGAATTGGAACCGACCCCAACGTGGCTTCTTAAGTACGACTACCTTCCAGCGTCAGCATTTCACAGATATGGATCTTTGAATAAGGAAGAGTTTTGCTCAGTCCCTAAGAAGCTCAAGCGTCTTGGTAAGATTGACTATGACGATAAGGGTAAGCCGGTGAGCAGCGTCTATGATGGAATTCGTCTGCTCATTAAGCATGGCATCACGCAAACCTCTGAGGATAAGGGACAAATCATCGCCCGAGTTGAGACCGACCCGTTCTGCGTTAGTAACTCAATTAACGTAATAAAGCTACCTGCGCAGGCCGAAGATTGCGAGTACAAAGTCTTGCTCGGGATACTCTGGTCCTCGTTGGCCCGGTATTACTTTTTTCTAACCGCTAGTAAATGGGGGATGTGGCATTTCGGAATACACAAGGAAGAGTATTTGAATCTTCCTATTAGGTTCCCCGAAGACCATCAACTTCAGAGTCGAATCTGCGAGCTTGTGGAACGGTTGCGTGCATGGAATCCAACCACCAGTACTATCTTTCAGCCGGAGGGCAACACTCCTGAACAGATCGCCGCTTATAGGGCAGCGCTTGAGTACGATTTGGATGAGGCGATCTTTGATCTGTATAGGTTGAGCGAGTCAGAAAGAGATTTGATAAGAGATATGTGCGACATAGGAATCGAGTTCTTTTATCGATCCTTCGAGAGTGAGGCTGTCCGTCCCATAAGGCAAAGCGACCATAGTCTTCATAGTTCGGGGTCGTATGAAGAGCTACCTTCCAATCGCAGACAACAGACTCCGCTGCAGGCTTATCTGCACACATTTCTAAAAATCTGGAATGGGCAAAGAGGACCGACGGAGCGATTTCGTTGGCACGTGATTCAACCTGAAGGTGATTTCCCTTTGTTGGCCGTCCTGTTTTCCAGTGAATCAAAGGATGAGCCAATATACGAGCTTAATGCCCCAGAGAATGAGGAGTGGAAGAAGCTACTCGAAATGTTGGAGTCCGAACTGCTGTTCCCTTATAACACCAGAAACATCTACATCGACGGTATGGTGCGAGCGGTCACGGACACAAGCATCATTGTCATTAAGCGCAACGAGTACCGTCTATGGACGCGCAGTATGGCCCGTGACGATGCAGAGGCAACCATGGTTCAAGTGATGAATGCACAAGAGACCGGAAGGATATTCAGTGTACAGCCGACCTCACCTCGCGAACGGCCCCCTCTTGTGGGATAGATTCGAGTCACGAATACTCGAGATTGTCTCTTACGCATTGATAATGATGCGTACGGCCCCGACACTCCCAGAAGATGAGAGGGATCTCAACCAGCTTCTCGGACGTTACATACGCGACGCGCTGTGGGCTCTTCGCGCTTCAGATACCGGCCTCGATCAGATGCCACACTTGGATGCAGGTAACCAGCCAGACATGGATGATCCCGAGCCTTCCGCGCGCGAAGACATGCGGCCCGACTTCCAGTGGGAACTCAAAGACGTTCAAGCGCGGAATCGAGAAGAGTATCAAAGGTTTTACGCGCTCGAATGTAAGCGCTTGGGATTCCGGACAAGCCCAGGTTGGGTGCTCAACAAGCAGTATGTTACTAATGGCATCAAGCGTTTCGTCAAACGCGAATATGCATATGGTAGTCCAAAGTCGAACGCATCCGCCGCTATGATCGGCTACGTGCAGACTATGGAACTGAACCAGATTCTTGATGAGGTGAATAGCTTTTGCAAAACGAACTCAGTTCGGCAGATCGACCTCTCTGGTGGTTGGCGGAAAGACATAAGTTTTTTAGCTCATCTTCTGGATCGTCCTGAGGTACATTCCACTCCGTTGCTCCTGCAGCATTTATGGATCGACTTGCGAGATGTCCCAGTTGTTCCGCTCGAGAAGAATAAGACTGGGACTAAGAAAAGAAGCTCGCGCACACGAGGTGCTCGAAAGATGTAGCAACCTTTCCCCAGTCGGGTCAGGAGCTTTGAAATTTGAAATTGAAAATACGGAGGCGCATCTGTTCTGGTGAATGGCGCGGTCTTCAAAACCGTTAGTGAGACTGCGAGAGCAGGCTCAGGTAGGTTCGATTCCTACACGCCTCCGCCAAAAACTAGAAGGCAGTAGGCAGTAAGCAGTAGGCAGTAAAACGCTTCATTGTTTCTGCAAGCATCTTGCTCGAAACTTTGGATTCCCTCATCAAAAAGTTGCGCGTTTCGTTGCATTGACGACAACTTTCCGAAGTGATATTTCCTCTTCTCGCGCAGCTTGTTTCAAATCTCCTGCTGATCCTGGTTTCAGCTAACTGGCCGCTGTTTACTGCTCACTGATGAAAGATTGGATTGCCCTCAATATGACTCCCGGTGTCGGGCCAAGGGTCACAGCGCGCCTGCTCGAACACTTTGGATCGGCGGAAGCGATCTTTGACGCGCCACGACGCGAGCTCGCCCTGCTGCGCCTGCCTCCGGAAACAGTTGAGAGCATCGCGTCAAGGGAATTGCACGCGCGCGCCGAAGCCGAAATCGAACGGGTGCGCAAACTCGCCGGCGACATCCTCGTGCTCGACGATGGAGTTTATCCGGCGCTGTTGCGCGAGACTTACGATCCGCCGGTGGTGCTATATGTAAAAGGCGCGTGGGACGAATGTCTCGAACGGCCGTGCGTCGCTGTCGTTGGTTCGCGACGTTGTTCCACTTATGGACAGAATGCCGCGCTGATGATGTCCCGTGAGTTGGCCCAGCGCGGCGTGACGATCGTTTCCGGATTGGCTCGCGGCATCGATGCAGCGGCGCACCGGGGTGCGCTGGAAGCGGGAGGACGAACGGTAGCGGTGATGGGAACCGGGCTCGATCAGATATATCCCCGCGATCATAAGAGGCTAGCGAGCGAGATTCTGAACCGGGGCGGTGCGCTGGTGACTCAGTTTCCCCTGGGAACGCCGCCGGTCTCTGAGAACTTTCCGTATCGCAATCGCGTGATTAGCGGCCTGAGCCTGGGCGTCCTGGTGATCGAAGCGGCTGAAAACTCCGGCTCTCTGATAACCGCTCGGCTGGCGATGGAGCAGAATCGCGAGGTGTTTGCGGTGCCCGGCAATATCACTTCCCGCAATTCGTTCGGCACGAACTATCTAATTAAAGGAGCGGGGGCCAAGCTGGTTCAGCAATGGCAGGACATCGCCGGCGAGTTGCCGGCTGAGATTGCGGCGCAATTGCTCCCGCCACCCAGCCGGAAGTCGAGGAAGAAGGGCGAGCTGTTGGATCAACTAAAGCTGTCGCCGCCGGATTTGTCCGAACCTGAGTTGGCGGTCTTCAATTTGCTTTCGACCGATTCGCCCCTGCAGATCGACACACTCGCTGAAGCCACGAAACTCTCGATCACCCAACTGACCAGCGCGCTGCTGGCGCTGGAAATGCGCGAGTTGGTTCGCGCACTTCCAGGAATGTGTTTTGTGCGGAGGATGTGACGGTGCAGGCTATTGTTTTTGCAGGCTCGATAGTGCAGCCAGGACTTCGGCGCTGTGACCGCTGGGGCTGACCTTCAGGAAAACTTTCGCGACTTTTCCCTGCGGGTCGATGATGAACGTGTTCCGGGCGGAAAGCTTCGTGCCGTTATAGTCCATCAACGAGCCGTAGGCTTCCGACACCTTCGTGTCCGCATCGGACAAAAGTTTGAAGGCCAGTCCTTCCTTGGCGCAGAAGCTTTTATGCGATTCGGCGGTGTCGACGCTGACACCCAGAATCACTGAGTTCAGCGCTTGATACTTGGAAAGATCGGTTTGGAAATTGTGCGCTTCCAGGGTACAGCCGCCAGTGAAGTCTTTAGGATAGAAGTAAAGCACTACCCATTTCCCGCGGAAGTCCTTTAGCGCGGCCTGATTTCCTTCGTTGGTTGTCAGCGCGAATTCCGGCGCGCTGGACCCGACAGCCGGGGCTTCGGCGACCACGAGGGCCAGTGCGGTGGTGGCGCAAATGATAACGATACACAAAAACAGAAAAAGCCTTGACATA
>WNFR01004014.1_pt1 | contig 20176 bp, 22 predicted proteins | sample 5400221 | NCBI WGS metagenome assembly WNFR01 (sample SAMN13153357, study PRJNA577476) | soil metagenome | isolation source: 40 cm soil under Madrone tree | place: USA:California | collected 2016-06-14 | reverse complement strand
TCACATGCACCGAGCTGCGTAGCGTTTAACTGCTGCGGAATGCACATTGACACGGGCCGCTGCGGTGGGGCAAAGGGAAAGGCAAACAGCCACGAGTCGCTGTTCTACTTGCAAGTGTCGCCGTTGAAGGTTGTGCCGGCGTGGCAGATTTTTCGTATTGGGCGGCTACTCGGTAGGTGTTGTACCTGTCAGTTGTGGCTGCGAATTTAACCTCGAGAATTATTCAGTGCCAGTTTAGGCGAATTTGCGCCAGACGATTCTTACGCCACGGTCCTCAATCATAGTTACCAAACTAGCTTATTTGACAGACTCATCGACGTAGTCCACGTAAAGTATTCCGCCTATTTGATCGCCGGGCTCTAAAAAATAGAGGGCTAATATGTCGCGGATTTGTGCGTCAAGTTCATCGGCAGTTTTGACGTCGTATAGTCGTCCGTCTGGTAAAATCGCCCTCCTGCGATGAACTTAGCACGTTTGACCTGCGTTGGCGGCCCTTTTAAAGAACCAAGAGAAACCAGACGTTTAAATGAGAATGGATTTTTCACAAGTGAAGACTTTGCGCGAGCTAACTTCTGACGAGTAGATCATACGAGTTCGAAGTGAAGTGTCATCAGCGCTTGCCACAAAGCCGCCTGCTTCAGCGAACTGCTGGCAGCAACCCCCGACTTCGATGGAAGGTATGTTCGCTGCTGAGCCAGGAGACCGCGGCGCGGATGAGCAAAACGGAGAGCGCGATGGTGTGATCTCTCGAACGGGTGCGACCATCGGTTTTTTGGGTGGCGCTTCCCATGTCAGACCCTGATACGCCGCGCTGCATAGAAGAGCTCGTTTGAACCGGCTAAAGACTGTGCTTCTGGTAGGTTTCGCCGTTGAAGCCGGTTCCAGGCCGGCAGTGCTTTTCGTATTGGCTTGCGATTTTGTAGGTGTTGAAGGCGGTCATGCCCATTGGGGCCACCCAAGCATTGGGGATGTCGGTTGGCTCTCTCGTTCCGATTTCTTCCGGAAATAACCAATAACTCAAACCGGTCAGAAATCCGGACAGACCGAGCTGAATTCCTGAAAAAAGGGGGCTAGTGCGATGAAGCGATCAGTGGGTCGGCCGCGGGTTGCGAGCCGTCGAGATAGCCATTCGGGTGGGATTGTTTCCAAGTCCAAGCCGAACTGATGATCTCCGTAAGCGACGAGTGGCCGGGCTGCCAGCCAAGCTGGCAGCGCATGTTTTCGCCGCTGGCGACTAATACGGCGGGGTCGCCGGGACGCCGAGGCAACAGTTTTTCGGAGATTTTGGTGCCGGTTACCTGGCGCACTACGTCAATAACTTCGCGGATGGAGTGGCCAGTACCAGTACCGATATTGAACACACTACCGGCCACGCGATTGATATTTTCGAGTGCGCGAAAATGGGCGAGGGCAACGTCCAGCGGGTGAACGTAGTCGCGAATGCAAGTGCCGTCGGGCGTCGGATAATCCGTGCCAAAAACTTCGATGTGGGGGGCGGCAGTCTGAATGGCTTGCAAAACGAGCGGGACCAGATGCGTTTCCTGTCGGCGTGCTTCTCCGCGCTCGCGAGAGGCGCCAGCAACATTGAAATAGCGGAGAGAGACGTAGCTGAGCCCGGCATATTTGCTGTAGTCAGCAAGGATTTCTTCGAAGGCGAGCTTGGATTTTCCGTAGGGATTGACGGGCGACTTGGGATGGTTCTCGGGGATAGGCACGATGTGGGGCTCGCCGTAGACGGCGCAGGTAGATGAAAAGATCAGGTTTTTAATTCCATGGCGCAGCATGGCGTCGAGAAGGATTATGCCGCGAGCCACGTTAGTGACGTAGAAGGGACTTGGATCTCTCATTGATTTTTCGACGAGGGCTTCCCCCGCAAAATGCATAACAGCGTCGATGCGATGCTCGCTAAAGATTTGGTCCAGAAGGGCGGGATCGCCGAAGTCAGCTTGGTAAAATAAGGCTTGAGGCGGCACCGCGGCACGATTACCCTCGCTGAGGTTGTCGAGGGCGATGATCTCGATGCCCGACGAGACGAGAAGTTCCGAGCAAATGCTGCCGATATAGCCGGCGCCCCCGGTGATGAGAACGTGCAAGCGCGAGTCTCCTTGCCGCCATGACATAGGCCAGGATGCGAATACGTGGAAATGGCTCGAATACAAGTTTAGCAAATGGTTTGGGTGTATCGAAATAGATAGTGGAATCTCGGCGGGTGCCTATTTTTTGGTAAGCTTGCGGCATGAAAGTTTTGATCACGGGCAGCAGCGGGCTGATCGGATCAGAGGCGGTCGAGCATTTCGATCTGCAAGGTCACGACGTTTTTGGCGTGATTGTGCATTGCGCGGCGCAGCCTTCTCACGACAAAGCGAGTGAAATTCCACTGCTTGATTTTGAAGTGAACGCGCTGGGTACCATCAACCTCTTGGAGGCGGCGCGGCAGTATCGCCCGGACATCGTTTTCATTTTTCTCAGCACAAACAAAGTATACGGAGAAGCGCCTAACGAGATTCCGATAAAGGAGCTCGCAACACGTTACGATTATGCGCGGGCTGAAGAGTATGATGGTGTCGATGAGACTTGCCGGATTGACCGGACGTTACACTCGCCATTCGGTGCTTCGAAGGCGGCCGCCGACCTGATAGCGCAAGAATACGGACGCTATTTCAATATGAAAGTCGGTGTTTTTCGTGGCGGTTGCTTAACCGGGCCTACCCATTCGGGAGTCGAGTTGCACGGTTTCCTCGCTTACCTGGTCAAGGTGACATTGACAGGCGGCCGTTATACTGTCTATGGTTACAAAGGCAAGCAGGTACGCGACAACATTCATAGCCACGACGTGGTACGCGCGATCCAGGAATTCGCCGCCGCCCCCCGGCCGGGCGAGGTCTACAACTTGGGTGGAGGGCGCGGCAACAGCATTTCGATGCTCGAAGCGATTGAGCGAATCGAGCAGCTCACGGGACGCAAGTTGGATTGGCATTACGCGGAAGAAGCGCGAAAAGGCGAATCACATCTGCTACATCTCGAATTTGCGAAAGTTCAATACCCACTACCCAGCCTGGAGGATTACACGCAGCCTGGATGCTATTCTGGAGGAAATGGTCGCAGCGCAAAGGAATCAGCATCTCCATTCTGCGGGAAAATGCGCCGATCGTGGCGGCTTTTAAGAGCGCAGCTCGGTGCTGCAGAGTACGCATCCAAACTTGAATACTTTCTATACCGATCAGCGTAGTGAACTGGAGTTCCTATGCATTTTCTCTTCTTTTTGTGCGGTCTCTTCTTTGGAATTGCCCTCGTTCTTGTTTCGATCTATTTGTTGCTGAGGTTTTCCATCAAGAGTGAAGAGGACGTTTGGCGACGATTCAGTCAGTTGGACGGCCTTTCGGATGAAGAGAGTCCACAAGGTTGATTTCGACCATGTCGACTTTCTATGCTGCTGATGTTTTAGTTCGATGCTCTCTCTATATGGCATGCCGAATTCAGCACAGACGGGTAATGTCTGATTATTACGTCCGGAATGTATCGTGCTGATAAGTTGCTTGGAGACGTGTTGGCTTTGAAGCTTCTATTTTATTCTCATTTTTTTGCACCCAGTATCGGCGGCGTCGAAACCATCGTTCTTTCTCTGGCCCGAGGTCTAGCGGAGGTCTGGACTTCGCAAGATTTGCCTGAATTTGAGCTCACGCTCGCCACACAAACGCCTGCGGAATCCTTTGACGATCGCGTGCTTCCGTTTCGGATTCTTCGTCAGCCTAGTTTGGTGCAGTTGTGGCGGTTGATCCGATTGTCCGATATCATTCACGTTGCAGGCGCTGCTCTTTCTCCGGTCGCGCTCGGATTACTCGCCGGCAAACCGGTTGTTGTCGAGCATCACGGCTTCCAGGTGATTTGCCCAGACGTCACCGTGAATGTCTACGCTGCCGACCCGATAGCAATTGGCTTGCTTCGTTCAAGCTCTGGATACTAACTTTTGTACGCCGCGCTCTTTGTGCTCGGGTTGACGCGAATATCGTGCCAACCCAATGGCTGAGCCACCATCTTAAGCTCCCCGAGACCGTATTAATTCCTCACGGAATCGAGGTCGCTGCTCAGAACAACCCGCCTCCTAATCTCTCACGCCCTCCTGTCATTGCATTCCAGGGTCGATTGGTGTCCACAAAGGGTGTCCGGCTTCTACTGGAAGCAGCGAACATACTCCGTTCAGAGAGTCGGCAGTTCGAGGTAATAGTGGTCGGCGATGGGCCGGAACGTAATGCACTGAAGCAGCTTACTCAAGAGATGCAGCTTTCCTCTTTTGTCCGATTTGTTGGACGCCTAAGCGCAGACGACCTTGAATCGGCGTTTTTGAGTGCAAGTGTTGTCGTCGTACCATCACTCGGGGGCGAAGTCTTTGGGTTGGTCATAGCAGAAAATATGTCGCGTGGCCTACCTATCGTCGCTTCTAATCTAGGAGCTTTCGCTGAAGTCCTCGGCGATAGCGGTCTCACTTTTGGCGTTGGTGACGCAAGCCACCTCGCTCGCCAGTTGGCGCGCGTTCTGGATGACTCGGCATTGGCCGCGAATTTTGGACTTCGGGCCAAACGAAGGGTGGCCGAAGTCTACTCGCGACATCGTATGATAGAGGCGCATTCGGATCTCTATCGGCAAATGATCGCATCGGGGAACCGTTGATGCTGCACTGGTCGCCCAAGTACAAGTGATCCACATTTCATACAAACGAACGACAGCCAACTCGGGAGACGGCGATTTGAATCGCTGCGATGGTTGCGGCTATATTTTTCTCCGGCGACCAAGTGCGCATGTGCGCGATTGATGCGCGGCCGATGGATTTGAGGATCGCGCGATCAGCTAGGGCTCTCCGTAAGAGATCCGCAAGCGCGCTCACATCACCACATGGATAAACAAAGCCCGGGTGCACCGGTGCAACAAGGTCCCGAACAGCACCGACATGATCGCTTGCAGCCACTGGACATCCGCAGCACATCGCCTCATTCACGACGACTGCGAAGGGTTCGTACTCCGAGGATAGGACCATCAAGTCGCAAGCAGTGTAAACCGCCGGAAGGGCTGATTGATTGACGAAACCGAGAATGCGAATACGCGAGCCGATTCCGAGCACATTGGCCTCCGACTCAAGCTGCGCCCGAAGTGGGCCCTCACCGGCAAAAACGAGAACAGTATTTGAAAGCTCAGCCTTGGCGAAAGCGCGAAGAAGATCGAGCGGACGCTTCCACGGTTGGAGCTTGCCGCAGAACAGTATGAGGCTGTCAGTTGCGGAGACATTCCAGGAAGCTCGAACGGCGGAACGATCTATTTTGTCGGACTCTTGTGCCCACCAATCGTTATCTACTGTGTACGGTGTTATTGAAATTCGCTCCAGAGGCAGGCCGAGAGTCAACATCAGGTCGCGTGTTCCGGAAGATGGAACGATTACTTGATCAGCGAGTTGGAAAAGCCGCGGCCAAATAATTTTCTTAACCGTGCGTTTCCATGCCCGACCGCTGCGTGGAACGAGAGTGGTAGCGTCCGTGCCGAATAGAAAAGCTGTTTTGGACACCTTGGCAGCAGTTAAAGCAATCCAAAACGTTGAACGCACATAGCCTACGAAGGAAATGACTGCATCATAGTTCCCCCGGCGAATCATGTTCCAAAGCTCTGTGTTGCAAAGGCCTAAAAAGGATTCCGAGCCCGACCCTTTGTTCGGAATGCAAGTCCACGGATAGCCCGAAAGGAGGGGCACATCCCATTGGATGACAGCATCGAACCCGGGGTCGTGGGACGCTTCGGCGCCTTTGAGAGAGCAATATGCCACGTGCATGTCGAGTTGGGGATGGGCTGCAAATCGGCGGAAAAGTGGAGCCTGATATTGGACGGGATGTGAAGCCACAAAAAGGATGCGGAGACGTCGGTCTGGCGATGAGTTGGCCGGGCTTTGTATCTTTTTCATATTGGTCAATATTAAAGGTCGTTGCTTCCTACTGGGTTCGACAGATCGAGCAGCGTTACAAGAAGTCGCGAGAGGTTGTCGATGGAATGTTTCCGTGCAATCGCCTGACGCTTCGCCCTTTTGGGACTTTGCAGAGGTTCCGCGAGGGCCTCCGAGATTTTGTCGCCGAGTTCCCGGGGTGTAGTACCTAGATATACGAGGTCCTCGAACTGGCGCAGGTAAACTATAGGCGTGCTCACGACAGGTATACCTTGAGCGAAATAGTCAAAAAGCTTTAGGGGCGCGCAATGTAAATTTTTCGGATCGGAACAATCGTATGGCATGAACCCCACGTCCAATCCGTCGAGAATGGCCGATGCTTCCCGACGTGACTGCCATGGCAGTACGTGCCCGTTCGACAGAGCCAGCCCATTAGTCTTCCCAAAAGAGACGAAGTGCCATTCGGGGTGCTCAGTCAAAATTTCAGCGAGCAGGGGAACAGAAATCCGCCCTGTGATATTCCCAAGGTATCCCAACCTAGGTCCTGGAATCCTCGCTAATACTGTTGAGCCCCGGCGTCGGCCTGTCGCTCCGTTGGCATCGTCATGCGCAGAAAACTGTGGCAGCAATTTTATTTTTTCTCCAAACTTGGCGTGGAGTTCTTGATAAGCTGCGTGCGGAATGGACAAGGTCATATCAGATTCCCGTGCGTGCTCGACCTGTAATTCCAGTTCATAGTCCATCGATATATGGATTAAACGAAAACCTCTACACTTGAACTCTCGGCAGAGTGTCAGGCAGTAGTCTCCATGAGGATAAACAAAAATCGGATCGCGGAGTCCGAGCCTTCGCGCGTTCCCAACGATTTGATTCGCCAAAAGTTTAGCTTGGACCCGTCTGAGGATGGGTAGCGCGCTCAATCGATGACTGACAAATTTCAGACCAAGAGCAAAAACTCCTTTCTCAACCTCCGTCAGAACGCGGGCACTACTCCGAAGGACTGAGACCGGATTCTCACAATACAAAACGCGTGACCCGGCGCGAGCGAGTGCCAGTGCCATTCGCTCGGGAACGTTGAACGCATCCCAATTCCATCCGGACAGAACGATCGCGTCACGCACAATTGGGCTCATTTCGAGCAAGAAGAAGGCCCGAGATCGATTGTTAACCTCATGCAATATTCCTCAAAATTCCTAGGGGCCATTATGCGGCGGCTGTCCACGAAATCGAGGAACCAATGCTACGTCGTCCAACCATACTGAACCTGAGATTCTGTTGTCTAACTTCTGACTTTGAAGGCGTACCAGGCATATTTGAGCGATATGTACATCCCTGGTGGCTTTCCATGCAATATTGAAGCGCGTCCAAGGAATTGTACCCGTGATCTGAGGCGTGGCGGCCCCATTTGCGTCATTAAAGGGTGTGTTGAGTCGCAGGAAAATGCCGCTATTGGTGGTTAGGGTATCGGTGCGGAGCCATGCGGAAAACTCATAATCGACTTCTGGACTCACCAGAACGAATTGACAGACGTCATGAAAATCGACGTTTCCTTTGCCGTCAAACCGAACTTGAAGCGAACGTTGCCCGGAGTGCTTTGTATTTCGACTATAACGAACCACGGAACCGAGTCGAGGCGTTCGCCATGAAAGTCCACCGCCAGTGATATCAGTCTCGAATCCACCATCCCAGACTAAGGAACCTGCCGGGTCATTCGGCCTTGGAATATGCAAGAAGATTACAACTTCGCCCCACACGCGTTGGGCTTCAATGATGGGTCCTTTGAGAATGAGTTTGTCCACGAGCGCGAATAGTGTTTCGTTGGTGTGTTGAAAGTGACCTTCAGGGACCACGTCTTGAGGTGCTGTTTTGAAGAGGTCAAACAACAGACTCCACACTTTAAGTGACACATCTGTGGGCCCATCATAGTACGAGCCCCAGAGAATATCCAAATAGACTGATGGTATGTGCGGTAGATCTCGGCTCAGGATTGAGTCAATGTCCGGCTCAAATCGGCGTAAGGCAGAAAAGGCTGGGAGCCCGAGGCTCGGATCTTCCTGAACGGCTTGGTGGATTTCAGGTAATGCAGTCTGCATTTCTCCCGAGCGCAATAGAAAATTGCCGTACTGCCACGCTACCTCAGCTGACCTAGGGTAGGCAACCTTTGCATGAGTGAAGGCCTCACGGGCAGCATCCAGTGATTCTTCGTCCTCATATACCGAAGCCAGCTCCAGCCAAGTTCTAGCGGACCTCGGATCCAAGGACAAAGACATCTTGAAAGCGCGAACTGCTCCTTCTGGGTCTGGGTGCTCCAATTCAAGTCGTAAATAGCGGCCGAGTAAATACCAGTTCTTTGCGTTTTCTGGTTCGAGCTGGACAGCTTTCCGATATCCCGCGAGCGTACCTTGGTGCGAGTAGTGCTCCGCTAGGGCGCTCCGAATCCCTAAGTAGGAGAGCATCGCAGCAGCAACGCTGCCAAAGAGCAATACGATTAGTCTTCCAGTCTTCGTTAATTTCCTGGGTTCGATCATAAGTGTTGAATAAATCGCGATCCCAAATTTACTTGATTCCTAATCAAAGAAGAGGACCTAACCGGCGATGGCGTTACTAGAGACGACTCGCCAGCATTCCTGGAACTCGCAGTCGCTCTGACGAAGTAGCGGCCACAAACGAAGACGAGAGGGCAATGGTCGGAAGGCGGAACAACAATCCCAGTGTGAGCCACAGGTAGGTATTCAGCAGGAAGTCTTCATACGCTTGCATGCCGCCATACATCGAAGGAATGAATATCATAAAAGCGTACCAGAAAATGACGAATGCCAAAGGAAACCAAGGTGAACCCTTTAGTCGTCGGACAATACGCCAAGCACTGAATAAAACGGAGAAAGTCAAAGCGGTCCACAATACGAGGCCGCCTATACCCATCTCCACGACAAGCGTGCCCCAGCCGCTTTCGACACCATAGACCGGCGGCCTGGTATGAAATAATCGGGCAACGTATTGCCCGCCCAACGCCGTTGTGCCGATACCGTAGCCCCAAGGCCAGCGGTCGTCGTTAAAAGCGGCAAGAAAGTTCTGCACTGGATAATTCCAGCCTCTATGTGCCAATTCATTAGCGGGGCTATCGGGCGAAAGCGTTTCTACGTAGATAGCGAGCCGATTCGTAATCGCTTCGGGATAAGCTATGAACACCAGCATCATGCCCAATCCAATGCCCAGCGACGCGCGCTGGATGGTGCGAAAAACGCGCAACACTTCTCCCTGCCGCCACGGCGCACCCCAAATGAAGGCCAAACTTGTAATCAAGGCATTAATTATAGTCCACATGAATATGCCTCGGGACGCGGTTAAGAATGCGCCGCTTGCGGTCATCGCGACGCCGACAAAAGCAAGTATCCTTCCTTGTTTTCGTCGCAAAAGAAGATAGCCAATGAATCCGAGTACCATCAGCCAGGCAAGCATCATGAAATTCTGGTAGCGGCCGGCGCTGACAAACACAGACGTCGGTCGGTAAGCGAAAACGCCCGTCAGCGGGGCTACCCGATAGAGAGTGCTCAGCTGCCTGAGATCTTCTGCCTGTCGCTCAGGATTCAGGAATTTAGGACCGAGGATCGCTTGAGCGGTGCCGACCGCGATGATAATCAGGCTTAAGCCTATATTCACGGTGAAGAAGCGCCGCAATTCTTGCTCCGAGTTCAGGAGCGCGTAACCCACGAAGAGGAACGGTATGTAGTAGAAGAAAAGTTTGAAACCCATGAGTCCATACACGATGTGCGTAGACGCCGGGTTGAATATTTGAATGGCGCCGAACCATATGAAGATCAGCAAGGGGACCAGAAACGGAGGGCGGAAGCCTGCTGCTTGTTTTCGGCGATAGGCCCCTAAGAAAGAGATAAGTACTACAAGCGCTAGGAAATCCTTGAGGAAGTAGATGGCCATGTTGTTGCCGAGGAATTTCCGGGCGAAATCCTCGAATAGCAACCAGCTCAGGAAAAAATAGACCCCGTTGCGCCAATTATTCAGAATTCCTACAACGATTACGGCGCCGACCACGGCCATCGCTGCATATGCCCAATCTGCGGCGTCGGCGTTCAGAATATATTGCGTGCACTCGTAAGAAAGGACTGCCCCTAAGAGCAAGATAAAAACCGTCAGAGGACGAATCCGAAAGCGACTTGACCGTTCAGCGAAAGCTGTTTTCATCAGGTTAGCCGAGGACGCGGACTCCATATTATGGCCGAACTAGGTACGTTGTTAACAGTCTGGGTGTCAGGCCCGATGACTCCCGACGTACTTCGAATCCTCATGCCGCGCCAGCCACGCCCTATCCAGGGGCTTGTTTCGCGATCTCGCTGCTAGAATTCATAAAATAGCGAACCGTACGAATCGTAGCCATCCACAAAGCGCAAGCCCAAATCGCAGCATCTAGTGGAAGAAAACTCCAGCGGACTTTAACTAGATTTCGCCCAGCTCGAATGATCGTCCATTTGCTCAGATGCAGGTACACATGAAGCAAGGAACTCTGTGCGGGAGAATACCAGTAGCTTTCGCGTAACTCTTTTAGAGCCAGCTGTTTCAAAGTATCTTCCTGTATTGAAATGCAACGGCTTGTCGCGACGTAGTGAGTTTCCCAGCCCGCCTTTTTCATTCGTAGGCAAATATCGGAATCTTCATGGTGCAGCTGATAGCGGACGTCATAACCGCCTACTGCATCCAGCGCTTCTCTACGAAATAGGACGGCGTGACCGGGAGCAAACAGTGAGGCCCCGCATTCCTGGCCGAACTTTGCTTCCAGAAACCGCATGCGCCATCGAGAGAAAAGACGCTTTGGCTTGAGAGGCACGAGCCTTGTGTAAACGGCTCCCACGCTCGCGCGATTACGGAGGTAGTCTACACACGTGTCGAGCCAGTCCGCGTCCGGAAGCACTTCAGTATTTACGCAAGCCACGAAGGTTGTTTTGGAGTTGGCCAGCCCCGCATTACGAGCTGCGGAGATTCCCCCATTCCGAGCTAGACGAAGGAGGAAAATTTGTCCGGAGGATTGGGCCGATTTAGAAAGAGACACGGGTTTCGGAGAACCATCATCAACCACGAGTATTCTTGCAATAGGATGCGTTTGTTTCAGGCACGCGGAAACAGTTGCACTCAGCGCTTCGGCCCGCTCGTCATAAACGGGAATCACGACATCAACCGGGAGCGGCTTGTTGTCTGTGCTCATATTTGTTTGCTACTGCGAGAAGCAGCAATCCGCACCAACATTCACGGCGTAGAGTGTACTTGGCTCGCGATCGAATTTCTTGATAACAGCTTCCGCGTCGATTTGGTATTGTGCAAATAAGTCGTTGCGCCTGACGGGTCTTCTAGATCAGCTTCGAAAAATGCGGTTTCAGGTGACACAGCCGCTCGATGACCCTCCTGCATGTTGCATCTGGCGGTTAATATCTCGTCCCAGATACTGCCTATGTAGCCGGCCGCACCGGTAATTAGTACATTCAATTTGGGCTCCTCAGTGGCCTCGAACACAACTGTGTCCGCCATTGCCACAAACCACGGTCGCCTACATTGCTCATCGTGCGATCTAAAGGAGCTATTCCGTCGGCTTCGGACGCCATTTGATTCCCAGAGCGTTCAGGATTCGCGCCTTCCGGCCGTAGCGCCTTGAAATATACGGCTGCTGGTGCCAGGCGACATCGTGAATTGTAGCGGATAGCTTTCGGAAGGCGATGGTTCGACGCGGCAGTTCCCAGACGAATTCCCAGCGCGGTTCTTCCTTGAGGAATTTGACAAGGGTCAGTACCGATTCAAGGTGAATGTCGTCGATAACGCATACTCCTCCGACCTTCAGCTTTTCGGCAGTGTAAAACCAATCGATAAAGGGCCACGGGACTGCGTGCTTGCCATCGATAAGAACAAGGTCAAGATTCTGGAGGATGCATCGAGGCAAATACGTTTCGGATGTCTCCAGAACGAAATCCACGCACTCTATGCCGATCTGATTGTCACGGGCATATTCCCGAATTGCCGCGGCTTCGCGCTTACTGGGCGTGACCACGGTGTGACTGGCCTTTCGCATCGCGAAAATGATCGTGGAAAGTCCGGAACCGGTCTCGAGTGTTCGCGCCCCCTCGGCAACAACTCGATGCAGAAACCTTGCGACCTCTGAATCGATTCCGTGACAAACGACCAGATTTTTCTCCAGGATCTCGCGCGTATGGCCCGTGAGCGACGAACCGGTTAGCGACGAACCGGTGAGTGCCCTTTCATCGCCGAGTTCAGCGTCCCCTTGATGTACCCTTGGAGGATTAGCTATCACCGCTTCCAACAAATGCTCGTTCAACGCGACTCCTCAAGTGAACAAGACCTCTTCCCTCGATTCTATTGAATCTGTGGACATGCAGCAACCGGCACGCTAGAGACTCATAGGCCAGAACCTATCATGGTCATTCGCGACGCGACGCTCAGCGCCGCAGCATATGCCCGATTAACGCCGCAAACCAGACAAGTCGATTTGATAGGAGGTATTCTATCGCAGATGAGACGCGTCGATCGCCTGTTCAAAATTCTCATAAGCGACGCATTCACGACCATGGGTCGAATGGATGTACTCCGGATCGTTTGGACGCGAGCGCAGAAAAAGAAGAACATTCGCTCGATCCGGCTGCCCGTGGGAGAAATTTTCATGGATGGGCAAAATGTGGCAATCGACTTCCAAGTTCTGGGCCAGGTGCTATTGGATGAAGTATATAGTGAAGTCAATCTGCGCGACAAGATTGTCGTAGATTTGGGCGCCCACAAGGGATATTTCGCGGCATACGCATTGATGGCGGGGGCAAAGGCTGTCTTCTCCTATGAACCGGAACCAACGAATTTTGCCTGCCTCTCTCGTTTTGCAGATACAGCCCGGCTGCGCGGAAAGATAATCGAAGTTGTCCAGGCGGCTGCGGGTGCGGCCGACGAAGAACTGACTCTATACACGAGCTTTGAATCCTGGCGTCATACCACGATTGCGGGGCAAAGCGAACATTCAGGCGGAAAACTACGAGTTCCTTGCAATTCCCTGAGCAGTATTTTAGCAATTGTGAGGAAGAGGTTTCCAGAGGAGGCTCTCATACTGAAAGTTGACACGGAGGGCGCCGAATGCGCGATTCTACTCCAGGCCCCGGAGGAATGCTTTAGGTCAATTCATGCGGTCGTATTCGAGTATCACTCTTTCGCAAAGTGCGGTTTGGAGTCCATCCTTGCAAGGATAGGAGTTCTAGGGTTTGAATACGCAGCCTGTGTCAAGGAAGCAGATTTGCATATCCTGCGTCGACTTTAGGCACGTTCGCTAGCTACCTCGGTATCAATCAATGCGCGCACACGACCTCTCGGTGTACTCTACCTTGGAGCCGGTCAAACCTTGATCGAAGCACTGCTGAATTCAATGCCTCTCGTGACTGTTTTAGTGAATACCTATAATCATGAGCGCTTTATCGCTCAAGCCCTAACCAGCATTCTCGAACAGGATTTCCCAGCTGACGACATACAGACGATTGTGGTGGATGATGGCTCAACGGACTTGACTGCGGAGATTGCAGGTCGCTTTACTCCGGCCATGAAATACATTCGCAAGCCTAATGGAGGTCAGGTCTCTGCGTTTCATGCCGGAATCGCGGAGGCGAACGGGCAAATCATAGCGTTTCTTGATGGTGATGATTGGTGGGCAAAGGACAAGCTCAGTCGAGTAGTAACGGCCTTTGGACGATATTCGGATATAGCGGCGGTCGGTCATGGCTATTTCGAAGTGAACGAAGATGGTTCGCCACGTTCTGTCATCCTTCCTGAAACCGAATGTCGCCTAGATTTCGCGACCGTAGAATCCGCTCGCTTCGCGGCCAATTTACGCGTTTTCGGTGGAACCAGCAGAATGGCGATGCGGAGGTCCGTTCTTGAACGTACGCTCCCCGTGCCCGGAGAGCTTCCGTTCTTTGATAATTTTATTTTCACCCAAGGCATTGCGATTTCCGGCGCAATCTTACTTCCGCAACCACTGTGCTACTACCGAATTCACTCTGGGAATCTATACGCATCCGAATCGACTGACGAAGCACGTTTGCAGCGAAGATATTCGCTTCAACGCGGGCTGGTTGATAAGCTGCCCGATCGCCTAGCGCAGGTTGGCATATCAACGGAAATCGTATCAGCCGCATTGGAGTGTGATCGGCTGGATACGGAAAGACTCCGTCTCATACTTGAAGGTGGAGGGCGGTTAGACACGTTTCGGGTGGAGCGCGCTGACTTCCATCTCGCATACCGAAACCCGAGCCTTATTTACATTTTGTTTAAATATTCTGTACTGCTGCTTACACTTCTGATGCCCCCGAAAACTTTCTATAGTATTAGGCGTTGGTATGCAGAACACGATCTCGGGCGTGTCCGCAGTTGGATCGGCCGCGCAGAGTTGTCTATGCCTCATGGCGTTGACCGAAGAGAATTCTAAGCGATCTGCTCAAAGCGTGCGTTATATGCGGCATTACGTTTTGTTAATCCCCAACAGCTGTCCCACTGTTTCGTCACGCTTGATCGACTCGCATTTCAGGTCGCAAAGGCGGACCGTCCTCAGCGGGTAAGGCCGTGTGGTTCCATCACTTACGGTACAACCGAAATTGCGCCCTGTTGGTTGGGCAGGCAGCCAGATTAGCTCTCCAACTTTTTAATTAGCAAGGCAAAGAGCGGCTGTGCCACTGTGGGGTTAGCGGCGGCGGAAGACGACAATAGCTAGCCCGAAGCCCCCTAGGAGGGGCCAGCGTACCTGGTTCCGAGACCGATGTGGCAGCTGACGTGGCGGTCAAGCGGACATTGTCAAAATCAATTTGCGGGCCGACGCTGCTTAGCATGATGGACAGATCTCCAAGGGGCAGAGTGACGCCAGACATATAGTTGAAGGATACGTCCAGAAAGGTGCCCGGCGGGATGGTGGTATTGGTGCTGGTTATAGAGTTCAGAAGAGTGTCGCCAGCATACAACCGTATCATGTACGTCGTCGCCAAGTTGTAAACCACGGCGTCAACTGTAATTGCCGGTCATTTCGAGTCACGTCGAAAGGCGAAATCATAGGATTTTCGGATTTCTACCTTGCCGATTTGGACCCTCATCGGTGGGCAGCAGATTTTGAGGTGGACGGCCCGCAAGAGTGTCGAGAATTCCTAGTTCGGCGCAACACCATCCCTAGCGCAAGCGCTACGCTCTTTCGGAAAGACGTGTATGAACGAGTGGGAGGTGCAGATGAGGACTTGGTCTTCTGCGGCGACTGGAAAACGTGGGCAGCCATGGCTTTGACGGGTGGAAGGATTGAATATATCGGGGAGCCCCTAAACTACCACCGCTTTAATGAAACGAATGTTACATCGAGAAACCAACGCCTGGGAACCGAGGCAATTGAGTATCTGAAAGTGGTTCGCTGGATTCTTCAAAGGGTGACACCCACCGACGCCACTCGAGGTAAGGTGTGCGACGACCTGTTTTCCCTGTGGCATCCAAAGGTGTTGACTAGCGGTATTCCGCTTAGCCTGCGCTGGGCTATTCTGGCGGACGCTAGAGCCGTCGACCGGAATGCGGTTCGCAAGCTCCTTCATTCCGCGCTTAGGGGTCTGCGCCTGACTATTTCTCGTCGTTGTCGATCATTGCGATTCAGGTTCTGAATTTGCCACAGATGCCAAAATTCCTGTTTATTGCGACCAATGAGTGGGTTCCGTGGGGCGGAAGCGAACTGCTATGGAGTTCGGCGGCGGAAAGGCTGGCGCGGCGGGGGATGGAGGTTCGCGTGAGTGCGCTGCATTAGGGTACGGCAATCCCCCAGATCGAGCAGTTGCGCTCCGCGGGTTGCAAAATCTTTTACCGGCGGCCGCCGGCCCTATATTCCCGGGTGGCAAGCAAAATTTTCTCATTTCGGGATCATGCGCTTGTGCACTTGGAGACTGCTGGAGACGGAGTAGGCCTGGTGGTGATCTCGCAGGGCGGCTACGCGGACGGACTGGCGTGGATGGAGGCGGCGCGGGCGGCAGAGTTCAGATACGCGATTATCGCTCAAGCGGCTGCGGAGGTATGGTGGCCGGACGACGGAATGGCCGAGCGGCTGGCGGTGTGCTACGAGGACGCGAGTGCCGCTTTTTTTGTTTCGGAAGGAAATCTAGCGTTAATCCGGCGGCAGTTGGGCTCGCTCTTACGACGAGGGCGGATAGTGCGGAATCCTTTCAACGTCCGCTATGATGCGCGCCTGGAGTGGCCGGCGGATTCGCCAAAAGAGCTGCGGTTGGCATGCGTTGGTCGGCTGGATCCGAAAGCAAAGGGTCAAGACTTGCTTCTGGACGTGCTTGCGCGGCCGCATTGGCGGGAGCGGAGAGTAGCGGTGTCGCTGGTGGGGACAGGAGTAAACGAACGCGGGCTACGCCGAATGATCAGTAGCTTGCGGCTAAGCAACGTGCAATTGACGGGATTCGTGAACGATATCGAGGACTTGTGGTCCAAACATCACGCGCTGGTGCTTCCTTCACGCTACGAAGGAATGCCTCTGGCGCTAGTCGAAGCTATGCTGTGCGGTCGTACTTGCGTAGTGACCGACGTAGCCGGGCATCGTGAGTTGGTTCGTGACGGTATCAACGGCTTTTTGGCAAAGGCTCCAACGGTAGAACTGCTTGATGAGTCGATGAAACGCCTTTGGGAAGCGCGTTGGGGGTTGAAGCAAATGGGCGAAACCGCAGCAGAGGACGTTCGGCGATGGGTCTCTTCAGACCCGGTCGAAGATCTTGTGCGCGAGCTAACCACTCTGCTCGGCAGCATGTAGTGTCATCCCCCAGAAGTAAGAGGTTTGCCGCCCATGAATCAAAAGCGTAGTGGAAGGCACGTCTCCAACCTTAAGGATTGATCCTCGGTGGGAGCGCAATTTTTGAAAGGACCTTCCGAAATCGACCAACCACAAGCGAGGAAGCATTTTGCATCAAGCCACGAAATTCATTGGATCAGGCGGAGCGCTTACAGGTTCAGACGTAGTCGATCAAGGCAAAGTCGTATTGGACCAGCAATTACTGTCTACTCGGGTCGAAGAGGCACCATTATTTATGAGATCCAACGTGCACCAGTTTAGCGATTCCTTGTCGGAGCCGAGGTGACGTCAATGCCTGTTTCCTATTCGGGTCAAATATTTTTCTTCAAGAAGCCTACACCGCGGAGAATGCGCCCGTGTTTTGCAGCTACTTCATCGCAATATTCGGGGAACGCAGAATTCCATGCCGCGTCGTCGGAGACGAGTAATCCACCCGGACGAAGATATGGGAAGGCGGTACGATATTCCCACAGCATGTGGTCGTAAGTGTGTAGGCTGTCGTGAATGAAGATATCAATTGTACGCAGCTGTGCTAGAAGTGAGGGCAACAAATCACGCGCATCGCCTACCAATAGTTTCCATCGTGATCTTAACGATTCTGGCACAATCCAGCCGAGTGGTTTCCCGTCTGGAAGGTATTGGGGGTCATTCATGCCGACCGAGTGCAGCGCGCCTCGCTCGTTCTTCTGAAGTGCAAGAAGGATGTAGGCCGACGAAACTCCATTGGCCACGCCCGTTTCTACGACAATTTCTGGTTGGAAGGCCCGAACGGCCATGAACTGTAGGAGTACTTTCTTTGCATAAAGATCAGCGCTGTTGATTTTTAGTTCACGGAAGTTTGTGGCTGCCTCGCATAGCCGAGCCGCAAACTCTGGCGTATGAATCGGCTCTTCAATGAATTCACGAAGCCGTCGAGCCGAGACTCCGGTGATGCTGGAGATGAAGCGCTCGTCGGCGAGTGTTAGCTCACGATATAGGGAGGCTAGCGCGTAGTGCGGATTCCGAAGTGAAAAGAGCACTCGCTTGCCAAAGTTCTGAAGGAGCCAATTCATGCTACGTGAGCTCTGCAACGCAACGCTCGGTCTCATGTCTCTTGTCGACGAACGGAGAAATAGCTGTCTCCGTCCCGCTGTTTGATACGTCAATCAGTTTCTCTTCGTGCTGATAAGGAAATTGATGGCCTTGCAGGAGAAATCTGCAGGTCACCATTCGTATATGCCGGCACCGCAAGCGTGCGGCTGAAGACCATACGGCGTTTTGGACTAAGGTAATTTGATTAAGCTTGTTTCGGAGTATATGCATCCTCGATGCGCCTTGCATTTTCGGTATCTGCTTCGAAAGCAGATACCGCTCCCTCTGCGCCAACAACCTGCGCTGCAAACATGCTAACAATTCCGATGTGCGCGCCGACATCGTAGAAAACCAACCCGGGCCGCAGATTCGATAGCAGCCCCCGCTGAACGCGAAATTCGTATGTCCCCGATGCATACTTCATTTCAAATCGCGGATCGAGATGTGCCACACCCCGCTCCCTGGCCCGACTGGAATGTGAAGCCATAGCCGAGTGGTCACCGGAAGCGCGATCCGCACCAGTCTCTTGATAAACTTCCAAGGAGTGCAATCCGGCTCAGGAGAAAATGCGCCCGCCGAGCTCGCCAGGACATGCCAAGTTTTTGAATTCCTATCTTCCAGTCCATGAAAGTTCATAGAGACTAGATCGTAAGATACTGGGGAGGTTTTGTCTGCCCTTTGCCACAGTGCTACCGTTCACAGTGAGTCTGGGAGTTTTTTCCATGACAACTGGATTTTCCCGATTCACGCTACTCGTTTCTACATAATGCGGTATCGACATTAATTGTGCCCCGCATAGCAATCGAAGAAACCTCTAACGGCCGTGGCGTTTTCCGTGGCACGAGGCGCAGAGCGTGATCAAGTTCTGCTCCGCATCCTCGCCGAGTTGGCTCCTGCGCTGTCCGGCCAGAAAATCCGCGCAGATCATCTCTAGACAATAACTCCGAGACTTGTCGGTCCCCAGCATCAGGCCGGCAGTTTCAAGGGCCTTCTCGATCACCGGCAATTGGCTCTTGTAAACCTTGAAATAGAGAATCTCCCAGGGCTCCGTTTCTTTGCCGGTCAGATGTCGTTCCACTTCTCCTTTAAACCCTTCCTTGGGTAGTTCCTTGGCTTTGTGCAACCAGGTTGCACAATCGAATCGTTCCCCATCTTTCCTCGCCACCTTGACCAACTCCGTCGCTTTGCTCCAACCCACCGCGCGAAGCTGGTGTTTCGGAATCCGCGTTAGATTTTCGTGGATGGCCATCAGGTAGTAGGCCTTGCGCCGTGAATCAGGGAAACGCTTTGCCAGGAAGTCATCAAACGACTTCAGTCTCTCCAACCTCCAGTACTGCTTCGACCTCACCTCACACAGATATTCCCCAAGCTCGACAAAACGCACGTCCTTTTCCTGCTCCTTGGTCTTCTCCCAGCTCAAGATCTCGTCGATCTTGCCTAAGATCAACGCTGCGCGCCGACGGTTGAGCTCAGGTTCCACGGCACCGCGCCCGTCAGTCCACAAGCTCGTCAAGCCAATCAAGGTCGCTCGCTCCCGGCTTACGGATAAGTTTCGAAGCAACTAACTGCTCGTTGTTCAGGCAAAGGCCCAGGTGGGAACAACTGACGCATCCATTTTGTGGAAATCGAATGCCGCTATGGGGATTGAAGTGACCGGCTTCGATCTGGTTGGTGGTGGTCTCTACCAGTCGGCCAAACTCCTGCCGCTGCTCCTCGGAGATTGTTGCTCTCAAGTATTGAATCTCGGGAGCATGCTTGCGCACGAAGACGACCAGGGCCACCTCCGGAATGCCAGTGATCCACGAGTAGCAAATGAGTTGCGGATCGAGCGAAAGCAAACCTTCCGGGCCTTCTGGGTAACGACTTGTTGTGGTCTTCCAGTCGATCAGGCAGCGCACACCGTCTATCTCACCGATTGCATCGAGGTAGGCAACAAATTCGCTGCCTCCGATCAGTGTTTGAAGAAATTTGATCTGGAGATCCTTGCGTGGGTTGTGGATACGGACCCGATCGTCCTGCGCGAACCTCTGCAGCAGATGGACTCCCTGATGCACTAACCGATCCCATGTCTCTCCCTTTTTGAATTCAAAGGGAGTATCGCGGTAAGCCTCCCACTCCTTGAATAGCACCGCGCTGCAGTCCTCTTCGCGGAAGTAAGCTCCCAGGGCGTTCTCAAAACAGCGGCCAAAAGCCATAGCCGCGCGCGTTTCCTTTTCCCGCCAGCCATCGAGGTAGCGGTAACGGTAGCTGCGAGGGCAGCGGAGATATTGGCTGATTTGTGTGTAACTATAGACCATCGGAATCTCCCCGTCGGTCCTGGGCAT
>WNFR01002734.1_pt1 | contig 20179 bp, 20 predicted proteins | sample 5400221 | NCBI WGS metagenome assembly WNFR01 (sample SAMN13153357, study PRJNA577476) | soil metagenome | isolation source: 40 cm soil under Madrone tree | place: USA:California | collected 2016-06-14 | reverse complement strand
TCATGCTCGCGGTTCACAACTTGAGCGTGGTGTTCGGCGGCATCGTCGCGTTGAATGGCGTGTCCTTCGACATACATCAGGGACAGATCCTGGGTCTGATCGGGCCGAACGGCGCCGGCAAGACCACGCTGTTCAATTGCCTGAGCCGGCTCTACCAGCCGAGCGCCGGCGACATCCTGATGGAAGGCACAAGCATCCTGACGCGGCCCCCGCACCGAATCGCCGAGATCGGAATCGGCCGCACTTTCCAGAACGTCGCATTGTTTCCGAATCTCTCGGTGCTCGACAACGTCCGCATCGGCGCGCACGCGCGCACCTTCAGCGACATCATCAGCGACTCGCTGAAGCTCGCCTGGGTTCGCCGCAGCGAAGCTGGCATGAACAGGAAGGTGCACGAGATCCTTGCCTATCTCGATCTCGAGAATGTGGCGCATGCCGTGGTGTCGGGTCTGCCGTTCGGCACCCAGAAGCGCGTCGAATTGGCACGAGCGCTCGCAGCCGATCCGAAGATCCTGCTGCTCGATGAGCCCGCCGGTGGCCTCAACCACGAGGAGGTCCACGTGCTCGGCGATCTGATCCGCAAAATCCGCGACGAACGCAAGATCACGGTGCTGCTGGTCGAACATCACATGGGCCTCGTGATGTCGATCGCTGATCGCGTCGTCGCCCTCAACTTCGGAAGCAAGCTCGCCGAGGGAACCCCGGCTGCGGTTCAGGTCGACCCGGATGTCATCAAGGCCTATCTCGGGAGCAACGACCAGCGATGACCGCGATGCTCAACATCAGGGATCTCAGGGCCTATTACGGCCAGGTCCAAGCCCTCCGCGGGATCAATTTCTCCCTCAACGAGGGCTCGCTGACCACGCTACTGGGCGCCAATGGCGCCGGCAAGACCACGACGCTGCGCGCGATCTGCAACATGGTGCGCTGGACCGGCGCGATCGAGGTCGAGGGCAAGCCGCTGAACGGCCGCACCACCGAAGGCGTGGTCCGGCTCGGCATCGCCCACGTCCCGCAGGGTCGCGGCACCTTCACCACCATGACGGTGGAGGAAAACCTTCAGCTCGGCGCCATCACGCGCACCGACAAGAAGGAAATTGCCTCCGATATCGAGCGTATGTACGACCACTTCCCCGTGCTAAAGAAGCGCTACACCCAGCAGGCCGGTACGCTGTCGGGCGGCGAGCAGCAGATGCTTGCGGTCGCGCGCGCACTGATGCTGCGGCCGCGCTTGATGCTGCTGGACGAGCCGTCATTCGGCCTGGCGCCGCTGATCGTGCGCGACCTGTTCAAGATCCTCGGCAAGATCAACCGCGAGGACAAGGTCACCATCCTGGTGGTGGAGCAGAACGCGCAGCTCGCGCTCGAGCTCGCCGACCAGGCCTATGTGATCGAAACCGGGCGCATCGTGATGTCGGGCAATGCCAACGAAATTGCCAACAACGAAGACGTTCGCAAATCCTATCTGGGCTACTGAGGGCTGGGACAATGGAGCTATTTACCAACCAGGTCCTGGCCGGCATCGCCACCGGCGCGATCTACGCCTGTATGGCGCTCGCGGTTGTCATGATCTATCAGGCGATCGACCATCTGAACTTCGCCCAGGGCGAAATGGCGATGTTTTCCACCTTCATCTCCTGGCAATCGATGCAGTGGGGCGTGCCCTACTGGGGCGCCTTCCTGGTCACGCTGGCGTTTTCGTTCGCCGGCGGCATCCTGATCGAGCGATTGCTGTTCAAGCCGCTGGCCAAGGCACCGGTGCTGACCAACGTCGCCGGCTTCATCGCGCTGTACGCGATCATCAACAGTGTCGCGGGCCTGATCTGGGATTTCACGATCAAGCAATATCCGACGCCGTTCGGGTCATCGCCGTTTCTCGGCAGCCAGCTTCGGCAGCCAGCTGATCTCGACCCATCAGGCCGGCATGATCGGCGTCACCGTGCTGCTGCTGATCGCGTTGTATTTCTTTTTCCAGTTCACGCGGATGGGCCTTGCGATGCGCGCGGCGGCCTCGCTGCCTGAATCGGCCAGGCTCGTCGGCATCAACACCGCGTGGATGATCGCGCTTGGCTGGGGCATGGCCGCCGCGATCGGCGCGATCGCCGGCATGCTGATTGCGCCGGTGGTGTTCCTGGAGCCGAACATGATGGGCGGCGTGCTGATCTACGGATTTGCCGCAGCCGTGCTCGGCGGACTGACCAGTCCGCTTGGCGCGGTGATCGGGGGTTTCCTGGTCGGCGTCTTCGAGAATCTTGCCGGGACCTACATCCCCGGCGTCGGCAATGAATTGAAACTGCCGATCGCGCTTGCGCTGATCATCACGGTCTTGGTCGTCAGACCGGCTGGGCTGTTTGGCCAACCCATCGTGAAGCGAGTTTGATCATGAGCGCTGCAGCAGAAGACGTCGTAACAGAGGTCCCGACCGTTGAAGCTGTTTCGAAGCGAGCCATGACCCTCGGCCTTGGTACCTCCATCGCCCTGCTGGCCGCGCTAATCATCGTGCCGCTGTTCGTGAAGAACTTCATCATCTTCCAGATGACGATGCTTCTGATCTACGGCCTTGCGGTGCTGGCGCTCAACATCCTGACCGGCGGCAGCGGTCAGTTCTCGCTCGGCCAGAGCGCGTTCTACGCGCTCGGCGCCTATACGTCGGCGATCCTGATGGAGCACGCCAACATGAACTATGCGCTGTCACTGCCGATCGCGGGCCTGATTTCCTTCGCGGCTGGCTTCCTGTTCGGTCTGCCGGCGCTGCGGCTAAGCGGTGTCTATCTGGCACTGGCGACCTTTGCGCTGGCGACCACGATACCACAGGTCCTGAAGCTCGGTTTCCTCGAACCCTGGACCGGCGGCGTGCAGGGCCTGGTCGTCACCAAGCCCGACGCGCCGTTCGGCCTGCCGATCTCGCAGGACATGTGGCTGTACTACTTTACGCTCGCCATCACGCTGGCAATCTATGTCGGCTCGGTCAACCTGCTGCGCTCGCGCTCGGGCCGCGCCTTCATGGCGATCCGCGACAACGAGATTGCCGCCTCCGCCATGGGCGTCGACGTCGCGCTGTACAAGACGCTAGCGTTCGGCGTCTCCGCAGGCATCACCGGCATCGCCGGCGGGCTCGGCGCGATTGTGGTGCAGTTCGTGGCGCCGGATGGCTACACCATCGCGCTCGCCATCTCCCTGTTCCTCGGCATGGTGGTGGGCGGCGTGGGCTGGCTGCCAGGATCGTTCATCGGCGCTGCCTTCACCATCTTCGTGCCGAACATCGCCGAGGACATCCATAAGGGGCTCTCCGGCGCGGTGTTCGGCGCGCTGTTGTTCATCGTGATCTTCCTCGTGCCGCATGGCGCAAGGCAGTTAATCGCCTCGCTTGAGGGTCGACTATCGAGGAAGAGCCCTGACAGGTTGCGGCGATGAATATATTGGGCGCTCACTGGGTGGTTCCCAAGGTCGGTTGCTAGGCGTGTCCCGATCACCGGCGGCACAAACGATCAAGCAATACGCACTTATAGACAACAACGTGTTGGCGTTCCCCCGACAAGCATGGGCTATTAGTGAGCACAAAGTGCAGAGTGACCTTGTACGAAATCATATGTCCTCTCGCGGTGGCCCAAATGATGAAGCTCTACTATGCTCCCGGCACGAGCGCTGTAGGTATTCGTGTCTTGCTGGAGGAAATAGGTAAGCCCTACGAAGTGGCGTTGCTGGATCTCGCTGCGCGCGAGCAATATCAACCCGCCTTTTCCTCGATCAATCCGAAGTCAAAAGTGCCGACGCTCATCAGGGACGACGGGTCCGTGCTTACCGAGTTCGGCGCCATTGCGCGCTGGCTCGCGCGCACAAATCCCGAAGCATCGCTGTTGCCGCAGGACTCCGATAGCGAGGCTCGTGCAATCGAGCTTTTGGACTACGTTGTGGGAACGGTCCATATGCGCGGGTTCAGCCGGATGATCATTCCCATGGTCTTCGGGCCGGACGCTCAACGTGCCGATATCGTCGCTACCGGACGAGCGATGGTGACCAAAGGTTTCGAAATCATCGATGCCGGCCTCGCCAGCAAGGCTTACGCTGCGGGCCACTACAGCTACGTCGACTCGGCGTTGTTCTACGTAGAGCGATGGGCGGAGCGATTCTCGATGCCTTTGCCGCCGAACTGTAAGCGGCACTACGAGACGATGATGGAGCGCCCGGCGGTTAAGCGCGTGCTTGCCGCCGACCAATTGAGATAGCGCGCATATTCGCAAGGCGCATCAACCAGTTTGGTCCTTTCGAACTGGCGACCCGCGCCTTGCAGCCAATCGGAAACAAGGAGGGGACCGAATGTTGAAGCATCTGGGAAGCATAGCAATCGCATCTATCCTATGGGGTTCGTTTGCGTTCGCCGAGAACGCACCTGGCGTGACCGCAACCGAGATCAAGATAGGAGGGACCTTCCCCTTCAGCGGCCCCGTATCGGCCGTAGGAACGGTGGGAAAGGGGCTGCTGGCCTACGTGAGCTATCTCAACGACAAGGGTGGCGTCGGAGGACGGAAGATCAACTACATTGCGCTGGACGACGCCTATAGTCCGCCGAAGGCCGTGGAACAGATCAGGCGTCTTGTTGAAAGCGACGAGATCGCGTTCCTCTTCAGCCAACTCGGAACGCCTAGCACCGCAGCGACGGCGCGATATCTGGCTGCACGTAAAGTGCCCAGCATTGCGATCCTGGTTGGCGCCAATGCATTCGCACAATTCCGCGACTACCCCTACATAACGACGGCACTTCCGAGCTTCGATACCGAAGGGCGGATATATGCTAAGTATCTGAAGAAGGTGCTCTCTCCGTCAGCGAAGATCGCTCTGCTGTATCAAAACGACGATCTCGGTAAGGGATATCTCAACGCTTTCAAGGCCGTCTTCGGTGAAGAGTTCTCCCGGCGGGTGGTGCCGTCCTCGTATGAATTGTCGGAGCCAACGATCGAATCCCATATCATCAATTTCAAGAGCGCCAACGCGGAAGCTCTATTCATCGCAGGTACCGGCAGATTCGCGGCTCAGGCCATTCGGAGATCCAACGAGGTTGGCTGGAAGCCTATCACCATTATCAACTTTCCATCGGGCTCGACCGTGGGCACGATCGTTCCAGCTGGGGTGAACAATGCCGTCGGAGTTGTTACCGGCACGTTCTCTAAGGACCCTACTGATCCGAAGTGGAACGATGATCCTGATATCCTGAACTACAGGGCCGCATTCGCCAAGTATCTGCCGGGAGCCGACATCGCGGATACGGGATACCTGATCGGTTACCGTCAGGGTATGCTGCTTGAGCAACTTCTTCGTCAATGCGGCGAGGACCTTTCGCGCGAGAACATCCTTAAGCAGGCCCGAAGTTTCAAGGACTTGGTGCTCCCGACCGTCTTGCCCGGCATCAAGATCAATACTAACGAGGCGAACAGTAGAGCTTGGACTCAGCTACAGTTGCAGCGTTGGACCGGGACGACATGGGAGCTGTTCGGAGATGTCTTGGACGGCGAGTCCGATTAGTCTAGCCTCGCCGTTCCCTTTGAGGCGCGCACCCGCGAAGGCGATTTGCTACCGACTGTTGCGGCGAGCGAGGCGCTGGATTGCATTTCGAAGGGTGGCATTTCACTTAGGACAAGACGGTCAATTGCTGGTGATCGGAATGGCACCTTGCGATCTCCAGCGATGGTCCAGACTGCTTTGATTTAATTGAACGCATGACCGATATCTCAGGATAATTACTATGACGCCTTGATCCTGGTAAGCTCAATCAGTTAACCGTCAACGTCCCTCGAAGCGCCCAGGCCGCTTCTCGACGAAGCTTCGAACGCCTTCGGCTGCATCCTCCGTTGCTCGCAGTCTTGCCTGCAGCAACTCCAGTTCCGCCAAGGCCGAGGACGGACCCTCGAAGATGGCTTTTCTTGTGTTGGAAAGCGTGGCCGACACAGCGAGAGGAGCCTGCGCAGCGATTAGCGTCGCAAGAGCCATCGCATGCGTGCGCAACTCCTCTGGTGTCACCACTTCCTGGACTAAGCCCAATCGTAGCGCAGTTTGCGCACCGAACTCGTCTCCGGTCAGAAGGTAGCGCAAGGCGTTACCGAGGCCTGCGCGCTCAGCCATTCGGATGGTCGCCCCAGCGCCCGCCATGATGCCGCGTCGAACCTCCAACTGAGCGAAACGGCAATCCGACGCAGCAATCACGACGTCGGCGGCCAGCATCAATTCGATTCCGATGGTGAAGCAGATGCCTTGGACCGCAGCAACGAGCGGCTTTGCACGCAGCCTGCGCAGGTTAACCGGATCGATTTCGTCCTCTGGGAAAAGTGGTTTACCTTCAGCAAAGCGGCGGGAAAGTTTGCTTAACTCCAGCCCTGCCGTGAAGTTCTTGCCTTCAGCGCAAAGCAGTCCGCAACGAACGTCTGGATCGCGTTCCATCGCCGAATATGCCGCGCTCAATTCATCGAGCATGATAGCGCTGAAACCGTTAAGTTTTTTCGGGCGGTCAATGACGATGACGAACACGTCGCCGTGCCGCCGTGTTACGATCCGGCCGTCGTCGGGATGTCGGGTAGCACTCATTGTATGCTCCAGTTTTGCGTCGGCCAGATCACGGGGAGGCGCCCCGGACCGACGGAAACAAGTCGGTTTTGATCTGCGCCCTAGTCAAGATCGCCCAACGCGCTCGAGCGACGCGGAACGAGGAGGGCCAGCAGGGCCGATCAGGTGTGTGACCTAAACAATCCCCGACGCTGCTCCCGATTTATCGCATCAACCCACCGTCTACAGGAATGATAATGCCCGTGACGTAATCAGACAGATCGGTCGCCAGGAATTCGACCACATTTGCGCAGTCTTCCACCGTACCAAGCCGACGTAGTGATGTGAGCTGTACGGGATCGCTGTCAATACCCGAGTAACTCGGTAGCACATTCTGAACGATGCGTCCGGTCGCGATCATACCCGGTGCTATGCAATTGGCCGTTATACCGAACGGGCCAAGATCCTGAGCTAGAAACCGTGTGTAATGCGCGATGGCGGCTTTCGCGACTCCGTAATGAGCATAACCGCCGTCACGTGATGGATTAAGACCGGCAATCGAACTTACCGTGATAATTTTACCCGACTTCTGCTCCTTCATCATGGGAGCAACAGAATTGCAACAGTAGATTGTTCCGTAGAGATTTGTGTCCACCACGGAATGGAGCAGCTCGGAATCAAGCGCGCTCGCACGCGTTGAACTCGACCTGCCCAGCCCCCCTCCCGCATTTGTTACGAGAATGTCGATTCGGCCCCAAAGTTCACAAATGCTCTTGATGCAGGCATCGACGGCCTCGCGGTTGCTGACGTCCATCGTCAAGCCGATGGCCGTGCCGCCTTCGCTTTCGATTTCGGCGACAGTGCTTTCACCCACCATGTCATTTGCTTCTGACTCAAACGCTTGGTAGGACTTCAATTCAACATCCGTAACAGCCACCTTCGCGCCGAGTGATGCGAGCCGGTGGGCGTAGGAGCGACCGAGCCCCCGTCCTGCACCGGTTACGATAGCGACCTTGCCGTCGAGTTTGCCCATTTTGCATCCGCTTCCTAAAGCTCTATCGGGAGACTCTACTCGAAGGCCGGCTCCACGACGCATCGCAAACGTTCGTGACGATGGAAAGGTGCGATCTCATCTCTTGTTGCTACCCTGCAGTAGTTCACCAAACAGCTCCCACTTCTCTCCGTTGAACCTCATCAAGTGCATTTGATCGACGGGCGAATACTTTGTTGGGCTTGTATTCACCGTGATTCCAGGGAGGAGAACATCCAGTTCGACGTTGGTGAGGTTCGCCGCCTGTCGCATGACGTTTTCGCGAGTAAGCTCGTCGCCGCATTGGCGAAGAACCCGCTCGAGAGTCTGCGCCTTGCCGTAGCCGAGCAGAAGGATCGAGTCGGCCTTATCGACACCCGGCATGTATCGATCCATGAAATTCAGGAATCTTTGCATGCCAGGGTCATCCTTCCACTGCGGATCTGTGACGTCCTTGAAATAGGTGGCCGACACTAAACCCCGCGCATTATTGAAGCCCGCAGGCGTAATCACCGCACCGATCGACGTCGACTGACTCATGACCAAGTGATGTGCGTTCCAGCCCAGTTCGCCCACTCGTTTGATGCTCTGCGCCGCAAACTTTGGAGTGGCGAAGCTTACGAGAACGTTGGCACCGGAGCTCTTTAGATTCACGATGTGCATATCGATAGTCGGTTCGGAGACGTCATATGCGGATTGCGCGATAACCATCGATCGCTTGTCGCCCAGGCCCTCAAGGAAGTGTTTTGTGAAGTCTTTTCCGAAGTCATCGTTTTGATACAGGATCGCAACTTTGGCGTCGGGTTTCTCTTGAAGGATGTATTTTCCGAGAATTATTCCTTCGTTCTGGTAGGTCGGTCCGTGTCCCATTGACCAAGGATAGTTCTTTGGGTCGTCCCACTTCGTCGCGCCCGATGAAATGAAAAGGTGCGGTATCTTTTTATTGTTCAGGTATCGCTGGATCGCCGAGTTAGTCGGGGTGCCTTGAGCGCTAAAGATCAGTAGGACTTCGTCGCTCTCGACCAACCTGCGTGCCTGCTCGACCGTCTTCGGCGGACTGTAGGCATCGTCATAGCTGATGAAGTTTATCTTACGACCATTGATCCCGCCCTGATCATTGATCATCTTGAAATAGGCCGCCTCCACCTTGCCGATCATGCCATAGGCAGAAGCTGGTCCGCTGTATGGAACGATGTTGCCAATCTTGATCTCAGTGTCGGATGCTCCCGGGTCATACTTCTTCTCGGCCTTCGCAAGAGAGCTCAAAAAAGCCGCGCTCAACCCGACCAAGAATGCTACCTGCCGAACCATTTTTCTTGTCATAATTCCATCTCCACTTTGACAGTCGCTGGTTCTGCGAATCAAGCGGGCTTGCCAAGCGGAATGTTGTTCGTCTCCATTGCCGAGACTAGCGAGAGAACTCCGATCGAGCAGGAATGGATGCCAACATGCGCGACCATTTGCAAAACCTGCATGATCTCGGCTCTGGTTGCCCCAAGTCGCAAGGATCGCCGAATCTGAAGGCGAACGGCGTCTGGATTCAATTCGGTAAAGCAAGCATTCAACGCCAGCATGATCAGCGTTCGCGTCTTTTCATCAAGACCGCTTCCCGGCGGACGCGACGTCAGCATTTCAATTGTTACTTCAAAATGGCCGGGATCAAGCCGCACCATCCGTTCGCAAAACAGCGGCCAATCGTGAAAGTGTTCTTCGTAGCGCGCCTTGAGCTGAAGCCGCTTTTCATTCAAAGGCGTTTCAAATTCCGGGATACGATGTCCAGCTGCCTGTAGTTCCTCAACCAGAATGTTGATGCCGAGCGTGGTACCATCGAGCCCTTGCGCGACGCCCAGCTGAAGAATCTCCATAATCTGCTGAGGCGTGGCTCCCCTTTCCAGGGCCATGTTCATGTGCATACGCAGACCTGAATCGAACAGGTGTGTGGCGGAAGAATCCACCGCGATGTAGATGAATTCGCACATCAGCTCGGATAGCGGGCCATTTGGCGCAGGGTAGCCGCCATAACGAGCATAAGTTTCCATAAAGTCAGGATTGATCTGCAGCAATCCTTCTGTCCAAGCCTTCCAATAGCCGCGGGCTTTAACGTAAGTATCTTTGAGCTGCTGCTGCCTCTTCGTCAGTTCCATCGCAATTTGCCTTTCATACGTAGGGACGCTTGTCGTTTTATCGCGACACACTGGGAAACGTTCGTCATTAAGCTCGTATGGGCATTCTTCCCGCGCTTGGAGTAGCGGTTGCCGCAACGATAAACGGAGACGTCAATCTGGAAACAGACCTGTTTCTTACGGCGGCTCTTGCGTTCGGTCAAGCAAAAAACTTGCCGCTCCTTGGGAACCGAAATCGGCGCTGCGTGCAGCGTTCAACGGGATCGACAGGGGGTTGTTGTTTGGACAAGCTTATAGAAGACGGGCCCGCCTGACCTCGCCTCGCTTCCTGTCTCCTTCGAGGCGCGCAACCGAGGGGTAATCCGCTTGACTATTTCGGCAGGCGACGTTAATAGATGGAAACAGGTCTGTTTCCAAAGGTACGGAAAATCATGAGTTCTCTTCCGGTACAGCAGATTCCCGGTATCTATCACCGCAGGATCGGCGACATCGTCGTTACTGCGGTAAGCGACGGATACATCGACGGAAATCTCGATCTATTGAAGAACGTCGAAGTCGAGCGGGCTCGCGCGGTTCTCGTCAACGCATTTCGCCCGGTGCGCAGAGTCAGCATCAACGCCTTTCTCTTGCACACCAAGGAAGGCCCGGTTCTCATCGATACCGGCACCGGGGGATCCATGGGAGCGACCACCGGCTGGATCGGTCGCAATCTCGCCGCGGCTGGGGTGGATGCGAAGGATGTGAGTGCAGTCTTGCTGACGCATATGCATCCCGATCATTCCGCGGGTCTGACCGACACGGGCACGGGGAGGCCGATATTTCCGAACGCCGAGCTCGTCATGCACGAGGCCGAGCCGCGCTACTGGCTTGACGACGCCGAGTTGGCGCGGGCCCCGAACGATCGAGCGAGATCAATGTTCGAGCATTCCCGCGCGCAGATTGCTCCTTACAAAAGTCGAACCCGGCTCTTCTCCGGAGGCGAGGTGTTTCCTGGCGTCGTGGCGATGCCCATTCCTGGCCACACGCCTGGGCACACGGGTTACCTGATCTCGTCCGACGGTGAGGAATTGTTGATTTGGGGCGACGTCGTCCATGTCCCCGAAGTCCAGGTCGCCTTGCCCGATACGGGCACGAATTTCGATGTCGACTTCGAGGAGGCGAGAAAGTCTCGCAAGAGAGTGCTCGATCAGGTGGCCTCCGACCGGCTTCTAGTTGCCGGGATGCACCTTCACTTTCCCGGCTTTTATCATGTGGCGCGCCAAGGCGACGGATACTTTCTTCACGCGGAGGCCTGGCAGCACGCGCTGTGAACCTACCGAAGATCAGTGTCGCGAGGAAATCTGGATGAATGATCGCCGACTTGGTGTGTCGCGGAGCGAGGTCGCCTGATGAAGGTATCCTCTTTCTGTGTCGGAAGGGCGAAATCAGCCAGCGGCGGCGCTCGCGAATTTCAATCGAGGTTCAACGAGACTTTTCAGACGCGTTTCCGTCTCCAACCGAAAGGCGGGGCCCTGGTGGCAAAGGTAACCGCCCATTCATCGGGCTCATTGCGTCTCGCTGATCTCCGTTCTTCGTCACAGACGATGTCTTTAATGCCGGGGTTGCCGGCATCATCGAGCAAAGGACGGTTCGTGCTCACGCTCCAAGTCGAAGGAACGTCGATCGTCCGGCAGCGTAGGGAGGCGAGGGCCATTCCGGGCGATTTGTTCGTCGTTGATGCTTGTAAGCCGTTCCAGGTGGCGACGACGAATGTGGTTCTGAAGTCTATCTACCTTGATGCGGACGTATTGCGGGAAGCTCTTCCAGGCGTGGACCGCTGCACCGCTGTCACGGTCCCAACGAGCCACGGAACCGGCCGCATAGCGCGAGCCGCGATCGAAGAACTGTTCGATACGGCCTGCGAGACCGACGAGGATAGCGTCTTACGTATCGCTAAAATGCTTCCGCACGCGCTATCCGCCGCCTTCGGCCCCCATCTTAGGAGCCAGGCGCCATGGAGCCGCGATGATTATCACCGTGAGCAAATCAAGGAATTCGCGCTACGCAATTTGCGTGATCCCTGTTTGGACACCCACGTCATCGCGAAGGGGGTCGGTCTCTCGGTTCGCCATTTACATGAGTTGTTCGCATCCGAGCCGGACACCCTCATGCGTTGGATTCGCGCAGAGCGGCTGAGAAGGACCAAGGACGAACTGGCCGACCCGGCTCTTGTCGAGCGCCCGATTGCGACTATCGCATACGACTGGGGCTTCAGAGAACCCGCGCATTTCAGCCGAACCTTTCGGACGGCATACGGCGTTTCGCCGAGGATCTTTCGAGACAGCATCAGGCTCACGCGACCGCGATCATCGTATCGCGGGAAGTGGATCGCAATGCGCGCTTCTCGGGCGGAATTGATCGAGGAGCCGCCGCTCGACTGCGCAAATTTTGCCGCGGTGGCAGAACTCGATGTCAGGTCGCACGCGCCCAGACACATGCTATAGCAACGGAGAGGAAAATGGCCGGATACAAATACTGCACCGTCACCGACGAGGGCGGCGTTCGCATCGTAACCCTGAATCGCCCCGAAGTCATGAACGCGCTTCACAGCGATGCGCACGACGAACTCGAGTCTGTGTGGGACGAGTTCGCTGCTTTGGACGATCTTTGGCTCGCGATCATCACTGGGGCAGGCGACCGTGCGTTCTCCGCCGGAAACGACCTGAAGGCGCAGGCAGCGGGCAACCGCACCGGCTTTGTGCGCTCCGGCTTTGCTGGAATCACCCATCGGTTCGATCTCGACAAGCCCCTCATCGCAGCCGTGAACGGCATTGCGATGGGAGGCGGCTTTGAGATCGCGCTGTCCTGCGACATTATCGTCGCGGCGGATAATGCGGTCTTCGCGCTGCCTGAACCGCGGGTGGGATTGATCGCTGGTGCCGGCGGGGTTCATCGTTTGCCGCGCATCATTCCTCAAAAGCAGGCGCTGGGCATGATCCTCACGGGGCGGCGCGTGTCGGCAGCCGAGGGAAAGGAACTGGGTTTCGTGAACGAGGTCGTGGGGGTCGGCCAGGCCTTGTCAGCAGCGAAGCGATGGGCGGAACTGATCCTCGAATGCTCGCCAAAGGCAATACGTGCGTCAAAGCAGTCGTATTTTAGAGGGTTGGAGGAGCCCAGCCTGGAAGCCGCGATGCGGAAGATCTATCCAGCTCACCAGGAGAACAAGGAGAGTCTGGACTATATCGAGGGCCCCAAGGCCTTCGCGGAAAAGCGGAAGCCTAATTGGCGGAACAAATGAGAGAGTCGGTTTTCATCGGTGCCCAGCGAGCAATCGATCGCTCGGGGGCACGACCGGTAAGCTCAGCATCCGAGATTGATCGTTGTTGCTCTCGCCGTTGCCGCGGTCGAATAGGTTCAGTTGCCTGGTGTTAACGTATGCTCCGCGATAGCTTCTACTTCTTGGTTGCATTGTTGTCGCTCGCGGTCATGATCGGCTGGCTCGGCTTTCTCTCGCTCGCAGCGCAAGTGTAAGGGGCTTCGCAGCAACGAGCAGCAGTACTCCATCTCTACGCAATGCGGTTCTCCCTCGACTTTCGAGGCGGGTCTTGGGGGGCTGCGGTCTGGCTGCCGGAATCGCGGGGAGCCGCGTACGCGAGACTTACGCCCGCATTTTTCAAAAGGACGCGAGCGGCAGCGATCGCGGCCCGCGTGGAAGAGGGGTCCCTTCGGGTAAGCATGGCCGAATAGGCGCCGTCGACGAGCAGAGAGAGTTGCGTCGCGAGCGTGTCCGGATCGTCAACGTCGAGCTTCGAAAGCAGATCGCGAAACCATAATCTGCGGCTTTCCTTGAAATGAGCGGCGAGATCCCTTGACTCACGCTCGTCGTCCCCGAGTTCGGCAAGAGCGTTCAAGTAGGCGCAACCCCTGTACTCCTTCTTCGAAGTCAGCGATCTCTCCAGCCAAGCGAAGTTGGAAAGAATTTGCTCGGCCGGTGGCTTGTCCGAATCCTCCGGCAAGGGTCGAAACCGGCCACGCAGATAGGCCTCGATCATTTCGCTTTTCGAGCGGAAATGGCGATAGAGGGTCTTCTTGCTTATGCCGAGTTCGGCAACGATCGTATCGACGCCGACGGCGCGGATACCCTGCCGATAGAACAGACGGTCGATGGTTTCTAGGATCTTGGCGCGGGTGATCTCTTCGTCCTGCTTCGGTGCCATCGGATACGGGCCTGTTTCTTTCGGTTGCTGCAGCGCGATAAGTGCCAATTTGATCGATAAGCGCCTAGCGATCAAGCGCTTTTCGGTATTTTGCACTGCCCCTTAGGGCCTGGAAAATCGAATCGTTCCGTGTAGGACGTTATCGCGAGCGAATTGTGAGCCTTTTCCTCTTGACATGGGGACGCTAAACGCGCAATGGAAACAGATCGGTTTCCAAATCATTCGCTATCTGGGCGTCTGCAGCTATACGGAGAGATCCGAGCATGTTTTCGGAACAAGTACTCAAAGGGAAGAAGATCCTCATCACCGGCGGGGGAACGGGCATCGGTAAGAGCCTGGGGACCCGTTTTCTCGAGCTTGGCGCGGAGGTCGTCATCTGCGGGAGGCGCGAGGAGGTGCTCAAAGGGACGGTAGCGGAGTGGACGAAGAGCGGCGGCAAGGCCTCCTATTTCGTTTGCGACATCCGTCTCCCCGACAAGGTCGAGGCCATGTTCGAGGAGATCTGGCGGGATCGTCCCCTCGATGGTCTCGTCAATAACGCGGCGGGCAATTTCATCGCGCGCACCGAGACCTTGTCTCCGCGCGCATTCGACTCGGTCATCAACGTCGTTCTGCACGGCAGCGCCTACTGCGCCCTGGCTGCCGGCAAGCGGTGGATCGAGGGCGACCACAGGGGTACGATCCTCTCCATCTTGACGAGTACCGCCTGGCAGGGCAGGGCGTTCATGGTTCCGTCAGCGACCGCAAAGGCCGGCGTACTCTCGATGATGAGAAGCTTGGCCACTGAATGGGGTCCCAAGGGTATCCGCACCGTCATGGTCGCTCCTGGGATCTTTCCTACCCCCGGCGCGTCGGCGAGGCTCTATCCGGACCCGGCCGAATACGAAGCGCAGGTCGCGCGCGTCCCGGTGAAACGGGTAGGGCACCACGCCGAGCTCGCCGATCTTTGCTCCTACCTGATGTCGGAATATGCCGGTTTTATCAACGGCGACTGCATCACGATGGACGGAGGCGCTTCGCTGGTCGAAGGAGGTGGCGGAACGGTTCAATATTTGCACAATTGGGGTCCCGAGCAATGGGAAGAGTTCCGTACGCGGGCCACAAGAACTGTCGCCTCCCAATCCAACAAGGCCTGAACGGTGGTGGACCGGCAACGCTGCTTCCGGACGATGTCGGCCTTCCTCGCCTCGACGCTCTGAGCTCGTCGGAGCGTTCCAATCAGTTGACTGCAGGGCTCCAATGAAGATCGCGATACTCGACGATTATCAGAACGTCGCCGCTAAGTGCGCCGACTGGTCTCCGCTCGCCGTCTGCGCCGAGCTCACGTTCTTCAACGACCATGTTTCCGACGCCGACGCGCTCGTTTCACGGCTTGCACCATTCGATATCATCTGCGTGATGCGGGAACGCACGCCGTTGACAGCGGAAATCATAGGCCGCCTGCCTGCTCTGAAGCTGATCGCATCGACCGGCCCGCGAAACGCATCGATCGACATCGGTGCCGCTCGCGCGCGCGGCATCGAAATCGTCAACACTGGCTACAATTCCTATCCGACGATCGAACTGACGTGGGGCCTGATCCTGGCAAGTGCGCGCCATCTCGTGACCGAAGCCCAGGGAGTGCGCGCCGGCATGTGGCAGAAGACGCTCGGCGTCGGTCTGCACGGCAAGACGCTGGGCATCGTGGGGCTCGGGCGGGTCGGTGCAGGTGTCGCACGCGTGGGCCTTGCGTTCGGGATGAAGGTGATTGCCTGGAGTCAGAATCTCACGAGCGACAAAGCGTCCGAACACGGGGTGACCTTGGCAACCAAGGAAGAGCTATTCCGCACATCGGACATCGTCTCTGTGCATGTCATCCTGAGCGACAGAACGCGCGGCCTGGTGGGAAAGCCCGAGATCGACCTGATGAAGTCGTCCGCGTTGCTCGTCAACACCTCGCGAGGTCCGATCGTGGACGAAAGCGGCCTTATCGAAGCGCTGCAGGGCAAGCGGATCGCGGGAGCCGCGGTGGATGTTTTCGATCGGGAGCCCTTGTCTCCGGAACATCCGTTCCGATCGCTGCCGAATGTGCTGGCGACACCACACATCGGATACGTCGCCGACGACCTCTACCGGACATTCTATCAGGATACGGTGTCGAACATCGCTTCGTGGATAGCAAAGCGTGGCGGGATCCCACCGCGGTAGCTCTTGCGGATGCAGGCGCTTCAGAGGACAGATCGATCGTAGGAGATGAGGACAAAGAGATGATTCAGGTAGTCGTGGAAATCGTAGCCAAAGCGGGCCAGCGGGATGCCGTGCTCCAGGCCTTCAAGGCGAACGTGCCAGCTGTCCACGCTGAGCAGGGTTGCATCGAATATGCGGCGTTCGTCGACGCGCAAGGGTTTGGCTCGCTGGCACCCTATGGCGACAATACCTTTTTAGTCATCGAAAAATGGGAATCGGCGTCCCATCTGAAGGCTCACGCCAAGGCTCCCCACACGTTGGAGTATCAGGCGAAGGTCAAGGATTTGATCGAAAGCCGCACCATCCACGTACTTTCGCCCGCTTAGGCGCACTCCGCATCCAGCGCATCCGTTCGTCCAATTAGGAGGTTGTGCCATCATGCCAATGACAGGCATCAAGGTAGTCGAGGCCTGCTCCAATATTGCCGGTCCCGTGACGGGCACGATCTTCGGTGACCTTGGAGCGGAGGTCGTCAAGATCGAAAAGCCCAGCGGCGGCGATGACGCACGCGGCTGGTCACCTCCCGTGCTCCACGGAATCGGCGCGAGATTCCAGGCGATCAACCGCAACAAGCTTTCCGTTACTCTGGAGCTCAAGAACCCGCAGGACCGCGATGAACTCAAGAAGCTGGTCGCGGGGGCGGATGTATTCGTTCATAACATGCGTCCCGGAGTCGCCGAGTCCGTCGGATTATCGGGGCCCGAAGCGCTCGCCTTGAACCCGCGCCTGGTTTATTGCGCCATCGGAGCCTATGGGTCGAAGGGACCGTGGCGCACCTGGAGTGCGTATGACGGTCTTGCCCAGGCGCTATCGAGCCAGATGTTCGGCAACGGCGAGCCCGACGGGCAGCCACTGCTTGTCGCCGACGCGATCGTCGACAAAGGCGCCGGGATGTGGGCGGCGATAGCTATCCTCGCAGCCCTGCATAATCGCGCGAAGACCGGCAAGGGCAGTATCGTCGAGACTTCGCTGCTGGAGGCGGCACTTTTCTGGCGGGACGGCGTGTTCGCGCAGTATGTCGCCAGCGGACGCTCGCCACGTCGTCCGGGTAACGGATCCGTGCAAATCGTGCCGTACGGCGTATTCCCGACCGCCGATAGGCCCATCATGCTCGGCCTCGCCGGAGATGGCTTGTTTGCGGCGTTCGCGAAGCTCATCGGTCGAGGCGAATGGATCAACGACGAGCGTTTTGCCAAGAACTCCGCCCGCGTCGCAAACCGCAGCGTTCTGGAGCCGATGATCGAGCACGCACTTGCCTCGCGGAATCGCGATGAATGGGTCGAGTTGCTTGGTTCGAACGGGATCCCTTGCGCGCCGATTCTCGACCCGGCGGAGGCGTTTCATCATCCTCAGGTTCAGGCCTTAGGGATCTTCCAGTCGCCTCCCAACCTCGAAATGCCGCTCGTTTCCGCACCATGGAGTATCAACGGAGTTCGGCCGCCGGTGCGCCGACGCGCTCCCTTGCTCGGCGAAGACAACGAGGCTGTTTTGGGAAAGAGCCAGTCATCTCCGGCCCACTAGGTCCGGGAGCGACGCCGAGCCGCGGAAAATCGACATGGATTTCAGATTTGCAGAGATTGACCCCAAGATCAGGTACAAGCTTCTGTCTGCGACCGTGACGCCTCGCCCGATCGCTTGGGTTTCGACACTCGACGAGGCCGGGCGCACCAACGCCGCTCCGTTCTCGTTCTTCAACGCTTTCGGCGAAGATCCGGCGACTGTGGGTTTTTCCATCCTGCATCGGTCGCCTGAAGATACGAAGGACACGGGCCGCAACATCGCGAGATCGGGAGAATTCGTCGTTAACCTCGTGAGCGACGAAAACTTGGAGCAGATGAATGTGTCCGCAATCGAGTTCGGACCTGACGTCGACGAATTCGCCGTGGCGGGTCTGACGCCCGTGCCATCGGCATTGGTAAAGCCTCCGCGAATCGGGGAAAGCAAGGTAGCCTTTGAGTGTCGCCTGATGCAGACCGTCAAGCTCGGCTTGATGAGATCCCTTGTGTTAGGTGAAGTCCTGTTGATGCATGTCCAGGACGGCTTGGTAATTGATCGCGAGCGAGGCTGGGTCGATACACGAGGCCTACGCTTGGTCGGTCGTACCTCGGCCGGAAGCTACGTCAGGACGAATGAGGTCATCGAATTGCCTACTCTATCTCCCGAAGAGTGGAAGCGCCTCAACGCCGCTCGATGATCTTCCGAAACACCATGCAATCGATCCCAATTGAACGACGATCCGTGGGCAGCCCACGTCGAGTAGGAAGGAAGATCCTTATGTCCAAGCTGTTCACACCCATACGCGTGGGTGCCTTCAATCTCACTCACCGCATAGTGCTGGCCCCTCTTACCCGCATGCGGTCGGAGATGCCGGGCAACGTGCCTGGGCCTGCGATGGCCGCCTACTACGAGAAGCGAGCCACTCGAGGCGGCCTTCTGATCGGAGAGGCCACTTTCGTGTCGCGTCAAGGCAATGGAGGGTTCGGTTCGCCGGGTATCGAAAACGGGGAGCAGGTCGCGGGCTGGCGCGAAGTCGTAAAAGCGGTGCACGCGAAGGGAGCCACGATGGTGTTGCAGCTTTGGCATGTGGGCCGGGTCTCGCACTTAAGCCTTCAGCCGGATGCTGGTGTTCCGGTCGCGCCGTCTGCGGTCGATACCGAGCTTCGCGTGCTGCTCGAGGATGAGCCCGGACTCGCGACCCCTCCGCGCGCGCTGGAGACCGAGGAGATTGCCGGTGTGATCGAGCAGTATCGAGCCGCGGCGCAGCGAGCCAAGGAGGCAGGTTTCGACGGCATAGAGTTGCACGCAGCAAACGGTTATCTGATCGACCAATTCCTTCAGGACAGTTCGAACAAGCGAACCGACAGATACGGCGGCAGCATCGAAAACCGTGCGCGTTTTCTTTTCGAAGTGGTCGATGCCGTCACGAAAATCTGGCCATCGGATCGTGTCGGGGTACGAATTGGCCCCAGCAATAGCTTTAACGAAATGCATGACAGCAATCCGAAGGCTTTGTTTTCCTACGTGGCCGCGGGCCTGCGAGATCGCGAGATCGCTTACCTTCACGTCATCGAGCCCCGCGTCAAGGGCAATACGGTCGTCAACGACCACCCGCCCATCGCAGCCGCAAATCTAAAGCCGATCTTCGGTGGACCCGTGATTGCCGCCGGCGGCTTTGACGGTAGGGACGCGGAGGCGATCGTCAGCGAAGGGAAAGTCGATATGGTCGCGTTCGGTCGACACTTCATCGCAAATCCAGACCTGCCCCGACGCTTGAAGGAAGGTTTGCCGCTCAATCCATATAACCGGGACACCTTCTACTATGGAGGCGTCACGGGATATCTTGACTACTCGACATTCGACGAACTCAAGACGACCGCCGTTGCATGACATCGCCGACTTGCAGATTTGCAGACGCTTACAATCTTACAATGTTGCACCCTTACACCCTTAGGCCAATTCCCTGATACCGTTTTAGAATTCCCTGTTCTTTAAATTATCTTCCCTGATAATCCGCGTAGGGAATTGCCCGAGAAGTCGCTGCAGGACAGCGGTTTCTTGCAACGGAGTCCGGCCTCAGAGCCCCAAAATAGCAAAATTCCCTGTAAAATTCCCTGATACCAGGGAATTTGCCTGGAGACGGGTGCGATCAGCACTGCGTCGCCAGCCAGGCAGTCGGTCGCCTGGAGATTTTCCCCGCGGTAGCGCCAGAAATGCCCGCCAATGGCGGGCTTTTGCGAATTGGCGGTTGGTCTCTGGACTCCGAATTTGGCCGCTTCCGGAGCGAAATCGCCGATAGTCTCCGGCGGATATTTGAAGTATTCCCGTTTTTCGGAGACGACGACCGGAGACCGGGTTCGATCTCCACTGCGTGGCGGGCACGGCAGCGTAGCTGCTCCCCCTTACGTCAATGTAGCAGCTGGGTCAGTTCTCGCTAGTAGTCCAGCCTGTTGTTCACTACTCTAAAGAGAAATAAAAAACGAGGGGCGTCCACCGTGAAATTCATTCATTCATCCGATCTCCAGATCGGCAAGGCATTCGGGTATTTCGACCCCGAGGTTGCGAGCGCCCTA
>WNFR01002860.1_pt1 | contig 20181 bp, 19 predicted proteins | sample 5400221 | NCBI WGS metagenome assembly WNFR01 (sample SAMN13153357, study PRJNA577476) | soil metagenome | isolation source: 40 cm soil under Madrone tree | place: USA:California | collected 2016-06-14 | reverse complement strand
GGGCGCTGTCCGCAAAGAAGAGTTGCAAGAGCACACGGCCGGGCTCATCTGCCTCACCGGCGGCGACGACGGTCTGCTCGCCATGGCGCTGGCTCATGGTGGCATGGAAGAAGCACGGCGTTCGGTGGAACAGTTGATCCATATCTTTGGCCAGGGGAACGTCTACGTGGAACTGCAGCGCCATTTTCATCGTCAGCAGGAGGCGCGTAACCGCGCCGCCATTGAAATTGCCCGCTCGCTACATCTTCCACTGCTGGCCAGCAATGGCGTCTGCTATGCGACCGCGCGCGAGCGTGAACTTTGCGACGTGTTTACCGCGATTCGCAACCATGCCACGCTGGCCACTGCCGGACGTCTGCTGGCGCTCAACTCCGAGCGTCATGTGAAATCGCCGCAGCAGATGCAGCAGCTTTTCACTGACCTGCCAGAAGCCCTGGCCAATACGCTGGAACTTTCATCCCGGCTCGAATTCACGCTTGAAGCTTTGGGATATGAATTTCCCAAATATCCCGTGCCGGAAGGCGACACCATGATGTCTTTCCTGCGAGAGCGCACCCGGGAAGGTTTTCAGCAACGCTACGGGCAGTCGGAGGCCGGCCTCAAAAGCCGTGCCCAGAGCCAGATTGAACGTGAGCTGGCGCTGATCGAAAAACTCAAGCTGGAAGGCTATTTTCTTATTGTGTGGGACCTGGTTCATTTCTGTCGCGAACAAAACATTCTGGTGCAGGGACGCGGCTCCGCAGCCAACAGCGCCGTCTGTTATGCGCTGGGGATCACAGCTGTCGATCCCATCGGCATGGAATTGCTTTTCGAACGCTTCCTGTCTGAAGAACGCGGCGAGTGGCCTGACATTGATCTCGATCTCCCCAGCGGCGACCAGCGCGAGCGCGTCATTCAATATCTGTACAAACGCTATGGCGAACGCGGCGCCGCCATGACCGCCAACGTCATTACTTATCGCAGCCGCATGGCGGGACGGGAAATGGGCAAAGCCCTGGGCTTCGATCCGGAGACTCTGGACAAAGTTTCTACCGCTGTTTCAACCTGGGAATATCGCGATGCTCATGATGCGCTCGACCGTCGCTTCCACGACGCAGGGCTGGATCTGCGCCATCCTCGCCTGCGCAAATATTTCGAGCTGTGCGAAGCAGTGCAGGATCTGCCGCGCCATCTAGGCCAGCACTCCGGCGGAATGGTGATTTGCCAAGGACAACTCGATACCGTGGTTCCGCTCGAACCCGCGTCCATGCCGGGCCGCGTGGTGGTGCAGTGGGACAAGGAAGATTGCGCCGACCTCGGCATCATCAAAGTGGACCTGCTCGGCCTGGGCATGATGGCCGTACTGGAAGATTCCATTATGCTCATCCGCGACCACTATGGCGAAGAAGTAGACCTCGCTCACCTGCCGGGGGACGATCCAACGGTCTACTCCACCCTGCAAAAAGCAGACACCATCGGAATGTTTCAGGTCGAGAGCCGGGCCCAGATGTCGTGCCTGCCGCGCCTGCGTCCGAAGCGCTTCTATGACATCGTGGTGCAGGTTGCCATCATTCGCCCTGGGCCGATTGTGGGGCAGATGGTGAATCCGTTTCTGCAGCGCCGCCTGGGACGCGAGCAGGTTACGTATCCACATCCATCCCTCGAGCCTGTGCTGAAGCGCACTTTGGGGGTCCCGCTCTTTCAGGAACAGTTGCTGCGCATGGCTATGGTAGTCGCGGGATTCAGCGGCGGTGAAGCGGAAGATTTGCGCCGGGCGATGGGATTCAAACGCTCGGAAAAACGTATGAAGGAAATCGAGGCCAAGCTTCGCGCCGGCATGGAACGCAACGGCATTTCGCGCGAGGCGCAGGAGCAGATCGTGCTTTCGATTACTTCTTTCGCGCTGTACGGATTTCCCGAGTCCCACGCCGCCAGCTTTGCGTTGATCGCCTATGCCAGTGCCTATCTGAAGTGTCACTACCTGGCCGCGTTTACCGCCGCCCTGCTGAATAACCAGCCCATGGGGTTTTACCGTCCAGCCACGATTGTGAGTGACGCGCAGCGACATGGCTTGAAGATATTCCCGATAGATGTGACGAAGTCGGAGTGGGGGTGCACAGTCGTCGAGGCAGTCGTCGGTCGTCGGTCGTCAGTCGTCAGAGAAGTCGTTGGTCGTTCGTCGTTGGTCGTTGGCCGGGAAGAAGAAGGCGGATGGGAAAACGACGGCGATTTCGTGGAATCGGTAAACCCAGCCGCGGAGCAGCGAAAGAATGTAGCCCACGGCGTAAGCCGTGGGAACGGAGCAGAAGAGCACAAAGTCCCGGAGGGGCGAAAGAAACTGGCCTCGACGGGCGGTGGGCGGGACGCCCACCGGACAGCCGGCGGGACGCCGGCGCTACTTCTTGGGCTTCGTTATGTGCGCGGGTTGCGTGAGGAGGGTGCTCAGGCAATAGTTCGTCAGCGCAACCTCGCGCCATTCGCTTCTATTCACGATCTGATCCATCGCGTTCCTGAGCTGCGCAAGGATGAGCTCAATACGTTGGGGGAAATCGGGGCTTTGAACTCAGTTTCCAGTTTCCAGTTTCCAGTTCTCAGCTCGGGCCACTGGAAACCAGAAACTGGAAACCGGAAACTGCATCGCCGTGACGCTCTCTGGCAGATCGAACGCTCGGTCCGTCATTCCGGGCCGCTGCTCGACGAACTTCCCGAGCCTGATGCCAAATCTCCTTTGCGCCCCATGAATCCCGAAGAGCGGCTGGTGGCCGACTTCCGCGGCACCGGCCTGACCGTGGGCCCGCACCCCATGGCTTATCACCGCGAGCGCATGGATGCGATCGGAGTCCACAAAGCCAGCGATCTTGCTGGCATTCGCGATGGCAAATATCTGCGGATTGGGGGATGTGTAATTGCACGCCAGCGCCCCGGCACCGCCAAAGGTTTCGTCTTTCTCAGTCTGGAGGACGAGACTGGAGTCGCCAATGCCATCATTATGCCCGACCTGTTTCAGAAAAATCGCCTGCTGGTGACTTCCGAGCAATTTCTAATGGTGGAAGGGACCCTGCAGAACCAAGATAACGTTATCTCGGTGAAGGCGCGGCGGGTAATGCCGTTATTGATTACCCGGGCCGAGACCAGCTCGCATGATTTTTACTGACGATTGATGTAAGCGATTACCAAAATTGTTCCAAGAAAATCAATATTTTCTTGCTTTCCCTCTCCCTCATCCACAGCTATCCGGTTTATGATTTATAGGTTCATCCGCCACAATCCATGTAGGGCCCCTTTCCGGGTGGCGTCCAACCTGTATGTGGCTTATTCATCAATTCGGTTCTTTGCTGAACCTTGGAATGTGTAAGGAGTATCCGATTATGGCTCGCGCAAAAACCCCTGGAAACGGAAGCACTCGCAGGAAGCAGGTGGCAGCCATGCCCACCGTCAATTCGCCTGAACCCAAAAACACCTTTCCCCCTACTGATTTGGAAGTAGAAATTCGCCGCCGTGCGTACGAACTGTACGAGCAGCGCGGATACACGCCAGGCCATGAAAATGAGGATTGGCTGGTCGCCGAGCAGGAAGTGCTGTCTCGTCACGACCAACAGCAGAGCGCTTAGTCATCAAGAACCGCGTGGGGACAGCCGCCCTCGGCTGTCCGGCGGAGCGAAGCTCCGCTATCTAGCTGCCAGCAAAGAGCTGTCAAGCTTTTTTCGACTGGACCGCCGAGGCGGCTGTCCCCACGTGTTTTTTCTGCCCCACCGGGTTAGCTTCCTCTACTCTCCGGTTGCCTCAAACCGCTGTTTCTGAAAAGATACCGTCCGGGCTTCCCCCATGTCGCAAATCGGCAGTTTCGCGCTTTTGCTCGCCCTGGCACTCAGCACCTATTCGTTCCTGGCGGGAGTCTTGGCTTTAGCTCGTCCGGGCGCGGGATCGGAACGGCTGGGAGAAACCGCGAGACGCGCGGGGATTGCCACGTTTGCAGTCGTATTTCTCGCCGCCCTCATCCTGGTGATCTCCGCCTTCCAGGATAATTTCTCCATAGCCTACATTTATCACCACAGCAATCGCGACCTCCCGGGGCCCTACAAGTTCGCCACCCTGTGGTCGGGGCAGGAAGGTTCGCTGCTGTTCTGGTCTTTGTTGTTATCGGCTTACGGACTGGTTCTCCGGCTGCGGCACAAAACTGACGCCCGGCTTTTTGCCTACGCCTCCGCCATCATTGCCGCGGTGCAGATTTTCTTCCTGCTGCTGCTGAACTTCGCCGCCCATCCTTTTGCCCTCATGCAGGGCGAATTGCCCGCGGACGGCGCGGGACTGAACCCGCTGCTGCAATATCCCGAAATGGTGATCCATCCGCCCATGCTTTACCTGGGATACGTGGGCTTCACCGTGCCTTTTGCATTCGCTCTGGGGGCGCTGATCATGCGTTATCCCGGAGAAAAATGGATCCACATCACCCGCCGCTGGACCATGGTGACCTGGGCATTTCTGACCTGCGGAGTGTTTCTGGGCGCGCACTGGGCGTATTCAGTTTTGGGCTGGGGCGGCTACTGGGGTTGGGACCCGGTGGAGAACGCCTCGCTCATGCCATGGCTGACCGGCACTGCGTTCCTACATTCGGTAATGATGCAGGAGAAGCGCGGCATGCTGAAGATGTGGAACATGTGGCTGATCTTTGCCACGTTCTGGCTTGCCATTCTGGGAACGTTCCTGACCCGCAGCGGAATTATCAGCTCGGTGCATGCTTTCGCCCAATCGTCGATTGGCGGATGGTTCAAGTGGTTTCTGCTGATCACATTGGTGACCTTTACCTTTTTCTTTTTCAAGAACAAGTCGCACCTGCGCAGCGAGCACAAACTGGAGTCGCTGATTTCGCGCGAGTCGAGCTTCCTGTTCAATAACCTGCTCTTGCTGCTGGCTTGCTTTACCGTGCTTTGGGGCACGTGGTTTCCACTGATCTCGGAATACATCCAAGGCAACAAAGTCACCGTGGGACCGCCGTTCTACAACAAGGTGGCCATTCCGGTTGCGCTCTTGCTGCTGTTGCTGACCGCGGTAGGGCCACTGCTGGCCTGGCGCAAGACGTCGTTCGAAAGCTTGAAACGCAACTTCATGTGGCCGGCGCTGGGCGCGCTTCTGGTCGGAATTCTGATGGTCGCGTTCGGAGTCCGGCCCTGGCAGGACATTGCTTATTTCTACGCACTCATGGCCGCCATGCTGTCGGCACTGGTGGCAATGACCGTCACCTCGGAATTTGTTCGCGGCGGCCGCGTGATCTCGCGCCACACCGGGCAAAACCTGCTGGCTTCGATGGTGCACTTGTTCCATCGCAACACCCGCCGCTATGGTGGATACATCGTGCATTTCGGCGTGGCTGTCGTGATCATCGGAATCCTCGGCACTCCTTTCAATCAGGACAAAGAGAAGGAGATGGGCTTTGGCGACAAGATGACCATCGGCGCCTACACCCTGGTCTGCGAGTCCTATACCCAGGATGACAATCCGAATTACAGCAATGAATGGGCGATGATCAGCGTCTTCAAGGGCGACCGCAAGCTGGAGACTATGTATCCGGAGCGGCGCTTTTACAAGGCCAGCCAGCAGCCGCAGACGCTGCCCAGAATTCGCTCGACCTACAAGGAAGACCTTTACCTGACCTATGAAGGGGTCGATGGAGGAACCGGCAAGCCCATCATCAAAGCCCACCTGAACCCACTGGTCATGTGGATCTGGGTCGGAGTATTGATCATGATCGGTGGAACGATACTGGCCCTGATCCCCAACGCCGCGCCGGTCCGAGTCACAGCTCCGGCGCGGATCCAGCCGGCTCCGGCGGGAGCTGGAGACTGATCGCGGAGCGATTTCAGATTCAAGATGGCAAATCTCAGATTGGGATGCTGCCGACCGAGCCAATAGCAAACTGCGATGGACAGGTAATCTGAAATCGAGAATCTGAAATTATGAAGTCGTTGCCCAATCGGGTGTCGCGTGTTTTTCAGGCGGGAGTACTCTGCCTGAGCGTATTTGCCTTCCTCGGCGCCGGTGACGACGGAGCTCGCTTCAACAGTCTTGGTCACCGACTGATGTGCGTCTGTGGCTGCAACCAGATTCTGCTGGAATGCAACCACGTGGGCTGCACCTACTCCGACCGCATGCGCAACGAACTTATGGCTGGACTGGATCGCGGCGAGAACGACGATTTGACCCTGCAGGACTTCGTGCAGAAATACGGCCCCACGGTTCTGGCCGCCCCGACCGGCACCGGTTTTAACCGGGTGGCCTGGATCATGCCGTTTCTGGCGCTGGTCCTGGGCTTGCTGAGCACCATCTTCATCGTGCTGGCGTGGAGAAAAAGGCCGGCGCTGGCCGCGCCCGGCGGCGTCTTGCCGGTCAGCGGCAGCGAACTTGAGCGCTTTCGCAGCCAGGCCCGGAAGGACACGCAAATATGACTGTCGCGACTCTCTCATGCATCATGGTGACGCTCTGCGTTCTGTTTTATGTCTTCTATCTTCCCGGAAGGCTAAACCTGGGGCCGGAAAAGACCCGGCTCGCATACCTGCAGGAACGCAAGGAAGCGATTTATGAGAACATGCGTGACTTGAATTTCGAGCAGCAGGCGGGGAAACTTCCGGATCAGGACTACCAGTCGCTGAAGTCATCGCTTGAGGAAGAAGCTGCCGGAGTCCTGGCGGAAATGGCCCAACTGGAACAGGTCGCGGCGGCCGCGCTCCACAGCAAAAAAGGAGCCAGAGTTTGAGGTCCTCTCCAAGAATTGTCGTAGCCGTGTTTGCAGTCCTGCTAAGCGCAGTTGCCTCGGCGCAAACCTTAAGCGGCACACTCAAGAACGGAACCACCGGAAAACCTGCCGCCGGAGACGATGTTATCCTGATCAAGCTGGGGCAGGGGATGGAAGAAGCTGCCCGCACCAAGAGCGACGCCAATGGCCACTTCAGCTTCAATCTCCCGGACAACGGTCCGCACCTGATTCGCGCCGTCCACCAGGGCGTCACTTACCACAGCATGGCGCCTCCCGGTTCAAGTTCCGTCGAAGTACAGGTCTTTGACGTCGCCAAAAAACTTTCCGGCATCAGTGTCACCGCCGATGTCATGCGTTTTCAGGCGCAGGGAAACCAGCTGCAGGCGACCCGTCTGTTCGCGGTCAATAACACTTCCAAGCCGCCCCGCACCCAGATGAACGACCAAAACTTCGAGTTCTATCTGCCCGAGGGCGCGCAGATCGCGGATTCCTCGGCTGAGACTGCGGGAGGCCAGCCCCTTAAGACGGACCCGGTTCCGCAGAAGGAAAAGAACCGTTACGCCTTCAACTTCCCGCTACGCCCCGGACAGACCCTGTTTCAGATCGGTTTTGAACTTCCTTACAGCGGTGAGCTGAGCATTGATCCCAAATCGCTCTATCCGGCACAACATTTTGTTGTGATGTTGCCCAAGACCATGCAGTTTTCAGCCGGGCCGGGCAGCGGCTTTGAGTCGCGGGCAAACCCACGGGAGCCGACTGCCACAGTGCAGGTGGCATCGAACACCGAGGCGGGCCAGTCGTTAGTCTTCAAGATTTCGGGCACAGGCGCCCTCAGCGAAGCGCGCGAAGACGGTGAAGGAGGCGCTCCAGCCGGCGATAGCGGTGGAGCCAGCGCCGGGCGCGATTCGCGTCCGGGAGGGGGGCTGGGCCCACCCATCGAAGCTCCCGATCCCCTGGAAAAATATCGCTGGTACATCCTTGGGGGCTTTGCCGTGATCCTAGCCGCCGGCGCGGTCTACATCACGACGCGCTCCCGCTCTTCCTCGCTTGCGACCATCCCCGACTTCGGCGCATCAGATGTACAGGTGGCTGACGGTGTTCCCGCCCGGCAGCCGGCGTCGGGCCGCTCCGGTTTGTTGCTCGAAGCGCTGAAGGAAGAGATGTTTCAGTTAGAAGTGGAGCACAAGCAAGGCAGCATTTCTCAGCAGGAATACGAGCAAGCCAGGGCCGCGCTGGACCAGACTCTGGAACGAGCCATCAAGCGCGTAACCTCCCCGCCTAAAAATGCTCCCGCCCGGGATTAGACGCCAGGGGCAGTTGACGCATCTCAAATTAAGCGCATATCATTTTCGTTTACTCATAGCCGACGACGCATCAAGGACGCGGCCTACGGGCCGCGAAACTATTATCCATGGACAAAAAGAAACTGGAGTACTTCAAGAAGAGATTGGAATCGCGGCAGGTAGACCTTCGTCGCATGGTCAGCCGTACCGAGCAGGATGGCCGGACCGTGGACGAGGACTCGGCCCAGGACATCGCGGACCGGGCTGCGAGTTCCTACACCAAGGAATTTCTCTTTCACCAGAGCAACAACGACCGTCAGCTGCTGCAGATGGTAGAAGTCGCGCTGGAACGGCTGCGTGAGGGAGAATTCGGGGAATGCATTTCCTGCGGCAAGGAAATCAATGCCAAACGCCTGGAGGCTGTGCCCTGGACGCGGCACTGCATTGAGTGCCAGGAAAAACTGGAACAGGGAATTCTGGAAGAGACCTCGCACTAACCTGAGTGATTCGTGTAGCGAAGGCCGCCGGCATCCGGCGGCTTTTGCATTTTAAGCGGCCGGCGGAAAACTCCTAAGCTGTCATCCTGAGCGGAGTAGCTGCTTCGCGCAGCGAAGCAGCCGCGCAGTCGAAGCACCCCTATGAGCGGCACGCTCTCGCCGCATAGTTGTTCTACCGAGTGCCTTCCACTCCACCGGCGACCGTCAAGCTTACAGGGGTCCTTCGACTCCACCCAGGATGACAGCTTTCTGCAGCCGGTTCAGCGTCCCGCGCAAGGCCCGGCTTTTCAACATCTGTTAGACTCAAGGACGGTCTTCCCACAGCTCCAATCTCTCTCGAAGGGACGTTCGTGCGCGCAGAAACTCGTCATCGACTCAAAGAAGATAAATTCAGCCGGGCCACCATCGGGGCTGCGGAGGCTACCGTCCATTGGTCGGAGGAGCACCAGTCAAAGCTCATCATAGGAGGGCTGATCCTGGCTGTGGTGTTGGCCGCGACGTTTGGCGGCTGGTATTACCTGAACCAGCAGGACCAGAAAGCCAGCCTGCTATTGAACCAGGCGGTGCGCACCCTGGACACGCAGTTGCGGCCTGCCGGCACCCCGGCCCAGCCTGACGTTCCGAGCTTCGCTTCCGCCAAGGAGCGCACCACCGAGGCTCACAAACAGTTCCAGTCGATCGCGGACCAATATTCACACACCCGCACAGCTGAATTTGCCCGCTATTTTCTGGGACTCACTTCTTCCCAACTGGGGGACAATGCTGCAGCCGAGCGAGATCTGAAAGCAGTAGCCTCGACACACAACGAAGACCTCGCAGCCCTAGCCAAGGTTGCCCTGGCCGCGGTCTATCGCGATGCGAACCGCACCAAGGAAGCGATTGACCTCTACAACCAACTGATCGCGAAGCCGACGCGCAGCGTAGGCAAGGCGATGGCCCAGATGGAACTGGCGGACGCCTATGCGTCCACACAGCAGCCGGGCGAAGCCAAACGCGTCTACGAGCAGATCCAGAAGGAAAATCCCGCCAGCGAAGTGGCGCAACTCGCGACTCAGAAACTGCAGCAGCTGAAGTAGCAGACCTCGGACTTCAGATCTCAGCCCTCGGCTACAACCCTACTCTTTTGTCCGGGTGAACAGCTTTTTCCATTCCTGCGGCGGAGTGGGGTTGGTCAGCGCAGGTTTCAGATTCACGCCCACGTGCTCTTTTCGGCCCATCCCGATTAACGAAGTTGCTAGGCCAGGCGCGGAGCGCGAGAACTGAATGGCGTTGTCTGCGTCGGTCTTCATTCCCAGAACGTTGCCGACGAAATCGGGCAAACCCTGGGTGAGCCGCGCCTGGTAGAGCGTGGCGCTGCCCATCACCGCGATCCCCAGGCGGGTCGCGGCTGAGAGCAACGACATTTTTTCTTTTCCAACTCGCTGGTTCACCAGGCCGTAGGCCTCCGGCATCGCCAGATTGAAGGGAAGCTGGATGAAACGGAAGCGGTGGTGCTCTCCCGCAACTTCATGCGCGATTTTCGCCAGCTCAGCAAGATCCATGTAATCGCGTGAGCTGTCGGCCACGCGGAAGGCGCTCCAGGTCGCAACTCCGTAATACTGAAGCTTGCCAACTTTCACCAACTTCTCGAGGAGAGCGAAGGCATCTTTGAGGCGCTGGCGGAAGACTTCACGGGAGACGTCCGCCAACTGCGATTCCGGGTTATGGATATAGAACAGGTCAATAACTTCGAGACCTAGGTTCCGCCGCGAGCGCTCGATCTGGTTCTCAAGATATGGAGCTGACATGCAGTGCATCCCGCCCGCCAGTTCAGCCGGATCGAGGACGCCGGTCTCGACGTACTCGCGATGGAAGTAAGCGCGCGGGTCAGGCGGCGGATTGCCGTCGAAAGAAAGATAACCGGCCTTGGTACCGATCAGAACTTCGTCGCGATGCAGTTCCCCGGACTCGATCATCTGCTTGAGCGCGGCGCCGATATTGCGCTCGGAGCGCTGATGACGATAGTTGATGGCGGTATCGAGAACGTTGATGCCTGATAGCAGGCCGGCCTCGATGGCCGCCATGTAGGACTGATCGGCCGCATCGCTGGGGTCGCCCAGATACGTCCCCAGTCCGATCGATGAAAGCCAAAGCTGGCTCACTCCGGGCACGTGGTCCGCCTGGCGGAAGTGGCCGGCGTCGCGTAGATTTGCAAAGCGGTCGCGATAACGGGCGGTGCCGGCGGCGCTGGCGTGTCCGGAAAGCATGGGGAAGTAGTTTAGCAGCCGGGGTCGGGACACTCCCCGGCCTTTGTCGAATGGTCATGTTATAATGACTATGGTCATCTGGAGTGGACATGAAGACAATCCCTGCCGGGCAATTCAAGGCAAGATGCTTACGACTGATGGATGAAGTGCGCACGACTCGCGAGCCGGTGCTGATCACCAAGAAAGGGCGGCCCGTAGCCAAGTTGGTGCCTGCGGAAGGCCAACCAGAGGATATCTTCGGCTGCCTCAAGGACGAAATAAAGATCGTGGGCGATATTGAGTCTCCAGTTGTGCCCTTAGAAGACTGGGACGCCTTACGGTGATTCTTCTGGATACTCACGTCCTCGTTTGGCTGGTGGGGCAACCGGAAAAGCTTTCCAAAAGCAGCCGCTTCTGCGATTCGAAGGGCGCGAAGCAGCGATGGGTTGTCTATCGCTGACGTTACGATTTGGGAACTAGCGCTGCTTCTAGCGCGCGGAGTTGTGCAGTCGGGCGGCACGGTTGAGAACACACTGCGCAATCTCCTAGGTCGTTCAGGGGTCAGCATCAAACCCATCACTCCGGAAATTGCTGCGCTTGCCACTCAATTCCCCATTGACTATCCGAGAGATCCAATCGACCGGCTCATTGGCGCTACCGCGCGGGCCGAAGGCCTGGCCCTGGTGACTAGAGACGAAGGCATCCGCAAGTCCCCGCTGCTGAAAACGATCTGGTGAGCAATGTAGGCGCGCGCGCCCTGGCTCGTGCGGCAATGGCACTTGAGCGAATATCAAGATCAAAGGCAGCGAACGGAGTGCCCGCCCCACACCGTCCCTTCCTTGACACCCTTTCTTGCGCCCTTTATTCTTTAAGTTACTTCCTGGAGAACCTGCTCTTCAGAGCGTGCTTCCGCGGGTTTCGCGGTGCGAATCAGCAGCGCGGGGGGTGCCTGATGTTCATCGAAATCCACGAACTTGAGCTGCATCCCATTGATTTCGAAGAAAAGATTCGCCCCGGTGTGCTCGATTTGGGCGAGGACTTGCGGCAGGTCGAAGTGCTGCATACCGCTGGCCGAGCTCAGCTAGTCGAAGAGCAGCACGGCAAGCATAAGATAGTAAAAGACATACGACTCGCCGGGAGTCTGAAGACACGGGTTGAGCTGGCCTGTGCGCGTTGCCTTGAGCCGGTGCTCAAGGACGTGGCCCACCACTTCGATTTGCTGTATCGCCCACAGGGGACGGACGCGGGGCGGGAAGAGATTTCGGTGACCACCGCCGAAGCCGAGGTCAGCTATTATCAGGGTGAGGGGTTGCAGCTGGAAGATGTATTGCAGGAGCAGGTCATCCTGGCTCTTCCCCTGAAAGCGATTTGCCGCGATGATTGCAAGGGTCTTTGCCCACATTGCGGCACGAACCTGAATGTGGAGCAGTGCGCTTGCGCCGAGCCGCTAGAGGATCCGCGCTGGTCGGCCCTGAAGGATATTCGCGGCAAGCTGGATCACTGATCTGTTGGAAAACGATCCCATAGGAAGTGATTCGGTAGATATCGGTAAATTGAGATCGAAGAAAACAGAGGAATCGAATGCCTAATCCAAAACGGCGACACTCGAAACGGCGCACCAGCATCCGTCGCTCTCACGACGCACTCAAAAGCTACTCGCTCTCCGAGTGCCCCAACTGCCACGAGCGCAAGATGCCGCACCGCGCCTGCCCCAAGTGCGGACACTACAAGGGTCGCGAAGTCTTGGACGTCAAAGAAGCCAGCTAGCCTGAACTCCCCATGCCAAGCGTCATAGCGTTGGACGCGATGGGCTCGGACCGGGCCCCGAAACCTGAAATCGAAGGTGCGATTCAGGCCGCCCGGCACCACGGCGTTCACGTCCTACTCGTCGGAAACGAGGATGACCTGCGGGCCGAGTTGGCTGGCCATCCCGCCGCCGCAGGACTTCCGATTGAAGTCGTGCACGCCAGTGAAGTCATCACTATGGATGACAAGGCGGTGCAGGCGGTACGATCCAAGCGCGATTCTTCCATTCACGTCGGGGTGCGGCTAGTGCGTGAGGGCCGTGCCGCCGGCTTCGTGACCGCGGGAAACACCGGGGCGGCGATGGCCACGGCAAAAATGGTGTTCGGAGGAATTCCGGGCGTGGACCGTCCGGCGCTGGCCGCGGTTTTTCCCACCGCCGTGAGTACGGTCGCCATCCTGCTCGACGTCGGCGCCAACGTCGATTGCAAACCCGAAAACCTGGAACAGTTCGCGGTCATGGGCGAAATCTACTTTCGCAGCATGTTCGGGACGCGGCGTCCGCGCGTGGGCTTGCTCTCGATCGGAGAGGAAGAGAGCAAAGGCAACGAGCTGACGCGCGAGGCTTTCCAGCTGTTGAAGCGGCTGCCGCTGAATTTTATCGGCAATGTCGAAGGACGCGACATCTACAGCGGCAAGGTGGACGTAATCGTCGCCGACGGCTTCGTGGGTAACGTGGCGCTGAAAACGTCGGAGGGCGTGGCCAACCTGGTGCGCGCCACGCTGAAAGAAACCTTGAAGGCCACGATCACGCGCCAGGTGGGATATCTGCTATCGCGCAGCGCGTTTGCCGATTTCAAAAAACGCCTCGACCACACCGAGTACGGCGGCGCGCCGCTGCTCGGCGTGCGCGGCGTGTGCTTTATTACCCACGGATCGTCGAACATGAACGCAATCAAAAATGCGCTGCGCGTGGCGGCCGAATTTGCCGAGCGCAATATCAATGACAAGATCGCGAAGGAAGTGGCGGGTTTAAGGCCTTCGGTGCATGTGAGCAACTAGCACGAACCGCGTTAGGCCCAGACGTCCTCGTCTGGGCCGGTGAGCGAAGCTCGCCGGGGTTTGGTGCTTGACTTTGACTTGTTCGAGTCGTTAGCCGGAGCTTCGCTCGACCGGCCAGGTTGGCACCTGACCCTACGTAAAGCAAAACATCATGACAACACTGCAACCTATCGCTTTTCTCTTTCCCGGCCAGGGTTCTCAGGCCATAGGGATGGGAAAAGAGCTGGCAGAAAAATATCCCGTCGCCCGAGAGACTTTTGATAAAGCCGATGAAACTCTCGGCTACAAGCTCTCACAACTATGCTTCGAGGGTCCGGAAGAAAAGCTGCGTCTGACAGAAATCACGCAGCCCGCGATCCTGACCACATCCATCGCTGCCTGGCGCGTTCTGCGTGAAAAAGGCGTGAACCCCAGCTTCGTTGCCGGACACAGTCTAGGCGAATACTCTGCCCACGTCGCCGCCGGCACCATGAGTTTTCCGGATGCGGTACGCACCGTGCGTAACCGCGGAAAGTATATGCAGGAGGCTGTCCCCGTTGGCGTGGGCGCAATGGCCGCAATTCTGGGGATGGACCTGGGGAAAGTCACGGCAGTGTGCACGGATGCTGCCCAAGGCGAAGTTTGCGAGCCTGCAAATATCAATTCCGGGGAACAGATCGTTATCTCCGGCCACGCTGCGGCAGTCGAGCGCGCCACCAAGCTGGCCAGCGAACGCGGCGCTAAACGGGCGATCATGCTGTCGGTCAGCGCGCCCTTCCACTGTTCGCTGATGAAGCCCGCCCAGGACAGGCTGGCTGCGGATTTGCAGTCGCTGGGAATCCAAAAGCCGGTAATTCGGGTCGTATGCAATGTTGACGCAGAGTTAGTCGAAGACGCCGGCCGCGCCCGCGATGCGCTGGTCCGGCAGGTCACCGGCGCCGTGAAATGGGACCCGTCAATGCGCCTGCTGATCGCGAAAGGAATCCAGACATTCGTGGAAGTCGGCCCGGGCAAAGTGTTGTGCGGACTGATGCGCCAGATCGACCGCTCAAGAGCATGCGCGAACGTGGGCGATGAAGCTTCTCTTCTGAAAACTCTCGAACAGCTGACTGCGGAGCGGGTCTAGGCCGGTCAACGAAACAGGAGCTCGCAGGGCGGAGGGCTCAGCGTCTTGTCGGACTTCTCCACCCACAATTGAGCGTGCTCGGCGCGCTGGTTAACGATGACATCTACGACAACACCGCTGGCGCCACTCGAACAGGTGCTGGAGCCATTCACTTTATAGTTCCGGATGAGCCCCCACTGTCCGCCGGGACCCCAATCCTGAACGAACTGGTTCAAGGGATACTTGGAATATTTATCGGGATGCGTCTTCCATTGCGAATCGGCATAATAAATTCCATAGGCCGTTTCGTAGTCTTTGTTCTGAAGGGCGGCGAAGAATTTGTCCACGACCCGCTCTTCTGACCAGTATCGATTCGTCCACACTACGGTTGCCAGAACCAGGATGACGACTACGGCAACGAGAATCTTGATCTTGCGACGGCGCGCCGGGGCTGGGTCGTAGGGTGTGGCATCCAGCAATGTCATGGTTCTCTCAGCATAATAGACTTCGGGACAGAGGTAAAAGTTCCCTTGGTTAGTGTGGTTGCGGGCGACTCGCCCGCAAAGACTGCAAAGTCAAGAGCCGCGGGCGGGCCGGCCGCGACCACACATTCACTGCCGTTAGAGGGTGCGTTTGAACAGAGGCGTCGCTATGCTCAGCGCAACCACCGCGAATATGGAGAGATAGATAATATCCGGCACGATGGCGGACAATCCCGCTTCTTTCAGCAGCAGAGTCTTGAAACCGTGCACCGCAAACGTAAACGGATCCACTTTCGCGATCGCACGCAGCCACCATGGGAATGCCTGGATGGGATAGACCGCCCCGCTGGGAAAAAACAGCAGGGTATTCAAGATCCCGAAAATTGCTCTCGGCACGAGCGGGTCATCCACACGGACGACCAGTAGAAACATCATCGTGTTCAAAGCCGCCGCCGTCAGCAAAATCATCAGTAACAAGCCCAGCGCGGTCGAGAAGCTGGATAGCGTGCCCACACCGGCCAGCAAACAGCCCACTACAGTGATGACCACTCCCACCATCACCGCCTTCACCACGCTGGCAGCGTTTAAACCCAGGACAAGTTCTGCTTTGGTGATAGGCGTCACCAGGTAGCCTTCATGCACTCCGCGGGCCTTGTCATCGATATAGAGCATGCCGCCACCGATCATGACGGACATGAATATCGCCAGTGTGATCGAGCCCGGTAACAGAAATTTCATGTATTCGATGTAGGGATAGAGTTCGACAATCTGGAGTACGGTTTTCTGCAAAAGACGCGGCTCGACCGTGGGATTGTTCAGCGCAGCCGTGATCTGCGAGAGCTCGTCCTCAAGTGCGGCACTCATGAAATTGTCGCTGTTGTCCACCACCAAGGCAATCTGCGGCTGGTCTTGTTCGTAAACCTTCCGGGAATACTGGGGAGGGATAATGACGGCGCCCTCCAGCTTTCCGTCGCGCACGTCTTCCATCGCCTGTCTGGGATCAGTGTAATAAATTGGCTCGAACGTGCGGATGTTGGCGCGGACCGAATCGAAAGCCTCGCGAATTTTCAGCGCTTGAGTTCCGCCATCCTGGTCGACCAGTCCCAGACGGGCATCTCGTATCTTGCCGCCGAAGGCGTTTCCCAACACGATAAGCTGCACCAGCGGGAAAACCATCGAAACAAACATCAGTGCCGGAGAGCGAAAGAATTTGCGCATTTCGCGCTCGACGATGGCGAACATCCGGTTCATGGCTGCATTCCTGGTCTGGGAGGCATGACAAAGCTGTGCGCTTTCACCAGTTCGTCGCGCAACTGTCTTCCCGTGTAGTGGACGAAAACATCGTCCAGGCTGGTGTTCTGCACGGAGAGCGATTTCACCGTGACTCCCCCGTGCACTGCTGTTTCCACGAGTTCCGTGGTGGTCCGCGATCCGTCGCCGGTCAGCACGCGGTACATTCCCGCCCCTTCGTGCTGCACCGAAGTGACGCCATTCAGTTCGTGCAGAGTCTTTTCCCAATCCGCGGGAGCGTTCTCGAACTGCGCTTCAATCACATTGGAGCCCGGCACGCTGGCTTTCAGCGCGGGCGGCGTGTCGAGCGCCACCAGCTTGCCGTGATCAACAATGGCAATGCGGTCGCACAGCCGGTCGGCCTCGTCCATGTAGTGCGTGGTGATCAGGATGGTGAGCTGGCGGTGTGATTTGATGTTGGTAAGCATTTCCCAAACCGCCACGCGGGATACGGGATCCAACCCGGTCGTCGGTTCATCCAGGAAAAATATTCGCGGGCTGTGGACCAGGCCGCGCGCAATCTCCAGCCTCCGCCGCATGCCGCCGGAAAGTGTCTTGGTTTGCGCCCCGCGCCACTTGGTCAGGTCTACGAGTTCCAGCAACTCGTCGATTGCGGCCTTGCACTTTGGCGCGGGCACGTCGTAGAGCTTGGCGTAGATGTTGAGGTTCTCTTCGATGGTCAGGTCAAGATCGCTGGTCAGGGCCTGGGGAATTACGCCGATAGTGCGGCGAACACCGTCAGGGTCCCTGCTGACGTCGTGTCCGGCAACCCGCGCCGCTCCTGCGGTGATTGGGATGAGCGTGGTCATCATACGGATCAGCGTCGATTTCCCAGCTCCGTTCGGACCCAACAGCCCGAAGATTTCTTCCTCCTTTACGTTGAAGGAGACGTCGTTGACGGCAGTGAAGTCTCCGTACTTCTTGACGATGTGGTCCACTTCGATGGCATTGCCTGGGTTGGCCGGCTTCGTGCGCCCATTCGTCGCGGGCTCGCGCGCGCCGGATGCGCCATTCGGTTTGAAGTCAGCAACCATGATTTGCACTCACTGCTGTTTGTCCACGCCTGTGCCTGTGTTGGCGGCCGTCGCCTTGAGTTGATCCTGCGAAACCAGAACCTCGGCCGTCATGCCCGGCACGTATGCGTCTCTGGGATTGTCCAGCCGGACCTTGAGGACGATGGTTCTGATGTCGCGCTTGCGCCGGCTCACATCGCGCTGGGTGGCGAAATCGGCCTCGGGTGCTTTGAAGAACACTTTGCCTGAGGTGAGGGTGCCGCCGGGCAGGCGAATACGGAGCGTGTCGCCCAGACCGATGTGATCGGACTCAGTTTCCGGAATCGCAGCGCGCACCCAGGTATCGCGCAAATCGACCACAGTGATAATGGGCTGCCCCGCGGTGAGGACTTCGCCTTCACGGGCGGCGCGCACGGATGGGGGGGGGGGGGGGGGGGGGGGGGGGGGGGGGGGGGGGGGGGGGGGGGGGGGGGGGGGGGGGGGGGGGGGGGGGGGGGGGGGGGGGGGGGGGGGGGGGGTGCTGGGGGGCGGATTGGCCTGGTGGGTGTTGGCAAGGGCTGTGTTCAAATCGGCGGCGGCTGCGCTGACCTGGTCTCTCAGAGACTGGGCCGTCGCCGCCTGCGCCTTGAGATTGCTTTCCGCCTGCACCCGGTCCTGGTCGGAGGCAACGCCCTGTTTCGCTAGCTCGATCATTCTTCGGCTGTCGCTTTCGGTGCGTTGCAGCATGGCCTCTGCTTGCAACAACTGGGCGCGAACGGATTGCAGTCTCGATTGTGCATTCACTACGTTGCTCGAAGTTGAACCGTGGGTCGCGGTGCTGGTAGCTTGCGTGGCCGAGACTTGCGAACGCAGGCTGTCGATCATGGCGGCGGCCGCGCGCGCTTCGGCTTCCAGTTCCGAAGGGTCGAGTATGGCGATCAGATCTCCCTGCTTGACTTGCGTGCCTTCGTCCACCAGCAGCTTGGCAATCCGGCCCTGCATCTGGGGACTGACGATGATCTGGTTGGAATCCACGGTGCCAATCAGCACCAAGTCGCTGGAGCGCGGCGTCGAAACAAAATAGTAGGTCGTTGACGCGGCCAGTATGACCGCGAGGACGATCAGAAATTTATTGCGCGGGTTCACTTTCGCTCTCCTTTGGAACTCGCTGCCTGAGTGAACAGTGCCGCCGAGATAAAGTCCATCACCGCGGCCCGGCGGGCGGCCAGTAATTCCGGCGCCAGCGGGTCGATCCCTTTGACCATGCGCAGAACGGGCGCGTTGATGAAATGAAATACGATGACTGCGATCATGGAGGGAACAAAGTGCATGGGATCCACTGGGCGGAAGTCACCCGAAGCCTGCCCTTCCTCGATAACGGATGCAACCCTGCCGAACACCGGGACCAGGTATTGCTTCGCGATGCGCTGCAGTTGTGGCGCTTTGCCGCGAGCCGCACGCATCATTTCGCTCTGCGTGATTCTGGGGTAAAGGGGATGACTGGCAATGTAGTCGAAGTGCGCTCCCACGTAGGCCAGCAATTTTTCCCGGGGCGGCAGATCGCTGGACAACGCCTTCTCAATGCTCTGCTTCAATCCCCCGAAAACCTGGTCGAGAACCGCGCCGTAGAGAGTTTCCTTGTCCTTGAAGTAGTAATAGAGCAGGGCCTTGTTCACTCCGGCGGCGCGCGCGATGGCGTCGGTACGGGCGCCGGCCACGCCTTCGCGGGAAAATTCACGAACCGCAGCCTGCAGGATGGCGGCACGGCTTTCTTCGGGCCGACCGCGGGAACCCAAACGCGGTTTGGAGGGAGCCGCTTTCATATCTAATCTCGCATTAATTAACCAGTTAGTTAGATGATACGCTGGCGGCAATCGCCGCACAATACATTTTTGCGCCCGTAACAGATACAATCGAAGGGGCTTAGGCCACCCTGAGGAGGACCATGAAATACCGGGAACTCGGCCGCACAGGCTTTAAAGTCAGCGAGATGGCGCACGGACTCTGGGGCATGAGCGGATGGAGCGGCTCCAAAGACCGCGAATCTCTGGATGCTCTGCAGTTGGCCACCGACCTGGGCTGCAACTTCTTCGACACTGCCTGGGCCTATGGCGAAGGCAAGAGCGATGGCCTGTTGGGCCAGATTCTGTCCAAGAATACTTCTCCTCCGAATCCCAGCAAGCGGCTGTATGCGGCTTCCAAAATTCCGCCAATGAATCTCAAGTGGCCGGCGCGATCTTCATACAAGTATCAGGATGTTTTTCCCGCGGACCATGTTTTCAAGCACGCCGACCTGATCCGGAAACAACTTCGAGTCGACTCCATCGATCTGCTGCAATTTCACGTTTGGCACGACAGCTGGACCAACGAACCTGAATTTCGCAATACGGTCGAGAAGCTCAGGCGTGATGGAGTCATTCGCCACTTCGGCCTCAGCCTCAATCGCTGGGAGCCCGAAAATGGACTCAAGGCTTTGCGCACTGGCCTAGTGGACGTGGTACAGGTGATCCACAACATTTTTGATCAAGCCCCCGAGGACAAGCTTTTCCCGGTTTGTCAGGAGCTGAATGTCGGTGTAATCGCGCGCGTGCCGCTGGACGAAGGCAGCCTGGGCGGGAAGATGACTCTGGAAACAACATTTCCCAAGGGCGACTGGCGTGCCCTGTACTTCGGGCCGAAGAATCTCCCTCCGACCATCGAGCGGGTGGAGAAATTAAAAACCGTGCTGCCGCCTGGCCTTACGCTGCCACAGATGGCGCTGCGCTATATTCTCTCCTTCCCGGCGGTAAGCAC
>WNFR01003033.1_pt1 | contig 20183 bp, 17 predicted proteins | sample 5400221 | NCBI WGS metagenome assembly WNFR01 (sample SAMN13153357, study PRJNA577476) | soil metagenome | isolation source: 40 cm soil under Madrone tree | place: USA:California | collected 2016-06-14 | reverse complement strand
ATCCATAGTAGGCGCAAATGCGTCGTCTCTGTTAGCGCAGTTACTTAAAGGCTCGACAACATTCGATTGTCTATTGTATACATGCACCAGACAATATGTTTGTAACCATTGATGAGCGGGATAAACGTCCCCTTTACCAGCAGCTGGTTGATGAGATTAAGACGCTCATAGCTCGGGGTGAACTCCCGGAGGGCACGTCCCTCCCCCCGGTTCGACAAGTGGCCTCAGATCTCGGAGTTAACCTCAACACTGTGGCTTTTGCCTACCGCCGCCTTCAGCGAGAAGGCTTGATCCAGGTCAGGCACGGCTCCGGCGCTGTCGTTATCTCACAAACGCTCAGTGAGAAGCGCGAGGAACGACTCCGTTCCCAATTGAGAACTGCGTTGACGCAACTCGTCCTGGCCGGTCTCAAGCGACCGGAAATCAAGGCGCTTATTAACGAGGAATTGGAGAGTCTCTTGAGGGACCAACCGCCACGACGCGAGCCTGTTAACAAACCGTGAATCGTTGGTTAAGGCTGGATCGGTCGTCCGGCCTGGGGCGTCACATCTGGCTTACGCATCGTTCGACCGGAGTCGGGATCCATCGGCGCACCTGATGCAGGCCGTCCCATTGCGGGAAAGGCGGTCGAAGAACCGCCGGGAACACCGTTGGCAGTACCCCTCGCTGAACGACCGGGCCAGCCATTAGCAGGGTTGCTGATCGCCGAAGTGCCGCTCGAATTGCCAACACTGGTATATATCGATATGGGATAGGACGAGCCGTAGGGTGAACCCCAGCCACCAAAAAATGGCAGAAACGTGTAGCACCCCGCACGATTATTGAAGAACCAAAATCCTGAACTACGAAAACCACCAAATAGTGAGTAGTCAGAACCCCTAAAAGATGCGAACGCCGAGTTCAGCATCCGGTCAGAGATCCGCCCGTTAGCTTTCGCTAGTGTCTGCGCGCGATCTTTACTCCAAACCTCGACATCCTCCCGCTTCTTCTTTTCTTCTTTGCTCAGTTTTGCCACTGAAACCGCGGTTGCACTGAAGACGACCTTATTCCCACCTTTTACTTTGGTGTGCGAATCATTCAATATTACTCGCCCTTTTCGCACGATCAATTCCGTGGCGTCTTCGGGAACAACATTCAAACGGTAAAGGCCCTGCCGTACAATCGCCAATTTCGCGTGCGGCGTAGTGATATTAATCATCAGTTCCGTTCCGTCGCCGCCTGTTGCTTCCACGATAGCAGTTCCTCGAAGCAAGCGGAGCTCCAGGTTGGCCAGAGAGTTGTTGGATAACTCAACTTCGGAGTTGCCGCCAACTCGCAAGTACGATCCCGGATTGAGCAGGATCTCGACTCGACCATCGCTTGCCGTACGAACGTGATCGCCGGCATTCAGATCGTCAGTCACCATCAATTGCTGCCATTCTGATTCGCCTTTCCCATGCACACTCGCCTGTCCGGTCACGGCGTTGATTCCCCCAGCCTTTGCTGAAATGACAAACTTCTCACGATTCTGCCCGAAACTCAGAGCAGATCCGCAAAGAACCAACGCTATGGAAAAGATCCAGAAGATTGAGCGGTAGGAAGTTTTTCTCACGGAAGGACCCTCCGAAAATATGAACTGAGCAATGCGGACGATTGACTCTAGAGCATTATAGTCCTGGCACTTACATTTACAAGCTTTTCCCGGATCGTTGGTTCAAACTGAAGTGCAAGCGGTTCGAGGAAAAACGAATTCTTAAGGTTCCTTGACCTGCTTAGCAAAATAGCCTCGTTTTGTCCTAGCCTGTAGATTGGGACGACTGACCAGCTGGACCTGGACGGAACGCCATTTCCCATCAAGAGCCCGGTTTGAAGGTCGATAACCAATGCTGTAAACCGTGCCGAGATCCCGAATTACTCGCCCATACACCTGGTCCAGATCCTTGAGCTTTTCAGCTCGATATACCGTTGTACCACAAGCCGAGGCCACCGCGGCGAGCTGCTCTCGTGCCTGCGCGTAAGCCGCTCGGGGTATGTGAAAATTCTTTACGTCTTCCTTTTCCGTGTCGAGATAGATCGGGAACACAATGCTTTCAGAATTTTGGACGTTGGTGAGAAGCTCTTCAAACGTTATCACGGATCCTGGCCCAGGAACATCGGGCAAAGCATTGTCAACACCGTCGGTCATTACAACGACCGCGCTGCGCCGCAGGCCACTACCCAGACGGACGAAACTCTCAATAACGTAGTTAAGTGAATCCCAGAAATTCGTTCCCCCATATGCGTCATCAATCTCATCGATACTCTTTTTCAATTGCCGGCGATCCAAAGTCAAGGGCGAAACCAGTGCAGGTCGATCGGTGAACGTAACCACTGCAATCCGATCGACAGCCCGTGCAGCATCGATGAATCGTTTGGCTGAACGCCGAATCATTTTTAGCTTGTTGGCTGTTGAGCCTGATAAATCAAGAAGCAAAACCAAATCAAATGGCGCGTCTGCGGCGGCGAAGAAAGCGATCTCTTGCGGCGTTCCGTCTTCGAGCACCTGAAAGTCTTTCTGTTCCAGTAGCGGAGCCGGTGTTTCAGGAGCAAGACCAAGCACATTGATCTTGAGATCAACGAGATCCGATTCGATGCGCACCGTCTCGGAAGGTTCCTGGCTTTGAACACTACTGCTGGTGAAAAGCGAGACCAGGACCAGGCAGGGCAGAATAAGACTATGCTTCTTTTTCAAGTTATTTCGAAACCGGCCGAAATATCTAGTTTGCATAGTATCCACGTTTACCGCGGGCCACTGCATTAGAGCGAGCGACGCCGATACGAATCGCCCTCCATTTGCCATCTCGTGTTTTGTTTGCGGGTTGATACGCCAGGCTATAGACCGTTCCCAGATCGGCGACCACTTGTTCATAAGCGCCCGCAAGATCTTCCAAACGTTCAACCTCGTAGAACATGCCACCGCCCACGTCCGCCATCTCTTTCATGCGATCGTGGCCGGCATCGAAAGCTTCCGGCTGAGTATCGAGCGGACTTAGAGATTCATACTCCGTATTCAGCCACAACGTGTACAGAACGCCATCAAATTCCTGAATGTGATTGAGCACCTCCTGGTAAGGGCGTTGCGAGCCGTGTTGACCATTAACTCCAGGAATCGTGCCATCCAGACCGTCACTCATTAGCACAATGGCTGTGCGCCGCGACTTCTTTGAGTCCTTCATCACCTCTTGCATGGCAAATTCGATTGCGTCGTAAAGCTTTGTATCACCTCGAGCAGTCTCAATTGCATTCACTCCCCGGCGCAATTGGTCCCTGTCGGCGGTTAACCCGGAAACAATCGTCGCCTCGCCGGCAAAAGTGATCACGGCGATTCGATCCGACGGACGTGCCGCATCTATGAACCGAAGCGCAGAAGCACGAATCAGTTTCACTACGTCTCGAGTGGAACCCGATAAATCAATCAATAAAACCAAATCGAAAGGAGCGGCAGACGACTCAAACTGGACAATGGTTTGTTCTTTTCCGTCCTCAAAGAGCTTGAAGTCTGATCGAGCCAGTCCCACAAGGCCGCGGTTTGTGCCTCGATCAATAACACTCATATTAAGCGTGACCAATTGCGAATCGACGCGTATGACGTCTCCCTCACTGATCTCTCCGATCTCCGTCTTACTGGCAGGAGTGCCCGCTGCTTTTGAGTTATTATCTGCGCCAGCCAGTTCCGGCTGTTTCGCCTCAGCTTTTTCTGCCACTGCATTTCCTGCTCCCTCTGAAAGGAGGATTTGACCGGAGTCCGTTTCGGCTTCCAAATTTCTGGAGGCACTTCCCAGACGGGCTAACAGGGAATGTCCGTCGCTTGATGGCGTCGCTATCAGTCCTGATCTGATAGTTCCACGCGCCGACCGCGCGCTTATGTTGGCGCTTACGGCGGCCGGGAGCACTGTTTCAATATCCCCCGAGCCCGACCGCAATGAGGCACTCGCGGACAGTCCGCGCATGACTATGCCGCCATCGGTAGTCACTATCTCAAGATGGGAAGTGTCGGGAACCTTTACGGTAAGGTGGATAGCAGCGACAGGATCGGGGGGAGTTCGCACTACGGAGATTGAAAGAAGTTTGCCACGATTGTCGATCACGATGGGCGACCGCTTAGATCGCAATGAACTGCCCTCGACTGTCGCCGATACGGAGACGTACTTGTTGCTCCACACTTCGGCAGAAACGTTGCCGAACCGGTTCTCAACTCGCACGTAGCCATCGGGAGGCAATTCGATGCGAATGTCATCTTCGATCAACTTGCCGAAGCTTAACCCGGGGGGAAATGTGACGCTTGATAGAATTATCAAGCTATATAGAAGCCTGCGCACTTTCGAGAACATAGCGAAAAATCTACTCGACTGTGTCGATCATGGCAAAACACGGGTGAAATATTCAGGCACGGGGAGAAGATTTTTCGCCTTAGTGTTCGATCATATCGAGCATTGAACCCTCTTCTTTAGCTGGCTCGGGCTTTGGCGGAGGTGGTGCACCTCTCAGATCTGAAACTCTAAGTAGCAGGTTGTTGGCATTACTAGCATAAGGCATTGCTCCTTCCATGCTGACGACACCGCTGCGAATTAGGTTCTCGATTACACCATCAAAGGTCTGCATTCCTTCCTGATCGCCCTGCTCCATCGCATCGATTAGTGACTTGCCGTCCGACTCGCCTTTTTCAATGTACTCCCTGGTGCGCATCGTCGACTTCAAGATCTCAATTGCTCCTACTCGTCCTTTGCCATCGGCCCGCGGAAGCAACCGCTGCGAAACTATGTAGCGAAACGACTGCGCAATGCGAGTACGAATGGCGCTTTCTTCGTTTTTCGGGAAAACGCCAATGATGCGATCCACGGTTTTCGCCGCGTCAATGGTATGCAACGTTGACAACACCAGGTGACCGGTTTCAGCGGCTTCCAGCGCCACTTCGATGGTCTCTCGATCACGCATTTCGCCCACCAAAATAACTTTGGGCGCCTGCCGCAACGCTGCCCGCAGGGCAATAGAAAAACTGGGAGTGTCAGAGTGCAGCTCCCGCTGGTGGATTGTCGAATTCTTGTGCTGATGCAAAAACTCGATCGGATCCTCAATCGTTACGATGTGGTAATAATGCGTCTCATTTATCAGGTCGATTATTGCCGCGAGCGTCGAACTTTTGCCGCTCCCCGTTGGTCCGGTTACCAAGACGACTCCGTTTTTTATGTCGATTATTTCTTTTAGTTGTTCGGGCAAGTTGAAATCCTCAAACCGGGGAGGACTCATCGGAATGACGCGCATAATGATGGCGTGGGTTCCGCGCTGTTTAAAAATATTTACGCGAAAGCGCGCTTCACCGGGCGCGCTGAACGACAGATCGGCTGAGCCAGTTTTTTCCAGGCTTTCAGTGGCTGCTTGCTGATTTCCGATTATCAGCTTCGCGATCCCCGCCGTATGGGCAGGTGTTAGCATTTCCAGACCGCCGATTCGCACGGGCTGTAGTTTTCCCGTCAACTCAACTTGTGGCGGCCGGCCCGGGCTAAAGATTAGATCGCTGACCTTGTCCGAGGCACGCAACATTTGCCGTAACACAGCGATGAAGTTTGGCGGCGGGGGACCGGCAGAAGGTTGGTCTGCAGTAATAGGTTGTTCGTTACTCATTTTTCATCTGAACTTTTTGGGGTTTTACCGCGTCAAAGAAGCAAGCAAGCGCTGTCGAGAAAAGATTCTTTGCCAAAGAACAAACTCGAAACGTCTGACGTACATCAAAGTGATCGTTCTTAAGGACACGGTGCCCACGCGGACCGGGTCCAAATTTTATAAGAAAGGCGCTGGAATCATGGCAACCTACAGAGATCCTGTTAGATGCTTTGCCCCACTTGAAGTTATCGAGCGCCTGCTGGAAATTCGTGTCGAAGCGGGTTACTTCCCCTCCGTTTATCTTCTTTCCCCCGATGATTTGGCAGATTATCTCGATGCATATGGCTTCGATGTCTATGCTTTATCGGAGGCCGAAGCTGAATTCCATTTTGGTGACTACCGTGCGTCACTTGCGCCCGGAGGCGACCACGCGCACTGTTCGCTGACGGCACACTAGAATCACAAATGAATGCAGAATTGGCAACGCGGGAGACGTAAGGTCTCCCGCGTTCGCCTTATTTAAGAGCTTTGATTACGAAAAAAGTAACGTCATCGGTGGCCCCCAGCCCGTCGGTCCATTCTAGAACTTCCCTTTCGAGGCTAGCTATTACTTCTCGGGCAGTCAAAGTGCAAGCAGCTTTGACTACTTCGGCCAGACGATCCCGACCAAATTCCTCTCCCGCCGGATTCAAAGCCTCGGTCGCACCGTCCGTGTAGAGCACAAGCATTTCTCCGGGTTCGAGGGAGAGGAAGTACTCGTAATACCTGGTCTCTCTGAACATACCCAGCGGAAGGCCACCGCGCTCGATGAATCGAGGTTCCCCCTTCTCGTTGATCAGCAACGGAGGATTGTGCCCGGCGTTCGAGTAGGAAAGAGTCCTATTAGCAGCATCGAGAATTCCGTAAAAAGCAGTGACAAACTGATTTCTCTCAATTGATTCCCACAGCAAGTAATTGACCTTGGCCATGGAAATATGCGTCGCGTAACCGACGTGCGTAGCCGCTCGCAAACTGGCGCGCAGAAAAGCCATCAGGAGGGCAGCAGGGACCCCCTTGCCGGACACGTCCGCAATGACGATGGCTAGCTGGTCATCGTAGATCGCGACCCAATCATAATAGTCGCCGGAAACCTCTTCCGTAGGAAAATTATAGGCGCTGATGTCGTACCCAGGTAACTGCGGATCACTAGGCGGAAGCAACTCCAACTGCACTTGACGCGCGACTTCGAGTTGACCTTGCAGCCGTTTCTTCTCAATCAACTGCTCGTGAAGCATTACTTTCTCGATGATGATTGCCACCTGCGAAGCCAGCATCATTAACACTTCCAAATCGTCTTCCGAATAGGCGTTGAGCTCATCAGATTCCAGGTCGAAAACGCCGATTACTTCCTCATTGGAGATGATGGGTGCAACCATTTCTGAACGCGTCTTGCCACGGGCGTTGATATAAACGGGATCATTAAGGACATCATGAGAGATGATTGGCTCGCCACGCACGGCCACCTGTCCAATAAACCCTTCGCCTAGTTTGAGGTGTAAATCGGACAGTTCATCTATATCGTAACCCCTGACTGCCTCGGCTCTGAACGTACAGGGCTCCTCGCCTTCGGGAAGCAGCGCCTTATCCACACAGTGCAATACAAAAATGCCTGCCGCGTCATAAGGAATGAGTGAATCGAGTGTGTCCATTACCTGATTAAGGACTTCTTGCAGGTCCAAAGAGCGACTGATTTTCTTGCTAATGTCGAGCAGCATGCGCAGTTTATCTATCGTGGTCAGACCGTGCGCCGGTGCATCTTTTAGTTGTTCAGTCATAAAGCCGTTTTAGTAGGTTGCAGCCTGGAACGATAGTAGGCCTAATTGATTATATGTGTTCCCAGCCAAACAACGAAGGGTTCAACTAAAGGTACTTAATGCAGTTTGGCTAAACTGGGAAAGTATCAACCAAGCCCAGCATCTTGTCCCATCAGTGTGCCGCCTTATACTCGTTCCAGAGTCGCGTAACTTTCAAACGATACTCAACCAGCTCGCGGCTAACGCGAAAGTGTTGCGCAATATCATTCGAGCTCTTTCCTTCGTGGATCAATTTTTTCAAGGACTCAAAGGGAACCAGCCCAGCAGCACCCACACCGTAAGCCGCCTCTTCGTCTGCCTTGCGGTAGTCGCGCGCCATCATTCTTCCCCGAGTGTCTTTGGCGACTATCGAAAGGCGGTTGGGCGTGTGGCCAAGAAATACGTGGCAGATTTCTTCCATCAGAGTGGCATTTGTGCGTGCCCTTCCGTGCTGAGGATTGAGAATCACCAGTTTCATACCGTTTGGCAAAGAGCAGGCGCCGCCTGACCACTCTTCTGCCGCGGGACCGAGCAGATGTTCTCGAGCTGTCGCGCTGAGACCCTCGATTTGGTCAAATCGAAGCACGATCAGATTCGCGAAGCGGGCGAGAAGAAACGGATTGAGAGGCAAGTCAATACGCACGCGCGCAAAATCCCGCAATCCGAGAGCCTTCATTTCATAGTTTCGCCATTTTTCACCCGGAGGCAATTCGTAAAGAGCCACGTGTTAATTATAAACGAGATGAGGGTACAGGTTGGGGCCACACAAACTTAACGCCGCTTCTTCGAGACTTTGTCCTGGCCACTCCGGCTAAATTGGGTATAAGCCACGCGAAACAACTCTGAGAGTGCAGCGGCCGTTTCCGGAGTTAGATTCCGATCGGCTCTGAGATGGGCCTCGACGATTTCCGGGATAGGTTCTTCCGGATAATAAACGACGGCCTCGGAGTCTTCCGATTGTGAGCGACGTCCGCCAAGAATTCGTTCCATCGGAACGTCAAGCCACGATGTAAGTCGGGCAATGTTGTCAGCGTCCGGCTTTCCCGTTCCATTTTCAATCCGCGATAGCGTCGAAGCTGAAACGGCAGTCTTATTCGCTACATCACGCAAGCTAAGACCGAGTTCTTCTCGTCTGCGGCGGATGGCGCGACCGAGTTCTTCAGTATTCACGAGAGCTTTTGCTGGTCGATTCATCGTCAGCACCTCATTCCGGCACGAGACCAAACGTATCATACAAGGGTTTTAGACGCAAGACTCTGTCTTATGCTTGAAACACGCGACTGAGTGGACTTTCGGCACATAAAAAAGGGGCCGCGATTTGCGCGGCCCCTGGCTTATGAATTTATTGGTTCGTTATGGCTGAACGGACGCATGAGCACCGCCCATCGCCAGGTCACGAGCTTTGGGCAAAACGTCAACCGCTTTCGCGACTTGCGGATCATCAGTCGTGATAAAAACTCGATCTGCTACGACCCGCCCGTATGCCGCGGTAACGATATTGAAACGCAACTCGAGTTCGATGAAGGAGCGATTGTGGTCCAACAGCGCCTCTGGTAATTTCAGTGAAGAATCGCCAGCGGCAAAATCTTTGAAGGCTTTAAAGAGCGCGTCGGTAACCTGTAGATCATCCGGCTTCAGTTCGTGGAGAAAATCGATATCATGTTGCACTCTATAGGAGTCAAAGCCCCGGATCCGGCCGTTTACCAACTCACGCGCAAAGTTAAAAGTAGGACTCAATAGGCGGCGCTGAGTTAAATTCATAGTTCGTGGCTTGATGCTCTCGTCGGGCGAGATACCGCCTCCACCAAAGACTGCGCGACCGGTGTCGGTCTTCTTCTCGGGCCCAGCTGGTTTCACCGCCTCGCCTTTTTGATTCAGCCGGTTCCTGCCTCCATGAAGGTAGTAGTCATAAAGGCCGCCGTTTGAATAATCACGCTGAATTAATCGTCCTGAAGGCGTGTAATACTTTGCCGAAGTCAACGTAAGACCGGCGCCATACTCGAGTGGGATGATGCTCTGCACGAGCCCCTTGCCAAAACTGGTTTGACCGACAATCAATGCCCGATCATGATCTTGCATAGCTCCTGCGACGATCTCCGAGGCCGATGCTGTGTTTTCGTTGATCAAAATAACCAGTGGAGTCAGGTCGGGAGAACTGTTTCGCGATTCATAGGTATTGTCTCGGAATCCGTTGCGTCCCTTTTGGGTGAGTATCAACTGACCATTCTTCAGAAAAACTTCGGCAACATGGATTGCCTGGTCCAGAAAACCACCTGGGTTATTTCTCAAGTCCAACACAAGCGAATTCATGCCCTTCGCGTGCAGGCGTTCGAGCGCATCCTGCAATTCGTCAGTAGTTGTGTAATTAAATCCGCGTGTCATGTCGATATAGCCGACACCGGGCTTCAACATGTAAGCGTCAGGAATTGAAGGCTGAGGGACTGCATCGCGGGTAATATCAATCTTCTGAGTGCGTTTGTCTGCGGCACGCTCGAGTGTGAGCTTGACAGTCGATCCTCGTGGCCCCCTGATCTTGTCGCGCACTTCGAGCGAGGTCTTGCCGGACATCTTCACGCCGTCGACTTCCAGGATACGATCGCCAAAGCGAAGGCCGGCACGACCAGCGGGGGAGTTGGCAAAGGTCGCCGTGATAAAAGTCTCCATCTGGTCGCCGTAGTTGTAGTTCTGGATTGAAGCGCCGATGCCGAAATATTCCGAACGCTGATCGGTTTTTAGTTCGTCAAACTCTTCACGGTCGTAGTAGTTGGAATGAGGATCGAGGGAACGCAACATTCCAATGATCGAAGACTTGAAGACGTTGTTGTAGTCAAGCTTCTTTCCATCGATATATTGCTCTTGAATTAACCTCAATGCGTCATCGAAGTCGCGTTCGACCACGGCGGTTGCGTTGCCTGCATTGGCGCGCGCAGATTTTCGTCCGGGATACCCGGGAGCAGGAGAAGTTGTGCTAGACGACGTATTCCCACCGGGTGTCTGGACCCGTTGCTGGGCAAATATGAAACCGGGAACGATTAGAGTCAGAACTAGTAACGTGAGAACAACGTGGGACAGAATTTTTTTCACTACAAAAATCCTCGAAATTTCTTTACCAGAATTCACCAACCCGAAGCCGACCTGGCGACAGCTAGAGCGGCATTTGCAATATAACGGATGCCGCTAATGCGGGCAAGGTTGCGCCGGAAGGGGTAGTGCCCTAACTTGAGATTGTCCCAGTGCATTCTCAGTGTTCTCCGTGCCTTCGTGGTGATAAAAGTACCGAAAACCATTTCACCACGGAGACACGGAGAACACTAAGAACCCAGTGGGACGTGAAATTAGGACACCACTCCGGAAAGTAAAGACGCTTTCGTTTCGGAACAGGATTTTGAACGTCAAGTTATCGATAGGAGACTAGCTATGACCCTGGCTAGCGCATGTGACTCCGTTCGTGCGATCCCAGAGGTACACCTCATATTTATTTTTGATCGTTTCTGGGCGCGCCAAGAGCGAGGAGTTCTCTTAGGCTACGATTTTGATTTGCCCGCAGTATAGGCCCCCAAGAAACTCAAGTTAACGAAATTTTGGTTAATAGCAAGTCTGAAATTCTTGTCCGCGTTATACGTTCCAATGCAACGGCCAAGCGGACAACCCTAGCCGCGGAATGTCGGGCAGAGCCTTATTGCCGTCCTGTAACCGAGGCGCGGCTTGACGGCTGTTTCAACCCATCCGTAGAATGAACTTACCTTCGGGGAATATCGTAAGACGCACAGACTGATTTGTTAGTTCCAAAGGAGTCTTCACATATGAGTAGTCCATACCACAAGGAAGAACCGCCGACCCCCGAAAGAGTGGATGATCTGATGCTGCGAGATGACGACACGGAGTCAACCGGGGATGAACGTAGTCGTACAGCATCATCAGTCCGTGACATTGCCTCGCGAATACCAGAGTCGTTAAGTGCGATTGGGCGAGACATCAGCCGGACCATCGAGAAAGCTATCTCTGCCAAGGACGATTATGTGGTGGCAGTGAAGATTTCTCCGGAAGCGCAAGACAAGCTGGAGCAACTGGTCCAAGCTGGCGTTTTTCGCAGTCGCGCGGAAGCGGCGGGTTTCCTGATCGACGAAGGCATCAAAACTCAATCAGCCCTTTTTGAACGCGTAAGGCAAAAGCTCGCAGAGATTGAACGCCTTCGGGCCGAACTGCGCGGACTGATCGCACAAAAAACGCCCTGAAACGCCGGCGCAAGTTGTCTTGCCTCCAGGTTTCGTCCCCTCAAAGCAGATCGTCATTCCCTCACCGAAGGAAGAGCACGCCTTTGGTGAACTGAAGAGAACAGCTAGTGACAGAGACATTTCAACTACCACCTACACCGATCGAAGAATTCACGCTGGCAAATGGTTTGCGGGTTGTCCTGAGCCCTGACCGTACTATTCCCGTGGTTTCCGTTGCTGTCTATTACGACGTTGGCTCGCGCAACGAAAAAGAAGGCCGCACGGGCTTTGCCCATTTGTTTGAACACATGATGTTTCAGGGATCCGAAAACGTTCCTAAAGCGGCCCACTTCCAGTACATCTTCCATGCGGGTGGAACGATGAACGGGACAACCTCAACCGAGCGCACCAACTACTTCGAAACTTTGCCCGCAAACCATCTACCATTGGCTTTCTGGCTTGAAAGCGATCGCATGCGATCCCTTAAAGTGACCCAGGAAAATCTCGACAATCAGCGGAATGCTGTTCAGGAAGAAAAGCGTCTGCGCTACGATAATCAACCTTACGTGAATGCTTTTCTCCGTATGAATGAGCTGATCTTTACGAATCAGGCCAATGCTCATTCGACGATAGGCTCGATGGAAGATCTGGATGCCGCAACCATCGATGACGTGCGTGAGTTCTTTCGTATTTACTATGCCCCTAACAACGCCGTTCTCACCGTAGTCGGCGACTTTGATAATGCTGAGGCGCGCGATCTGGTTAACAAGTATTTTAGTGATATTCCGGCACAGTCTGATCCGCCACCCGTGGATGTTTCGGAGTCGGGGGCTGTGGCTATAAGGGAAGAGACATTTAACGATCCGTTAGCCCCGGCGCCCGCTTTTGTGCTCGGGTGGAAGATTCCCGAGCGGCGCACGCGCGACTTCTACGCCCTGTCCCTGGCGGGCAGTCTACTTTTTGATGGCGATAGTTCACGGCTTTATCAGAAACTAGTCAAGGGAGACGAATCGGTGGTCTCGATTGAAGGCGGAGTCGATGAACGTCGCGGACCTTCGGCGCTCTATATCTTCGCGCTACCGAAGCCGGGTCAAGACGTGAAGACGATTCGACAACAGATTTTTGAGGAGGTAAAGAGAATCGCCAGCGATGGTCCTTCGATCGAGGAAATGGAGAAGTTGCGAAATTCTCTCTGCAACGATACCGTCCGGGGCCGCCAATCAACTATGTATCGGGCGCAACGCCTGGCTGAGTTTGCGCTTTATGATTCTGACCCGCGACTTTTCGATTCGGAATTGGACCACTATCTGAGTGTTACCGGTGAAGAGATCAAAAACACTGTGGCCCGATTTCTCGATGTGGAAAATCGCGTGGTCCTGGATATCGTTCCGGCGCCCCAGGCGGGAGAAACTGCCGAATCAGTTGCGGCTGCAACTCCCCAACCTGCCGGCGATCCAAAACAGCCTGCGGCGCCGCCTTCGCAAATACCCGAGACCCCGCCGTTAGAGCCGGATTCACCGGCAAAGACTGGCGTGCCCCCTTTGAATCCAATAGCACCAAATCCTGAACAAGCCAAGGATCCCGCAGATGTTCCTAAGCAAACTGATCCGGGCACAGGACCTTTGTACTTATAAAAAATGAGTCAATTGGAAAACTTTCGCCGTCAGGCGCCGCCCCCGCTTCCTCCGCACCCCATCGTTATTCCTACTGCGCGGGAAACAATTCTGACTAATGGCCTCACTGTTCTTGTAGTTGAAGAACCCCGACTACCACTCGTGAGCTATCGTCTCGCTCTACGCGCTGGTACGGCCTACGATCCGGTGAACCTCCCCGGTCTCACCGATATGGTCGCCGGACTCTTGCCTGAGGGAACTGAATCTAAAACCAGCAGGCAACTCGCTGACGAGGTCGCGCGCATGGGAGCGAGTTTAACCGCAGGCGCAAACTCTGACTACACGATCGTCGCCGCCTCAGCACTTACAAAATTCCGCGACAATATTCTTGATCTGATGGCGGAGGTTATACTCAACCCTTCGTTTCCCGAGAACGAAGTAGAGCTTGCCAAACAAAATACAAAAGAGAGCCTGCGACAGCAGCGCGCGCAACCTTCTTTCCTGGCCGTTGAAATGGTTTCTCGGATCATGTTTGGCAGTCATCCTTATGCTGTGGTTGCGCCCACCCCAGAGTCTCTCGATCAGTTAAAACGCGACGACTTCGTCCAATTTCATCGCACGAACTTTGTGCCCAACAATGGCGTCTTCATCATTGTTGGCGACGTACGTTTTGACGAATTGTTGCCGCGGTTGGAAGCTTTATTTTCAGGCTGGAAAAAAGGCGCCGAGCTGCAGACCGATTTTCCTACCCCGCCAGTAAGGACCAAACGATCAGCGTACGTGATCGATCGGCGCGGTTCCGCACAGTCGAATATCGTGATTGCCAACAGTGGCATTACGCGGACGAGTCCTGACTATTTTCCCATGCTGCTGATGCACACGGTTCTGGGGGCGACAGCTTCGTCTCGTCTCTTTATGAACCTCAGGGAGGAGAAGGGCTACACTTACGGCGCCTATTCCAATCTCGACGCGCGCAGGACCGCCGGCACCTTCCGCGCTACTGCTGAAGTACGCACTCCGGTCACCGGTGATTCGCTCAAAGAGTTCTTCTATGAGTTGAATAGAATTCGCACGGAGCCCGTCTCAGAAAAAGAGATCTCGGATGCGAAGTCGTATCTTACGGGAGTGTTTCCCATTCGTTTGGAAACTCAAGAGGGATTAATAGATCAGTTGGTCCAGATCAAGATGCTGGATCTACCGAGTGACTATCTGCAAACCTATCGCGACCACATCCAGGCCGTAACCGTTGACGAAATCCAGCGAGTAGCCGCGAAGTATGTCAAGCCGGATGAAGCGGCGATTATCGTGGTTGGCGACGGAGCTTTGGTGGCCGATCAGATCGAGCCTTATTGCGAAGAGATTGAAACTTACAATACGGCCGGCAAAAGAAGGGAAAAGAACGCCAGCATCAGCGGGCCGGACGGCACCGATGTTTCAGGATCATGGTCAATAGAAATCGAGACACCACTCGGAGAGAGTATTCCCGCGACCCTGGTAATCACCCGCGATGCCTCGGGCTTCAAGGGCAGTATCGCTTCGGAGATGGGCGAAGCAGATCTGGGCACAATCGACTTGAAAGACAATTCGTTCGAAACCACAACATCACTCCGAATGGATGGACACTCAGTCGAAGTTGCGATCTCTGCGAAGTTCGAGGGCGAAAGAGCCGAAGGTAGTGTCACACTGCAAAACTCACCACCTTTACCCTTCCTGGGCACCAAGACCGATTGATTCAAACCCGTAAAAGCTTGCCGGAGCAACAAAACGCCCGGCATGGCCGACATGCCGGGCAATCACAGGAGGAACCCGATGTTATGGTGGCGCTATTTTGCGCGATCCTACTAACATCGTAGCGTTCAGATGTGATCTTCTGGCTACAAGTTGCTTAACACTGGCCTTTGGTCTTTGGCCTTGGATCCCGAAGTCGGAAAGACCAAAGGCCGAAGGCCTAAGACCCAAATCCCAGGAATCTACCTCTCGTACCGCAAGATCGTACCGTCGCCTCCAACTGCCCAGCCGATCTTTTTGTTGAAATGCAGCGCATAAAGGTTTTGCTTGGTTGTCGCCTCCTGTTTCAACCAGGTGCGTCCAGTGTCTTCGCTCCTGAGAATCGTGCCAGCGCGCCCAATCGCCCAGCCGTCATCATCGTTTAAGAATTGAACGCTGAGCATGGTGACGTGGACATTGGTCACAACAGGCGTCCATGTCTCCCCACCATCGACCGTGCGCAAGAGCGTTCCCTTTTCGCCGACCGCCCAGCCTTTCTTTTCGTCACGAAAATCGATGTGATAGATCGTTGCTGTGGTTCCAGAATTCTGAGCAGTCCAACTCTCGCCACCGTCGCGCGTATTGAGGATGGTGCCGCCGTTGCCAACAATCCAGCCATGCTTGTCGTTGACGAAATCGATGTGAATCAACTCGAGCCGGCTTGGTGCGCGCTGTCTCTGCCAGGTTTCGCCCCCATCGTCAGTATGCACCAGAATACTATCGATCACTCGATCCTGCCTGCTCACTGACCCGACTACCCAACCTCTTTTCTTGCTGGGAAAGCGAACGCTGTATAGTTCAACTGAAGCTCCCTCAAATTCCGAGGGAAGGAAGCGACGGGCCTGGCTCCACTGAGCGCCACTATCGCGTGTCACAAATATTGCATTGCCGGCTAACAGGAATCCTGCTTCCTTATCGCGGAAATAAATATCGTTAATTCCGGCGGTTGTATCCACTGCTTGTCGCATCCAGGTGCGACCACCGTCGTCCGTGCGACTCAGATAACCGCCGTCGCCTCCGACCCAGCCATGTTTGCTATCGAGAAAAAAGACGGTGTTCAGGTCCTGGCCAGTCGGCCCGATCTTTGTGGCCACCCATCCCTCTTGCGCGGCTAAAGGGATCGTCACCGTCAACAGGAACAGGGCACAGGCGAGAATCAAAGATAGGTTTTTATTATCGTCATTCATGGTATTCACACCCGAGTTCGAGAGGCGCCGAAACCCGCACGGGATTTCATGCCGTGATCAGGAAAATCGAATCTTAGGAGATTGATTTCTTGTACCTTAGTTTTATCTCTCAAGACAAGGGACGGAACCATTTTCCCCTGGTCATTCGGCGACCAATGAGTTGCAGGTACTTATTGCGGATGAACGAATTGGCCTTATTCACATGACACTACAGCTCTCGGCCAAACCTTCCCGGGGCTCGACTCACGGCGCGGCAGTATTCACTTTGTAAACGCGGCCTTCAAAAACCACCAGCACGCGGCCCAGGGCAAAAAAGTTTGCTAGTCTCGGCTTTTGCTTGAGCAAGGCAAAGTAGTCATCGCTCCCAAAGCTCAATATGATCTCAGGTAAGTGAGAGTCCGGCTTGAATTCCGAGTCGGTCCACACTTCATCACGTAAATAGAAGGTCTTACCATCAACTCTGCGTACCACCGATGGTGAATCCTCAACTGTAACGCGTGCGGATTCTTGTTGTTCACGCGCGCGCTTGCTTTGTTGTACCCCGATCGACCCAGTGACAACCTTTGCATCAGCAGCCTTGGGCGCAGTTCTAAGGGTCTGCAAACCGCCAAAGCTGCGCCCGGTCGATGGTGAAGCAGTGATGTTTTGGGACTGTGGAGACTCGAGCGCGAGATATGAGGTGTAAGGGGTGACAATTCCGTAGCGCGTTCCCAGATCGACTATCTCGTCGTGCAACTCCTTTTGCTCTCCATTCGTGCGAACTTGCTCCATCAGCCAGCCGACCCGTCGAGTGGCCCACAGACGCGGAAGATAATCGTTTGTTTCTTCGCGCAGGGGAAACCGAAGATTGTCGTAGAAGTATGTTCGGGTTGTTCCGCCTGACTTACCATTCAATTTCAAACGCACGTAGTCCATGCTGATCGCGTTGCGATAACGGCCGATAAGAGCGTGCGGCGCGAACGTTCTCCACAATACGAGTGATATTGGTTTCGCCCACAGTCGGCAAGCCATCCGTGAGAAACACAAGTATCTTCGGACGACTCCCCTGCTCGAATTGTCGCAGCGAGACGAGCAACGATTCGTTGATGTTAGTGCCACCAACCGGTCGTAGGGATTTCACGAACGCCTCACCACGCCTGCGGCCCTGGTCGTCCGCAGCCACGAGGCCAGTCTCCATCAGGTGTTCTTCCCCGGCAAAAGAGATTACGTTGAAGCGATCCTGCGAGCGAAGAATGCTGATGCCATAGAGCAATGCCGCGCGTGCTTTCTCAATCTTCCCTTCCTCGGCCATCGACCCTGATGTGTCGACGACAAAAACCACGTCTTTAGCGGAATACTCCTGCTCAGACCAATCATCCTTCGGAGAAATCATGAGTAGGAAGTAACCGTCCTTCCCTGCTTCTCGGTTTGTTAAGAGCGTCAACCCAAAATCTTCCTTAGAGATTGTATAGAAGAGCTGGAAGTCCTGAGGCTCTTTCCCGGACTCGCTTTCAAACGAAATTATTGCCCGACGTTCACCGTTGTGCTTTACGTCGATAGCGTGCGTAGGCGAGTACACATTTCGCAATGGATCCTTACCTTCGAGATCGATTCGTCCTGAGACTGTGCCGATCTGTGCCAGCTGCCGTCCTGTTCCCAGCGGATACCGGTAGGCAACCGTACCTGATTCGGCCCGCACTACCTGTGTATAAGTGATTTCCAGTTTCTTGTCGGAGTGAGGAGGAATGGGAAAAATACTCGCTTGAAACAGATCTTTACCGGCGTATTCCAACAAACCCGGATCCCGCTTGCGCCTTACGATTTCGTCGTAGATTCGTCGCGCTTCCTCACGGGAGCGAACTTCGCCTACCAAACGGCGATCACCATCCCAGATGGCAAATTCCACTATAGAAGCTGCTTCGGGGATCGGGAAAAGATAGGTTCCCTCGAGTGTTGCGTCGGTGTCGTTGCGAAAAATCTGTTCGACGTGCGTGGTTGCAACTTGCGATAGGATTTTAGTATCGATTTTGATCGATTTTATCGGCAAGGCGCGTGGCAAATTGACGGGGCGGGACGGCGTTGGACAGCGTTCACACGGTCCGGGAACAATCACACCCTGGCCATAGGCGACCATCATCACGGCAACGTTGACGGCAACTAAAAGCATAAGACGTGCTAGTCTGTTTCGCATTAGGATCTCCACACAGTCATAGTTATTCCCCCGGGTCGAGATTAGAACGCCAGGCCTGGTTGATTCTTGCGTGGTTCACTCTGAAAAACTAATAGAGTTCCCGCAGGCGCTTATTTGAAATCGCCACTATTGCCACGACGACTGTGACGATAATTCCACCAGCAGCAAGCGTGTGAGGGGCGCCAAAGCGGTGGGAAACCGAGCCAGCTATGATGTTACCGATCGGCATCGTCCCCATGAATGAAAGAATGAACATGCTCATAACACGGCCGCGCATTTGATCCGTTACGAGTTTCTGGAGCAGGGTATTCGTTATCGCCACGGAAACTACGATCGAAAAGCCCAGCCCAAAAAGAAAAACGAGTGACAAGAGCAGATTAGTGGAAAGAGCAAAGAGCGTGACGCACACTCCGAAAGCGAACCCGCCTCCGAGAACAAACCAGCCTTTCTTTTTGAAGTCGCCCAGGTAAGCAACGAGTAAGGCGCCGAAGAGGGCCCCTGCTCCTGCGGTGCTTAGCAGATACGCCAAGCCTACCTCTCCAAGATGAAAGATATCACGCGCGTAGATTGGCACAAGCGCAAAATAGGGAGCGCCAAACAGGCTGTTGACTGCCGAAAGCAAGAGCAAAGAGGAAACGCGCGGGCGGTTGCGCACGTAGCGAAAACCTTCGATCAGATTTTGCCAAAGTCCATGGCCATCCTTGACAGAATGTGACGGAACTCCAGATTGGTTTGCAGGTCGCTGGAGCCGTACCATGCGCAACGCCACTACGACGGCAATAAAAGAAAGACCATTGACATAGAAACAGCCTGCCAAGCCAAACCATTTGAACCCGAAGCCAAACAGCGCCGGTCCAACGACTCGCGAGAGCTGAAACTGTGTTGAGTTCAACGCGATGGCGTTCGCCAAGTCTTCGCGACCGACGAGGTCATAAGTCATCGCAAGATAGGATGGACTAGCGAGCGCCATGCAGCATCCCGTCAAAAACGAAAACCCAAGGACCATCCACCTGTCGACGGTTCCGGTCCAGATTAGAGTTGCGAGACCGATCGCTGCGAGACCGGCTGCAATCTGCGTGTAAATCAAGAGCCGCCGCCGATCAACAATATCTGCGAACACGCCGCCAAGAAGCGTCAGGACAAATGCCGGTGCGGTGGCCATGAAAGCATCCAGGCCCAACCAGAATGCTGAGTTCGTTAACTGCAGCACCAACCATCCCTGAGCGCCGGCCTGCATCCAGGTGCCGACGTTGGAGAGAAACGCTCCCGTCCAAAAGAGACGAAAATTGCGGTGCGAGAGCGCACGAAACATTGCCGCTCGTCGACGAGTCGTGGGACGAGGGCTAATCAGCGGAACACTTTCAACTGGCATAACTTAATCTCTTATCATTTACGACGAAAAGCTCCAAGCAGACGCTCAATACGGTAGTGCCCTAATTTGTAGGGGCGGCCCTCCGTGGCCGCCCTAAGTCGCCGAACGATCTTTCATTGGGGCGGCCACGGAGGGCCGCCCCTACAAATTAGGGCACCATCCTCAACACAATCGCCACTGAACGGGTTTTACTCCGGTGAGAGTCTGTCGGAAAAAAGACACTACGCCTCCTCCAGACTTGACCGGTAAAACATTTTCCCGCGGGTGGTAAAGCATTGAGGGGATAGAACGCTGGGAGGAATTAGGGATGACAGTTTGGGACGACGTAAATTCGCAACCAGAAGCGCACCTCCTCGGTTAAAGTGTGCTTGCCCTAGCAGCGGGCAATGCAAGCGTTAAAAATTTCAAC
>WNFR01005476.1_pt1 | contig 20188 bp, 18 predicted proteins | sample 5400221 | NCBI WGS metagenome assembly WNFR01 (sample SAMN13153357, study PRJNA577476) | soil metagenome | isolation source: 40 cm soil under Madrone tree | place: USA:California | collected 2016-06-14 | reverse complement strand
AAGGATCGCCTTCTCCCGCACGATGCGGGCGTAGTAAGAAATATTGGCGGCCGTCGGCACGAAATCAGCCAGCGCCGCCAGATAAGCGCTGCCGCCGACCGCTTCCAATTCGTTTTTGCTTTTTAGGAACTCACTCAGCGTGATGAGATCGACCGGTTCGCTGCGATCGGTAATTTCGATCATCGAGCGAAAGATCTTGCGATGCGACTCGCGGTAAAAATCCTCGGGTCGTAAAAGCTCCAAGACCTGATTGACCGCTTCGTTTTCCAGCAAAATACCGCCAAGCACCGAAGACTCGGCTTCGAGATTCTGCGGCGGCACCTTGCGCAGGTTATCTTCCAACGCGGCCATGGCTTGGACAACTTTTTAAATCGAAGATGAATGAATTGGGCATGATCGCTTCAGTCGGACTGTGAGTGTGAAAATGTAACCGATCGCGATCAAAATGCAAGAAAATTTTTCTTTAGTAGAGAAAAAAGATTTGCCAACGGCAAAGAAAAATATTTTTATCGGCCGATATCATCGGCGACCCTCATGCCGAGCGTGTCGCTTCCACAAGCGGACCAACAGCTTTTACACAGCTTATGCACAGGGACGCAGCGCGCGATCGTCCGTGCCGACGGATCCACGCTGCCTTCGAGACGATGGAAACTCAGGATTGCTCGTAGCTCGCCGTGATTGTCGTATGAATGCCGCCGCGGATGTTGAAATCGCCGACGACGGTCATTTTGCGCGGTCGGCAGGCTTGAACGAGATCGTCGAGAATCTTGTTAATCACGGCTTCGTGGAAAGCGCCTTCGTCGCGATAGGACCACAAATAGAGCTTCAACGATTTAAGCTCGACGCAGAGTTGATCGGCAACGTAGCGAATTCGGATAGTGGCAAAATCCGGCTGTCCCGTGCGAGGACAAACACAGGTGAACTCGGGACATTCCATGTTAATCTCATAGTCGCGTTCCGGCCGCGGGTTGGCGAATGTCTCGAGCTGTTTGCTCGGTCGGGTTGCCATGGGCGCATCTTAACGCGCCGCAAAACCATTTCCAAATCGGCGCGTTAACTTGACTTGCCAGGGAGGCGATGATAACCGCTAAAAAATAGGACGTGATTTTTGGGAGGATCATCAACGTGAGCAACCTAAGGGAACCCCGGGCGGGTGAAAAGCTGAGTGAACAGGAAGCCAAGGCTTACGTCGATTATCTCTATTCGACGCTTTACAAGTACGCGCACGAGAAGATTTACAAAGGCGCATTTATGACCCAACTGCGCGAAGGCAAGCTGCCGCTGCCGGTGATGCGCCAGTTTTTCAAGAATTGGGGCCATTTCTCCTTGGAAGTGAACGCGCTCAACGCTGTTTCCTATTACACACACCTGCCTTTTTTCGTGCGCAATTTCGATTTACTCGGGCCGTTCTGCGCCAAGATCGCCGATGAATTGATTTCGCCTCGGGCTCCGGGGCATGTTTTGGTGCTGCTGCAAACCGCGGAAAAGATCGGACTCAACAAAAAGGAGATGCTGGAAGATCCTTATCTGCCCGCGGCGCGCGGGATCAATGATTTTTGCCATAAGATTTTCATCGACGGATCCATCGTCGAGCTCTGGGGACTGCACGTGTTCGAAGAATCGTTATCCATGTGGTCGGGCCAATGGTTCACCGCGCTCACGACCCACTACGGTTTTTCCAAGCAGGACGCAGTCTACTTTTCCACCCACGAAGAAGCAGACATGGACACGCACAAGCTCGGCGAAGACGGCGAAGAAGCGATGGGCCACGGCGCTTTTAACCGCACCGTGCTCACGCGCGCGCTGCAGGAATGCGTCGAATTTCGGGCCGGTTATTCGATGGAATACTGCGCGCTGACGATGGTCGATCTGCACGCGCAGATGAAGCAAGCCGCGCTCGATAATCCGTACCATCCTTGACCGAAAACATCCGACAACGGCGGCGCTCACAGATCAATGCGCTCCGGCGCTGTCGAGCCGTATCCCGCCTTCACGTTTATTCACTGTAAATGATGGCTTGCAGACTGCTTTCAGGTAGGGCACGATTGCTATCGAATCGTGTCAACCAGGTCGCTCCTTAATAAAAACAGGCAACGATAGAAACCGACCCCGACACCTGGAACGTCAGATGACCGATAGCGAACTCGATCCCCTGCGCTCGATTCTCGCCGAGTTGGCGCCGCAAGGCCGCGCCGCGCTTTTGCCCGCCTTGCACGCCGCACAGCAATTTCACCGCTGGATCCCCGAAGAGGTCGCAACTGAAGTAGCGCGCGCGTTAGGCGTTCCCCTCGCCGACGTGCACGGCGTCATCGATTTCTATGAGATGCTTTCCCGTCAGCCGTTGGGCCGAACCGTGGCGCGTGTGTGCAGCGCGCCCGCCTGCGCCCTGGCGGGTAGCGATGAATTGGCGAACGCCCTGTGCCGCCATCTAAAAGTTGCGCCGGGCGAAGTCAGCTCAGACGGTGAGTTCACCGTCGAGCATGCTCCCTGTTTGGGTCTGTGCGATCACGCGCCGGCGCTGCTTGTCGGCGAAACCGCTCAGGGACAAGGCGATCCCCGCCAAGCAGCGGCGATCTGTGCGCGCAGCACCGCTAAACCGATCAGCTTCGTCGGCGGCGATATCCGCATCCTTACCGGCAACTGCGGTCGAGGTCATCCCACCTCTTTTGCCGATTACAGCAGCGGCGGCGGTTACGCTGGACTGAGAAAAGCCGTGACGATGACGCCGCAAGATGTGGTCGCGGAGTTGAAGGTTGCCGGGTTAGTCGGCCGCGGCGGTGCGGCATTTCCCACTGGCATCAAGTGGGAAGGAGCCGCCAAGGCGGCGGGCCAACCCAAGTACATCGTGTGCAACGCCGACGAATCCGAGCCCGGCACCTTCAAAGATCGCATTCTCATGGAGGAAGACCCGCACCGCACCATCGAAGGGATGATCATCGCAGCCCATGCCGTGGGTGCGAGTCAGGGTTACGTTTACGTGCGCGGAGAATATCCTCACGCCTTCAAAGTCATGAGCGAAGCGGTGGCGGAGGCGCGCCAGGCCGGCATCATCGGCGCAAACATCCTTGGTTCCGGATTGAACTTCGATATTGAAATGCGGCTGGGCGCAGGCGCCTACATTTGCGGCGAAGAAACCGCGCTGTTGGAATCCATCGAAGGCAAACGCGGTTTCCCGCGCATCAAGCCTCCCTTCCCCACCACGCACGGATTATTCGGCAAGCCCACCGTGATCAACAACGTGGAGACATTCTGCAACGTCCCGCTGATCATGGAACGCGGCGCCACGGAGTATCGAAAAATCGGCACGGAACACTCGCCCGGCCCGAAGCTGTTCTGCGTCTCGGGCCAGATACAGCGCCCCGGTCTGTACGAGGTGCCGTTTGGGATCACCTTGCGTCATTTGCTGTTGGATCTCGCCGGAGGACTAAAACAAGGACGCAAGCTTCAAGCCGTGCTCATGGGCGGCGCCGCCGGCGCCTTCGCGGCCGAGAAAGATCTGGATGTAATTCTGTCCTTTGAAAACCTGAGCGCCGCCGGGTTGCCGCTCGGATCAGGCTCGGTCATGGTCTTCGACGACAGCGCGGACCTGCGGGACGTGCTGAAGCGGCTGGCGCACTTTTGCCAGCTCGGCGCGCGCCGGCAGTATGAAATTCTCGACCGTACCGCAGCCGGGCATTCGCTCGCCGGAGACCGCGAACGCTTATCGGATGTGGGCGGCACGATGATCGACGCCTCCCTGTGCGGCCTCGGCCAGACGGCCGCGACGGCGGTCCTGAGCGCGATCAAGCTATGGCCGGAGATGTTCAAATGATGCGATTCGAACAAACTGGAGTGATGGAGTACTGGAGTGATGCTTTCCGGACCCAACACCCCAATACTCCAATTGTGAACACGTGAGAGGTGATTTCTCATGGCCGATGTAACACTCACCATCGACGGCGATTCGGTCACCGTACCCGCAGGGACGACGATCCTCAAAGCTGCGGAGAAGCTCGGCCGGCATGTTCCGACCATTTGCTATCATGACCATTGCACTGCGAACGGTCTCTGCCGCATCTGCGTGGTCGAAGTCGACGGCGTAAAGCCGCTTGTGCAAGTCGACGGCGTAAAGCCGCTTGTGCCGGCGTGCCTGAGCCGGGTGAGCGAAGGCATGAAAGTCTCCACCTCGAGCGCCCGCAGCGAGCGCAGCCGCCGTACGATTCTCGAAATGCTCGCCTCGGCCGTGGATCTTTCCCAGGCGCCGGAAATTAATAAGTTCATCGAAGATTATCGCGCCGACCGCGCGCGCTTTCCCGAAGCCGAACGGCGCGAGGTTCCGGTGCTCGATGATAATCCGATGTACATCCGCGACTATTCCAAGTGCATCTTGTGCTGGCGCTGTGTCCAGGTCTGCGCCGACGACGCGCAGTTTACCTTCGCGATCAACTTCAAAGGGCGCGGTTTCGATACTGGCATCGGCACCTTCTTTGACAAGCCCATGACTGAAACAACTTGCGTATTTTGCGGACAGTGCGTCGGCGTCTGCCCCACCGGCGCGTTGAAGTCCAAGCGCGAGGCGCTGCTCGAAGAGGGATTCTCGTTGGATGAAATCATGCAGGCAACCAGGGGCGGAAAAAAGCGCCGGAGGAAGTCGCCATGATCACCGCCGATCGCATCGTACCGACCACTTGCCCGTACTGCGGAGTGGGATGCAATCTTGAGCTGCACATCAAGGACGATTTCGTCTACAAGGTCACGTCGCCTTTCGACGCGGTAGTCAATCACGGCAACCTGTGCGTCAAAGGACGCTTCGGCTACGATTTCGTTTACAACAAGGACCGGGTGACGACGCCGCTCATACGTAAAAAAGCGCAGGCACCCGGCGCGCGCACGCAGGCGTTCGACCGCGACCAATGGCGCGAGGTCTCGTGGGACGAGGTCCTCGACTACACCGCCGACCGGATGGTGGAAATTTACCAGCGCGATGGCGCCGACGCCATGGCAGTCTACTGCTGCGCCAAGGCGACCAACGAGGACAACTACCTCCTGCAAAAGCTTTTCCGCGCGCTGTTCCGCAGCAATAACATCGATCACTGCACCCGCTTGTGCCATGCGGGCTCCGTGGTCGCGCTGCAAATGGCCATCGGCTCCTCGGCGATGAGCAACACCGCCGCCGAAGTGATTCACAGCGACGTCTTTCTCGTGACCGGCTCCAACACAGCGGAAACCCATCCGATCATTGCGCTGCAAATGAAGGCCGCGGTCGCCAACCACGGCGCCAAGCTCATCGTCGTGGATCCTCGGCGAGTGGAGATGGTCAACTGGGCCGCGCTCTGGCTCCCCGAGAAACCGGGCACCGATGTGCCGCTCTTTTCCGCCATGGCGCACGTCATCATCAAGGAACGGCTCTATAATCAGGATTTCATCGACCGCCGCACGGAAGGTTTCGCAGGCTTCGCCAAATCCACGGAGAAATTCACGCCGGAATACGCCGAGACGATTTCCGGCGTCGACCGCAACCTGATCGTTCAGGCCGCCCGGATGTATGCGACGGCGAAGAACGCGGCAATTTATTGGGCGCTGGGCATTCCCGAACACTCGCACGGCACCGACAACGCGATGTCGCTCATCCATCTCGCACTGCTCACCGGCCATATCGGCCGCAAAGGCACGGGCCTCAATCCGTTGCGCGGGCAAAACAACGTACAGGGCGCATCGGATTCGGGCGCCATGCCATGGCACTATCCGGGTTATCAAAGAGTCGACGACGAAGCGGCGGCGCGCAAATTCGAGCAGGCGTGGAATATCGAGCCGGGCGGACTTAATCGTAGACTGGGGCTGACGACGACGGAAATCATGAGCGAGGTCCGGCCGGGCGGAGTGCGCGCGCTGCACATCATGGGCGAGAATCCCATGATGTCCGAGCCCAATTTAAACCACACGCGCCATATGATGGAACAGTTGGAGTTCTTGGTGGCGCAGGACTTGTTTATCAATGAGTCCGGCGCTTATGCCGATGTCTTCCTACCCGCGACTTCCTGGGCGGAGAAAGAAGGCACATTCACCAACACCGACCGCCGCGTCCAGCGCGTGCGCAAAGCGTTGGACCCGCGCGGCCAATCCCGACCTGACTTGGAGATCATTTGTGATCTTGCCGGGCGCATCGAAAAGAAGCTCGGCCGCCCGCGAACAGCTTTCTGGGCGTATGCAAGCCCCGCGGAAGTGCTCGAAGAAATGGGTCGGGTAGTGCCGGAATACGCCGGAGTGAAATATCAGCGCATCGAAAAAGAAGGCTTACAGACACCGGTGTGGGACGACAATCATCCCGGCACTCCTTATCTATTCACCGACGTCTTTCCCAGCGGCAAGGGTAAATTTCACCCGCTTGAGTATGTGCCTTCCGTGGAAATGCCCGACGAGGAATATCCATTCATCCTCACCACCGGACGTCTGCTCGAACACTGGCACGGCGGCACGCTGACGCGCCATTCAAAGCTCGACGAGCTTTATCCGCAGGCGCGCATCGAGATCAATCCCGCGGATGCCGCCCGTCTCAAGATCGAAGACGGACACGTTGTCCGCGTCTCGTCGCGTCGCGGCACGGTCATCCTGCGCGCCTGGGTGACGCAGCGAACCACGGTCGGCGTGGTTTTCATCCCGATGCATTTCGCCGAGGCCGCCGCCAACTTGCTCACCATCGACGCGCTCGATCCGCTCGCCAAGATTCCCGAGTACAAAGCTTGTGCCGTGCGCATCACACCCGCCGAGAAGGCGGAACTGGCGCCGATGGCAGCGAGGGGCCGATATTGATCCGGCGCGGAGCCATTCTGCATTGCTTTCAACTACGATTCGACGTGTGCCGGACGATTTAGTTGTCATGGGCCGGCTTGACTCCGTGGTTCCGGCGGCCCTACGATGAATCATGGAGCGCGATTCGACAACCGTCGATGCCGCCGCGGTCATCCTGGCCGGCGGCAAGAGCTCACGGATGGGCCGGCCCAAGGCGCTGTTGCTATTCGACGGCGAGCCGCTGATCGCCCACGTCGTCCGTAAGCTCGGAAATATCTTCCCGGAAATTATCGTTGTTGCCGCGCCCGACCAGGAGCTGCCGCCGCTGCCGGTCAAGCTCGCGCGCGACGACGTTGCTTATCAAGGTCCCGTGAGCGGGATCTACCACGGCCTCAAAGCCTCAACCAGGGAAATTTGTTTCGTCACCTCCTGTGACGCGCCCTTTCTCAATCTCGCTCTCGTCTCGCATCTTTTATCGCAGATCTCGGACTTCGATGTGGTTGTGCCGTTCTGGCAGGAGCGCTTTCAACCTTTGCATGCTGTCTACCGATCAAGCGTCGCGCCGCTGCTTAAAGATCAACTCGAGCGCGGCGAGCTGCGACCGATTTTTCTTTACGACAAGGTGCGCACCCGTAAGATTGACGAATGCGAAATCCCCCGTCTCGATCCCGAAGGCTTGAGCCTGCTCAACATGAATTCGCCGGCGGACTACGACGCCGCACTGCAACTTTGGAACAAGAGAAACTCTATCTCGATTTCTGTCGAGCTTTTCGGTGTGGCGCGCATGTTAGCCAAGACTCAATTGGTGTCCCTCGATCTGGCGCAAGGAGCGACTCTCGCGCAGGTCTTATCGGCCCTAGCTGAAAGATTGCCGGTGCTCGTCGGCCGAGTTATCACCTCCGAAGGCCTGATTTCCGGCTATACTTGTAACATCAACGGCTTGGATTTTGTCCGTGCCCCGAGCGCCAAAGTCAGTTCGGGAGACAAAATTTTCATTCTTTCCGCCGACGCGGGAGGCTGAGCCCATGCACGGTTTTCACGGCCGATTACTCCACGTTGACTTAAGCACGGGACAAAGCGTCTGGCATGATCTCGAGCAATCGCGCCTGCGCGCATTCCTCGGCGGCATTGGGTTGGGCACAAGCCTGCTCTACGATTATGCGCCGCCAGGAGTCGATCCTTTCTCTCCTGCCAACCCCTTGATTTTTGCCAGTGCGCCATTAGTCGGCACGGGCCTCACGACCACCGCAAAGTTTGCCGTGGTGACCAAATCGCCGCTCACCGGATTTATCGCCGATTCACTCTCCTCAAGTTATTTCGCGCTCGAGCTCAAACGGATCGGACTCGATGCCTTGATCATCACCGGCCGGGCCGCCGCGATGGCGTATATTTTCATCGAGAATGAAAAAGTGGAGATTCGCGCGGCCGAACATCTGCGCGGCAAAAGTCCTCTTGAATGCGAATCCCTAATTCGCGGCGAACTCGACGTTCCCACAGCGCGCATTGCCGCTATCGGCAAAGCCGGCGAAAACAAGGTGCGCTTCGCTACTATCAGCAACGAAGGGCGCCACGCCGGCCGCGGCGGCGTCGGCGCGGTCATGGGATCGAAGAATCTTAAGGCCATCACCCTATGCGGAGATCACTCGATCACTGTCGCTGATCCGGCCGGCGTCGACAAGATCGCCGGCGCGCTGCGCGAGCGCAGTCTGGGCTCTCTTACCGACAAGTATCGAAAAATCGGCACGGTGGCCAATCTGGCGGTTTTTAACCGCCTCGGCACTTTGCCCACACGCAATTTTCAGCAATCAACTTTTGACGACGCCGACGCCTTGAGCGGAGAGTCTCTGACGGAAAATAATTTCAGCCGTAGGCATGGCTGCGCCGCCTGCACGATCCGCTGCGAGCGCCTGTTCAAAGCGCTCGATGGCGGGGAGCAGCGGCTGGAATATGAAACCCTTTTCGCTTTGGGTCCGCTCTGCGGCATCGACAATCCTGTTGTGGTGCTTCAGGCCGCCCAGCTCTGTGACCTATACGGACTTGACACAATCAGCACCGGCGGCACCTTGGCCTGGGCGATGGAGTGCAGCGAGAGGGGATTGTTGCCTGGGGCAGAAGAGCTCGGCTTGAAGTTCGGCCAAGCAGACGCTCTTCTCGCCGCTATTCCAGCCATCGCAGAGGGGCGCGGTCTGGGCGCGCTGTTAGCTCAAGGCTCGCGCCGCGCCGCGATCGAGATCGGCGGCGAGAGCATGCATTGGGCGATGCACGTCAAAGGCTTGGAGCTCCCCGGCTATGAACCGCGCAGCTTGAAGACCATGGCGCTCGGGTTGGCGGTCAGCCCGCGCGGCGCCTGCCACAATCGTTCCGGCGCTTACGAAGCCGACTTCTCGGGTGAAGTCGACCGCTTGCGCGCCGACTCTGGCCGAGGTGTTTTGGTCGCCGGCTCAGAAGACTTCGCCGCGGTCCTCGACTCGCTGATCGTCTGTAAGTTCCTGCGCAAATGCTTCACCGACTTTTACAGCGAGAGCGCAAACCTTCTGAGCAAGGTTACCGGGTGGGATTATTCGAGCGCTGAGCTGGAGCGCGCCGGCGAGCGCATTCACAATCTAAAAAAACTTTTCAACATGCGCGAGGGCTGGCGCACCGAGCATGATTGGCTGCCGCCGCGACTGTTAACCGAAACGCTTCCCACCGGCGTGGCTCAAGGCATCGGCCTTCCGGCCGAAGAACTGCGCGAAATGATTCAGAGCTATTACCAGGCAAGAGGATGGGATGAATTCGGATTTATTACGGAGGACAAGTTGAAGCAGCTGGGCCTTTCCGGAGTTTCGGGTTCGGAGTTCCAACTTTCGAAATGACCCGGAACCCACAACTTTGTGGACACAGGAGGAGCCATGCCGACTGACGAAACCCGGCGAGTGCTGAGGATGTTTGGAGTTGCCGTGACGGCATTCGAGGACGCCATAGATAACCGCGCGCCAGCCGATGCAGTGAGCCAAGCGGAAACGGAAGTGCGCGCTCGACTGGAGGAGGTAACAGCTTTGATCGAACGGCTGCGTGCCGCCAAAAAGTAGCTATCCTTGCCTTAGTATCTTTGCTGCGAATGGGGACAATGACGTGACAAGGTTGGCGTCGTCGGAGGGCGCACCGTGGTCAACCGAGGCTTTGAAATCCCCCATCGAATGGGCAAGGTTCCATTCATCAAGAATGATTCTGGCTACGGCGGACACAGCGCCTGGCGGAGCCGGAGTGCTGCAGGTCAGCAAGGAATTAGCAAGCAACCTTCAAAAGCATTTGGCGGCAGGTCTCCCCTAACTGCTCGTTCAAACATGTCTCACTTGATCGTGAGTCCGGTGACGTCGGGCGCTGCGGCCGCTCCTTTCCTAGAAGGGGCTCAGCGAGTTCCTAACGCAACTGCCCGCTCCCCGGAATATGCACGAACGCGCTCATCTCGTGAGCGGAGGTTACCGGCGCAGCTTTGCAGATATAGCTAGGGGTAATCTGATCGACGCGAGTCACTCCCATCAGAGCCATATCGACGATCATCTCTTCCTCAAGCAATTCGAGTACGCGCACTAAACCGTCTTTGCCGCCGGCGCCCAAGCCCCAGCCTTGGAGTTTGCCTATGGTCACTGCTTTCGCTCCGAGTGCCAACGCTTTCACAATGTCGGTCCCGCGCGTAACGCCGCCGTCGAGCACGATGTCGGCTTTGCCGCCCGCTGCCTCGACGATCTCCGGCAGCGTATCGATCGTGCCCCGGCCATGATCCAATTGCCGCCCGCCGTGATTCGATACGTAAATAACGTCGACGCCGTGATCGACCGCAATCTTGGCGTCCTCCGCCGTTGCGATACCTTTGATGATCAGCGGCATCTCGGCGATTTTTTTGATCGCGTCCGCCATTTCCCAAGTGAGCATCGCCTGATAAATGCGTCCGGTTTCAGTCCTTCGACTCGGCGGCTGCCAGCGGTTGAGCAGCGGCCGCTCGCGCCGGCTATAGTGCGCCGTGTCCACAGTAAGACAAAGCGCGATGTAGCCGGCTTTCTTGACGCGCCCGACGATTTCCGCGCACCAATCCAGACCGCCGCGAATATACAACTGAAAGATTTTCGGATGGTTGGTGCTGGCCGCGATGTCTTCCAGACTCGGCTGGGTCACGGAGCTGACGAAATTCATGGTGCCGAACTCGGCAGTTGCTTTCGCCACCGCGACACCGCCCTCGGGCGTGATTGTTTGCAGCGAACCGATGGGCGCCATCATCACCGGGATGCGCAGCTTCTGTCCCAGAAACGTCGTCGAAGTATCGACTTTTGAAACATCGACCAGCACCCGCGGCCGCAAGGCAAGACAGTCGAATCCCAAACGGTTGCGCCGCATGGTCGTCTCCGACTCCGCACCGCCGGTAAGATAATCCCACACATCCTGCGGCAGATTGCGCCGCGCCGCCTGGATGATCTCTTGGTTGCTGACGTAATCGAGGCTCATGGGATACTCTCCTCTTAATCGCGAACGATCATTCCAATTTCAACTGCACGGCACACTACCGAACAGCGTGGTAAGCTGTCAAACATCCGTTCGCTCAATTGCCCAGAAACGAAAATGGGAGGCGACTGCCTCCCATTTTCTACCTTGAACCTTTGAACGAAATATCTACCGTCTGCTCAAAATCGGCTTACTACCGCGTCACCGCCCCTTCCGACGCCGACGACACCAACTTGGCGTACTTGGCCATCACGCCGCTCTTGTATCGCGGCGGCGGCGGCGTCCATTGGCTCAGCCGCGCTTTCAGCTCCTGCTCGGAAATATCAACATCCAAGCGGCGTGCTTTGACGTCGAAAATAATTGTGTCGCCGTCGCGCAACGCCGCGATCGGTCCGCCGTGGGCCGCTTCGGGCGCCACGTGGCCGGCCATCAAACCATGGGTTGCGCCTGAGAAACGCCCGTCCGTAAGAAGGGCAACGGAATCGCCTAACCCCGCGCCGACCAGCGCCGCGGTGACGCCGAGCATCTCGCGCATTCCCGGCCCGCCCTTCGGTCCTTCGTAGCGAATCACTACGACGTCATTATCTTTGATCTTGCCTGCCTGCACTGCTTGAAAAGCATCCTCTTCGCGATCGAAAACCCGCGCCGGCCCTTTGTGAATCATGCGCTCATGACCCGCGACTTTGACCACGCAGCCTTCCGGCGCCAAATTACCTTTGAGAATAACTAAGCCGCCGGTTTGCTTTAGCGGATTTGCCATCGGCCGCACCACCTCTTGCCCGGCAGTCTCTTTGGTCATCTGCGCTGCCTCGGCGATCGTCTTGCCCAAAACTGTCATCGCATCGCCATGAATCAGTCCGGCGTCGATCAAGCGCTTGGCGACAAGCTGAATGCCGCCGGCTTTGTATAAATCGTTGGCGACAAACCGCCCGCCCGGTTTGAGATCGGCGATCAGCGGCGTGCGCTCGCTGACCCGGTCGAAATCGTCGATCGTCAATTCGACACCCGCTTCGCGCGCGATCGCGAGCAGGTGCAACACGGCGTTGGTCGAGCCACCGGTGGCGGCAACGGACGCAATCGCATTTTCAATCGCTTTGCGGGTGAGAATCTGCGACGGCCGTAAATCGGCCTTCAGTAAATCCATCACAAGTTTACCAGCATTGAACGCCGCTTCATCTTTTTCCCCAACGGTCGCGGGAATGCCGTTGCTGCCCATCGGCGAGATGCCGAGAAATTCCAGCACGGTCGACATGGTGTTGGCGGTAAATTGTCCGCCGCAGGCGCCCGCGCCGGGGCATGCAGCGTTTTCCACGGCGAGAAATTGTTCGGCGTCAATCCGCTTGCTGGCGTAAGCGCCCACCGCTTCGAAAACGTCTTGAATGGTAAGATCCTTATCGCCGAGATGACCCGGCGCGATCGAGCCGCCGTAGAGCGCCAAGCCCGGGATATCGAGACGAGCCAGCGCCATCACGACGCCGGGATTGGTCTTGTCGCAGCCGGACAAACAGACCAGCCCGTCGAAATGGTTGCCGCGGGCAACCAATTCGATGGAATCGGCGATCACCTCGCGGCTGATCAGCGAGCATTTCATGCCTTCCGCGCCCATGCTGATGCCGTCCGAAATCGATACCGTGTTAAATTCCATCGGCGTGCCGCCGGCGGCGCGAATGCCCTCCTTCACCTTCGCGGCCAATCGACGCAGATGGTAATTGCAGGGTCCGATCTCGATCCAAGTATTGGCCACACCAATGATCGGACGGCGCAAATCTTCATCGGTAAAACCCACCGCTTTGAGCATCGCCCGCGACGGCGCCCGGTCGGGCCCATCAGTGATCACTCCGCTCCTGGGCTTCAAGTTTTCGGCCATATATCGCTCCTGGTTAATGACGAGGCTTTCAATTAACTATGCCGATTGGGGATTTGCAAGCCGCAGCTTCTCTGTCTGAAATTTCTCGCAGACCGATTTCCGACACGAGTTTCGCGGGCGCTCTTGAAGCTCTCGACGCCAAACCCTATCGTAATAGTATGAAACTTAAGGAGCTTCGGTTTAGGTTGTATGCGGCACCGTTGATCGTAAGCCTGGCCATTTCAACCGCGATCGCGGTCCAAGTATCCAGAGAGCAAGGCGATAGTCTTCAGCGCAAGTTTGATGAAATTGCCAAGAATGCTTCCAGCGATCCCGTCCGTCCGAAACGAACGCCGATGTCAGAGCTCGAAGTCGCTTCCTATCTGGCATTTAATGTCAAAGATAAAATTCCTCGAGGCCTGACCAATCCCGAGATCTCGATGCTCGGCAACGGCAATCTCGCCGGCCGAGTCTATGTCGATATGGATGAATTCAAACGCCAGCGCGGCTCCGGCGGACTCATGGACCCACTAAGTTACGTCTCGGGGCAGGTGCCGCTAACAGCGCGTGGCACACTGCGCACGCGCGCCGGTAAAGGACAATTTCAGCTCGGCTCCGCGGAGATTCTCGGCGTTTCATTGCCCAAGCCGATTTTACAGGAGCTCGTGAGTTTCTTCTCGCGCACTCCCGACCGTCCGCGCGGATTCAACATGGACGAGCCGTTTGATCTGCCGGCGAAGATTCGCGAGGTCGCGGTCAACCAAGGAGAGTCGGTCATCGCGCAGTAGCGCCGACGGCGGCCACTTCGCGTCCTAATCGGCAGGAAGCCGTGAGATAGAGGTTCTACTTTTGCGCACGCGCGGGCAGTCGCGTGAGGGCCGGAGCACATTACTTTTTGTACAGCCGATCGATAAAACCGCTTTGATCCAGCTCTTTCAATAACGCCAGGTTCACGAACTCTTCGGCTTTGGCGCCCTTTGCTTTGGGATTGCGCTTGGCCACGTCATCGATCTGAAACTCGATTCCCTTCATCGTCGGATACGGTTTTTTCTCCGTGAGTTTTTTGTAGGCGACGTAGGTCGCGTCGAGGATCTCCTTGTCGGTGATCTTGAGACGCTTTGCGAGAATCTGCTTAGTAGTTTTTTCATCCGTCATCCAGACATGAATTCCGTCGATGAACGCGCGCAGAAACTTGCGCGCTGAATCCGGACGTTCCTTCAGAAAGCGGTCCGTGGTGCCGACGGTTTCGTGTTGGTACGGCAAGCCGAAGTCGGACATGTCGCCAAGAACATTGTAGCCGATCTTTTTTGCCGTGATATCGAACGGCGGCGAGATCAAAGTCGATTGCACGCTGCCGCCTGTGAGGCCGGCAAATCGGGTATTTTGGTCGCCCAGTTGAATGATCGTCACGTCTTTGCCGGGGGTCAGTTTATTTTGTTCTAGAGCAAAACCCATGGCCAAGTCGGATGTCGAGCCGAACTTGCTAATGGCTGCTTTCGTTCCCTTCAGCTGGTCGAATTTGCTGATGCTCTTCGCGGCAACGATGCTGTAGGGCAACGTGTTCATATAGCCCGCGATCATGGTGATATCACCGCCGGCGACCCGAGTGGTGATAATTTCAGGACCCGCAGTGACAACCATCTGAACACCGCGGCGAGCGTGGCCTGAATCGCCTGAGTGCCGCCTTGGAAAAAAATCAGTTCGACGTCGAGGCCGTATTTCTCGCACAGACCGCTATCCTTGGGGATAAACGCGTGAGCCAGGGCGCCGCTCAAGCCGGCAACGCCGACATAGATTTTGTCCAACTTTTCCTGCGCAAGCGCCGACGCTGTCAGTAACCAACAGGACACAACGACAACGAGCTTTGTCACCACCTTGAAACTGTTGCTCAATGATTTTTTCCTCGCGATTCGAAATTAGGCTCTTCCCACCTTTGTCGAAGCCTCGATTAGCGTAACGAAGCAATCACCGCGCCAGCCAAGAGCCAATCGCAACCGTCGAAAAACCCAATTCTTTCAAACCGAGGGAATCTTTTTGCCGCGGGCCGCTGCTCATCGATTGGACAGAGCTGCTATAATTCAGGCATCTTAGAATTTGCACGCTCGTGAGATAATTGCGCAGCGGCGCGGGAGAACAAGAATGCGGGACATTGAATATCGTTACGGCAACGACTTAAATCTCGATCAAGTGATCGAGTTGTACAACGCATCCACCCTAGGCGAGCGGCGACCCGCCGATGATCGACGAATCATGACGGACATGCTGCGCCATGCCAATCTCGTGGTCACGGCGTGGGATGGAGATCTGTTGGTCGGCCTCGCACGCACACTCAGCGACTTTTCCTACGTCGGCTATCTGGCCGATCTCGCCGTGCGCTTGTCGCACCAGCGCCGAGGCATCGGCGTCGAACTCATTCGGAAGACCCGTGAAAGGATGGGCCCGCGTTCTTTGCTGGTGCTGCTGGCCGCGCCGAAAGCCGTGGAATATTACCCCAAGATTGGCTTTACCCGACATGATAGCGCCTGGACCTTGCGCGCCAATGAGCCTTGGCCGATTTCCCGCCGATGACAGTCTCATCGATTTTAACTGGCCTTTGAGGAATAGGCTTTGTGCGCTAAAATAGGGGACTTTGAGTCCGTCGCGACTAACTGCCTTGAATAGGCATCTAAACGGTGGCATTGCGGCTTTGGCGAGCTGGATAAAAGACAGAAATTGGAGACAACGTGGTTAAACCTCATCCGCTTTTCTTTCGTTCTCTAGCGCTGCTCTCACTGGCTTTCGCCTACCCGTTCCCGGCGCTTGCCCATGGCCCGGTCATGGCGGGAGTCGCCGGGCCGGGTGTCACCTTGATCTACGCGTATTTCACACAGGACGCGGGAATGTGGAAAAAGCATGGCCTTGACGTGCGCGTAGTCCTGTTTGAATCCGGTTCGACGCTTGCCCAGGTTGCGCGAACTGGTGAGGTCAAGTTTGCGATCAATTCCGGGCCGGGGACGATTGCCGCGCGCACTCAGGGCGCAGACGCCGTGATTATCGCTGCCGTCGTCAACACCCTTCCCTACAGTTTGGTCGCTGCGAAGGGAATCACCAAATGGGCAGATCTCAAGGGAAAGAAAATCGGCATCAGCCGTATTGGGTCAGGAACCGACACTGCCATTCGGCTGGTGTGCAAAAAATTCGGCCTCGACCCCATTAAAGATATCATCATCTTGCAAGGTGGTACTCAGCCGAGCCGCTTACAGGCTTTGTCGGTGGGCGCCCTGGACGCCACGTTGGTATCTCCGCCCCTGGATTTGACCGCGAAGAAGCAGGGCTTCTCCGTGTTGGTAAACGTCGCGGAGCTGGGTATTCCCTATCCCCAGCTCGTGATCGAAACCAGCGACCGTTTCAATCGGGAAAATCCGCAAACAGTCAAGAACTTCTTGAAAGGATTCATCGAAGGCGTTCACTACGTCGCCACGCATAAAGGGGAGACCAAAAAGATCATCACCAAGTATCTAAAGACCTCCGACCCGGAGATTCTTGAAGCGACTTATCAGAGTTTTCTCCAGGTGACCGATTACAGCGCCAATCCAAATCTCGAAGGCATTCGCAACGCCATCGACGAAGTGGCGCAACGCGTCCCGGCGGCGCACGGCAAGAAACCGGAAGAGTTCGTCGATTTGCGCTTTCTCAAGGAATTACAGCGAGAGGACTTTTTCAAGCAGTTTGAAAATTGAGTGATGCTCCGGACCACGCGACGTTGCAATATCGCCTTTGTGTTTTGAACGATGCGCCGCACATTCACCGCCAATACCCTCCTCCCGTCGAATAGTTAATTGCTATTGAATTCGACTCAGTCATTGGTTATAAGCTCAACACTTCGTCCGAGGTAAAACGTGAAACAAATGTATTCGATCATAGCCGGCAAGCCCGCCATCAACATGATCTATTCATTCGTCGCAAGGGACGCGGGGCTTTTTAAAAAATATGATATCGAGCCCAAACTCGTCGTCTTCGACTCCGGTTCCGTTTTGGCTCAGGCGGCCATGGCGGGCGACGCTAAGATGTCGGTGACCTCGGGGCCTGTGACCATCGCATCGCGCACCCAAGGTGGCGACGCTATCGTGGTGGCTAGTTGTGTGAATACACCGCCGTACAGCATCGTCGCCGCCAAAGGCATTACCCGATGGGATCAGCTCAAGGGGAAAAGGGTCGCCATGAGCCGCTTCGGCTCGGGCACTGACACTTCACTCCGCTTGGTGCTGAGAAAATTTGGCCTAGACGCGAAGGATGTTATCATTCTTCAGCTCGGTACCCAGCCGAGCCGTTATCAGGCTCTCTTAGCTGGAAATATCGAGGCGACGATAATCTCCCCCCCGCTGGACCTAATGGCGAAGAAGGACGGTTTTAACATTTTAGTCAACATCCCGGATCTGAAGATTCCTTATCCGCAACAAACGCTCGAAACCACCGACCGCTTTGCGCGCGAACATCCGCAGATCGTCAAGAACTTTCTCAAGGGATATATTGAGGGCGTCTACTTTGCCGCCAAGAATAAAGATCACACCATAAAAACCATTCTTAAATATTTGAAGACGTCGTCGGATCCCGAGATTCTCGACGCGACCTATCAGAGCTTTGTCCAGGTAACCGACTACAGTGCTCGTCCGAACCTGGAGGGCATTCGCAATGCCATGGACGAGGTCGCGTTAAGGCTTCCTGCGGTAAAAAATAAAAAGCCGGAAGATTTCGTCAATGCTCGATTCCTCAACGAGCTGGAGAAAGAGGGCTTTTTCAAATCGCTCAGCAAGTAAATCAATTTCGCCAAGCTCAGCGGTGTCGTCGCGCCGACTCGATAACGTATGTCAGGTTTACGTTTTAAGCAGGTCGACGTCTTCACGCGAAAACCTTTCTCAGGAAATCCAGTCGCGGTCGTTTTGGACGCGGATAGGCTGGATACCGATGAAATGCAGAGAATTGCTGCGTGGACCAATCTTTCCGAGACCACCTTCGTGCTCGCGCCGTCAGCCGCCGGGACTGACTATCGCCTGAGAATTTTTACGCCGAAACAGGAGTTGCCCTTCGCGGGACATCCGACCATCGGCAGCGCTCACGCCGTGCTCGAAAGTGGCTTTGCCGCGGCGCGCCAGGGAAACCTTCGTCAAGAATGTCTTGCCGGCGTCATCGATATTAAAATCGAAAAGACCCAAGATGGTGACCGTATCTTTATCCGAACGCCGCAGGCTAAGGTCAGCGCTCTCGAGCCAAGTCAAAGTCAACGACTAACTGCGGCTCTCGGCACACCAGCAGACGCTTCGTGCCCCCCGTTGCATGTGGACGTCGGTGTGGTTTGGTTGATCGCGGACCTGGGCGATGGGCGTATCGTCGATGGATTGAATCCCGATTTGCAGAGCGTGTTAGACATAAGCAGCGAGACCCGCGCCGCCGGAGTTACGGTCTTCGGTTTGGCGGATGACGGGCAAGCGCGCTTGCACGTCCGCTCATTCGCGCCCGCCCTCGGGGTTCCCGAAGATCCTGTTTGCGGCAGCGGCAACGCCAGCGTCGCCGCATATCTAATTCACACGGGATTGATAAGCGAAATTGGCACCGACTACACGGCCCGGCAAGGCATGAACGTCGGCCGTGACGGCTTGGTGATGGTAAAGGTCGAGGGCAGCGTGATCAACATCGGCGGCTATGCGGTGACGTGCGTCGACGGCACCTTACGCATCGCGTGACGTCGGTCTGAAGTTGGGTTTGATCCTCTTCCACGATGGCAGGGGAAGTTCCCTGAGCTTGTTCGGTTTTTCGACGAACATCCGAAGCCCGGTTACGACAAAGATACTAGCCAACAACCCATACGAAATTAAATCCGCTACCATCGTTCCTCCCATTCGCGCACGCGAAATTAACCATTCTGCTGCTGGTCGCCTGACGCAAAACACGAGCCACGCTCAAGCGCCCGACCGTCGCCGCTAAGTCATTGAATCTAATATAATCTTATCTAGACGATGTTAGCCGAAGAGCCATGCTTTGCGTAGATTTTAGACATTTCTGCTCAATCGCGCGAGCGAGCGACGCAAACCTTCAGCGGCATGACGAAGGGCCGTGGCTGTTGTTCTTCATTATGTGCAGATTTTCCCTATGACATCAAAGCCTAGTGGTCATCCCTACGTTGTAAAGCTGAATGACCGGCGGGAGCGGAATCGGCGCGTTCTTCTACTTGGAAGAGAATATGCTCTCATTGCCGAACAGAAAACAAGTGAGGCGCGCGAAAAGAATCCGGCCAATGTGAAATTTGCTGCGCGGCGCGCTGTATTTGTCGTTAGAGACGATCGCGAGTCGTCATCTCGGGCGCAAGCCGAGCATCCGAACGTATCACAACCTTCAAGCCAGCGGCTCTTTGATCGTTTCTCTCGCGGCTATCGATGCGGCGTTGGCCCGCACTTGAGCCGGCGTTTCCTGGTTTCATCTGGGCGCCTCCACTTCAGTTTGTTGTTAGTCCTTGAGTCGGTAAATCGCCTGACGTTTTCCGCGAGAATTTTTCGCTTGGCTGTATCCGCGACATCCTCTCGAAACTGAATCCTTACGCGTCGCGCGATCGTGCGCGTCGAACGCAACCCTATACAATGATGGTGACGCGCCGGAACGACCAAAGATTAAGTTCGTCGCCAGGATATTAGCGTGGTCAATTTCGCATCTGCGGTCGTTTAGCCACAAACATCAGCGCCACGGCGCCGAGGCTGACGAGCGCGAAAATCCCAAACGCGATGGTGTAACTGCGGGTCAGATCGTAAAGAAAGCCGGCGATGATCGGCCCCAAAAAGGTGCCGGCTGTCTGCACCGAGCGGCTCATGCCTTGAATCGTCGCGAAAGCCTTGGTGCCGAAGTAATCCGCGCGGATCGGTTCCTGCAACGACGCGAGACCGCCGTAGGAAAGCGAGTAGATGATCATGCACGGCGTGAAAATCAGCGCCTATGCGGTATAGCCCATCAGTAACACGGAAAAACTCAGAGCCAAGAGTAAACCCATCATCAGTTTTCTCTTGTCGAGCAGATCCCCCAACCACCCCATGCCGAGGCGCGCGGGTGCGCCGATCAGCGCCGAAATTC
>WNFR01002239.1_pt1 | contig 20193 bp, 18 predicted proteins | sample 5400221 | NCBI WGS metagenome assembly WNFR01 (sample SAMN13153357, study PRJNA577476) | soil metagenome | isolation source: 40 cm soil under Madrone tree | place: USA:California | collected 2016-06-14 | reverse complement strand
GCGGAAAGATTTCGTGCTAGCGCTGACCGAACCATATTTTCTCGACATGCGGCTCTCGCTTGGCGGGCAGGCGTTCTTTTCCGACGCGACCTACCTCAGTTCTGTCTATAGCCAGAGGAATTACGGGTTCTCGCTCGAACTGCGGAAGCCGCTCTGGTCGTGGATCTACGGTGTCCTCGGATACAGCTTGCAAGTCTACGATATTTATGACGTTTCCACTAATGTCTCGCCGGAAATCGCAGACGAGGCGGGCAACACCGTCAAAAGCTCAGTGTCGACCAGCCTTGTCTGGGATCGGCGCGACAATCCGTTCCTGACACGGCGTGGTGAGCGCATTTCGATCACGCCGTATGTCGCAGGCGGTCCGCTGGGCGGCGATGAGCAAGTTTACGGAGTCGATTTCGAAGCAACGAAATATTGGCGTTTTTGGAAGGACATGATTTTCCTGGTCGATTTCGAAGCGACGACTGTGGACGTCTGGGACAAAGATGAGACAAAGACTTTTCAAGATTTCGGCCAAGTCAAGACCGCTCCACATAAGGATCTCCTTGTTGATACAGTGACGCACCTGCCTTGCACAGTTCCGAGTGCCACTTGCCTTTCGGTAACCGAACCCATCGAGGTCGAAGTTCCAGCCGTCCCGATTTACGATCGGCTTTACCTCGGCGGCTCGAGCAACCTCCGCGGTTTTAAGTTCCGAGACATCAGCCCCAAAGACGCGTTCGGTCAACCCATTGGCGGACAATCGATGTGGCGCGCCACAGGCGAGATCACTTTTCCAATTATTGAAAAGGCGCGGTTCGCCGTGTTTTCTGACGTGGGCGTCGTGAATCCCGGCCCGTGGACGTTCGGGGAGGAGACAATTGACGTACCGCGAGGGCCGAATCAGATCGCAACGTATCGATATTTGGTGCAGCAATCGAAACCCCCGCCGGTTGGCGTAAACGGCCCAAGACCCCCGCCGCTCACACCCAAGCGCAGCTTTGACAGCCTTGGCTCCGATTTTGGTGTCGGCCTGCGTCTTGATTTGCCTATCGGACCGCTTCGGCTCGACTATGGTTTTCCAGTTGATACGGCCGGCAATGCGAGCCACGGCCACCTGAATTTCAGCGTCGGTTATCAGTTTTAAGACCCTCAATATTGGTACTTGCGGTCTTCCCGGTTTCCGACGACTTGTTTAGCCCTCTTATGAAAAAGATGCTCTTTTTGACGGTTGCCTCCTTGCTCGTCCTGCCGGTCGCGGTGCGGGCGCAGGGAATGAAAATCGGGACGGTGGACATGAACCGGACGTTCCGTGAATACAACAAAACCAAGGACGCGGAGGCAAAGATTAACGACGCCAAAAATCAGGCCAAGAAGGAATACGATGAACGCGCTGACACCTACAAGAAGGCCCTCGACGACGTCAATAACCTGAACAAGCAACTCGAAGCTCCCGCGCTCAGCGCCGACGCGAAAGCACAAAAAGCCAAAGAGCGAGACGATAAGATCGCGAACATCAAAAACATGGAGCGCGAGATCACCGAGTTTCGCCAAACGCGCGAGCGTCAGCTTCAGGAACAGGCACTCCGGATGCGCGAAGGCATCGTCAAAGAGATCACGGATGTCGTGATGGACAGGGTCAAATCCAACAACCTCGACCTCGTCTTCGACAAATCGGGCAACAGTCTCAACGGTGTGCCGGTTTTAATGTATTCCCGCGACAGTGTTGATTTCACGAACGACGTGATCGCCGTGTTGAACAAGCCGGGGCGCGCGAGCTCGGTCAGCAGCATCACCACCAGCCCGGCCGCTCCCACGTCCCCAACTCCGAAGAAGCCTTAATCGCAGTTTTCATCAAAAAACACACGCGAGCGCAAACTTGCGTGTGTTTTTTGTGTACCAGTCCAAATCTGAATTAAATTGCGGTCCATCGTGGAAGTGAAAGATCGACATCTACTGATCGTGTTCGTCAGCACTTGTTTGCTGACCCTTTCCGCCAGCGCGTCAGGTGCGTCGACCTGGCAATCAACTCTGACGAAAGATCCGCCCGGGAATTTTCCGGAACCGCGACCAGTTCGCACCAACTACCATTTCGGATGGTCCGGATTCACCGCGGGCAAGGGCGACATTCACTTCAGCAAGGCCGGCGGGCAACGCTTTCAGCTCGAAGCAACCGGCGGAACGACCGGACTCGTTCGCGCGCTTTGGAAGTTAGATGCGACCTATCGCGGCTTCGCCAACGCCGAGACGCTCCGCCCAATCGAAAGCAAACAAATCGAAGCGTATCGACACAAGAAAATCACAACCGAGCTGACTTTCACAGATTCCGGCGTGTCGCGTGTCCGCACAGAAGATTCGAAGACACCGGACACCAAGCCACGGCCGTTCAACTTTCCGAGTTTGTTCGATCTGCACAGCGCGATGCTTTATTTGCGCAGCCAACCGCTATTCGATGACAGCGTCTATCGTGTCGTCGTTTATCCGGCCACTTCGGCGTATCTGGCCACGGTCACCGTGCTCGGCCGCGATCACGTCTCCGTGCATGCCGGCTCTTACAATGCAATCAAGCTCGACGTTCAACTTAAGAAATTGGGAAAAAACCTTGAGCTCGAACCGCACCGAAAATTTCGAAAGGCCACTATCTGGATTTCGGACGATCAAGACCGCATCCCACTACGAATCGAGGCGCAGATTTTTGTCGGCACCGTGTTCGCCGATCTCTACGCGGTGCACTTCGAGCAGTAAGCGTCTCGCCGACTCACCCGAAGATCGACATCAATTCGGTTCGCGAATCCATTCGCCGCGGACCGGGGGTTCCGGGAACGGCGGCCGCCTGCGCGGGACATAAACCGGCCGACGGGCCCCGGGCAATAATTCGAGAGCAGCGAGGGTGTCGAGATCCAATCGACCAGTGACCGGCAAATGGACTCGTGCCTGGTACGCTCGCAATGAGAACTCGAAATCGGGTCCCATCATTCCATTGATCGCTCCGCGATAAAGTCCGCGTTCCGCCAAAATATTTTGCGCCGAGACGATTACGTCGTGCTGAACTTCGGTTGGCGAATTTTGGTACGGCGTTCCGGCGAAGTTTTCCGCAGGCCCCGATGGAACGACGCCTTGAATGTCCGGTTGTCGATTTTGTCGCGGGGCGGGAAATGGTTGACCCGTTAGCGGATTCGTAGGCGCTTGCGTTTGTTCCGGCTCGGGCTCCTCCTTCAAAAGCGCCGGACCATTTGGTGCGGGCGCCGGTGTCGCTTTCACAACAGCCCCGCCACCTGAAGCCGAAACGCCGAGCGATTTAATAGTTTCGTCGTTGAGGTCGCCCGTAATTTGAAGGCCGTTGCGGATTTGGTAGCGCCGAATGGCCGCACCTGTGTCGGCATCTTTGGTCCCGGTGACCTCGCCATAATAGAATCCCTGGTCCTTCAACGCCTGCTGAACGTTCTCCATCAGCGGATCAGCCAGGAGAGTGCCGCTCGAGATCAGGAGAACCAGCACCGTGCGAAGTTTCATATGGATGTTTGCTTTGACGCCCGAGTCCTCAACCTATTCAGGCCGTGAACCGCTCACCGCAAGTGGCAGCTGCTGTTCCCTAAGGACATCGCGGTAGTGCAAAATTCCTTCGCTGATCGCCGCTGCCATCTGGTCGCGGTAATCGTTACTCTCAAGTTTCGCGATTTCCTCCTTGTTCAGGAATCCGCCTTCAACCAAAACCGCTGGCGCTGCGACATTTGCGATCACAAAAAATTGTTCCGGCTTCGTTCCTCGGTCTGGCGCCTTTGTCCGCGCCAGCATTGCTTCTTGAATGAATCTGGCGAGGCTCTGGCTCGCCAAGGTCGGATTTTCAGCCGCCGGGCCTTGAAAAAATGGAATCCACGACACCAGCCGCGGGGCCGGCGCAGATTGGTGCTCGGCGTAATACGTCTCAATGCCGCTTGCTGCTTTCTTGCTCTCGTTGAAATGGATGCTCACAAAGATGCAATCACGCGCACGATTAGTAACGGCCACGCGATCCTGGAGCGAAACGTAGCTGTCCCCGACTCGAGTCATCAGCGTCGCCAAACCTTGCGCTTGCAGGAGCCGGTCGACCCTTTGCGCGATATCGAGTGTGAGGTCCTTCTCCAAAATCGTGCCGCACATCGCGCCCGAGTCCTGGCCGCCATGACCTGGATCAAGAACCACGAGTGTGAACGGAGTCGGCGCGGCTGTATGTTCAGTCGAAATCGCAGCTGGCGGTGTTAAAAGAATTTGCCACCAGATAAACGAGCCCAGCATCAACCCGAGGCCCACCCACGCGAGCAGGCTCGTAATCGTCCCTCGAAAACCGAACCGCGCCATTGTTACCCACGAATAATTTCGCGGACCTCGGCGTCGGTTATTGTTCGATATCGAATTGCGCTTTTGCTGTCGCGCTCCAAAACTGCGGCTTCGATTCCCGCAGTGCCAAATTGTTCGTCTCGATGTTTGCGAATCGCATCACGCTGCGGCAATTCCTTGAGACCGTTCTCACCCATTGCCATTCGGCCGACGCTCCACGCATCGGCAGCCAGGTTCAGCGCATCGGCCAACGTTGCGTCGGTAGCGTGATTTTGTTGCAGGAATTTTTCCATGTATTCGCCCGACGTTTTGGTCGGACTCAACAGCGCGAAGCGCTGACGTGGCTGCGCGCTCGGTCCATCGGCGGAAATCGATCCATCGTAGTCGACGCAGACAAACAAATCTTCTTTCGGGCTCGAACCGATTTCGGCGAAGATCAGCCGCGCGAGGAATGGCGCGGCATAAATTTGCTCGAACGCGTTTTTCATCACTGGGCTCAGTGAATAATGGACGAGCCTGCGCAGCGACACATCCGCAGCCGAACGAGTGAAACCTTCCGTGCTGGCGAGTTCTATCGCCGCCAATCGCAGACGTTCGATGTCGCCGGGATGACCAATCGCGCCCATCGCGATCCGGTCGTAGATCTCAAAAAGCTTCTGGCGCGAACGTCGGCCCACCGTCAGGAAAAGAATTCCATCGCGATAACCAACCGCCGCAATCGGACTCCCCTGCGCGAGTTGCGTTTCAATGTACTCGCGCCGGTTCGTGATCGCTTCTACCCAACGATACGGTTCCTCGATCATGCCACCCTCTGTTTGAAAATCTCACCGACCTTCGCGTCCGCCAGCGTCGTGATTCCGTCACGCGACACGATCTTGATCAGCGGAAAAACTTTCCCGCTGCGGTCGACGCCGCCAGTCGCGGTGTCGGCTTCCGCGGCCGTGTCGAGAGCGCGCAACGCGATTGCGACCGCTTCTTCCTCATTCAGTTCCTGGAGTTTTTTCCCGCCCCAGTGGTTCTCGTAATACAAAATGCCGCGAACTGCCGGCGATCCGGAACCGGTCGCGGCGAAGTCGGTTACTTCGAAATTCGCGCCCATCGCATCGTAAAAATACAGACGCGCTTCAGGTTTCGAATTGTCGTCGTAGATTGCGAAGATCGGTACCACCACGCCGATGCCTTGCATCACGAAGCCGAAATTGTCGCGCAGCAACTTCGACAAGGCGCGCACTTTTCCGTCCACGCTCATCTCCTGCAATTGCGTTCGCCGAAAATATTGAAACGAATGCTCAAGGACGCGCGCCATTTCCCACGCCGTCGCCGGAACACCCGCGATCGCCATTATCGAATGTCGATCTATTTCGAGCACTTTATCCGCGCGATCGTAGACCACCGTGTTGCCCGCCGTCGCGCGCCGATCACCCGCAACCAGGACGCCGCCGGAAAATTTAAACGCGAGGATCGTTGTCGATTCCGTCGGGACAAAGGATTGATTGGCCGCGCCCGCGATATTTTCCGGCGCGACTTGCAACAGGCCTTTGCGGCGCAGCAGGGCCGGGAAATCTTCGTTGCCCGCAGCGAAATTCGGGTCGAGGGCCAGAGGCGGCTTATCCATTATTGACCGGTGCGCTGTCGGTAACGCTTCGACTGGTTTGGGTCCACCTTGCGCATTTTTTTGAGTAAATCCTTCGTGTCGGGCCGCGAAACGTCCGGTGAGCGCGGACCACCTTCGTCGCCCTGCTTCGGACCCCACGGAGCGGGATCGAACGGCTTTTGCACACGCTCCGGCATGCAAAAAATTTAAGGAGAATTCGTGTAAAGGCAAGCTGGGGCCCGGTCACAAGCGTCCGTCGCTTGCCAGTGAAAGCGCCTAATGCCAAAATTCGGTTCCCATGAAATCGCTGGCCGCGGCTGTTTTGCTGATAACGTTCGGGTTGCTCGCTCTCGTCACCTCCAGCGTTACCGCCCAAACTATGGCGCCGACCCCGAACCAGAACGCGAGCCAGGCTGCGCAGCTCCAGGAGCTCACGAAAAAGATCGAGGAGCAAAACGCGAAGATCGACATGCTCTCGCAAGAAATTCTCAAGCTGCAACTGGAGATCGAGAATCACCGCCCCGGCGTGATGATTGGCGAAGGGGCGCCGTCCAGTTCGGCGTCGACATCGACAACCTCGGCATCGACCGCGACGCCGGAACCGTCCGCAAAAGCCGGGAATGGAAATAGCCACATTGTCGCGCGCGGCGAGACATTAACCTCCATCGCAAAAATGCACGGCGTGAGCGTGAGCGAGCTTCAAAAATTCAATCACATCGATAACCCGCTGAAATTGCAGGCCGGCCAGACGCTTCTGATTCCTCCGTCCCCGATTCCATCGCCGAGTTCTTCCGGCGAATAATCGTGACTTAGATCGAGATCGATTCGTCTGGCGACTCGATTGGCGCTTCTTCCAATTCTTCTTCGGCAATCTCGCGTCGCGATTCAAGCAAGCTCTGTTCGCACAAGCGGGCGTACTTGCCGCCGTGCGCGATCAATTCCTCGTGCGTGCCGCGCTCGATGATTCGCCCGTGATCGAGAACAAGAATTTGATCCGCATGCACGATCGTCGAAAGCCGATGCGCAATCACGATTGACGTGCGGTTCGCCATCAAATGCTCGAGCGCTTCCTGAATCAAACGCTCGGTCGCCGTGTCCACGCTCGCGGTCGCTTCATCCAAAATTAAAATCGGCGGGTCCTTGAGCAACGCGCGAGCAATCGACAACCGCTGTTTCTCGCCGACGCTCAACTTCACGCCGCGCTCGCCCACAACACTTTCCAACTTTTCCGGCAATCGTTCGATGAACGATCGCGCATTCGCCGCGTCGACGGCGCGCCACAATTCCGCGTCGGTCGCGGTTGGTTTTCCCATCAGCAGATTTTCGCGAATCGTTCCGTTAAAAAGAAAACTTTCCTGCGTGACCAGGCCGATATTCTCCCGCAGTGAGCGAATGCTGAATTCGCGAATCTCTTTGTCATCTATAAGAATCTTGCCGCCGTTCTCGGACAGTTCATAGAAACGCGGAAGCAAACTCGCCAATGTTGATTTGCCCGCGCCAGTTGTGCCGACCAGCGCGATCGTTTCGCCCGGGCGCACGTGTAGCGAAACATTTCTCAGTGCCGGCAGGCCATCAGCGTAACTGAAATTCACGTTTTCATAACGAATGTCGCCGGCCACGCGCGCCGGAACGTAGTTGTCGATCCAACCTGGCTCAGTCGCTTCGTCCAAAATTTCGAAAACGCGCTCGCCCGCCGCGCGCCCGGCCTGAAGCAGCTGATTGAGCTGATGCAATTTCCCGACCGGCTCATAAAGGTAACCGGTCAGCAACAAAAACGCGCCGAGACTGCCAAGCTGCAACGAGCCATCAATCACCGCCCTCGTTCCAACAAGCACCGTAACAATGACGCCGAGCGTACCGATCAAATACATCGACGGGTTGTAAGCCGCCCACACTTTCATCACGATCAGCGTGGCGCGTCTCAGCTCGTCACTCACGCGATTGAATCGTCGATGTTGATCTTCTTCGCGCGCAAAACTGCGGATTTGGCGAATTCCGGAAAGATTATCGTGGAGCAGCGCGTTCATCGCCGAGGCTGCGCGCCGTTGCAATCGATAACGCCGATGCGCGGTGAGCGTGTACCAAAGCGCGCCGCCGGCAAGAAATGGCACTGGGCTCAGCGCAAACAACGTGAGCTTGAAACTGACATAACACATCAATCCAAGCACGATCACGATTTGCAGCACCGCGGTCAGCCCTTGCTCGATCCCATCGATCAATACCCGTTCGACCGACGTAACGTCTTCGAGCAATCGCGTCATGAGATCTCCGGTGGCGCGATTGTCGAACCAGCGCAGCGGAAGCAATTGAATGTGCGAATACAGATCGCTCCGCAGATCGAAGATCACGCGCTGCTCGAAAGTGTTATTGAGGATCAGTCGCAGCGAGTTGAGTCCGTTTTGCAATAACGCCGCCAGCACCGCAAGCAACACCAATGGGAGCAATTTTTCGGGATGATGTTGCCGAATTACGACGTCGAGAACTTGCTGTGTGACAACCGGAAACACTACCAGCATCAACGTGCCCAGGATTGCGCAGGCGAGCATGGCGAGCGCGATCACCGGGTAGCGCTTCAAATAAGCAAAGACGCGCCAGACCGTTTTCATGCCCGACTCTGGATTCGCCGCCTTCTCTCCGCTCGGCAGCTGATGACTGAATCCGCCCATTCCCTAACTTACACGCGATTGCTCCCGCGGCGGCGGGATTTATGTCGATCTTTAAACGTGAGCTCGGCGATCCCCGATTTGTCCAGCTCGCCCAAACCTTCTGCGATCATGCGTTCGTATTGTTCTTTGGTCGCGCTCGCGAGCGGCAATTCGAGTCCGAGTTGGCTCGCAAGCTCGTACGCTATGCCACTGTCTTTCGCTGCGTGCGCGGCCGAGAAAAAACAACTGTGATCGCGGTTTTGCATGTCTTCGCCGTCGGTTTCCAGCACGCGCGAGTTCGCGCCGGTTTGCGCGAAGACATTTCTCACCATTTCCAAATCAAGTCCGAGGGCAGCGCCGAGTCCTAAACCCTCCGCGAGGCCTGCGGTGTTGATGTTCATCACGATGTTGACCAGCGCCTTCACTTTGGCGGCTTCGCCGGCTTTACCGATGAACCGCACACTCGCGGCAAGCTCGTTCAAGATCGGTTCTGCTTTCCGGAAGGCTTTCTCATTCCCACCACACATCAAATAAAGTTTTCCTTCGCGCGCCTGCGGGATGCTCGAAGCCATGCACGCTTCGAGCGATTCCGCGCCCGCTTTCTCCGCCAGCTTCTCAACATCGACGTGCACCTGCGGCGAGATCGTCGCACAATTGATGAAAAGTTTTCCGCGCGCGTTTTTGAGCAAGTTGTCGCCGCTTCCGGAAAAAATCTGCCGCATCGCTTTGTCGTCGGTCACCACCGTGAAGATCACGTCCGACTCGGCGGTGACTTGCGACAAATCCTGCGCCGCTGCGCAACCGAGTTCGCCCGCGAGATCCGTCGCCGCTTTCCGATTGGAATCGTAAACCGCGGTGACGTTGAACTTCCGATCTTTCAACCGGCGCGCCATGTTCGCGCCCATTCGTCCGATACCAACAAACCCAACGTTCATTTTCGAAACTTAGCCGCGAAAAACGGATTGTGCCGCTTTTCTTCGCCGACCGACGTCATCGGACCGTGACCCGGACAAATGATCGTGTCGTCGGGCAGCGTGAGAATCTTCTCAAGATTATTTCCGACTGCATCTTTGTAGGAAACGCTGCCGCCACCCATTGACCCGGCGAACATCGAATCGCCGACGATTGCGATCGGCCGCGCGAGTCCGTTCGCCACGAAAGTGATTCCACCCGGCGAATGTCCCCACGTCAATCGCGTTTCTATGTCGATCTTGCCGAGTTTGAAATGTTGTCCTTCTTCGATTTTGTCGGCGCCGGGAACAGGCTCGCGCACGGGAGCGAAAACCTCGGCCGCGGCTTCCTCCTGCAGTCGCGGCAAATCCGCGATGTGATCGGGATGCGCGTGGGTAAGCAAGATCAGTTTGATGCTGAGATTTTCTTTGCTGGCGAGCTTGAGCATGGGCGCAGAATCGGCGCCGGTATCGAACGCGGCCGCATGTTGTGTCGCAGGATCCCAAACCAAATATGCGTTCACGAGCATGCCGCTGTAGCTGGTGCTGAACTGCGCAAGACCATCGAAGTTCTCGATTGCGTCGGGTTTGTATTTTCCCTGCGCAAGATCGACAAGCGCGTCGGCATCGAGATCGAGCGCCCGCGCAACGGCGCGCAAGGTTGGCTCTTCGAAATTTCCGTCCCGAAGTTTTCGAATGGCATTCAGATCCGCACCGGACTTTCTTGCCAGTTCGCTGTCGGAGATTTGTAAACCGCGCTGAGCTTTGCCGATAATGTCGCCGGCGTTGTCTTCGAGATCGATCATAACCTTGTTTCGTCAGCGCGAGATCGCGTGCGTTTCCTGATTCCGCAACTCGTGAAATTTTTCACGAACGAAGTTTTCAAATTCGCGCGCAACTTCGACTACGGTGAGAAGTTTACCGGTTTCCTTTTCAATCGACGTCATCATCACATTTGAGATTCCGCACGGCACGATTTGTGCGAATGGCGAGAAATCCCCACAAACATTCAAGGCGAACCCGTGCATGGTGATCCAATGCCGAACGCCGACTCCGATCGATGCGATCTTGCGACTCTCGATCCAAACACCAGTAAGGCCTTCGCGTTGCGCCGCCGAAATTTTGTAGTCGGCAAGAAAGTCGATCACCGTTTGTTCGAGCCACCGGAGATAATGATGCAAGTCCTGTCCGCAAGGGCGAAGATCCACAATCGGATAGCACATCAACTGGCCGGGACCATGATAAGTCGCCTGACCACCGCGATTGATTGCGAACAGCGGATGCGGCAAATGCGCTGCGCCTAACAAACTCGATTTGTCCGGCGTGCGGCCGATCGTGTAGACCGGTTCGTGTTCGAGCAAAAGGATTTCGTCCGGCGCATCAGGCTGCGCGTGTTTTCGAGCAACGAAGTCTTCTTGGAGTACGAGCGCATCTGCGAAATTCATTCGGCCAAGCCACCGAATCCGAAGCTCGTTCATATTTGTTTCGCTCCAGGGATTCCCATGCGCGCCGTTTCCTGCGCGCGCACGTGCGTCAGACCGATCGCGAGCGCGTCCGCGGCGTCGTTGTCCGGCGTTTCCGTTAAACCGAGAAGCGCGCGGACCATGAACGTGACTTGATTTTTTCCCGCGCTGCCGCGGCCGACCGTCGCCTGTTTAATTCGCGTGGGCGGATATTCAAACACCGGCAAACCATTTTCAGCGGCGGCGAGAATCGCTGCCCCGCGCGCGGCGCCAAGAAGAATCGCAGTCTTGTGACTCTGGACGTAAATGACCGATTCGAGCGCGCAACAATCCGGCTCGTGCTCGCGGATCAGTTGCGCGAGTTGATCGCGAATCGCAACCAGACACGATGACGAGCGAAGCGATTGCGGATTGTGGATCGTGCCAAAATAAAGCGCACGCGCTTTGCCGTTGTTCGCATCGACAATCGCGACGCCTGTGTTGCGCAGCGAAGCGTCAATGGCGAGCACGCGCATCTCAGTGTCCAAAACCGAGGGTGAGAAAAACGCAACCGACGATTCCGAAAAGCAAACTGACGATCCAGAAGCGGCGCTTCTTCGTTAACGCCGAGATCGCAGCAATCGCGATCGCGATTTGAAACATCGTTACGCCGCGGGCGAAAATTTCGTGCTGATGAAAATTTGATTTCGCCTCCGCTTGTTTCTCGTTCGCCTCTTTCTGAATCTCCTTTTGTTCTTCCTGATACCGCTCCGCTTTCGTCTTGTCTTCTTCGGAAACATTTCCGCTCAAGGACATCTTCGCATCGAGCACGGCGGCCTTGATTCCCTTAGCTTGATAATAGGCCCACAGATCGGACGATTCGATCTGGCTCATCATCGCTTCGTTGGCGTGCATTCCGGAAAGCAATCCCGCGATTGCCGCGAGCACGGCCAGGATCGCAGTACTCAACGCGACCCACGAAATCCACATTTCGCCGCTGTGCTCGGCACTGTGATGGATTTCTTCGTGCAAATTTTCCAGTGGGACTTCGGCTTCTTCCACGATCTCAATCTAAGATCGACATCAACAGCTTCAAAGTCGAAACGCAACGCGCCATGAGTTCGAAGAAAGGCAAGCAGGGCTTAGCCCGACGGATTCTCAATTCGCTCGGGCCGGGCGTCATTACTGGCGCGGCCGACGACGACCCATCAGGTATCGCAACCTATTCGGTCGTTGGCGCGTAACATGGTCTCGCCTTGCTCTGGACCGCGCTCATCACCTGGCCGCTGATGGCATTCGTCCAAATGATGTGCGCGCGCATTGGCATGGTGAGCGGTCGCGGACTCGCCGGCACGTTCCGCCACAGATTTCCCCGGCCTGTGGTCATTGCTGCCGCATTAGCTCTCTTCGCCGCGAATTCCATTAACGTCGGCGCCGATCTTTCCGGAATGGCGGATGCCGCTGAGATGCTCACCAACATCAATTCGCACATCTACGTGATTATTTTCGGCATCGGCATTTCACTAGCGACAGTTTTTTTTCGCTACCACCAGATCGCCACGATTCTTAAATGGCTGGCGCTGGTGTTGTTCGGCTACGTAATCACCGGGTTTATCGTTCACCCCGACTGGTCGAAAGTTGCGCATGCAGCATTTATTCCGGCTTGGCCAAAGAACCATGATCAATGGAGCGCGCTGGTTGCGATCCTCGGCACGACAATCAGTCCGTATTTGTTTTTTTGGCAGACATCCCAGGAAGTCGAAGAAGACAAAGCAAAAGGCCGTCGCATGCTTTATCAGCGTTTTGGCGCGAGCTCCCGCGAAATTATCGATCGTAAGATCGACATCGATCTCGGCACGTTCTTTTCGAATCTGGTCATGTTCTTTGTCATTCTGACAACCGCGCTCACGCTGAACGTTCATGGCCTAACGAATATCGAAAGCAGCAAAGACGCCGCGCAGGCGTTGTTTCCCTTGGCGGGCAAGTTTGCAGGGATGCTTTTCACTATCGGCATCGTCGGCGTTGGCCTGCTCGCGATTCCGACCCTCACGGGTTCGGCTGGCTACGCACTGGCGGAAACTTTCGCCTGGCGCGAAGGATTGGACCAACGGTTCCGGGGCGCGCGCCCTTTTTATCTGGTGATTATTGTTTCGACGCTCATCGGCATCACGATGGATTTTCTCAAAGTGAATCCCGTTCGCGCGCTTTACTGGACTGCCGTCATAAACGGTTTGCTTGCGCCGGTGTTGATGGTCGCGATTATTTTCATCGCGCGCGATCGCCGTGTGATGAAGGGCCAACCCAGTTCGATCCCGAGCGTGATTGTCGTTTCACTGGCAACTCTGCTAATGTTCGGCGCGGCGATTGGGATGTTCGTGTTCTAGAAAATCGCAACCGAAGCGCGAGAATGTGGTTTCATCTATGAAGGCTGTGTCATGAAAAACTTCGCCATCGTAATTAGCGTCGCGGCTATCGGCCTGTTGACCGCGACGAGCGCGTCCGCCAAAGGCGGCGGCGGAAGCAATCCGCCAGCACCACCTGCTCCGGCGCCGATTCATCACGGCGCAAGTACGCCGGCAATCGCGCCCATCGGCGGTGGTTTGCCGCATAATTTTTCCGCGCCTGGATCTTATCGGCCTCTAACGTTGTCGACTGGCGGGAATCAGACGCTCGTTTATCCGGCCGTCCGCAATTCGACCGTTCATTCTCAAGGCGGTACGACTGTCACGAATGTGAATTCCCTCAAGCAAGGCGGCGGCAACGTCCCTTCCAACGCGGTGGTGGTTCCGCGCGGCAAAAACAAACTCGACCCACAAACCGTCGCGCGATTGAAGAATGGCGGCGGGAACACTTCGACAACCGCGCAGGCCCGCCAAAATCACGTCAACAATAGCCATCATCACCATGATAAGAACTGGTGGAGACATCATTGCCTCGCCTTGATCTTTTTCGACTGGGGCTGGTGGGGCTGGTACGACGGCTGGTGGTACCCGGCCTGGGGCTACGATTACTCCTCTAATTATGAGTACAATGAGCCCATCTACGGCGCTGCCGGTTTGACGCCCGACCAGATCGTCGCCGGCGTTCAAGCCAAACTGCAACAGCTCGGCTATTACACCTACGCCATTGACGGCAAGATGGGCCCGCTCACTCAAAGCGCGATCGCGCGCTACCAGAGCGATCATCAGATGTCGATCACGTCCGGCATCGATCAGCCAACTCTCGCCTCGCTCGGCATCATTCATTGATTTGCGTCGGCCGCGAGTTTGCGGTTGAACAATGGCGTGCCATCACAACGCAGCCGCGTCAGCGCCGGATTGCTCATGTTCCGTCGCAAGATCGACATGGTCGAAATGTTGCTCGTTCATCCGGGCGGTCCGTTTTGGAAAAACAAGGATGACGGGGCTTGGACAATTCCGAAGGGCGAAGCGCAACCGGAAGAAGATTTGCTCAACCGCGCGCAAATCGAATTCGAAGAAGAAATCGGAATCAAACCGTCAGGCGATTTCATTCTGCTGGGTTCGATCAAACAAAAAGGGGGGAAGACTGTTCACGCGTGGGCATTCGACGGCGATTTGCCGCGAGATTTCCAAGTGAAGTCGAATACGTTCCAAATCGAATTCCCTCCGCGGTCGGGAAAGTTCAAGGAATTTCCCGAAGTCGATCGCGCCGAATTCTTCGCGGACGAAACGGCGCGCCGCAAAATTAATCCCGCGCAAATTCCCTTTCTAGATCGGCTGCGCGAAACGCTCGTTGCGAAATGATTTATCTGTTCTCGCTGCTTTCGGCCGCGAGCACGCAGCGAAAGCCGTAGATCACGTCGCGCTCGTTTCGATCGACGACGTTTCGATAGGACGACTGAACTTCCAACTTGTTCGTCGTCGCCCAGGAGCCGCCACGCAGCACGCCCCAGTCGCGCGCACCTCCACTGCTGCCGCCTTTGTACGTATCGGCGCACCACTCCCAGACGTTGCCGCCAAGATCATACAGGCCTAACGAGTTCGGCTTGAAATTTCCGACAGACGTGGTTCCGCTGCGCTTTTGCGGGACTGAATAACTGCCAGCCGTGGAGGGCGGAGGCCATTGTTTGCCCCATGGAAATTCGTTTTTGATTTTTCCGTCGCGCGCTTGCGGCGTTCCGCCGGGCTCATTTGGCAATCCGACCGCCTGACTCCATTCCTTGTCCGTCGGCAGGCGATACGATTGTCGATCTTCAATCAGATTTTCGTCGTGTTCTTTTTCGGTCAGCCATTTGCAGAACGCGACCGCGTCGAACCAATTCACTTTCACGATCGGGTGCGTTGACGCCTGTTGAAAATCGGTCGGTTCATAACGACGGCCGGTGGCTTGCAAAAATGTGGCGTAATCCTGCACGCGCGTTTCCCAAATGGAAAAGCGAATTTCGCCGACGGGCACGAACTTCATGCCTAACGAGTTAATGAATGGCTGCCCGGGCGCGGGTCCGACGCTTTTCTCCAGGCGCGCGGCGAGAAATGTTTGCTGCTGCGGATCGACCTTGCCGGTGACCGTCGTCGGATTATAGCCCGCCAAACGCAGTTCGTAAGTCACGTCGCCCGGTTTGACTTCCTCGATCACGAGCGGCGTTTGCCCCAGCTCCTTGCCGTTCGTGCGCACCGTCGCGCCGCCGGGCGCGCTGGTAATCTTCACGCTCCCGTTCGCGAAAACGAAATGCACGGCGCTTTCGCGACCACGCTCGACATCGATCTTCTGTTGTTCGTTAGGCCAACCATCCAAGTGGGCTGTCAATTCATGCGAGCGCGCCGGCAGCTCCAACTGCAATGGCGTCTTCCCGCTCGATTTTCCATCCATCAGAATCTCGACGCCCGCCGGCTCGCTGGTGATCTTCAATGGCGCCGTGACAAACGCGAACATCTTCGGCGCGGTTTGGCCGCGCTCCACTTCGACTTCATCGCGCATCTCCCAACTGCCGCGATTGACCGTGACCGAATATTTACCCGTCGGTAAATCAAGAATCGTTTGCGGCGTAACGCCTCGGCGCGAAATCTTGCCGTCATCGCTTTGTAACGAGAATTGCGCGCCGGCCGGATCGGATCGGACTTCCAGCGCACCCTTGCTCCGCACCAAATGAAAATCCGCGACAGGCGGTCCCGAACGCGTTGCGCCGAGATCGATTACCGTTTCGATCGGATCGTAACCCGGACTCATCACTCGCAGCCGGTACTTGCGCGGCTCCAGTTCGTCGAAAGTCGCCGGGCTCCTTTCGGCATGATCGCCGAGAACAACCAGCGCGCCCGGCGGATCGGTGCGGATTGTCTTCTTTAAATGCATCTCCACCCTCGGTCCGCTGCGCAGCGAATAGAGCCAGAACGCAGCGCCACCAATCGCGAAGATCGACATCATCGCGATCGCAACCTTCCAAAAACGTTTCGACTGCGGAGGCCGCTCGCCGTTTCCGAGCGCGGCCAGATCGCCGTTCATCTCCGCCGCGGTGCGATAACGTTTCTTCGGATCTTGTGCGCACGCTTTGACCAGGACGTCGTTGAGCTGAAGCAGCTGCTCGCGATCGGGACGCGTGCTCAATTGGGAATCGATTTCCGGAAAATCGAGGCGGTCTTTGCCGGTGCTGACCTCGTAAAGAAGCTTGCCCAAACTGAAGACGTCGGCCTGCGGCGTGCCCGGGCCTTCGGGCGGCACATAACCTTCAGTGCCGACAAATGATTGCTGCCCTGTCGCTGCGACCAAACCGATGTCGGCGAGTTTCGGCACACCCTCGATGAAAATAATGTTCGACGGTTTGATGTCGCGATGCGTCAGACCATGGCAATGCAGCGCTTCGAGCGCTTGCGTCAATGACAAGCCAAGTTGAATGGATTCGGGCGCGGAAAGCCGTTTGTGCCATGCGAGATCGCTTTTCAACGTGCGCGGTTCGTATTTGAGGATGTCGATCTTACGGCCGGCGACATGATCATCGGCCAATTCCATCGTGTAATACAGATGCTCCGCGGTCCGGCCGACGTGCAAAATGTCGACGAACCCGCCGTGATTGCGCGAGATCGGCTCAAACGCCGACATTCCCTCAAACTCGCGAAGGAACGCGCGTTCGCTTTCGAACGTGCTGCGATAAACGATTTTGACCGCGCGCAGTCCGCCGGTCACCGTCCGCGCCATCCAGATTTCGCCATACGCGCCGCGACCGATCACGCGCAGCAGTTCGTGATCGGGGACGACCGGAATTTGGACGGAGACTTGCTCGGGAATGGCAGCGATTTTACACAGTGCCCGCGTAAGAGGCAATTCCGGCCAATGGCGCCTTTGATTAACGGCCCGCCTTTTCGAGCGCGCGGATTTCCTTTTTCAAAACGGCGCCGACGCGATGGCGTGCCAGGTAAACTTGTCCGATACTGACCCGCAATTGCTCGGCGACTTTCTGGGCCGGCCATTCCTTGCGCACGTAACAATCGAAAATCTGAAATTGTTTCGGATCGACTTTCTTCTTCACGCGCGCGATCGCGCCTTCGAAGAGGTTCTGCTTCCACTCCGCTTCCCAAAGCGCATCGAGATCGTCGACGCGCGAATCGGGAATCCGCTCGATCGTTGCCGTCATGCGATCATCAGCCGCGCGCGGGGCCTTAGCATTTCCTGGTTCGCGTTTGCGGAATTGATCGACAATGCGCCATCGCGTGATTTGCAGAAGCCAACCTTTGAAGGAACCAATCGCTGGGTCGTATTTCAACTTCTCGATGTTCTTGGCAACGGTGATGATCGTTTCCTGCACGACCTCCTGAGCTTCAGCATCGGTCAATCCGGATTTTCGCGCCGCGGAGTAAATCAGTTTCCAATACGAATCGAAAAATTCCTGCCAGTGTTTTCGATCCTCCCAGTTCGCGAGCCGTTCGATCAGGCTGCGCCGCGTTGCGACTAATCCTGTTTTCTTCATCTCGTTAACCCATGGGTCTTACCAAAATATGGGATCGATTTCATGAAAGATTTGCAGTCGACTGGCGTAATCACAACATGAAAATCCCAGCCTCCCTCTCCAAACTCAGGGAATTCATTCTTTGGCCGTTGGGCGTGCTCGGCCGATTCGTGACGAAAATCTGGTTGGCAATCTTTGGTCGGGTCGCTTGGACTCCACCGCGTTGGTTTTCCGCCTGGAGCGATTTCAGCGGGAACCGGCCGCGCACAACGGCGTCGATTCTCATCGCGGCCTTTTTGATTACGTGCGGATCGATCTGGACATGGAAGTGGTACCAAGCGCAGCCGAAACCACATCGCGTTTCGGCGACCGTCCCGGCGATCCCGGTCACGAAGCTGGACAGGGAATTGCAATTCCCGCCGCTAATCGTCCGGTTCAGTGATCCCGCAGCCCGGTTGGAAGATTTGAAGAAACCGTCGCTCGAGGGCGTGCACCTGGAACCGCAAATCGCCGGCGCCTGGTCGTGGAATTCCGACCGCGAGTTAATCTTCCGCTCGACCGAGGATTGGCCGGCCGACCGCAAATTCCAGATCGTCTTCGACAAGAAATTCTTCCCGTCGCACGTCTTGATGGAGCGCCTTAGCTACGAAGCGCAGACGCCGCCGTTCTCAATCGGGATTTCGCAGGTGGAACTGTATCAGGACCCGACGAATCCGAAGCAACGTCAGGTTACAGCGACACTTGAGCTCACTCACGCGGTCGAACCGGGAGAATTGGATCGACATATTCAACTGGCGATCGTCGGTGGCTCGACTGTCTTTCCACAAGCCGAGGAGCCGCCGCATTTCACGCTGACCTACGGACTACATCATCGGCTGGCTTATTTGCGCAGCTCTAACGTCGCGCTTCCGGAAAAAGAAGACTTCATGAAAGTCGCGGTCAGCAGCGGCGTGCGCACAACGCAAGGCGGCGCGCAAACTCACGATTCGGTCGAACAAAAAATCCAGATCCCGTCGATGGCCACGGCGTTTCAGATCAATTCGATCGAAGGCAACGTTGCGCGGAACAAAAATGGCGAACCGGAACAGGTCCTCATCTTGAGCACGACCGCCGACATCAGCACCAAAGATCTCGCGAAAGCGGTGAAGATTTGGCTCTTGCCAAAGCGCGAGGTGGAAGAGTCCGAAGACGAAAGTTCCGACTCCGAGAGTGCGGACCAAAGCGACAGCGAAACCCGATCGAGCAGCGACTCGGAGGAATCTGAAGAGAGCGAATCGAAAAAGGAAGAACCGAAGTGGGAAAGCGCGACCGATGTGCCGGACGAAATTCTCGAGCAAGCGAAGGCAATCCAGTTTACCGCGCTGCCCTCCGAGAAGGCGCAGGATCGACAACACGCGTTTCGTCTCCGCGTAGAAACCGACGGCGAGCTCTACATCCGCGTCGCCAAAGGCGTGAAGGCGTTTGGCGATTATCCACTCGCGGAAGATTACAACGCCGTCGTCGCAGTGCCCGAGCTTCCGCGCGAAGTGCAAATCGAGAGCCAGGGCGGACTGCTCGCGTTGAACGGCGAAAAGAAATTATCGATCCGGTCACGCGGTTTGAATGCGATCGAATACGAAATCGCGCGAGTCGCGACGACGCAGATCAACCATCTGGTCAGCCAAACCGAAGGCAAATTCGAAAACCCCGAGTTCAAAGATCCTCACCTGTTCAATCAGGAAAATATTTCCCGGATCGGGATTCAACATCAGCCGATCGCGCTCGAGAATAAATGGAAGGCGAATTATTCCGCGTTCGATTTTGCCGAGCAATTGAAGAAACCGGCGGACGGCGGGAGCGAGCGCGGCCTGTTCTTTTTAACCGCGCGCGGCTGGGATCCGGAAAAAAAGAAACCGATTAGCGATATCAAAGACAGCCGCTTCTTGCTCGTCACCGACATTGGAATTGTCACCAAGAAAAGCACCGGCGGCGCCAGCGATGTTTTTTTAGTTTCAATCAAAACCGGCAAGCCGATCGCCGGCGCGACGGTCGATATCCTTGGCAAAAACGGAATCCCGATTCAAACCGCGAAAACCGCGGCGGACGGGCACTGTTCGTTTCCGTCGGTCGAAAAGTCAGAGCGCGAGAAAGCGCCGATCGCATTCGTGGCGCGGAGCGGCGACGACGTCGCGTTCATCGATTTCGCCAGCGATGATCGCGTCCTGAATTTTTCGCGGTTCGACATCGAAGGCGCGGAAAACATCGGGCCTGACGGTCTCGACGCATTCGTCTTCACCGAGCGCGGTGTTTACCGGCCGGGAGACCAAATTCACGCCGGCATCATCGTTAAACAGCGCAATTGGCAGGGAAATCTCAAAGGTCTGCC
>WNFR01002238.1_pt1 | contig 20194 bp, 9 predicted proteins | sample 5400221 | NCBI WGS metagenome assembly WNFR01 (sample SAMN13153357, study PRJNA577476) | soil metagenome | isolation source: 40 cm soil under Madrone tree | place: USA:California | collected 2016-06-14 | reverse complement strand
GTGGGGCAAGCGGGTAGTTAGACATCGGATGGATTCCTCTTTCGAAGTCTCGCCGACCGTCAAGGGCTAGGAGTCGGAGTTGGCGTTGGAGTTGGCGTTGGCGTTGGCTGCGCGACTGGGCTCTTGATCGCTGGCACTGGCGTCTTGATAGTCAACTCCTTCGGCGTCGGGAGCTGCGACGCATTCCAACCTCCACCGAGCGCCTTGATCAATTGAACACTTGCAGTCATCTGTTCCATCTGCAGAGTCACGGCGGTGCGTTGATTAGTTAATAGCACGGTCTGCGCCGTGATTACGTTCAGGTAACTATCAATTCCGGATTTGTAGCGGTCGTTGGCAAGCGACAACGTCCTCTGGGCGGAGGCCACGGCGGCGTTCTGTTGCCCCAGCTCACGTGAAAGGATTCGCAATGCCGCGAGGTTGTCTTCAACTTCCTGAAAAGCCGTCAATACGGATAGCCGGTAGTTCGCGACCGTCCCGTCGTACAGTGCGCGAGCTTGTTCCGTGACAGCCGCGCGCCTTCCTTTATCAAATAGTGTTTGAGCCAATGTTGGGCCGACCGAAAAGAATCGGGCGGGCCAAGTAAACCAGGTGGAGGGCGAAATACTCTCAAGTCCCGCCGAACCACTCAAGGTGAGCGACGGAAAAAAAGCGGCTTTCGTTACACCAATCTCGGCATTTGCTTCGGCAGCGCGGCGTTCTGCAGCGGCGATATCCGGTCGCCTCTCGAGGAGTTGAGAAGGAACACCGAGAGGAATTGGCGGCGGCGTGGCTTTCATCGGTGCGAAGGGAAGCGAAAACGTCGATGCCGGCTGACCCGTTAACATCGCAATCGCGTGTTCGAGCTGAGCGCGCAGTATGCCGATATCGGTGGCTTCCGCTTGCGTGGTCTCGAGCTGGGTTTCTGCCAGCGCCACGTCTTCGTCCGAAGCAATTCCGGTTTGAAAACGAGCTCGCGTCAGATCGAGTTGCTGTTGAAAAGCCACCACCGTTGAATCCAACAGCGCCTTTTGAGCATCGAGCGCGCGGAGCTGATAGTAATCAAATGCGAGTTCCGCCTCGACACTCAAACGAACATTTTGCAGATCGCCGACGGTTGCTTGCGCTTCGTAGGCGCTTACCCTCACGGTGTTCCTGATGCGCCCCCAAAGATCCGGTTCCCAGGAGGCGTCAATCGGAAGCGAATAGAGAGTGAACAGACGACCGCTGGCGAAGTTGGATGAGCTTGTGGCTGCCGACTGTTTCGATTTTATGATTGACGGGCTCGTAGTCACCGTCGGGAAGTACTGCGAACGAGATTCCTTAACCACGGCGCGCGCCGCGCGAAAGTTTGCATCAGCAAGCGCAATGTTCTGATTGGAAATGTTTACCTGTTCTTCGAGGGCATTCAATTGCGGGTCGTTGAACATCTCCCACCATTTGCCGCGGATCACATCGTCCTTCGGGTGCGCAAATTTCCAGTTATCGGTCTCCTTGAAATTCTCAGGAGTGATTTCTTTGTAACTCGGCGGAGTTGGCACGGAGGGCGTCTTGTATTTCGGCGCCTTGTCACAGCTCTTGAATAGAATAAGCCCCAGGAGCGAAACAGCCAGAATTTGAAAGTGGCTACTCATAGATTATGAACCAGCCGTCTCCGCAATTCCCAAACGGTGTGAATGCTAATATAACTTCATACCTTTCATGGCCCGGTTTTATGCCGTTGCTCGTTCCGAGGTCTCATTCGACGTTTTCCTCCGCACGCGTTGCCACCATAAAGAAAGCCGATCGAGATAGAGATAGACCACCGGCGTCGTAAAGAGCGTGAGCATCTGGCTCACGATCAGTCCACCGATGATCGAAATACCAAGCGGTCGTCTGAGTTCGGAACCGGTTCCAGTGCCCAGCGCCAGCGGCAGCGCTCCTAACAACGCCGCCATCGTAGTCATCAGGATCGGACGGAACCGCAGCATGCACGCTTGAAAGATCGCGTCACGCGAACTCTTACCTTCGTTGCGCTCGGCCGCCAGCGCAAAGTCAATCATCATGATCGCGTTCTTCTTTACAATGCCGATTAACAGAATGATTCCAATCAATGCGATCAGGCTGAGGTCCGTTCGCGTGAGCAGCAACGCAAGCACGGCGCCTACACCCGCGGATGGCAAAGTCGACAATATGGTGACCGGGTGAACGTAGCTCTCATAGAGGATACCCAACACAATGTAGACCGCCAGCAGGGCTACAACGATCAGAAACGGTTCACTTGCCAGTGATGATTGAAACGCCTGGGCTGTTCCGGAAAAGCTGCCGTGAATTGTCGACGGCATATCAATGCTTTGCTCCATTTGATTAATCGCCTGAACGGCGTCGCTGAGGGCCACACCAGACTTAAGGTTGAATGAAATCGTCACCGCCGGAAACTGGCCCTGGTGATTTACCGCCAGAGGCGCCGTCGATGGCTCGTAATGCGCGATGGCGCTTAGGGGCACAACCCCACCAGCCGCCGGATGTACGTAAATCTCCTTCAATCCTTCCGGACTTTCCCAAAGCTGCGGCTCGACTTCCATCACGACGTGGTATTGATTCAACTGCGTGAACATAGTCGACACCTGCCGTTGTCCAAAGGCGTCGTTTAACGTGGCATCGATCATGGCTGGTGTGATTCCCAATCTGGATGCAGTCGCTCGGTCATAGACAAGTGAAGCCTGGAGACCGTTGTTTTGCTGATCGCTACTGACGTCAGTCAGGGCAGGCACCGTCCGCATTTGCTGAAGCAGAACGGGTCCCCACTTATCCAAATCATCAAGATTGTCACTTTGGATCGTGTACTGGTACTGGGCATTGCCACTTCTGCCGCCAATACGCAGATCCTGATTAGACTGTAAGAAGAGCGACGCTCCCTCCACCACTGCGAGTTGGCGCCGTAATCGGCCGATGACTGCGTCAGCGCTAACCTTGCGTTCCGCGAGCGGCCTTAACGAAATAAACATTCTCCCGGTGTTTGTCGTGGTCCCGCCGCCGCTACCGGTGAAGGCTACAACGTTTGCGACCGCCGGATCGGCCTTCACGATATCTACGAAGCGCGTCATCCTTTGCTTCATTGCGTTGAACGAGGAATCCTGTGCACCCTGAATGCCGCCGCCCAAACGACCCGTGTCCTGCTGCGGAAAGAAACCTTTTGGCACAATTATGAGCAAATAAGCATTCACCCCAATCGTGATCAGAAGCAGCGCCAGCATTGGCGCCGGGTGCCGCAGCACCCAGGTCAGGCTAATTTCATATAGCCGCAAGATCCATGCGAACACACTTTCGCTTGCGCGATAGAGGCGCCCGTGATCCTCCGGTCTCTCAGCTTTTAATAGGCGCGAACACATCATGGGGGTGGCGGTCAAAGAAACGACCAGTGAAACGAGAATTGCTACGGAAAGAGTAACCGCGAACTCGCGAAAGAGGCGGCCGACTATTCCCCCCATCAAGAGCAGGGGTGTAAACACCGCAACCAATGAAATACTGATCGAGAGCACCGTAAAGCCAATCTCCTTAGCACCGAGCAATGCGGCCTGCAGAGGCTTCATTCCCTGCTCGAGGTGGCGCGTGACGTTTTCTATAACCACGATCGCGTCATCGACAACGAAGCCCGTCGAAATCGTTAAAGCCATCAACGACAAATTGTCGAGACTGTAGCCGCACAAATACATCGCGCCAAACGTGCCGATTAAGGAGACGGGAACCACCACGCCTGGAATGAATGTGGCGCGCGCGTTCCTCAGGAAAAGAAAAACTACCAGAATGACGAGGGCAATTGAGATGAGCAGCGTGCGTTCTACATCAGTCACCGACGCTCGAATCGTGGTCGTTTGATCCATCACGACCGTAAGATCGATAGCCTTCGGAATCGACGCCTCCAATTGCGGCAGAGCGGCGCGCACGCCGTCGACCGTGTCGATGATGTTGGCGCCCGGCTCGCGAAAAATTATTATCAGCGCGCAGGGCTTTCCGTTTGCCACTCCCGCAGACCTTATGTTCTCTACGGAATCCTGCACCGTAGCAACATCGGACAGTCTGATCGCCGCGCCATTGTTGAAACCTACAATCAAAGGCCGGTAGTACTCGGCCTTTAACAGCTGATCGTTCGCCCCCAGGTCTGACGTAGTAGAGTTGTCGGAGATCTGCCCCTTTGCCAGGTTTGCATTCTGTTGACTCAGTAGGTTACGAACGTCTTCGAGACCGAGGCCCGTTGCGTTCAATTGAGTCGGATTCACGTCGACGCGCACGGCAGGCAGTGAACTGCCGCCGACCACTACCTGGCCGACTCCCTGAATCTGTGAGAGCTTCTGCTGCAGAATGGTCGATGCGGCGTCGTAGAGTTGACCTTGATCGTAGACATTCGAGGTCAACGCCACGATCATTATAGGAGAGTCAGCCGGGTTCACTTTTCGATAAGTGGGATTATTGGGGAGGTCGGTCGGCAGAAAACCGCGCGCCGCATTGATCGCCGCCTCAACGTCCCTGGCAGCGGCGTTGATGTCACGGTTCAGATCAAACTGTAAGGTGATGCTCGTTGAACCGAGAAAACTCGCAGACGTCATTTCGGTCACGCCGGCGATGTGACCCAGTTGCCTCTCGAGTGGCGTGGCGACAGACGATGCCATGATCTCCGCACTGGCACCGGGCAAGTTTGCCTGGATCGAAATTGTCGGAAAATCGATCTGCGGCAGCGGCGACACGGGCAGCAGCTTGAATGCCACGCCACCGGCGAGGGCAATCGCCACAGTGAGCAACACCGTCGCAACGGGCCGATAGATGAATGGCGACGATAGACTCATGCCGGCTCCGCGGGAATTATGGCGGGGGCGTCGCGATTGCCGCGGAAACCGGAGATCCTTTTGGCAATGGCGTCAAAGAAAAGATAGATCACCGGGGTTGTGTACAGCGTCAGCAGTTGGCTCAGCATGAGACCGCCAACGAGCGTGATGCCAAGTGGACGTCGTAGTTCCGCACCGGTTCCCGAGCCAAAAGCCAATGGCAAAGCACCTAAGAGAGCCGCCATCGTCGTCATCATGATGGGACGAAAGCGCAGCAGACAGGCCTGATAGATCGCTTCCTCCGGAGTCTTACCGTGACTGCGCTCGGCCTCGAGCGCGAAATCGATCATCATGATCGCATTCTTCTTCACTATACCGATCAGCAGGATGATGCCGATGATCGCAACCACAGTTAGCTCTAAGCGGAAGATCAAAAGCGCGAGAATCGCTCCCACTCCGGCGGAGGGTAATGTCGAGAGAATGGTGAGGGGATGAATATAGCTCTCGTAAAGGACGCCGAGCACAATGTAAACAGTAATTATCGCTGCCAGAATGAGCAGCGGCTCGTTTGTCAACGATGCTCTGAAAGCCTGCGCCGTGCCTTGAAATGAGGCCTGAATGCTGGCCGGCATTTTCAGATCCCTTTGCGCTTGTTCAATCGCGGTCGTGGCCTCGCCGAGAGACGAACCGGGCGCCAGATTGAAGGAGATCGTAACAGCAGGAAATTGTCCCTGACGGTTTATCGACAGTGGAGCGGTTCCGGACTCGAAATGCGTAAACGTGCTGAGTGGCACGGAGCTACCGCTGGTCGAGAGAACATAGATGTCTTGCAACTTATCTGGATGTGTGTGAAAGTCCGGCAAGGTCTCCAGGATGACGTGATATTGATTGGACTGTGTGAAGAGTGTCGAGATCTGGCGCTGACCAAAGGCGTCGTAGAGTGTCTGGTCAATTGCCTGTGTCGAGATCCCCAGTCTGGAAGCCGTAATGCGATCGATGACCAGCGTTGTCTGCGCCCCTCTACTTTGCTGATCAGTAGCCACGTCCTGGAGCTGCGGCAGCGTCTTCAGCTTGTCCTCGAGGCGCGTGGTCCAACTGTTCAACTCGTCCGCATTGGGATCCTCCAGGCTGTATTGGTACTGCGTGCGGCTCACTCGATCTTCGACCGTCAAGTCCTGCACCGGCTGCATGTAAAGAGTGATTCCTTCGACCTGCGCTAGTGTTGGCTGCAAACGGCTCATCACCTCCGTGGCAGTGACATTCCGCTCGGCGAGCGGTTTGAGATTGATCAGAATGCGCCCACTGTTCAGGGTTGTGTTTGTGCCGTCGACACCAATAAATGAGGAAAGACTCTCGACTGCCGGATCTTTGAGAACGACCTGGGCGAGAGACTGCTGCATTTGGGCCATCGCGGGAAATGAAATTCTCTGCGAAGCTTCGGTGATGCCCTGGATAACGCCGGTGTCCTCGACTGGGAAAAATCCTTTCGGCACGATGGCGTAGAGCCAGACCGTTAGAACGAGCGTGGCCGCCGCGACCAGCAGAGTCACGACGCGAAACCTGAGCACAAAGCGCAGGGTCTCGCCGTAAAAGTCAATGACCTTTTGAAATACGCGTTCCGATGCGCGATAAAACCGTCCTTCCTGAGCCGCGGATTTCTCGTGCAGCAACCGCGCGCACATCATCGGGGTAAGCGTTAGCGAGACAACCGCGGAAACCAGGATTGTTACGCTCAAAGTGATGGCGAACTCACGAAACAATCGCCCTACAATGTCACCCATGAACAAGAGCGGAATCAGCACAGCGATCAGCGAGATCGTCAACGAGACAATCGTAAACCCAATCTGCTCGGCGCCCTTCAACGCGGCTTGTAAAGGTTTCTCACCTTCTTCGAGATAGCGAACGATGTTTTCAATCATCACGATTGCATCGTCCACTACAAAGCCAGTCGAGATCGTCAGGGCCATCAACGTCAGGTTGTTCAAGCTGTAGCCGACGAGATACATCACGGCCAGCGTCCCCACGAGGGAAAGCGGCACGGCCACGCTGGGAATGATCGTCGCCGAAAGATTTCGCAGGAAGAGAAAAATCACCATCACCACAAGCGCTACGGTCAACATCAGGGAGAACTGAACGTCTTTGACTGAAGCCCGAATTGTTATGGTGCGGTCCGTCAAGACTGAGACCTGAATGGCGGGCGGCAAGGTGGTCTGCAGTTGCGGCAAGAGCGCTTTGATGCTGTCCACGACCTGGATGATATTTGCGCCGGGTTGCCGCTGAATGTTGACGATAACGGCGGGCACGTTGTTCATCCAGGCCGCCTGCCTAACATTTTCCGCGCCATCAACAACCGAGGCCACGTCTGAAAGCACCACCGGCGCGCCGTTGCGATACGCGACCACAATCGGCTGATAGTCCTTGCTCGTGAGAATCTGGTCGTTGGCGTTGATCTGATACGCCTGCTTTGGACCATCAAAGTTGCCCTTAGCCTGGTTAACACTCGTTTGCTGGAGCGCGCTCCGCACATCTTCCAGGCTGACACCATAGGATGACAGCGCAGTGGGATTCGCCTGAATGCGCACCGCAGGCTTCTGGCCGCCACTGATACTCACTAATCCTACGCCTGACAATTGCGAGATCTTCTGCGCGAGTCGTGTGTCGGCCAGATCCTCGACTTGCGTCAGCGGGATCGAGCTGGACGTCAGCGCTAAAGTCATTACAGGCGTATCGGCCGGATTGGACTTGCTGTAGATGGGAGGAGTTGGGAGGTCGAGCGGAAGAAACGTTTGGGCGGCATTGATCGCCGCCTGTACTTCCTGCTCCGCCACGTCAATATTGAGATTAAGGTCAAACTGTAAAGTTATGATTGAACTGCCGCCCGAGCTGGTCGAGGTCATTTGGTTCAAACCCGGCACTTGTCCAAACTGCCTTTCGAGCGGCGCAGTGACCGCGGTGGCCATCACATCCGGACTCGCGCCCGGATAGAAGGTGATCACCTGGATAGTTGGATAGTCGACCTCAGGCAATGCGGAGACGGGGAGCTGTCTGTAGGCAACTATGCCCGCCAGCAGAATTGCCGCCATCAATAGAGACGTCGCGACGGGCCGCAGAATAAAAGGTCGAGAAGGACTCACTGAGTCGCCCTCCCGGCGCCGCTGTCGGACGGTTTGCGCACCACTACTTTCATGCCGCCCTGCAACTTGTCGAATCCGTCAACTGCGATCGTATCGCCCGCATTCACGCCCTCTACGGCTGTCTCATTACCGTCGGTTGTGCCGACTGAGACTGTCCGCATCGCGACCGTTTGGTCGGGTTGGAAGACATACACGAACGCACCTTGCCCGTTGCGTTGAATCGCAGCGTTGGGAACGAGAGTGACGTCTCGTTGCATGTTTACCAACAGACGCGCGTTCACAAACTGGTTCGGAAAGAGTGCCAGGTCGCTATTGGGAAAGGTCGCCTTCAGCTTGATGGTGCCGGTAGTTGTATCGATCTCGTTATCGAGCGTGAGCAGGTTGCCCGAGGAAATCTTCTTCTGCTGGGCGCGGTCAAATGCATCGACCGACAGCCGATTGCCGCGGCGCAACTGCTGCTGGATCTGAGGGAGATAATCTTCGGCAACACTGAAGATCACACTGATCGGTTGCACTTGAGTAATGACCAGCATGCCAGTGGTGTCGCTGGCATGAACAATGTTTCCGGGATCGACCAGCCGCAAGCCGACGCGACCAGAGATCGGCGACGTGATATGGCAGTAGGCCAGCTGCACCCTGGCGTTGTCGATCACTCCCTGATCGTTTTTGACGATACCCTCATCCTGATGGACCAATGCCACCTGGGTGTCGAGTAGCTGTTTAGGAATGGCATTCCTGGCATAAGCCGTTTGGTAACGATTCAGATCGATGTTTGCATTCTCAAGGAGCGCTTTATCGCGTTCGTACTGACCTTCCGCTTGCGTCAGCAGCGCTTGAAAGGGTCGCGGGTCGATTTCTACCAGCACGTCACCCTGGCGGACCATCTGCCCTTCGCGATAGTTGACACTCATCAGTTGCCCATCGACGCGGCTTTTGACGGTCACTGTATTGAGCGGTGTCACGGAACCTAAGGCATTGATGTAAACGCCAATGCTGCCCTTTACTGCGACAGCCGTGGTAATTGACACACCTACTGCTGCTGGAGGAGGTTTAGCGGGTGCGCCATTTCCCTTCCCTTGACGCTGGAGCAAGAAGAACAATCCGATGGCACCGCCAAGTAGAATCAGAACAAGCAGTATCCGACGTCCTCGTCTTCTGGTGGAGCCTCGACTTGGAGCCGGAGGGGGCGGCGACTCCTCCGGAGCGGGTTCAGTCTGATCGGGTTCAGTCTGTTCTACGGTCGGCTCGTCCATGGTTGCAATCTCAGCAAAAAGAATGCCATGTCAGAGTTCCCCAACGACGGAACTCGTGCCCGGAATTCAGCCATATACTAGGGATTGCTGATGCCAGGATCTTTTCGTCATTTGCTCGGTTTGTCAGTCTGTTGCGCAAGGGCGGAGACTGCTTCTGGAAATGCGGCAGTGTGCATTGGAGCTAGCGAAACACCTCGTCCTGGTGGGACTAAATGTATCTGGCGGGACTAAATGTATCTGGGTGGGACTAAATGTTTATTAAGACTGTGCGTTGAGAGTACTCAAGAAAAGAAAAAGTGGGGGTGGACCGTCCCCCTGACCTTAGGTTCCCCTGACCTTTAGTCTGGTCCACCCACACTCAAACACAGGTATCCCCCTTGTACAATTAAACCCTGTGTTCCAGCTGAAGAATGTCCATCATCTTTACGTTTCTCTTCAACGCCGCCAGAGTAGATCAGCCGAAACCCTTATTTCTTTCACGCTCTTGTCTCTTTTATCAGTAAGTTGCTAAATCTCGTCGTTGTTGACGGCGCTGAGCGAAATGCGTCCAACATTTTTCGAGAGACCCTGAGGCGATTGGATGACTATTGGAATGTGAGGTATTGGTATGGAATTTAAGGAAACGGTATAGGGGAACTCTAGTGCGATTGTGCGACCATAGAGCTTAGGCCCAGTTTTTCGGCCATCCGAACCAATTCCGCCAAAGAGTCTGCCCGCATTTTTTGCATCACCTGACTACGATGAACGTTCACTGTCTTCTCGCTGATATCAAGTTCCGCAGCAGTCTGTTTGTTAAGCAGTCCGGCGACGACTAATCGCATCACCTCATGCTCGCGTGGCGTAAGCGCCTCAGACCGCTCTCGTAGTTCGCGAATTTCCGTCAGCTGTCTACGCCCCGCGCGGTCGCGTTCCGTCGCCTGCTCAATCGCGTCGAGCAAGTCCTGGTCTCGAAAAGGCTTGGTGAGAAATTCTACTGCTCCGGCTTTCATGGCTTGCACAGACATCGGGATATCACCATGTCCCGTAATGAAGATGATGGGAATATGAATACCTCTCTCAGTCAGTTCTCGCTGGAGGTTGAGACCACTGAGGCCCGGAAGGCGCACGTCGAGAACCAGGCAACTGGGTACATCCGGAAGTTTAGCCTCGAGAAGTTCCTGCCCTGACCCAAAGGTTTGGCAACTGAGTCCCACAGCCTCGATCAGCTCCCTGATTGCCGTTTGCATCGACGGGTCATCATCGATCACGAACACAACTTGCTCTGCTTTCTTCATGATTCCCTCCAGGTAATTTGTGGTAGGGTAGACGGTAGCATCGATCCTATCTCGTCGTTTTGAGCCCAAGCGCTCTCCGCTATAGTCGTCGATGTTCTGTCGCGGAAACCTCAGCTTTCCAGCGCCTCACGAACACAGACGAGCAAGCGCTCATCGTCAAATGGTTTTCCCAGGAACTCAACGGCGCCGGCTCCGAGTGCTTGCATTCGCATTCTCGTATTTCCGTGCGCCGTAATGAAGATGATCGGTATTTGGCAGCCATCCGCTACCAATTTAGCTTGTAGTTCCAGACCAGTCATGCCGGGCATACGAATATCACTGATCAAGCAGGCAACCTCGTTTTGCAAGCCTGACAGCAAGAACTCCTCCGCCGACGCATGGGATCGTGCTTTTATGCCAACTGAGCTTAAAAGGTCCTGAATTGCAGCACGCATGGATTCATCATCGTCCACAATGGCTACCAAGCCGGTGTTCATCTCTACGGACATATTCATGCAAGGTAGCAGCGGGAAGGAAGTAAGCGCAATCATACTTTGGTATTACCCGCCAGATGTGAGGCAACCCTCTCTTTTTCCCCAACGAAACCCGCAAGTTGAAGAAGGTTTAAACAAGATCCGGAAAGAAGAACACTTCACTTCTTCGTTGGTGGTGGTGTCCCTAATTGCACGTCCCAATGGGTTCTTAGTGTCCTAATTTGTAGGGGCGTCCCTCCGTGGGCGCCCTTTCTTGACTGGCAGTCAGCAGGATGGGGCGCCCACGGAGGGACGCCCCTACAAATTAGGACATCACTCGCTACTTCGTTCATCGTAACCAGGTTATGCAAAAAATGCGGACAGACTGGCCAAAACCCTAAGGCTTAGTGCCCTTGGGTCACAATCGCATTAGAGTTTTCTCCAATACAATTTCCTTAAATACCCCATAGCGTTACCTCACATTCCAATAGTCACAAGATCGCATACCCCACTAGTCTTTTCGGCATGACGATATAGAGAGGGGATGCCATGTTACAAACTGTCAGCACATCGCGCTTCTCAAGTTGGCCAGGGCCACCTGCAACTTATCAGCCCGGGATATGTGGTGGAAATATCCGCAATCCGCGGAAGCAAGTGTCGCGGCGGTCATCTGCCAGCGAAATCTCGCTCCTTTATCCGGAAGCCTTCGTTGCATCAAGTGACGCGTTTGGATGGCAGGACATCAGCGTAATACATTTGCGACACAGCCTGAGTGAAGTGGTTGTTCCGGCTTCAGAGAGCCACTGCCTGGTGCTGAACCTCGGCAGGCCGCTACATCTGAACGCACACTTTGGCAAGCGTAATTTCGAAGGAAAGGTGTGTGCCGGGGAAGTTGCCATCATTCCTGCCGGCTCGTCATGGGCCTGCCGATCTCAAAGTTCGCACGTACGCAACCTCCTGCTCCTATATCTCCGGCCGCTGTTTGTTCGCTCGGCTGTCACGGAGCTTAACTTTTCCTACAAGGAGATTGGTCTCACTCCGCAAATAGGTTTCAGGAATGGGCACATCCGCCATGTGGCGATGTCTCTCTTGCATGAATTGAATGAGGCCAATGTTGTTGGCAGGCTTTACGCAGATTCCCTTGCAACTGCGCTCGCGATGCAGTTGGTGAGGCGTTACAGCTCTCTGCAAGACATCCACATTGGTCGTGGCGGGATGGCTCCACATAAATTACGAAAAGCTATTGGTTTGATAGACCATCATCTTGCTGAACAAGAGGAAGGAAGGGTAGCCCTACGAGTTGTGGCAAAGGAAGTTGGAATGAGTTACTTCCATTTTTCGCGGGCTTTCAAGCAGTCGATCGGGATGAGTCCGACGAACTTTATCGCCGAACGGCGGATTGAGCGCGCTAAAAGGTTGTTGCAAGAGACAGAACTACCGATCTCGGAGATTGCTCTGCGGGCAGGCTTTTCCAGTCAGAGCCACTTTACAACCTCGTTCCGCAGAGTGGCTGGTGCCACACCGAAGGCTTTCAGAGCAAGAATTTAGCGATGAACGGTCAACGAGGAAGAAGAATTGTAGTTTCTCCGTCCGTTAATCTAGTTTGCACCAAATCGTTGCCGGTACTCACTCGAACTAATGAACGATTTGACCATTTCAGCGTCAACGAAGTTGCCGCTGAAGGAGTTCAGCTTGTTCAGCCAGAAATTAAAGCCCGACGCATCGGGATCGCGCCGGAGGTAACCGAAATACTCCATCGTTACGAACGTGCGATTAAGCTCGGCGGCGGCGAAGGCTGAGTTCTCCACAATCCTGCGCAGAGCAAAGACGCGGGCTGTCTGGTCAGCGCTCGTTGGAGAGCCGAAAAACTGACTCATGGCCGCTGTACGCTCCGCCGCCGTAAACGCGACGCCTGTGTTGGCGATGAGCGCGTCCACAAACTGTGCCGGTGTCTGCGTAACGGGAAACGCCACCTCGAACGATGACCGCGATACGAAGTCAGCCAGGAAAGCTTGCTTGTTACCTTCGAGCATTAGGGCAAAGTTCGGTTGACCAAAAACGAGACCCTGCTGAATTGTCTGGGTGTCTTGTTCGAACTGACTATACAAAACCGGCACGGGTGCAGCCCCAGGAAAGTTTGAGCCGACCGCCGCCTTGTGCGTCAGATACACGAGAGCGCCGGTTTGCTGAAACTCAATTGAAAGGAAGAATGCCGCGCTGACATTGATGCGTTTTATCTCGATGCACTGCGCGTTCGTGCCGCACGAAGTAATTTCGTTTATCCAGAAGGCAAGGCCCGCAGTGTCAGGCTCGCGGTTGAGGAAGTCAACGTACTGCTGCCGGACGAAGAGAGGGGCTCCTTCGATCGGATTCGTGATCGAGGGCGAGGCGTCATTGTCGGTAATAGTGACAGTAGCGCCAGTAATGCCGCCTACCTTGAAGCCGCCCTGTGGATTGCTCAGCGAGACGGTGAACGTCTCGTCGGTTTCCATGTAGCCATCGTCGGTGATAAAGACATTGAAAGACTTACTGGTCTCTCCGGGCGCAAATGTAACCGTTCCGAAGGCGACATTGTAATCAGACGTCTGCACGGCCGTCCCGTCGGTGGTTGTAAAGTCGACCGAGGCCGCGCCCGAAACGTCCCCGGTACGGTTCAAAGTGATTTGGACGTTGCCCGCGCCCTCGGACACGTTGGCCGTAGCAGAGGCAAACCCAATGCTTCCATTCGTTGCCGCAGACATGGCACGTATTGATTCCTGAAGGACAACCCCCCCTATGAACGGCGCGCTAAAGCCGTTGGAGATCTCGGTTGCCGAGCCCGTGATCAGATTGATCCGATGGAGGATTGAAAACGGCGCGCCCTGAGGAGTTAACGCGGCTAGCGCCGTATCCCTCGACAGAATATCAAAGCTTGTAAAACCCCCGGTGTTGAAGCCCAGGGAGCCAATCGTTGTCAGCTGCCCCGCGTTAGGCGAGATGGGCGAACCGCCGGGCGAACCTATCCTAACGAGAGTGTCGAGGTTCGAGTCTATCCCATATAGAGTGGTCGAGGTTGCGCCCATCGTGTTGCTGGTGTAAGCGAGACCCACGACGTTGGGATTGGCCGCGGCGTTGGGGTCGGAGCCGTCATAGGCGAGCGTTGTGTCCGCTGCTACTACAACTCCCGTATCAGGATCGAGCCGGAAGTTTGCGTCCGTGTTACTAACGACGCGTATCAGATCAACGACCGGATTGAAATCGAAGCCGAAATCCGTTCCTGAAAGAGCAGGACTAAATGGACCCACACCCACTTCGGTTGCTAAGCCCGTTGCAGTGTTGATGGTATAGAGGCGGCTGGTGCTACCAAGTCCGTACAGCAAGCCATTTGACGGCCGGAAGTCGATGCCCAAAATCCGCTCGCCCGACTGGAGTCCGCTGATCGGAACACGGCTGTACAGGGTACTGGGGCTCGCTCGCTCAAATGAAATAAGGTTATTGGAGTTTGTGACTCCATAGATGGTCTGCTCGCGGTCAGCGATAATCAGCTGGGTCGAACTGAGTGTACCCACAACCGTACCCATAGAGGGGTTGGTCAAAAAAGGAAAGGCAAACTCGTCGCCTTCCACCAAAACATCGTCAATGATGGGTACAGTGAATGTCTTGCTGGTCTCTCCGACACCGAAAGTGAGCGTGCCTGAGGTTGTCGTGAAATCAAGTCCCTCAAAAGCCGTCCCACTACCGACCCGGTAATTTACCGTAGATCCGCCGCCTGCGCCGTTCGTGCGCGTCACGGTGATTGTGGCGACACCTGCGTTTTCGCTCACGGTATAAGTAGGCTGAGAAAACTGGAATGTCTCAGGGCCGTTGACCTGTACACCTGACGAGAATTCCGAGGTGTCGTTGGTGGCATTGTTTGTAGCCGTCGCAGTGATGAATTGGCCCGACGGCGTGGCGCTTCCGGTGTTCACAATAAAACTCGCGTCGCCGCTACTGTCGGTCGTTACGGTTGTCGAGCCGATGAAGGTCTGGCCCGGTCCAAAGCCAAAAGAGTCAAGCGCGGTGTTGGAGAAGAACTCAATTCTAAAGGCCGAGCTCGGCGTGCTGTTAAGCGTGCCACCGATTGTCGTGTCGCCGCCGCCGCTGGTCGCAGAGGTCAGGACGGGAAAGTTTTGTAGATTGTTCCCGCCCGTGTCACCGTCGCCCACATCATTCGGCGTCACAGAATCATTGTTCAGATCAATCCCGATTGAGTCGGAGAAGATAGAGTTCGCTAATATACGATTGCCGGAAGCGGCTGAGTCCACAATGACCCCACCGAAGTTGAAGGCAATGAGATTGCCCGCCCCGGAAGCGGTCCCGCCGATTACATTGTTTGAGGAGCTTAGCGTAATTACTACGCCGGAACCGTTAGGCATACCAGCCGTCCCCGCTGGATCTGTGCCGATAAGATTGCCTTCGACGCGAGTATTGAGGCCGACTGGCTTGCTGGATAGGAATAAGCCAAGGGAATTGCCGGAGATGACGTTCCGCGCCCCGGCCACCGTTCCGCCAATCAAATTGTTCCCAGCGTTGCCCTGAGTAAAAACTCCGAGATTGTTGCCTACCACCGCGGTACCCAGGACGTTCGGGCCGATGTAATTGCCCTGCACAACATTCAGCGTTGCTCCCGTGCCGAGGCTCACGCCAGTGCTGTTGCCGGAGATGATATTGCGCGCCACGGTTGTCAGCCCGCCAATAGTGTTGCCAGGAGAGCCGATGCTCACACCCGTAGAGTTGCCCAAAGCTGCAGCCCCGGCAGCATCAGTGCCGATAAGATTACCGGTCACGACATTGCCGGTTGAGCCAGCGCCACCAATGGAGATGCCGCTGCCAGCATTTCCGGAGATCAAGTTGCGCGCCGCCGGCGTAGTTCCACCAATGGTATTAGATGGGGAATTGCTTATGTCCACGCCACTGCCCGAGCCGGGACGCCTGATAGTGCCGCTCGGATCAGTCCCGATAAAATTGCCGGTAATGGTATTTCCGCCCAAGGTTAGCAACCGGATGCCAGCTGTGCGACAGCGATTGATAACCAGACCGCGGACAGTGCTGCCGCCGGCCGTGATTGTCATGCAGGGACCGATCACGGAGTTGGCGCCGTTAATCTCGACCAGTAGCGAGGCATTATCACCATCCACCTGGGTGTTCTGACTGGTTCCGATTTGCGAGTAGCCGTCGATGATCACAGGATCGGTGATAACCGGCAGCGGCGAACCCGGTGTGATGGTCTGTCCTCCCGGCGGGAGGTTGAAGTTGATCGTATCCACACCAGGATTGTCGTTGGCACTAATGATTGCCTGTCGCAGCGAGCCTGCGCCGCCGTCATTAGTGTTGAAGACAATGAAAACTGTCGCCGCCGACGCCGGCGGAACAAACCGGCTCCAGGAATAGCCGACGAAGATCATAATACTTAAGAGGACTGAAAAGAGGTGCAGGTGTGAACGAACATTTAGACTTTTCATATGGTTTCTGTTCTCCAGAAGCACCCTCGTCGCAAGGCGAGGGCTGAAGCTATCCGAAGTATTTGGTATCGAGCTGGTGGACCACAACGTTTCTGTCTGCGAGAGCCTTTGCCGACGTTCTTATCTCAACCGGCAAATATTTTGTGAGCAATTCTTTGTCGACATGAACACCGGATTGGGGATTTCTCTTCGAATTAACGCCGAAGCCAGTGCTCATTCCCCTTTTTGGTTTGTCTAGTGTGCGGATACCGGGGCGTAAGGATTGGTATCGTCAAGGACAATACTATATCGGAAACTCTCCCTTATGTTTGTTCGTAGAAGAACCAAATGCCGCAAAGCGCGAAAGTGGCAGCATGGGGCGGGCTAGCTAAGCGCCAACTGAAATTTAGAATTGCGACTAGACCAACCGACAGTTGCAGAAGGCGGCCGATAAGATCGTCCCGCGGATCTTTTTCTGGCCTTCGTCATTGACCGTCGACGAGCCGCTCTCTCTTGTTTAGCAAATCCGGGCCCGCGCCACAACCTTTTTTTTCAATCCCTCACATAAGGAGCAACTAACATGAGCACAGCAGTAACGAAGGAACAGATTGAAGTGTCGCCGCGTTTCAAAGCCAGACTTGCCGGCGTCTTTTATCTGCTCGTCTTCCTGACTGGAGGACTCGCCCTCTTCGTTCGTGGCGGGTTGGGTTCCGCAGCCGGCCTCATCGCGGGCGCGTGTTATATCGCTGTGACCTTGCTCTTCTATGGAATATTCAAGCCCGTGAACAGGAATCTCTCTTTGGTCGCGGCGTTCATCAGCCTCGTGGGCATCATCATGGGGCCTCTTAGTCTCCTTCGTCTGGTCCCCTCCAACCTCAACCCCCTGGTGTTTTTCGGATTCTATTGCATCCTGATCGGCTATCTGATTTTCAAGTCGACCTTCCTGCCTCGAATTCTGGGTGCGCTGATGGCGTTTGGCGGTTTGGGTTGGCTGACCTTTCTGTCACCGCCCCTCGCAAACCATCTGTCCCCCTACATTTTCTTCCCCGGCATCATCGGGGAAGGAGCACTGACCGTGTGGCTCCTCGTGATGGGCATGAACGTTCAGCGATGGAGGGAGCAGGCCAGCGCAGCAATGGTGTCCTAACTTGAGATCGTCTTAGTGCATTCTCGGTGTTCTCCGTGGCTCCGTGGTGATAAAAGCGCCGAAAACCATTTCACCACGAAGCCACTGAGAACACAGAGAACCCCGTTGGACCCTAATCCTTCCAAATAGCTCCAAGTCCGACTTCCCACAGTCGTTTATTAAGCGAAGGAACATCCTTGTTGAGGATTTCATTGGCCCTTGCTTTCAACGCAGCCCATTCGATATTCAGTTGCTTGAGCCGATCCAGCGACGGCTGATTCACTCTTGGAATATCACTTTCTGATTGGTTGATCAGGAACAGATAATTGGCCGTGAACTTATTTGGGAAGTTCTCAACATCGTCGTACGCCTTTGATTTACGCTGCAACATATCCTCGTCCCAGGTTTTCATTTTCTTTAGCAGGGCATCGCCTTCTTTCTTTACGGCACTGAACTTATCCCCGGTCGGTAATGCACTGAGAAGCGACTCTAACTGTTTCTGTTTTTCGTATAGGCTGTTGATCATGCGGTGCATGGAAGACAATTCGGTTTCCATGCCCAACATGGTCTGATGATATTCCGTGTATGTTGCGGCGTTTGTAGGGTAGAGAGGATTAGCAAGTATCTCAGTTTCGGTTGAGACTGTCTGTTCGCCCATTTTTACGGTCATGCTGTATTTTCCCGGCGGTGCTTTGTGTGAGGCGAAACTGCCTTCGATGCGAACCCCGGGCACGCCCGGCATGGTTGAATAACGCATATCCCACACAAATCTGTTCAGCCCTTTAACTTTGGACAAAAGCGGTTCTGGCTTTGGGGCGCCGTCGTATTTCGTGTACTTTTCATCAGCCTTTGAAGAAAAGCTGCGAACAGTATTTCCTGCCGCGTCCTTGATCTCCATCGTAATCTGGTCATCTTTTTTCAACTCGGGCAGCTGGTAGTAGACAACCACTCCGGTTGCGGGATTTACGCCTCTCAATCTGTTAGCTCCGGTAAATTCATCCTCAAACTGATCCATCTCGCTAGACCCATTTACGATGTAAGCATTCTCGGGTCGATAGATAGCGAAGGAAGCGGCGTCCTTTTTATACTGTCGAATGACACCCAAATCATCCAGTATCCAGAACCCTCTCCCCGACGTGGATGCGATCAGATTTCCTTTATGTATGCGCAGATCGGTTATTGGAGTAACGGGTAAGTTCAATTGAAAAGGCGACCAGTCCCTTCCGCCATTCCAGGACAAAAACAGACCGAGTTCGGTACCCGCAAATAAAAGGTCCCTGCGAACGTCATCCTCACGCACAACCCGCGTAAACGCATTGGCAGGTAGTCCATTGTTAATCTTTGTCCAGGTGCTTCCATAATCCGTGGTCTTATATAAACCTGGAGTGTGGTCGTTGAATTTATATCGGGTTGTTGCTATGTAGGCAGTTGCTTTGTCATGCGGTGATATTTCAATGGCATTGATCAAACATTCTGCCAACCCGGGTGGGGTTACGTTTTTCCAGTTAGCGCCACCGTCTCTAGTCAGGTAGACAAGCCCGTCGTCACTGCCTGTCCAGATCACCCCTTTTTCGTGAGGTGACTCGATGACGTAACTCAGCGTGCCATAGTTTTCGGCGCCGACTGCTTCGTTTGTGTATGGCCCACCGGGTTTTCCTTGTTTTTCCTTTTCGTTGCGGGTGAGGTCAGGCGAGACCTCCCTCCACGATCTACCCATATCACTTGTCTTAAGCAAGTATTGAGATCCATGGTAATAAGTGTTGGGTTCGTGTTTGCTCCAGATGATTGGCGCATTCCAGTTAAATCGATACTTAATGTCTTTCGCATCCATACCAAGGTACTGAATGGGCGCGGCCATAATGTTCGTGCCGGCTTGCGCTTTGACATCGAGTACCTCGATCGTTCCCTGATAACTATCGCCCAATACATATTTGGGATCATCTGGATCAAATGCGAGAAAAGCGCTCTCACCGCCGGCAGAAGCTGTCCAGCTTGCCGCGGTGATCCCGCCACTACCTAACTCACGGCTGGCAATGGAAACAGATGTATTGTCCTGTTGTCCTCCATAAATGCGATATGGAAACTGATTGTCTACGTTGATGCGATAGAACTGCCCCGTCGGCATGTTGCTTTGCGTGCTCCAGCTTCTTCCATTGTTGAAAGTTATTGCGGAACCGCCATCGTTGGAGATGATAAAGTTGCTGGGGTTATCAGGGTTGATCCAAAGATCATGAAAATCACCGTGTGTGCCGGACAGGGTCTCCCATGTTTTACCGCCATCCGTCGAACGCAGTGCAGATGCGCTCATAACATAAACAGTGTCTTCATTCTTTGGGTCAATGAACAGCTCAATGTAATACCAGGCTCGCTGCACCAGCCGGTGGTCATTGGTAATACGGCTCCATTTCTTGCCGCCACTATTAGAAACAAATAGACCTCCGGCCTCTTTATCAGAATCGCTTTCGATCAGTGCATATACTTTTTCAGGATTCGAACGGCTTACCGCAATCGACATCTTGCCCATTTCTTCCGGCAATCCCTCTTTCAGTCTTTCCCACGTATCCCCGCCGTCGGTGGATTTATACAGACCGCTGCCCGGACCTCCGCTGATCACCTTCCAGGGAAGCCGGCCGTGTTCCCACATCGCTGCATAAAGTATTCGTGGATTATTCATGTCCATTGATAGTTCGGCTGCGCCGGTCTTATCGTCCACAA
>WNFR01005585.1_pt1 | contig 20200 bp, 16 predicted proteins | sample 5400221 | NCBI WGS metagenome assembly WNFR01 (sample SAMN13153357, study PRJNA577476) | soil metagenome | isolation source: 40 cm soil under Madrone tree | place: USA:California | collected 2016-06-14 | reverse complement strand
ACAGAAGACACTGGGAGATAACAAGATCCAGGTGGATATCGGAACGCTGGCACCGATCGATCTCGTTCAAGCAGAGTCTGAGGTGGCAACGCGTAATGAACAATTGGTCGTGTCGACCTACACGCAGGTTCAAACCGAGGATCAGGTCAAAAAGCTGATCACTCTCCAGGCCGACCCCGGATTGGTCGTGGCCAGAGTCACTCCGGTGACGAGTGTCCGGAGGCCAAGCCAGTCGGACGTCTTGCCGGTTACCGAGGCCATCAAGGTTGCTCTCGAAAACAGGCCGGAGATGAAGCAGCTTCAATTGGATCTGGAGAACAAGAACATCGACGTTCAATACACGAAAAACCAATTGCTTCCCACTGTCGATCTCATCGGTTCGTATACGCAAAATGGCGTTGGTGGCACGAAAACCGTTCGTGCCGGTTTCTTTGATCCGAACGCCCCGATCATCTCGACGACGACAGGTGGTCTCGGAGATACCCTGGCGCAGCTTTTCGGCTATAACTATACCGGCTATGCCGTGGGTATCTCGGCCCAGATTCCGTTGCGCAACCGCGCAGCACGGGGTGACAACGCCCGGGCGGTTACGGAAAAGCGCATTGCCGAGAACCGGATTAACGCACAGGCACAGCAGATTGCTCTCGAGGTGCGAAATGCGCTTACTCAAGTCGATATGAATAAAGCAAGAATCGAGACAGCGGAGAAAGCGAGAGAATTGGCAGAACGCCGGCTCGAGGCCGAACAAAAGAAGTTCGATCTGGGCGCCTCCACCATCCGATTCGTACTCGAGGAACAGCGGAATGTCGCTGAGGCTCAGACAAACGAACTTCAGGCGCTGGTAAACTATACGAAAGCCCTTGTGGATACGGATCGCGCCATGGGAATGACGCTCAAGAAAAACAATATCGAGATCGAAAAAACGCTCAGGACTGCGAACTAGGGAAATGGGGTGGTCTGGCAATTCGGGGACAGACGTATAAATCACCTAATTAGCATCCAAGTACCTCACCCGCCAATTAGGTGATTTATACGTCTGTCCCCGAATTGCCAGACCACCCCATTTCCCGTGGTTTTGTTATACTTTCGGGTTTCATATCCAAACCGGGAGAGCTGGAGAGATGTCGTATTTGCCGGAAGTCTTTGAGCGGGCCGTGGAGGCCCATCGATCGCGAGTCGCTCTGGTCGAAGAAAGTAAGCAATGGACGTTTGCGGAATTGTTGGACGAAGCGAACCGGGTTGCCGCACTTGTGAGGGAAAGGGTAAAGGGCGACGCCGTCGGAATTCTCCTGCTGAATTCTCAAAGATACATCGCCACGATGCTGGGTGTCTGGAAGGCCGGCAAGACCGTTGTTCCCCTGAATTACCTCCTGCCGCCGGGGGAATTGGGTTTTATCGTCAAAGATTCGGGCATGTCTGCGATCATTTCATCCCAGTTTTTCGCGCAGGCCCTCGCAGCCCTCAAACCGCTGTTTGGTGACAGGGGCGTCATCCTGATGGCGGATGACCCCGGTTTCACAGCGATGTCGCCTGGCGGGATTCCGGCCGAGTATCGCGATCCTGCTTTGTACCTTTACACATCCGGAACAACGGGGCGGCCAAAGGGCGTTATCCTGACCCATGACAACCTTGCCGCGAACGTCGAGTCCTGTCAGAAGGCGGACAAATTTGATCACAACGACGCCTTCCTTTGCCTCCTTCCGTTCTTCCACACGTACGCCATTACAGGAACGTTTCTGCTGCCGTTGTTTAGCGGCGCCAAAATGGTCCTGGTCGATCGGTTTCAGCCGATGAAGGTCATGAGTCTCATTCAGGATCAGAAGATAAGTGTGCTTCTGGCGATTCCATCGATGTACAGGGTTATGGCGGCGACCGAGGGGGATTTCAAGGTATCCTCTGTTAGATTCCCGATCTCCGGGGGCGAACCGCTTCCGATCCCTGTTGCTGAAGCCTTTGAGAGGCGGTTTGGCGTTCCGATCTTCGAAGGGTATGGTCAGACCGAGGCCGCGCCGGTTGTCACGCTGAATGTTCCTGCCGCGCGTAAACTGGGAACAATCGGAAGGGCCCTGCCCGGCATCGATCTCGCGATCTGGGACGAGCACAATCGTTTTCTGCCTGCCGGCGAGGTCGGCGAAATCATGGTCCGCGGCCGCAACGTGATGCAGGGTTATCATCATCTGCCGGAAGAGACAGCGAAGACGATCACCGACGGCTGGCTCCACACCGGCGACCTTGGAAAACTCGACGAGCAAGGTTTTGTAACCATCACGGGAAGGAAGAAGGACCTCATCATTTCAGCCGGCGAAAATATCTATCCCCGCGAAATCGAGGAAGTTCTGGCGCAGCATCCGAAGGTGAAAGAGGTTGCTGTGATCGGTGTGAAGGATGAGGTTCGGGGCGAAGTCCCGAAAGCCTTCGTTATTGCACGCGAAGGCATCGAACTGGACGAGAAGGAATTGCGGACATTTTGCCGTGAGAACCTCGCCGGCTACAAAGTTCCGAAGTATATCGAGGTGGTCGCGGATTTGCCGCGTAGTCCGACGGGCAAGGTCCTGAAGCGGATGCTTTCCAGGTCGGCCTGAAACTGTAGCGGCGGTCTGTGACCGCCGACGATGTCGCAAATTCAAGATTGCCGGCGGTCACAGACCGCCGCTACAGTGGATGAGATGTTGATTTCGCTTGAGCGGAATGTATAATTTCTCTCTTATTTTTGGTTTACCGGCATAACACACCACAAGGAGACTGTATGGCATACATCATTTGCGAACCGTGCATCGGCACCAAGGACACGGCATGCGTGGACGCGTGCCCGGTGGATTGCATCCATCCAAAGAAGGATGAGCCTGAATTCGAGGCCGCTACGATGCTCTATATTCACCCTGAGGAATGCATCGATTGTGGTGCTTGTGAGCCGGCCTGCCCGGTGACCGCTATCTTTCCCGAAGATAACGTTCCGGAGCAATGGAATCAGTACATCCAGATGAATTACGAATACTACGGGAAATCGAAGTAGAACCACAAAGAAGAAGCCAGAAGCCGAGAAGCCAGAAGCCAGAATAAGGAACAGTTCATTCTGGCTTCTGGCTTCTCGGCTTCTGGCTTCCTTTAAACTATTTCTATGGCAGAAACAAATATTGAATCCCTGCTCAAGGAGCAACGAGTATTCCCGCCGAGTCCCGAATTTTCCAGGCACGCACACATTCACAGCCTCGAGGTGTATGACTCCATTTCGAAGCGCGCGTTCGATGATCCGGAAGGTTTCTGGGCCGATATCGCGTCGGAACTGCACTGGTTCGAGCCCTGGGAAAAGGTGCTCGAATGGAACGCGCCTTTCGCCAAGTGGTTCGTGGGTGGAAAGACGAATCTTTCCTACAATTGCCTTGATCGGCATTTGAGCAATCCATCCCGGAAAGACAAGATCGCAATCCTTTGGGAAGGCGAGCCGGGCGACGTCCGCGCGCTGAGTTACACGATGCTTCACAAGGAAGTGTGCCGTTTCGCGAACGTCCTGAAGTCTCTCGGTCTCAAGAAAGGTGACCGCGCGACGATCTACATGGGTATGGTGCCGGAACTTGCCGTGGCCATGCTCGCTTGTGCGCGCATGGGCATCACACACAACGTCGTGTTTGGAGGATTCAGCGCGGAGGCGCTCCGGGATCGAATCAATGACTCGCAGTCGAGGGTGTTGATTACGGCAGACGGAGGATATCGTCGAGGATCTGTCGTGCCGCTGAAGAAGAATGCAGACGATGCGCTAACAGCTACTCCGAGTATCGAGAAAGTCATTGTCTACAAGCGCACCGGGGACTCCGTCAACATGGTTCCAGGACGCGATGTGTGGTGGCAGGAATCGATCGCCAAAGCGGCCGATGAATTTCCGGTCGAGCCGCTGGATTCGGAGCACCCTTTGTTCATGCTCTATACCAGCGGCACAACGGGAAAGCCGAAAGGCGTGGTGCACACAACAGGCGGGTACATGACCGGGACCTACATTACGACGAAGTGGGTCTTCGACATGAAAGACGAAGACGTGTTTTGGTGTACGGCCGATATCGGTTGGGTGACCGGACATAGTTACGTCGTGTACGGACCGCTGTTGAATGGGGCGACGTCACTGATGTACGAAGGGGCCCCGAATCATCCCGAACCAGATCGCCTGTGGTCGATCGTCGAAAAATACAGAGTCAGCATTTTCTATACGGCACCTACTGCAATCCGGGCGTTTATCAAGTGGGGAGATCATTGGCCGGCCAGGCACAACCTTTCGAGCCTGCGATTGCTGGGAACTGTCGGTGAACCGATCAATCCGGAAGCGTGGATGTGGTATCGAAAGCACATTGGTCACGAGCGTTGCCCTATCGTGGATACGTGGTGGCAGACTGAAACCGGTGCGATGATGGTTTCACCGGTTCCCGGCGCTGTACCGACTAAGCCCGGTTCCGCAACCCGCCCGCTGCCGGGCATCGTGATGGACGTCGTGGACAGGCAGGGAAACTCAGTCGGTGCCAACCAGGGCGGTTTTCTTGTAGTGAAGCGGCCATGGCCCTCGATGCTTCGAACGATCTACGGAGATCCTGAACGTTACAAGAAACAGTACTGGAGCGAGATTCCGGGAATGTACTTCACGGGTGACGGAGCACGCCGCGACGAGGACGGGTATTTGTGGATCATGGGGCGAATTGATGATGTGATCAATGTATCCGGACACCGTCTTGGAACGATGGAGGTCGAGAGCGCACTCGTGAGCCATCCTACGGTAGCCGAGGCCGCCGTGGTCGGACGGCCGGATGAGATGAAGGGCCAGAGCATTGTCGCATTCGTCACACTTGCAGCAGGACATCAGCCGAGGCCGCCGCTCAAAGATGAATTGAAGAATCATGTCGGCAAGAGTATTGGCAGCTTTGCAAAGCCCGATGCGGCGTCTGTTGCGCGACCTCGCGGCGGGACAGGCAACAGTTGGAGATACAACCACGCTGGAAGACTTTTCAGTTCTGGCGAAATTAAGAGAAGAAGAGGAATAGGGAACGGAGAACCTTATTAAGGCGGGCTTTTCGCTGGTGGTCCATAACCGCAGTCGCGCCGCCGTCGACGAATTGGTAGAGCAAGGCGCCACTCCTGGAGTACAGGTAAGGCGCCAGGGAAAGGAATCGTCATGATCCGTCATATCGTGCTGTTCAACCTGAAACCCGACCTCGAAGCGGCGGACCGCGACTGGTTGTTCGGCCAGATCCAAGGCCTGGGCAAGATCGCTTCCGCAAGGAGACTGGCCATCAACAAACTTCTTGATCCCCGTGAAGGCTGGTACAAGGAAAGAATATCCGCCGAGTACGGCTGGGCCCTGACGATGGAGTTCGACGATGAAGACGGTCTCTACGCCTATCAGAAGGACCCCCAACATGTCACGGTGGCTGCAGAAATCCGGAAGCGTGTAACCAATGTCAAAGTTGTGGATTTTGTGAACGTGACGACCTTTGCAGGGTAACCAGGAAGAAGTGGCCACAGAAATCAACAATTACATCCGGCAGCACGAGTCCACCATTGTTCCTTTGCACAAGGACTATAACCAGAAAGTTTGGGAGCTATCGCTCTCGGGCAATGAAGAACGCGAGAAGGCCGTAGTTGCCGCGAAAGAGCGCTACCTGAAGGTCTACAACAACCAGCAGGAATTCCAGCAACTGCGGCAGTGGAAGTCTTCCACTGCCCAGCTTGATCCTCTCGCAGCCCGCGAATTCAAGCTGATCTACGACAGCTTCGTTCCGCAACAGATCAACGAGGACGTGTTGCACGATATCGTTCAACGCGAGACTCACATCGAAACGCTCTTCAACACATTCCGCGCAAATTTTGAAGACGGCAAAGCATCAGACAACCAGTTGCGGGAAATTCTGAAGAACGAAACGAACATCTCGCGGCGGCGGGCGGCCTGGGAGGCTACGAAGCAGGTTGGGCATGAGATCGCGCCCAAGGTCCTCGAGCTGCTGGCGATCCGAAATCGGGAAGCGCGGAATCTTGGTTATGAGAATTACTACTCAATGATGTTCGAGCTTCAGGAGCTCGATGAGAAGTGGGTCTTCTCACTGTTGGACCGTCTGGAGCATCTCTCCGAGCATGCCTTCACAGAAATGAAGGCAGAGCTTGATGCCACGCTGAAGCAGAAATATGGAATCACCGAACAGGCAAGCTATCCCTGGCTGTACAGCGATCCCTTCTTTCAGGAATTTCCAACTGCAGGTACGAGCGAATCATTGGATGAGATCTTCAAGGATTCGGACATCGAGGCCTTGACTCGAGCCCACTACAGCAGCATCGGCCTGAATATCGATGATTTGGTCCGCCGCGCCGACCTGTACGAGCGCGAAGGAAAGTGCCAACACGCATTTTGTCTGGACGTGGACCATGAGGGCGATGTTCGCGTCCTGTGCAATATCCGCAAGAACGAACGCTGGATGAGCACCATGCTCCACGAGTTCGGTCATGCCGTATACGATAAGTACAACGATCCCGCGCTTCCATTTTTCCTGCGTACTCCCGCCCACGTCCTGACCACCGAAGCAATTGCAATGCTCAATGGACGTATGTCGAAGAGTCCCGAGTGGCTCAGCAGGATCGGCGGCCTTTCGGAAGCCGACGCGAAACGGGTCAGCGCAAGCGCTCTGACGACGCTCCGTTCTGAAATGTTGATTTTCCTGCGCTGGGCGATCATGCTGGTGCGCTTCGAGCGGGAGCTTTACCGGAATTCCGGTCAAAACCTGAATCGGCTGTGGTGGGAATATGTGGAGCAGTTCCAGAAGGTCACACCGCCACCGGATCGCGATCGGTCGGACTGGGCGTCGAAGATTCATCTGGCCACGTCGCCGGTGTACTACCAGAACTACATCCTGGGTGAGCTGATGGCCTCACAGCTCCTGCGCTACATCCATCGGGAGGTTGTGAAGTCGGAAAGCTACGTCGGGAATCCGGAAGTGGGCCAGTACCTGGTGGAGAGAGTATTCAAACCGGGATCGCGTTACGACTGGAATACGATGCTAAAGAAGGCGACAGGCGAGGACTTGAACCCTGAACACTTTGTTGCGCAGTTTGTGTAGGTCACTATGAACGCGGGCTGAAGCCCGCGACTACATTGGGAACCAGTTCTCGTTTAAATGTAGTCGCGGGCTTCAGCCCGCGTTCTAATTTCTGGCTTACGGCTTCAGGCTTCGCGCATACGACAAGTAACTCTTCGCAAGCTGCTCGTTACTTTCGACGTATTGCTTCCACTGCTCGTCCGAATACCCGTTCTGCGGAGGCTGAGTTTTCAGGCGTGCAGTAATGTCCACAGCCTTCTGCGCATACTGGACAGCGCGATTCTTGGCGTCAACGTTGTTCTCCGCGTCGATTAGTTGAAAAGCCTTATCTTCGGGACTCCCAGCAACTACTTGCGCGCTCAAATTGGGAACCAGTCCCCAGACAAAGACAACACACAGCGTCAAAATGACTTTTGTCTTCATTTGGTTACTCCTCTTAGACACTCCTGACTGACCGGGTAGGGTTGCACTCTATCAGAACTCACCGCAGCCCTGACAAGTTTTTTCGGTATCCGGGTCGGTCTTAAGGGAAGATGCCCAGTTGTTCGTAGGTAAGCGCCACTTTCTTGATGGCGATAATGAAGGCTGCAGTGCGCATGCTTTCTTTGGGGACCTTCGTCAGATGCACTTCGCGTATGCCCCGGTAGGCGCTGACCATGGTTTCCTCCAGTCCGGAGTTCACGAGGTCAATTTCTTCCGGCCCGCGCACGAGAAACTTTTTGTCCTCGTCCGGAACCGGTTTTCCAATCATCCTTTCGATTGTGGAGACCAACTTCTGGTTCCTGATTTCTTCGAGGTGCTTTTGAAGGCGGCCGAACCGCATATGCGATAGATTTTTACCCCATTCGAAATAAGAGACCGTCACGCCGCCGGCATTCAGAAAGATATCTGGAAGGATGAACACGCCCCGCGCATGCAGTCGGTCCTCAGCGCCTGGGGTCGTGGGGCCGTTGGCAGCTTCGGCGAGGACCTTGGCGTTGATGCGATCGCAGTTATCCAACGTAACCTGATTCTCGAGGGCGGCAGGAATGAGGATGTCGCAGGGAATATCCCAAATGGCGTCCGGATTCGGGAGTGTTTCAGCGTCGGGGAAATTCTTGATAGAGCCTGTTTCTCTGCGAAACTGGTTCAGTTCTTCGATCGGAATGCCATTAGGGTTGTATACCGCGGCGTCATATTCCGAGATGCCGATGACCTTGCACCCATCTTCCTCCGACAGAAATTTTGAAGCGTAGTAACCCACGTTACCGAAGCCCTGGAAGACCACCGTCTTTCCTTCCAATCCGGTGCTGAGCCCCAGCTTCTTCAGGTCCTCGCCATGCTGAAACGCCTCGCGTATGCCGAATTGGACGCCCCGGCCGGTTGCTTCGCGGCGGCCGTGGATGCCGCCTTGTGCCACGGGCTTGCCGGTGCAGCAGGCGAGGTTATCAATGCCGCCGGGATTGAACGTATCGTACGTGTCGGCCATCCAGGCCATTTCACGCTCGCCCGTACCGACGTCGGGACCCGGCACATTCTCGCCCGGACCCATGTACTCCTTTCGAATCAGCTCGGCTGTGAATCGTCTCGTGATCTTCTCAAGTTGCTCTTCGTTGTATTTCTTCGGATTGAACCGAATGCCACCCTTGGAGCCGCCAAAAGGCACGTCAACGATGGCGCACTTGTAGGTCATCAGGGCAGCGAGCGCCATGATTTCATCCTGATTCACCAATTCGCTATATCGGATGCCGCCTTTGACAGGTTTCTTATGCTGGCTGTGTTCCGCGCGCCATCCTTCGAAGATCTCGAAGTGATCGCCTCCGAATCGGACTGGGAACTGGAAGTAATAGACGTTATTGCACGCTTTGATCTGGCTGAGAAGAGCGGCATGAATCTTCAAGTATTGCGCGGCCCGGTCGAACTGTTTCGAGACGATCCGGTTGAAATTGAGATCTTCCTTGGTGGCTAGCGTTGTCGGCATTCAAACTTCTCCTGAATTAATTCTATCCGAAACGCGTTTCCAGATATTCGTCAAGAATCGAGATGAAGTCGTCGACGATCGTGGGTCCCTTGAGTGTCCTCATGAGGCGCCCATCCACGTATACCGGCGCTTTGGGGTCTTCTCCCGTTCCGGGCAGTGATATTCCAATATCTGCGTGCTTCGATTCACCGGGACCGTTCACAACGCATCCCATCACGGCAATCCTCAGTTTTTCAATACCGGGATAAAGCTGCTTCCAGGACGGCATTTGCGAATTCAGGTACGTCTGAATATCGTTCGCCATCTCCTGAAAAACCGTGCTGGTTGTTCGGCCGCAGCCGGGGCAGGCGGTCACACGAGGCGAGAAGCTGCGAATGCCTAGACTTTGCAGAACATCCTGGCAGGTCCGGACTTCTTCTGTGCGATCTCCACCGGGTGCAGGCGTCAGGCTGACGCGGATCGTGTCGCCGATGCCCTCCTGCAACAGCACGGATAGTGCGGCCGAACTCGCCACAATGCCGCGGCGGCCCATACCGGCTTCGGTCAGGCCAACGTGGAGAGCATAACTGGAACGCGCAGCGAGCTCGCGATACACATCAATGAGGTCCTGAACGCCGGAAACCTTCGCGCTGAGGATGATCCGGTCGTCGGCCATGCCGTAGGATTTCGCCATTTCGGCGGATTCCAGCGCGCTTAGTACCATTGCTTCCATGATGACTTCACGGGAATCCTTCGGATCGCGGCTATGCGCGTTCTCGTCCATCAAGCGCGTGACGAGTGACTGATCCAGCGAGCCCCAGTTCACTCCAATCCGGACGGGCTTTTCGTGTTCGAGCGCGATTTCAATGATCGACCGGAAGTTATCGTCGTGCTGCCGGCCCATTCCGACATTGCCCGGATTGATGCGATATTTATCGAGCGACTCTGCACATTCCGGATATTCATTTAGCAAGATATGACCGTTGTAGTGGAAGTCGCCGATGATTGGAGCAGTGATGTGACGGTCCCGGAGACGGTGCACGATATCGGGCACCGCCCGTGCGGCTTCGCGCGTATTCACCGTTATACGAACAAGTTCTGAGCCCGCCTGAGCCAGCGCTTCAACCTGGGAAACCGTTCCCCCGACGTCGGCGGTATCCGTATTGGTCATCGACTGAATCGCGATGGGATTTTCACCACCAACCCACACGCCCCCCACGTTTACCGGGATCGACAAGCGTCGCATGATTTCGGCCATACCGAACTATTATATTCGCTATAATGAACGTCCTCTTAACTGATGTTCGGTATTCCACTGCACAAGCTGATCATTCATTTTCCGATCGCATTGATGACCCTGGCGGTGATCTACGATGCGTGGGCGCTCTATTCCCGGAAGGTGGAATTGCACGATATGGGATATCGTCTGACGATCTGGGCGGCCATTGGGGCGCTCGCCGCTGTGGTCACCGGCCTGCAATTGGCGGGCGTTTCGCGGATTCCACCCGGTGAAGTGACCGGGCATGCCGGGTTTGGGATCGTGTCGAGTGTTGTAATCACTGCGCTCGCGATTTTGCGGTACTCCGCACAAGTGCGCGAGCAACGTGGGTATCGACTGCCCTGGTTGGTTCTCGAGATTGGAGCCGCGGCGCTGGTCCTTGCCACTGCGGTGATGGGGCACAAGCTGTGAAAAGCGAACGCGGGCTAAAGCCCGCGACTACATTGGGATCGGTTGCGCCCGGAATGTAGTCGCGGGCTTTAGCCCGCGTTCGCTTTGGTTATTATTCCGGCCTGAAAGCAGGGCGCTCGGCGGCAAGGACCTTGTCCTTCGGTGCGCTGAGGTACCCGCGGATCCGATCCTTATCGACGTAATTCACGACGATCTCATACCGCAACTTGTCGCGGCCGACCAGGAACTGGACAGGCTCATTTGCGGTACGGTCCTTCTTTTCGAGCTTGCTGTCGTCAACCTGAATGACGACGTCATATTTCGCCTTCTTCGGATCGGTCTTCCTAAGCTGCATCTGGATGTCGGCCACTCTCTCCATTTCGTTCTTCCTGGGCTTCTTGATATCGAACTCGAAGAAATCCCGCTCACCCTTCTTTCGAAGATCCGACAGCTCGCTGGAATTGCGTGCGATCTGCTGGCTTAGCGTGGTTTTCACATCTGTGATCTCCCGCCGGCTGGCGGCAAGATCCGCGCGGGTCGCGTCGAGATTGGCGGCGACCGTCTTTACTTCACCCGAAACGCTGCCAATTTTGGTATCAGCGGTCTGCTGAACTTCAGCCAGCTTGGTGGTGGCTTCCTGGCGTACGGCCGCTACCTCACTGGAATTGGCCTTCGCGGCCAGCTCGGTGGCCAGCTGTTCCCGTGCCTTTTCCTGTTCGGCCTTCAGGCGCTCTGCAAATCTTCTGGATGCATCGAGTTCCTGAGATGTGACCCCGGCGCGTTTGGTGACAACCTGGATGTCCGATGCCATATCGGTGGCCTGCGCCCGCATCTTCTTCATTTCATCCGCCTGATTGGTAAGGTCCTGCTGGAGGACGGCAATCTGCGCCTCCAAAGCGGTCCGAGTCGAGTAATGGCTGTACCCGATGCCAATAATTAGAAGCAGGCAGACGGCGATTCCCCCTATGAGGAGGTTATTGCTTCGGGGAGGCGGGGGAGGAGTACTGGTGGCGCCACCCTCTTTTGGTTTCAAACTGAACGACATTGCTTGTCCTTTCCTTGTGGTCCCGGGCTCCGGGCCGCGGTAGATTATCCCACGAATTCCGAAATTTAGACGAGCGAGTTGTTGGATGGATAGTGCCATAATTCGCAATGAAATCTACCGAATCGTCCGGAAAATTCCTCGGGGAAGTGTCTTATCATATGGGGACATAGGCCGGATTGTGGGCACGGGACCCCGCCAGGTGGCCGCGGCGATGCGGGCCTGTCCTGCAGGCTTGCCCTGGCATCGAGTGGTCGGCGCCGGCGGCACGATCCGGACGCCGGGCGAGTACGCCTGGATTCAGCGGGAACGGCTGATCGCGGAAGGTATACGGTTCCGAGGAAGGGGCTTTTCATATGACCTCTACCGGTGGAAAACCGGGAAATACCCGCACTGAGCGGGACTCGATGGGCGAGGTGCAGGTCCCCGGAAACGCCCTTTACGGTGCGCAGACTCAACGCGCCGCCGAGAATTTTCCAATCAGCAATCTCAGGTTCCCGCGTGAGTTCATCCGCGCCCTGGGACTCATCAAACTTTCCGCCGCACGCGCCAATATGGCCCTGGGTCTTCTCGAAAAGAAAATAGGCGATGCGATTGTCAAGACATCGCAGGAAGTGATTGACGGAAAGCTGGACGAGCACTTCGTTCTGGATATCTTTCAGACCGGTTCGGGTACCTCTACAAATATGAACGCCAACGAGGTGATCTCGAATCGGGCGATTCAGATTCTCGGAGGAGTTCTCGGGTCGAAGAAGCCTGTGCATCCAAACGACCACGTCAACATGGGCCAATCCAGCAATGACGTGATTCCAAGTGCCATGCACGTCGCCGCGATGGAGTCCATCGAACGATCGCTGATTCCGGCGCTACGCAAGCTTCAGCGGTCGCTTGCTGCGAAGGCGAAGGAGTTCGATTCCATTGTCAAAATAGGAAGAACCCACCTTCAGGATGCCACCCCGGTTCGGCTTGGCCAGGAGTTTGGAGGATACGCGCGCCAGATGCAGCTTGGCATCCGGCGGCTCGAGAAGTTACGAGACACGCTGGAAGAACTGCCGCTTGGTGGTACCGCTGTCGGTACCGGTATCAACACCCATCCGAAGTTTGCTGCAAAGGCAATTCAGCACCTTTCAAGGCTCACCAATTTAAAATTTCGTGAGGCCGAGGACCACTTTGAGGCGCAGGGGGCCAAGGACGCTATCGTCGAAGCGAGTGGCGTGTTAAAGACGATTGCTGCAAGTTTGACAAAGATTGCCAATGACATCCGCTGGCTGGGTTCAGGCCCTCGATGCGGTATCGGAGAAATTCATCTTCCTGAAACGCAGCCCGGATCATCGATCATGCCCGGGAAAGTGAATCCCGTTATTGCAGAATCCGTACTGATGGCCGCAGCGCAAGTCATCGGGAATGATCTGGCTGTGACGATCGGCGGCCAGGCCGGCGTTTTCGAATTGAACGTCATGATGCCGGTAATGGCCCATAACATTCTGGAGTCGATTCGGTTGCTCGCTGCCTCAGCCAACAATTTTGCCGATCGCTGCATATCCGGCATCGATGCGAACAGGGAAAGATGCAATGAGATGGTCGAGAAGAGCCTCGCCATGTGCACAGCACTGGCGCCTGAAATCGGCTATGACGCTGCGGCGGCGATTGCGAAGGAATCGTACAAGACCGGAAAAACGGTTCGTGAGATTGCAGCCCGGAAGAAGATCCTTTCTCCGAAGCGTCTGAACGAAATTCTCGATCCTATGCGAATGACCATGCCGGGTATTGCGGCCAAGGGGGAGTAACTTGGACGAGATCCGCCGAACGAAAAAGCAATCGTTAGCGCCTCGCGCGAACGAGGAAGACCGCGCAAGATTTAAAGCGGCGCGGGATTACATGATCCGTGTGGATGATGTAGTGCGATGCTCGAATCCGCGATGTGGCAAGCGTATCGAGATCACCAGCCAGTCCGTCGCTCTAATATGAAGGTCGCGCTTCTTGGAGCCAATGGACAGCTCGGTCAGGACATGCAGCGGGCACTCGAGGCCCACGACGTCACGCCTCTGACTCGAACCGATGTTGATGTGACGAATAGCGCGCGGACTCGGACTGTGTTGATGGGTCTTCATCCGGAAGTGGTCTTCAACACGACGGCGTATCATCGGGTCGACGATTGTGAGACCAACCCGGAAACCGCCTATGCCGTAAATACGCTTTCCGTGTTGAACCTCATCCGGATCGCAAATGAGATCGATGCCGTTTTCGTGCATCTGAGCACGGATTACGTTTTTGATGGCAAAGCCAGGGAGCCTTATACAGAGAAAAGCGAACCATTCCCTCTCAGCGTGTATGCCCATTCGAAACTGGCGGGTGAATCGCTGGTCAGAACGATGGCCAGGAAATTCTTTCTCATCAGGAGCAGCGGGCTCTACGGCCGGGCAGGCAGCCGGGGGAAAGGCGGAAACTTTGTGGACATGATGCTGGCGAAGGCGCGTCGAGGAGAGCCTATCCGTGTTGTAAACGATCAGGTGACGACGCCTACATATACGATGGACCTGGCGAATCAGATCGCACGGGTTCTGCCGACGAAGCACTACGGCTTGTTTCATATGACGAATGAAGGCTCCTGCTCGTGGTACGAGTTCGCGCGAATGATATTCGACATGACAGGAATCAAGGCGGATCTGCAACCCACCACGTCGGAGCTGTACAAAGCGCCGGCCATTCGACCGCGATACTCCGTTCTCGAAAATGCCCGCCTTAAAGAGCTGGGCCTGCACGAAATGAGACACTGGCGCGACGCGCTGGCGGCCTACCTGAAAGAGAAGAGTCTGAGCGGATGAGGGCAAAGCTTCGGGCACTTCCGTATGTGATTCTGCTTTTCCCGTTTGATGTTCTGGTCATATTTGGAGTTTTGATTACACACCTTTGTGCCTTTGTGTCTTTGTGGTTTAAAACACCGAGACACCAAGACACGAAGACACGAAGATGTTCAACCTCCCCGGCGACGATCCTGATAGTGAACTGGGACGGGAAGCACCTGCTCGAGGAGTGCCTGCCGTCAGTTCTGGAGGCCGTCCGCTGTGATGGAGGCCGGCATGGCGTCCTCGTCATCGACAACGGGAGCACCGACGGGAGCGTGGACTTTGTCCGGAGCCGTTTTCCGAACGTGCGGGTCCTCGCGTTGGATCGCAACTACGGTTTTGCGGGCGGAAATAATCGAGGTGTCGCGGAGGCCCAGACCGACATAGTCGTCCTCCTCAACAACGACATGATCGTGGATCGCGGTTTCCTCCAGCCTCTTCTCAATGGCTTTTCCGATTCGTCGGTTTTTAGCGTTACCTCGCAGATCTTTCTTTCCAGCTCCAACCGGCGCGAGGAAACCGGTAAAACCCGCGCCGATTTTAATAAGGGTTTCCTGGAACTCCGGCACGAAGAGATCTGTCCCGGGGAAGAGCTTGCCGAAACCATTCCGGTATTCTGGGCAGGCGGCGGCTCCTGCGCGTTCGATCGGCGAAAGTATCTCGAGATCGGGGGCTTCGATTCGCTTTACCGTCCTTTTTATGTGGAAGACACCGATTTGTCCTATCAGGCCTGGAAGCGCGGCTTGAAATGTTTACTGGCTCCCGCGAGCCACGTCATTCACAAGCACCGGGGCACGAGCCGGCCGAAGTTCGGGGATGAATTTGTGGACAATACCATTCGCAAGAATCTGTACCTGTTCATGTGGAAAAATGTGACGGACTCTTCGATGATCCTCAGCCATCTGGCAAATCTTCCACGCATTCATGGCCGCGGCATGTTCCACCATGAGCCTGGTTTTGAGATTCGGGCTTTCCTGAGAGCTTTCCGGCAGCTGCCGGAAGCTCTGGGAAAGCGAATCGCGACTTTTTCGCATCATGTCATCTCCGACCATGAAGTCCTGGCACGAATCCATAAGCCATGAACATCCTGATGCTTACCGCTTATCCACCCGTGCTCGAGATGCACGGTGGCGGCGTTCGGATGTTCCACAACATCCGAATTCTTGCGGAGAAGCACAGTGTCCGGGTGATTTCGTTCGTCGAGAACGATGTCGAGCGTGAAATGTTGCGGTCGGTCGAGGAGATCTGCGAATTGGTGATCCCGGTAAAGCGAGTGCCGGATTTTCGGCCTCACTGGCTATCGGTTTTGCCTTTTCTTGTGCGGGAATTCAGCACCCCGGAAATGTATCGCATGGTGGACAGCGAGTTCCGGCGGAAAAGAGTGGATGTCCTTCAATGCGAGTATCTTCAGATGGCGCAGTTTCATCGACGGACCGCCCTCACCATTCTGACCATTCTTGAAACGCTGTCCGATAATGCGTTTGATGCGTTCCAGACCGCCACCGATCCTGTCGAACGGCTCCGCTTGTTCTATCGATGGATGTCGATCCTTCGTTATGAAACCCTCATGACAAGGAAATTTGATCGCGTCGTGACCATGACAGAAACCGACGCGGAGTATTTGCGCTCATACTCGCCGCAGGCCGATATTCGCGCCATTCCCATCGGTATCAACCCACGCGAGTATGCACCTTCGCCTGAAGAACCTGCACACCGTCCGGAGGTCCTGTTCCTTGGAAACTTTCGACACCTGCCGAATGTGGAAGCCGCGGAGTTTCTGGTCGAGCGAATCGCACCTCTTTTCCCCGATCTGCACTTTATTATTCCCGGATCTTTTGTTCCCGATCATCTGCGCAGCGACGGGAACGTTCTCTTTCCGGGATATATTCCGGATACACGAGTCCTCTATCACACGCCGAACACGATCGTGGCCGCTCCCCTGTTTTCAGGGAGGGGCCAGCGTGTTAAGTTGCTGGAGGCGTTCGCAATGGCATGCCCCGTGATCACGAGTCCCCTTGGCGCAAGCGGATTTCCCATCAGGGATGGACGGGAGGCGCTGATTGCCGATAATGCCGAAGGTTTCGCTTCCGCGCTGAGGCGACTCCTGTCGTCAGAGGAGCTGCGCCGGGATCTGGGCAACAATGCGCGGAAAATGATAATGAGGGAATTCACCTGGGAACGGATTAGCGAAGACCTGCTCAAATGCGTGCGTTAATTTTACCCATCAAGGTGATTACATTCCTATCGCGCTTCCTGTTTTTACTCATCTGGACGGCGTGGCTGGAAGGAAGTCGTGACGTCAAAAGTTGATCTGCTTGTTGTTCTGTACAATTGCAAGCATTTGATTCCTTTGTTTGTTTCCAGCCTTCGGAATATCTCCATTCCCGTGACTGTTTATTTTCTCGACAACGGCTCCCAGGACGGCACCGCAGATGCAGTTGCGCATGCGATCTCCGAGCTTCCTTTTGAAGCTTATTGTTTGCGCTCCCTTCGCAATAACGGTTTCGCCAGAGGGATGAATCTTTTGTCGAGACAGGGCAAAGGGGATTTCCTCTTCCTGCTGAATCCGGACACCGAGATCAGGCCGGGTTGTCTTGAACACCTCCTGGCGCGGGCGGAGTCCGATGCGCGGATCGGCATTTGCGAGGCAAGGCAGACGCCTAGAGAACACCCGAAAGCGGTGGAGGGGGCCACTGGCGAAACGACATGGTGTTCCGGGGCCGCAGCGCTGATCCGCCGCAAAGCGTTCGAGGAGGCGGGGACTTTCGACGAAGTGCTCTATTTCATGTACTGCGAGGATGTCGATCTTAGCTGGAAGATGTGGCTCAACGGATGGAAGTGCATCTACGTTCCCGATGCGGTTGTTCGCCACGTCACGCAGGACCTGATGCCCGGAAAAAGACGTACGCTGGAAAACTACTTCAGTTTTCGCAATTCGCTGTTTCTCTTTTACCGGTTTGGTTCCTGGGGCGAACGACGAGTGCTAAAGAATTTCCTGTGGAAAAGGTTCCTTTCTTCGGCATACTCGGTGCGCAGCAAGATTTTGTTCGCAATTGCTTTCATAGAACACATTCGATATATTCCGTACCTGCTTCAAACTAGGAAAACTTGGAGCGGTCGTAAGCACGACTGGATCCGGCTGGAAGAAACATCTCTGGCGAACTGAGCGGATTCAGGTTTAGAGGCAGTCTGAACCAACTTCGCCCCCCAGTTAGGATATCGAGTGCTTAAGGTTAGTGTAGTCATTCCGACTCTAAATCGAGCCGATCTGTTGGCCTGTACCATAGATCGGATCGAGAACCAGACCATCACCAAAGACCAATTCGAAGTTCTGGTGATCGACAACGATTCCACGGACCATACCCTGTCCGTCCTGAACCAGAAATCGAAAGTTTATCGCAATCTGAGAGTGTTTTCTCAGCCCACACGTGGAGCCGCAAGCACACGAAACGTCGGCATTCGGAATGCCAAGGGTGAAACGATTCTCTTCATCGACGACGACATTCACGCCGAACCTAACCTGATTGAATCCCATCTGGACTACCACCGTCAAAATCAGCGGGCTTCCATTATCGGGTCGGTAATCACACCATGGCACGACCGCCGCGATCCGTTCCTGCGCTATCTCCGAGACCGGGGGATTTTCAACCCCTACAGCATTGCCAGCGGTCCTATGGATTTTTCCTACTACCACACGGGCAATGTTTCGACCTCTCGAGCACTACTGCTGGAGACAGGTGGCTTCAACGACGGATTCCACGTATACGGTATGGAAGATATCGAGCTCGGTTATCGGCTCGAGAAAATCGGCTGCCGCATGGTCTATGGTCCGCAGGCCAAGGGGGTCCATCAGTATTTTCCGAGCTATGCCCAGTTTATTCAGCGATGTGAGCAAGCAGGCTATTCGCTTGGCAAGCTTCTTGAATTACATCCCGAGTTGCGCAGACGGTTTGTTGAGCACGGTAAACGGACCAGCGTATTGAGACGCTTTCACCTTCTATACCAGATCCTGTCAGTTGCTATCCATCCTGGCGCAAAGTTCCTGACGCGCTGGGAGGAGAAGCGAGGAACAGGGCCTGTAACACCGCTCCTCGACCAGCACTATTATTGGGCTGTTCGCTACCATTTCTTCCTCGGTTATCGTCAATACACTCGTTCTGCGGAGACCGGCCAGCCCGAAATACTCCCGAAGCATAGCGGGCAGGGAATTCCGGAATTTGCCATCGAGCGGCGATCAAAGGTTCGCAGCGGTTCGCTTGTGCACAGAGCCTCTAATGACTAATGACGGTTCGCCTGAGTTAGGTAATGAAACTCAGGTCACCTTCCTTGGTGACTTTTCGAAGAAGCTTGTCACAAACACCTTTTTCAACCTGGTGGGCCGTTCGTGGAGTTTCCTGGTTACGCTGCTGCTCACGCCGTACATTCTTTCCAGACTCGATGTGGGTGACTTTGGGATCTGGATCCTTCTTGGTGTTTTTACCAGCTCCTTTAACCTGTTGGATCTGGGTCTGGGATCTTCGTTCGTAAAATACATTTCGGCCTACCACGCGCATGAGGATTACGATCACATCAACCAGGTGGTCTTTTCGGGATTGGCGTTTTACGGCGTATTTGGCGTGCTACTCACGCTCCTCGGCCTGGCGCTTGAACAGCCACTCTTTCGGATATTCTCCATTGCCGGCGCGTCGGCTTCCGATGTTTATCTGCTTGTATTGATTTCGTGCGCGATCACCAATATCGGAGCAATGTTTCTCTCGGTGTTCAAAGGCATTCAGCGCATGGACAAATCGAACGCGATTGAAATCCAGCTGAGCATCGTGAGTGTCATCGGCACCGTGCTCTTCCTTGAAGTTGGATTCGGGATCCTCGGTTTGGCGATGAATAGCCTGATCTCCGGGGTGATTGCGGTTTTCGTGACCTGGTACAGACTCCGACGGATGATGCCGAAAATTCGTCTCGGATGGCATTTCAACGGGAAGCTTCTGCGCGAAATGTTCACCTACGGGACGAAAATTCAGGTCAGCAATTTTGGTTCCCTGGTGTGTTTCCAGATCGACAAGCTGATCATTTCGCGCGTTCTTGGAGTCGCTTCCGTTTCATTCTATGAAGTTGGGTCGAGACTCACGTCGTTTATGCGGGCGGTTCCGCTGGTGATGATGTCAGCCCTGATCCCAGCGACCAGCGAGTTGGGCGCCCGAAACGATCGTGAAGGAATTGTGAGGACTTATTACCTCGCATCGAAATATGTCGCGATGGTGGCGGTCGCAATGGTTGCATATGTCGTGCTCGAGGCGCGCTCTCTCGTCAATCTGTGGATCGGCAGCGGCTTCGAGCAGTCCGTGATGCTGATTCAGATTCTGGCGATCGGTTACGGAGCGAACGTACTTTGTGGGCCGGCCAGTCAGACCGGCGCCGGCGTGGGCCGGCCGGAGTTCAATATGCGCAGTATTTTGCTACTCGTCATTGTTAATCCGGTCCTCAGCCTCTGGTTTGTTCGTGACTTTGGAGCGGCTGGAGCGGCGGCCGGCACTTCACTCGCACTCATTCTCGCCGCGGTTTACCTGCTGGTCACCTTTCATCGCGAGTATCTCAAGGACTCGGTATGGACGATATTCAGGGATGTCCAAATGAGACCGATTC
>WNFR01002235.1_pt1 | contig 20209 bp, 13 predicted proteins | sample 5400221 | NCBI WGS metagenome assembly WNFR01 (sample SAMN13153357, study PRJNA577476) | soil metagenome | isolation source: 40 cm soil under Madrone tree | place: USA:California | collected 2016-06-14 | reverse complement strand
CCTCTATTAAAGGACGCGCGGTGGAAGCGAAGCGGCCGAGCGAGACGATGCTGGTTTTTCTATTCTACGCTTTGCTGACGGTAGCGCTGACTTATCCGGCTGTTTTTTTTCTCCGCACAAAGGTCTTAGGAGGTCCCGCAGATAATTTCCATTTCCTCTGGGAACTTTGGTATGTTGCGCACGCTCTCTTTGATCTTCATAAATCGCCATTCCTCGATCCAGACGTATACGTCCCATTCGGTTTCAGCTTGATCAGAAATCAAGATCTCTCCCCGGGCACCGTGCTTCTCTTCTCACCGCTCACGCACTTCTTCGGCGAAATCTTCACCTACAATTTTTTAGTTCTGATCTCCTTTCCACTGACGGCGTTCGGGACCTACCTTCTCGCGCGGGAATTATGGTCGAATCGCGCCGGGGCTGTTCTTGCAGGAATCATTGTCGGATTTTGTCCTTACCGTTTTGCGCACAGCGGAGGCCACCTATCGATCGTCTCAACTGAATGGATACCTTTTTTCTTTCTCTATCTCGAGCGAATGATCTCCACGCCACGACTGAAGAGCGCAGTTCTCGCCGGCGTATTTTTCGGCTTAGCGGCCTGGACGACATGGTACTACTTCTTCATGGTTCCAATCGCGGCAGCGTTTTACGTCACCTTTCGAATCCATTGGACAGCACCGGGAAAAGAATTTCGGCGTCTACTGAAACTAGGCCTCGTTTCGGCGGGAGTTGCCCTGGCTTTCGCGCTGCCATTCTTGATCCCCTATTATCTTGCGACTCATGGAGCAGTAGTCGATTACCGTGGCGTCGGTGAGTCGCAAGCTTTTGCCGCGTCCGTGGCTGACTACATCATCCCACCCACCGACCAGTTTTTGTGGGGGCCTCGCGTCAGCCAGCTCTGGCGTACAGGGCCGAACGGGCTCTGGCAATCGGAATGGCAACTCTATGTTGGCACGGTCGCTCTGCTTCTGGCGGTCGCGGGACTTTTTCATCGCCGTCGCCACGTCGTTGTTGCCCTCGTCGCGATGGCACTAGGATGCCTTCTTTTTTCCTTTGGCCCGGGAATCTACTTCACTCATCCACCGCCTCTTCACGCCTCAACTAATGACGTCGCTTTGTCATCGATACCCGCACCGGGAAGACTTTTGCAGCAACTCCCGGGTTTTAACAATCTTCGCAGTTGGGCGCGACTAGGATTTTTCGTCGACATTTCTGTAGGCCTGCTGGCAGCAGCCGGATTGGCTCGTCTTCTCGATTGGCTAAAAGAGCGGTTTCATGCGCGGCCCAGCGCGCAGTTCGCGGTAATCGCAATCGTCAGCGGACTCGTTGTCCTGGACGCCTGTCCAAGGTCCAGGGGCATGACCCCAGTCAAGCCGCGTGCAGTTGATACGTGGCTTTCGAAACAACCCGGCGAGTTCGCATTCATGGAGTACCCGATACCTAATCACGGGTATGGCGGCCCCGCAATTTACTCGACAAGATTAACCGGGAAACGGATAGTTATGGGCAGTTCCCAAAATCCTCCAAATCTTCCTTTTTGGAGCGACCTAAGCGCCTTCCCATCTCCATATACGCTTGATCTCCTCCACAGGTGGGGCGCGAAGTATATTCTCGTGGATCAAAATCTTTATCAGGCTGGGGTCTCATTTTGGAACATCTACCAAACGTGGAGTTCATTGGAATCGGCGATTAAGGCAAGTCCGCGCTTACAAGAGGTCGCGGTCGTAGATGGAGTTCACGTCTATCAACTCCATAGTGCGACTCGTGAGAGTAACCCAAGAGAGCTACTCGCTAACGGAAGCTTTGAAGAGGGCAACACACGTTCATTGCCCGGATGGGAAATTGTCGGCAAACCAAATATCGATCGAACCGGTAAGCATTCTGACAGTGGCAGAGTCATAGGGGCTGTAACACCCAAGGATTTTTTGGTTTCCCAGCCCGTCATCATCGAAGCGGGCCAATGCTACCAGCTGAGCGTTCGACAAAGGGCTACGTCTTCCAAATCTGGAACATTACGTTTGCAGCTGACCTGGAAGGGCGAAGACAAGCACGACCTTTCTGCTTCGACTGTAGTCCTTAACGACGTACCTTCCGCACCGCAATGGCAGGAGCCCACTGTAACGATTCAAGCGCCCGCCGGAAGTCAATATGCTGCCGTGCGCGCCGGAGCAGCCAGTGGAAAAATTTGGATAGATGATTGTTCTCTCAAGAAGGTTGTTGATGATTGTGAACCCGTGCTTTTCATTACTCCCAATCCAGTCTCGGTGCCGGTCGGACAAACCGGGCGGACATCAATCTCGTGGAATACGTATCGCGGTTTGGACGGACGCGTGACAGTGGCAGTCGATGGCCACGCCGAAGAGCCTTTCGCCGACGGACGTTCGGGCCTTAAGATGTTTGATGGAATCGAACCGGGGAAGCGGTATCAAGTTCGACTCTACTCAAGCCCGGATATGCCAGCGAGTGAGATGATCGAAGTAAGCGCGGTAGAAAGAACTGCTACAATCGTCGCCAGTCCAAACCCAGTTCCGCGCGGTTCCGGTCTTGGGCGAACCACAATTTCGTGGGCAACCCTAACTGGCGCCGATGGCGAGGTTTGCGTCTCACGTGACGGGGGACCCGAGCAACGTTTCGCCCGCGGGTCCAACGGTTTTGCTGAAGCAAATTGGATTGCAGCCGGCAGCCAATACGAATTTCGGCTTTATACGAACGTCGGTCCCCGCCGTCTTGTGGCGAAGATTGTTGTTACACGATAAGGTGGAGAGCGGATTGCTTTGGATTGCTTTAGTAGGTGCATTGATATAATTGCCTTAAGCTCTGCCGTTTCCCAACGTGCAGAAAAATGTTGGTCCTCCACGATATCATGAATTCAATAACGAATGTTTCGCGAAAGCAGACTTGCCGATTGCGACCGACGCTTTTGCTCAGCTTCGCGGTCTGTTGGTTGTTACTGGGTGCATGTGATAGCGGGCGGCGCCATTCAACTCAAAATGGGACCTCCTCGTCTAACAAGCCCATTTTGTTTGCTGAACCCAATCCCGTTCCCGCCGGCGACCCAGACCAGCCGCTGGCAACCACTGTAATCACTTGGAGTACTGGAAGCGAGGCGACCGGTGATCTCTACGTCAAAGCGAATCGATCTCCGGAAGTTTTTATGGGACGAGCTCGTTCTGGAACGCAAAAGATTGACTGGATCCAATTTGACTCAACATACGAATTTCGCCTGTATGCTGGTCACTCACACCGAAAGGTGCTTGCAGAGCTAGATGTTACCCGTGACAACTGATATGCCGTTTGGCAGAGAAACCAGATCGTTCAGGCTGCGAGTGAACACAACTCCTGAATCGGCGGATGAGCTTCAATCGAAACAAGCTCATGCAAGGCAGTGATGAGCCATCCGAAATGAACCCCCCAGTTAAGGAGCGGACGGAAAAGACAATGCATTTTCGTCTTTGGCTTTGGGCGCGATGGAGGCCAGTGCTTTTATCGCTAGTGATCTACACAGTACTAATAATCGCGGCGGCCATTCCCACCACCGATGTGTACATGTGGTGGGGGCACTACATGCTCTTCCCAGTGGTTGATGTTTACGAGATCTGTAAAATTTGGTCGGCGCAGGGTTTCGGTCACGTACCTTGGTTTCCGGATTACTGTTCTGGATACGGCTATCCCTACCATACATTCTATGGGCCGCTCGGCTTTTACATCGGAGCCATTTTCCACTTTCTTCTCGGATTGGATTATGGACCGGCAACAAAGCTAAGTTTCTATACCTCGTTATGGCTCAGTGGACTTCTGGTATACGCGTTCGTCTATACAATTGGATCGAGAGAGCGTTGGCCTCGCCTCGCTTGGTGGGCGCTGGCAGCAGCGAGCATTTACGCGCTTACTCGGTATCACTTGACTGACATTTTCGTGCGGGCTGTCATGGGCGAATCATGGGGTTGGGCCATGCTGCCGGGCGTGTATTGGGGAATGGAGGTTGCGCGACGCCATCCCTGGCCAGGGATGCTGTTAGTCAGCTTAATGTATGCGGGCCTTCTTCTCAGCCACAACATCACCGCATTGTGGGCGAGTCTGTTTATTGCAATTTATCCGCTGCTCACAGCCCGAGATGTGAAGTGGCCGCTCACGATCGCCGCGGGCGGGCTCTTAGGAACAGTTATGAGCGCTTTCTTCTGGTATCCGGTTTTGAAGCTTGCAAAACTCACCAAAAACGCAGGCGATATAGTGGCGATGTGGGGAACGCCGCAACTGATGCATCAACACGCCATATTCTGGCGCCAGCATTTCCTCGAGGCGCTTGGGTATGGCGCAAGTATCCCCGGTCCCGACGATACACTTGGAATCAACATCGGGTTCGCCGTGCTCATCGGCGTGCTACTCTCCACATTCGCCGTCTTCCAGAAAGGCCTAAGAGCAGAGCAGCGGCAACGACTTGCTCTGTTTCTCCTCCTTACCTTCCTCGTCCTGTTCATTATGTCTCCCCAAATGCCGTGGGGAAGAATACCGGCGGTTTTCCGCTATCTCCAATTTCCGTGGCGGCTTCTAATTTTCACTGCTTTTTTTGGGGCGGCCGCAGTGGCGATGGCATCTCCAATAATCGATCGATGGATTCATCCAGCGATCCTCACCGGTCTGGCCGTTATATTCGCTATCCCTACCCTCCCGATGATCCTAATGCCCCCAACCATAAAAACGATGTCTCCAGATCAACTGGCGAAGTGGAACCTTCGGTGGGAGAGGCACGGAGTTTATGCCGGGGGAACCCCCGACTTCATGCCGAAATGGGTGAGCGGTGACTACCTGAATCCAAAGTTTCTGGCTGACCATCCTCTTCCGACCAATCGGCTGACGGTAACGTCAGGTGAACTTATTTGCGATAGCTATACCCATCGAGGAACGGTTTATGAATACAACTACAAAGCAACCGTCGATTCAGAAGCGCGGATTGCAGTCTTTTATTGGCCTGGCTGGAAGCTGCGGATTGACGGCAAGCCCCAGTTGGGGAATGTCAAACTCGGCCCCGATGGTTTAGTCTCCGCAGACCTTCCCGCAGGATCGCACCGGGCGGAATTACGCTACAATCTTTCACCGGAAGGAAAGTTTGCCCGCGTTTTCAGTAGCGCCGCCGCGGTTATATGGCTTGCAATTCTCTTCGCTTGGATGTTCTCTCGATGGCGAAGATCGTCAAATCTCTTGTCGCCAAACGGGACCGATAATTCCACGCTTTCCGAGGATGAAACTGGCCTCTAACGTATCCACAGAAGTGCCGAAGGAATTTCAGCACGGCCAATACTAGTTTATGACCGGAAGCAAACCGCTCGTCTCCTCGCTCCGGCACCACCATTCTTGCCTGGGGTATCAGCTAGCATCCAAACATGTCGGCGCGGGCTCTCATGAATGGACTGAAGTCGGCTCGACGCGGGTGACAAAATCATATCTCGAGATAACTTCCGAAGAAGATTCCGACATCTGTTTGAAAAATCTGGTGGTCGAAAAAATCTGGTAAAATCTCTGTTCTTTGAGCTTTCGGTTGGGTATTGCGTGGTTGCGTTTCGATGTTCTCGGATAATTATTCTGGCACGCGCGTTTTGTTGACCGGAGATACGGGATTCAAGGGCACGTGGCTTGCCTTGTGGTTGCGTAAACTGGGAGCCGAGGTTTACGGACTGTCGCTTCCCCCTGAAAACGATTCGACGCTATTCGTTCGGACGGGACTCGATGATCTAGTCAGACACATCGATGGGGATATCCGGGATTTGCGCAATATCGAAGAGGTTTTTCGAATATCTCGTCCAAATATCGTTTTTCATCTAGCGGCGCAGGCGCTTGTGCGCGAGTCGTTCCGTGATCCTGTGGGAACTATGCTGACGAACGTCATGGGCACGGCCCACATGTGTGACGCGCTCCGGCGCTACGAAGCACCGTGTGCCCTTGTCGTGGTAACGAGCGACAAGTGCTACGAAAATCACGAATGGGTATTCGGTTATCGCGAAAACGACTCGATAGGTGGCGCTGATCCCTATAGCGCGTCCAAGGGGGCAGCAGAGTTGCTGACTTCTTCGTGGCGGCGGTCTTTTTTGCCGCTCGAAAAGATGAGCCAGCATCACAAACCGGTGGCAACTGCCCGAGCGGGCAATGCGATCGGTCCGGGCGATTGGGCAAGAGATCGGATCGTACCCGATGCCGTCAGGGCATTGCTTGCGAAGGAACCAATTATTGTGCGTCATCCGAACTCGATCCGCCCGTGGCAGCATGTCCTTGAACCCCTCTCAGGTTATCTTTGCCTCGGCGCCAGATTGCTTTCTTCGAATCCGGCGAATTTCGCCGACCGCTGGAATTTTGGTCCTCTTCCAGGCAGCGTGAGGTGCGTCAAAGACCTCGTCGACCAGTTCATCATTGCATGGGGGGAAGGCACGTGGATGCAAGCGAGCGAAATCGAATCGCCTTCCGAAGCGCAGACACTTCGACTTATTATCGACAAAGCAGTTGCCCAACTGAATTGGTTTCCTGTCTGGGGGTTTGGAGAAACCATCCGACGCACCGCCGAAGGATACCGCCGCATCAATGACTGCTGGAATCATCCAAACGCCGTGCGCGGCGTTATCGAAGACGAGATCGCCCTTTATACGAAGGCGGCAAACTCGATTAATGTTGCTTGGACGCAGAAGTCATAAATTATGCTCATACAAGGTTTAAACACGGCCGACATTCCGGTGGTGATTCTTGCTGGCGGCCGCGGCACACGACTGTCTGAAATTACCCATGAAGTGCCTAAGCCAATGGTGCCGATTGGCGAGTATCCGATGCTGTTGCATATCATGCGCTACTATGGCTCTTATGGTCATCGAAAGTTCGTGATCTGCCTTGGGTACCTCGGACGTATAATCAAAGACTATTTTTTGGAAATAGAACGAAACACCTCTAGCCTTAGGTTGCATGCTGCAGAGATTCGCTATATGAGTTCACTGGTTGCCGACTGGGAGATCGATCTTGTTGAGACGGGAGCGGATACACTTACGGGCACGCGCCTTAGCCGGGTTAGGGACCATATTACGAGTAAGCATTTCTGCCTGACTTACGGTGATGGTGTTACCGATATGCCGTTAGACAAGGAGATGGAATTTCACCTGAACCATGGCCGCGTCGGTACAATATGCGCCGTGCATCCACCTGCCCGCTTTGGAAGCTTGGATATTAGCGAAAACGGTGCCGTGCATATATTTGTGGAAAAGCAGCCTTTGAAACACGATTATATCAACGGCGGGTATTTTATCTTCCGACGAGATTTTCTTGATTACGTTCATTCCCATCAAAACGAAAGTCTAGAGGGACAGTCATTGGCGACACTGGCTGAAGAGCGCCAGCTCTTCGCTTTCCGGCACAGCGGCTTCTGGCAATGTATGGATACTTTGCGCGATGTTGAGATCTTGCGCGAAATATATAAGCGAGGGGACGCTCCTTGGGTTAGAGAATAAGACTCCTCCAAATTCTTGAGCAGGCGAAGATGGAATTACCGACGGCAGTTATTCTAACTGGAGCGTCGGGTTTCATCGGTCAGCATTTGATGCGCCGGCTTAAGAAGCAACGGATTTGCTTCATGACTATGGACATCCGCACAATCGAAGATCGTGATGCACCTTCGGTTTGTGTGCGTGCAGTAGATGGAACCCTGTTCGATTTCTCAGATTTAAAGAACTGTACGCTCGTTCATCTAGCTTGGTGTCCGCCGTTGCGTGATAGCACGTGGCCGCACGCCCAACAGTTGAACCTGCTCGCTAAATTGATGGATGCTCACGGCGATTCCATTGATAGGATTATCGCGCTTGGCTCCGCAGAAGAGTATGGATCTCGTTGCGGACGTTTGGAGGAACCTGAAGCCGTAAATATTGCGCTTTCGCCATACGGCTGGGGTAAGCGTGCGGCCCAAATGCTGGTGGAGACTTGGTGCGAAGTTAATGATAAGTCAGCGCTGTGGTTGCGTCCTTTTATTGTGTATGGAGAAGGCCAGCAGGGTAACATGGCTATTCCTTATGCCGTGGGCCAGGCTCTGCGACGCGAAGTTGCAGACTTTAGCGCCGGCACACAACAGCGTGACTTTATTCATGTCGATGATATTGCTCGCGCAATTGGACTCGCGGTCACCAAGCCATGGAAAGGATTTAACATTGCTAATCTGGGCACCGGAGTCGGCACTCGGTTACGCGATGTCCTAGAACAAATAGCCGTATTGTTCGATGTAGCTGGTTCGTTCCGGTTCGGTGTGCGTTCGATGCGTCCCGGCGAACCTGAGGTGCAAATTGCTGCCATCAACCGGGCGGAGAGCCTCCTTGGATTTACCGCGCAAATAAGACTTGATCAAGGTCTACGTCGCATGTACGACGCTATACAGCATCAAGATGGCGTCAGTTAATAAGAACGATGGAGTCGTTATCTTGGGCGCCGGATTGTCCGCACTAGGTTGCGCGAGGCACCTGCCAGGCGCGCGGATTTACGAAGCGAGATCATATGCCGGCGGCCACGCTTGGTCGCATGCGATCGGAGGGTTCTATTTCGACGAAGGCGCGCACATCTGCCACTCCCGCGACCAGAACTATCTTGACCTGATTTTCGAGTCTGCGGGTAAGGTAAAACATGTTGCGATAAGCAATGTGATGAACCGCCGGCAAGGGAGGTGGATTACCTATCCCGTGCAAAACCACTTGCGTGAACTCGGGCCACGCGAGCGCATAGATGCTTTGACTGACTTTGTCAAAGCGCAAATAGAGCGAGCGGGAATCGAGCCACGTCATTATCTCGATTGGTGCCTCAATCAATATGGTCAATTTCTAACCGAGAAATTTTATGCTCTTTACACCGCAAAATATTGGCGCACACCGATGGAGGAGCTTTCGACTGACTGGCTTTCGGGCCGACTGTTGCCTACACAGGTTAACCGCGTGATTGCCGGTGCTATTGCAAAACAGACAAATGACCAAGCGGTGTTTGCGGCCTTTCATTACCCCGCTCGCAGCGGATATTTCAGCTTTTTCCGTCAGTTCTACAAGGAATTGAATATCACTTTCAATGCCCGGGCGATCGAAATTGACTCATCACGCCGATCTGTGAGCTTCGCCAACAGTCACCGACAGGACTTTACGGAGCTAATCAGCTCCATTCCTCTCCCTGACCTTGTCTTGATGATCAAGGATGCACCGGCAAGTGTCCGGCAGGCCGCAGCCCTATTGCGCCACACGCAGTTATTGTGTGTAAACCTGGTGATTAATCGCCCGCACATTACCGATCTGCACTGGTTCTACATTTACGATCAAGAGGTAGACGCTTCTCGCGTATCTGTTGTATCCAACCTCGGGAATGAGCCTGTGGCCGCTGAAAAGACAGCTTTGCAGGCGGAGATCTTCCGGCGTGCCGACGAACCATTGAACGTCGCACAGATGGTCGAGAATACTATCGTGCATCTGACCAAGGCCTTGGGGTTTACCCGCCAGGAAATTGAAACGGTAAAACCGGTGCTGGTGCCTCATGCTTACATCATCTCTGACTTGAACCGCGCCAGCGCGGTGCAGCATATTCATGAATGGTTGCTCGCGTCCGGGATTCATTGCACAGGCCTGCTCGGTAAATGGAGATTTATCTGGTCAGATGCGGCATTCCACGACGGAGTCGCCACTGCCCAGGCGATCATGCAAACGAGGTAATATATGAGTCTCCAAGCTGGCTTGGTTACCCTTGCTCTGCCGTGCTACAACGAGGCCGATAATATCCGCGCAGTTATGCAGGCGGCGATTCTTGACTTGGAAAAGCTAGGGCGCCCTTGGGAGCTCATCGTCATTGACAATCATTCGAGCGACCGCACAGCGACAGTGGTGAAGGAATTCGTTCAATCAGAATCACGGGTGCGTCTAATTGTTCATCCGGAGAATAGGCTTTACTCTGGCTCGTGCGCCACTGCTTTGCGCGAGGCTCGCGGAGAGCTAATTGCAATCATGGATTCAGACGGGCAATTTAGTGCTTCGGATCTTTCACAGATGATAGCGCGGCTTGAAGCGGGTGCCAATTTGCCCATCGGCTGGCGCAAGGCGCGCCACGATCCCGCGACAAGCAAGTTAATGTCCGCCGTGTTCAACATCCTAGGTAAACTGTGGCTTGATTTCCCTTTGCATGATTTAAATGGCGGCCTCCGCATGTTTGAGCGCAAATTCGCGAGAGTGGGAGAAATCAAACATCGCATTAATTTGGTGAACCCCGAATTGTATGTCCGTGCCTACAATGCGAAGCTCAAGGTGGATGAGGTGATCATTACGCATGCCGAGCGGACCAAGGGACAAACCAGTCATGACTTCAAGAAGAGCTATGGCATATTTATATCAGTGAATAACTATTTTCGCGCTCTACGCGCAGAGAAAAATTTTTAGCTGACGTCGGAACCGCCAAGCTTAATCCGTTAAAGCTCGTTATCGCGACGTATGGATAAATTCCAACGGCACGTTTCTCACGAGAAAGGTCACCAAGCGCAAATCGCTAGTGTCCATCGGGGCCGGCGTCGTATGCGGTGACAGAACTTGCAAGCGTTTTAAAGCCAGGCGGTGCCTCCCTGATGGCATTAGTCGCGAGAATAACAACAAAGCGCGGAGACCATCGTAACCGGTTCGCGCGGCCGGATCACTTGTACGAACGACGACGCGTGCAAACTGCTGACTCGAGGGCGAAAACGAGATTCCGCCTGCTGCGATCATCGGCAGCAGTTGTACTTGATGATGGCATACAATGCCCGAAACCCGTCTCGCCATCCGATCTTTTTGCCTTCTTTGTATGTGCGGCCGTAGTAAGAAATTCCTACTTCAAAAATCCGGCATCCGCGCTTGGCTATCTTTGCAATTATCTCCGGCTCGAAACCGAAACGGTCCTCCTCGATTGAAATCGATTGAATGATTTCCCGGCGAAAGATCTTGTAGCACGTCTCCATATCAGTGAGGTTTAGGTTGGTAAACATGTTAGAGATCAGGGTCAATATTTTGTTGCCCACCATGTGCCAGAAATAGACGAGGCGATGAGGTCTTCCGCCCATAAAACGTGAGCCAATGACCACATCGGCTTTACCCGCCAGCAACAGCTCGAGAAGCTGCGGATATTCCCGCGGGTCATATTCGAGATCTGCGTCCTGCACGATGACGAAGTCACCCGTCGCATGTTGAAAACCGGTGCGCAGCGCCGCTCCCTTGCCTTGGTTAATTTCTTTTGCGAATTGTAACATTTCGTTCAATATCGGGCGAAGCCTTACTTCTGCTGAGACATTCGGACTCCGAGGGTTGAAATTTGGTAAATTTTACTAAACTCGCGCAAACACTCGGACGCCGAGACGCACGGTGGATGCAACCGTTGCCCGATTGGCTGGCGGTCACAGCGGCATGCGTGTTCGTACTTCTGGCCGCCTATCGAATTGAACTGCCTGGGCTCTATTTCGACGAACTGATTTTTGTCGATGCGGCGCAAGGTAATCCCGACACCGCCTGGATTCATATGAGGCTTGGATCGGTCCCCTTTTTTATCATTCCTTATTTGGGCGCCCTAAAGGCCTGGATCTATGCGCCCGTGTTCCGCCTTTTCGGCGTCTCTGCTTTGACTGTCCGCCTGCCTGTCATTCTGATTGCGGCCCTGACTTTGCTGATCTTCTACCGGGCCATGCGAAGAGAGCTCGGCGTCGTCTGGGCAGCCATCGTCGTTTGGATAATGGCGGTTGATCCAGCAAATATTTTTCCTAGTCGGCTCGATTGGGGACCGACCGTGTTAATGCACCTATTCCAAGCCTCCATTCTCGCTCTTTGGTTTAGCTATCGCAACAAACCGAAGCTTTGGAAAATAGGACTTGTGTTTGTTTGCTGCGGACTAGGCTTTTTCGACAAGTTCAATTTCGTTTGGCTAGTATCGGCTTTCGTTATCGGAGTTTTTTTATGCTACCCGGATAGCGTGAAAGACCTGTGGATTTCATCGTCGAAGTCTGTTCGGTGGGCGGCACTCATTTTTGTTTCGATCGGGCTGGCCACAATGCTCTATTTAACCTTGCCTCTTATAAAGTTACAGTTTCTAATGGCAGAGGCTCTTAATCCGCACCTCAGACTCAGACTGAGCTTTGACCTGCTGCAAAGCACCTTATCCGGTGCCGCGGTGGCTGGGGTTATCTTCGGGAGTTTAGCGGGGATGATTCAAGTTATTCCGTTTTGGCTAATTGTTGTCGACGGATGTCTGGCGTTGGCGTCCTTGTTTTTGGCAATGTCTAACGCTGAAGCGCGCGAGAATCGGAAAAACGGCATCTTCTGCTTGCTTATTGGCCTCCTGATTTTTTTGCAGATCGTAATTACGCCCCAGGCAACTGGTCCCCACCATCACTCAATGATTTTCCCGTTGCCTCTGCTGGCATTCGCCTTCCTTGCACGATCGTTGTACGACCATTTCCGTACGAAAAAACTCTCCCAGGTTGTCGCTTTCATAACGGGGGCAGTAGCAACCTGTATTTTTCTCGGCAACATTCATAATACGAAGGTATATCTTTCGCATTTCCGAAATGATCCGCGCTACGCTCCACTGTGGTCCCCAGAAATCTATTCTCTCTCTCGTTACATCAATGAGCATGGCTTCGAGTCGAAAAAAATAATCTGTGCCGATTGCTGTGTGAATAACCAGCTTCGCGCGCTCGCGCCAAAGAAACTCCGGCGACGGATGCGTGACTTTTGGCCGGCATTCAAAGAGCTGCCAAAAAATCCGGAGGAGCAGAACAAGCTGTTAGAAAAGATCTTTCCCGAGGGGAAAACCTTCGTTGTCACCTTTGATGCTTCTAAGGAAACTTTCCCCGAGACACGGGCAAATTTCATCGCTTTGCTCTCGGCTCACCCGGAGCTCAATTCTCGCTTGGTAAGAGAATTGTGGTACGGAGGCGAGAAGATTTACGAACTTTATGAGGTTATTCGCCCGCCGCACGGGGCAGAACGGGCTGATCAGTAGCGGCATTGAGACATGGCCCTTCCCCGCAGGTAAACTTCGTATTTTTCGGTTGCCCACGACCAGCCATTACTGGTACACTCAGCCTTCGCAGCTCAGGGCAAACAGATCAAAAATTGCATCATGAATTGATTTTCTTGCTATCTCTCGGTTTGATCTTAGAATGCGCGACTTCGGACATGCTTGGAGCACGAATTACACGCCCCACGGAGATCGCTTCGGTGTTGAGCCGGAAATTATCGCCAAACTCGCTTGTACTGCCTGTAGAATCTATGAGGTGGGCATCTCCTGCAGCGGCCGGACGTACGCAGAGGGGAAGAAGATTAACTGGAAAGACGGCGTAAGAGCTATTTACGCCATCGTAAAATACAACCTCCAAAGGCCGGAGTTGAGCGATCGCACCTACGCACGAAACCCCAATCAAACTGGCGCGGTACCCCTTTAATTCGCGATAAAGCGCCCCAAAAGTTGGGCGCCGGGCGCTTCCTCAAGCGGGGATTCCTTTCTCCGAAGAGAAAGAGCAAACACTGCAGTTTAATTGTGGACACTTTCGGTCGAATTGCTAACATCGGCAAATTTCAGCGCCACACATTGTCCACCTCAAATTTAAGAATCACATGCCATTCAAATTCTCGCGGCCCAAAATCATAAAGTGGTTTGGCCGGCTTGTGCCGCCGACTGTCATCTTCAGTGTGACGTGCTTGAGCAGTTCAATCCAGGTCGCTTTCGCACAGACGGTTTTGCCGAACGGATTCGCTGAAAAACAGTATGCCGCTGGGTTAACTAATCCCACAGCCATGGCGTTTGCGCCGGATCCCTGTCCGGCGTCGGGCACGCCGGTGCATCGGCTCTTCGTTTGCCAACAGGCAGGGACCGTTCGCGTTTTTCGCAATGGCGTTTTGCAGTCAAAACCTTTTTTGAGCGTCGCCTCTGATACTTGCGGCGAACGCGGACTCGACGGCATTTGTTTCGATCCGAATTTCGCAACCAATCATTACGTGTATGTTTACTACACGGTTCCGGCGACCCCCACGGCGCCTGCCCACAATCGATTGAGTCGCTTTACCGCTGATCCGGCAAACCCCGATGTCGCTTTGGCGGGAAGCGAAACCCGGATCATGGAGATGGACAGTCTTGGTACAGCGTGCATCCATAACGGCAGCGCCCTCCACTTCGGACCCGACGGCAAATTTTATGTCTCGACCGGCGAGAATGGCGTTTCAGCAAATTCTCAATCACTCAACACGGTACTCGGGAAAATCTTGCGAATTAATCCAGTCCCGGAAAATCCCGACGGAACGAATCCGGCCTCAACCTTTCCGACGGACAATCCATTTTACAATAGTACCACGGGAAAAAATAAAGCGATCTATATTCTCGGTCTGCGCAATCCATTTACATTTAATTTTCAGCCGGGTACTGGACGGATGTTCATCGACGATGTTGGTGCCGCCGTTTGGGAAGAGATCAATGAGGGTAAGAACGGTGCAAATTACGGCTGGCCCACGTATGAAGGGCCCGTCGAGCCTCCGGTCGCCGGGTTTACCAATCCTATTTTCGCTTACCAGCATAATCCCGGCTTCACACCTCACGGCTGCGCGATCACCGGTGGGGCTTTTTATAATCCTGCACCGCTTTGTTCCGGTGACCCGCCGTATGGTTTTCCAAGTTCATATGTCGGCCAATATTTCTTCTTGGATCTTTGCGCAGGGTGGATTTACACGATGGATCCAAACCAGATCGATCCAACAAGCCCATACGGGTTTCACAAGATCAATCTATTTGCGAGCGGCATCCACGGTGCCGCGACGTACCTGACCGTGGGGCCTGACGCCAACCTCTACTATATCAGCCGGGACGACGGCGCGGTCTACCAAATTCGTTATCCAGCCAGCCTGGCTCCAACCATTGGCACGCAACCGGCAAACCAACTAGTGGGACAGGGATGGCCCGCAACGTTCACCGTCGCTGCCTCAGGCGTTCCGCCGCTGCACTATCGATGGCAACGAAACAATACTGATATCTCCGGAGCAGCGGATTCGCCCAGCTACACTCTTACGAGCCCACAAGTAGCAACCGACAACGGTGCGACGTTTCGCTGTATCGTGAGTAACGCATACGGAAGCACGACGAGCGCCGGCGCTGTCTTGACAGTCATTCCGCAACAGCCTCCGACCCCGACCATCAGCTCCCCGCCTCCGAACACTTATTACAACGCTGGAGACACTATCTCTTTCGCCGGTTCGGCAACGGATCCGCAAGACGGAAACCTCGCCGCGAGCGCGCTCACATGGCAAATTTTATTCGAGCACCATGCGCTTACTAGCCCGAACCATCATACTCACCCGTTTTTCCCGCCCACGAGTGGGATATCCAGTGGAACTGTCACCATCCCGACCATTGGTGAGACTGATCCCGATGTCTGGTATCGGATCTTTTTGACGGCACTCGATTCCTATGGGCTGTCTCAGACCACCTTCAGGGACATTAAACCGGCCCACGCGCAGCTTTTTTTGACCACGAGTCCGGTACCATTGAAGGTAACGCTTGACGGCTCACCAAAAAACACTCCTTACTCCTTTTGGAGCGTCGTTAATATGACGCGCAATATCGGTGTGGATACGCCGCAAGTCTTAAACGGCGTGACTTACGATTTCTATTCCTGGTCGGACGGCGGTTCCCGCTTCCACGACATTGCCACTCCGGCGACCGCCAAGAGTTACGTCGCTAATTTCACGAGGCGGCCCGCCTTTGGCACGATCACCGCCAATCCAAATCCGATTCAGTTGGCGAGCGGGGCCAGCACAGGAATCACCAGGGTCTTCTGGACAAGTGGACAGACCACTAAAGTAGAGGTGCACCAGGATTCGCCCTCAGGGGTGCTCGTCGCCCAGAGTGGCCCCGGCAGCTTCTCGCAGCTAACTGGAAATTGGGTAAAGGAAGGGACCAAGGTCTTTTTACAAGACGTGAGTAATGGGCAGCCGCTTACTTCGACCTTTACACTAGATTCGGTTACTTTGCACGTGACCACGGCCGCCGCCTCAATTGTTACTCCTATCGGTTCGATTACCGCAGACCCGAATCCTTTGTTCAGCGATCCAGGCCAGACAAATCTTTACTGGACGAGCTATGGAACCACTAACGTCGAAGTTCATGTCAACAGTCCTGGTGGAAACAAGATCGCAGGAAGCGGTCCGGGAAGCTTTTCGGCAAAGACCGGCCAGTGGGCTCGACCTGGGATGACATTTTATCTGCAAAATACGTCCAACGGCTTGCCCTTAACTGCCGCGAATACAATCGCCAAGGTCACGATGATCGGCGGAACAATCTCCATCAGTCCAACTCCAATTCTCGTAACCGATGGCTCCGGCTTGGGTGTCGCGACGATTACTTCGACGAGCTTTGGGACCTCAGCAGTCCAAGTGCGCATCGACTCTCCATCAGGAAATCTTCTCAACGCTTCTGGTCCGGGTACGTTCTCAAGTATCACAGGCAAGTGGGTTCAAAACGGACAGAAATTCTATCTCCAGGACGTTTCCGATGGGAAGCCTCTCACATCTGCCAACACTTTGGCGGTTGCGACCGCAGTCGTGCAACCGTAACAAGGCACTGAGTCAATCGTCGTCCGTGGGATGCACGGCGTTGTGCATGACTAAAGTCAGTTAGTGTTCACAAGAGAGTATGCGCCTGACTGTCTCCATCGCTCTCGCCGTCACATTTGTGGTGCCATGCGGTCGCGGATGTTACGCGAGCACAAACGATTCGGTCCCCGCGCTTGCCCAAGCCCTTTCAGACCTCCCACCCGACCGCTCCGTTCTCGATTTGGTGGAAGGCACTTACACGATTGCCAGCACCTGGACGATTCCGAGGGCTGGGGTCACGATTCGCGGCGCCGGGATCGGCAAGACCATCCTAATCCGTGACCCGAAATTCGATGGAGTCATGGTAAACATGGATGGCGCGAACAGCATAATCACTGGTTTGACGCTCGATGGCAACGGCACAGCAAGAGTGATTTTCTTAAACCGGCCCGGCAATGTGGCTGATACAATTGAAGTGAAAAACTTCACTCAGATCGGCGTAGCAGTGCCTGCGCTTGCTTTCGGTTGTCACATTAGTCACTGCGTCGTGACCGGTAATCAAGATCTTCCTCTGGGCAGCATGGCTATCTGGCACGATGCAGGGAAACGACCGCTGCCCACGAGCGATCCTCTCATAATCGACCACAATACAGTTACGGGTAGCGGCATTTATTGCACGGGCGGCCCGGTGAAGATCGAGTATAACCATTTAAGCAAAAACCATTGCGTCACTGGTGGCGGCGGAGGTCAGATGGATATCGGAAACGCGTTTACCACAAATACTATCGCTATCATCAACGGCAACTCGATCGAAGACGGTTGCAACATCAAGTCGGGTGGAATTGAAATGGGCGGCGGCGACTTCACTGTGACCAACAACACAATTCGCAATCATGGTCTTGCGGGCATAGGGGTAGGTCATAACGCGATTCGAGCCACCATCACCGGCAACACGGTCTCAAATTCTGGTCACTACATCGCAGATAAGAATAAGCCGCAGGCCAGGGCTGGGATTTACGTCATGTATGGGGCGGGGAATGTTGAGATTTCGGGTAACCGATGTTTCGATGACCAGCCAGGCAGGACGCAAACATGGGGAATTATTCTCACCAGCCCCCCGATGCGGCCAGACCCCAGATTTGCGGCGAGGGCCACTGACCACGTCGTCATCAAAGAAAACGATCTGCGCGGGAATATTCATCCAGAGGGATTGCTGGATGAAAGCGGTGCTCGAGACCGGATCGTCGGTGGCAATCTTCCGCCACAGGCAAATCGACACTGAGAGCTTGCTCAGGCCTCTCTTCGCCAGACATCCCCCGACATACCTCGATCTGCGCGTCAAGTGCTGCTCGGGGGCATGGAAACGTCTAACGCGTGTTGAACGTAAGCGCGCCGTTTTTTGCGTCCACCTGGATGGTCTGGCCTTCGAGGACTTTGCCTTCGAGGATGTCGATGCTGAGGGGGTCGAGAATTTCTTTTTGAATCGTGCGCCGGAGGGGGCGCGCGCCGTAAACGGGATCGTATCCTTCGCGCGCGAGCAGTTCCTTGGCTGAATCGGACAGCTTGAGCGTGATCTTCTGTTGCTCGAGCCGTTTTGACAAATGACGAAGCTGAATTTCAACGATCTTTTTCAGGTCGTCTTCGGTCAGGCGATCGAAAATGATGATCTCATCAACGCGGTTGAGAAATTCCGGCCGAAAATGCGCGCGCAACGCATCCGTCACCAGACGGGAACGCGCTTCTTTCGATTCTTCCTCAGTAATGTACTGCGAACCGATGTTGGAGGTCATAATGATGACCGTGTTCTTAAAATCGACCGTTCTCCCCTGCCCGTCCGTGATCCGACCGTCATCGAGTACTTGCAGCAATACGTTGAAAACGTCCGGATGCGCTTTTTCGATTTCGTCGAAGAGCACGACCGAATACGGCTTGCGTCGAACAGCCTCGGAAAGTTGTCCGCCTTCTTCGTAGCCGACGTATCCAGGCGGCGCGCCGATCAAACGCGCAACGGTGTGTTTCTCCATGTACTCGCTCATGTCGATCCTGATCATGGCGTTTTCGTCGTCGAACAGAAATTCGGCGAGCGCACGGGACAGCTCGGTTTTGCCGACCCCAGTTGGGCCAAGAAAAAGAAATGAACCGAGTGGCCGGTTCGGATCCTGCAAACCCGCCCGTGCGCGGCGCACAGCGTTGGCCACGGCTTTGATGGCCTCGTCTTGTCCGACAACGCGCAGATGCAAATGCTTCTCGAGTTTGACCAGCTTTTCGCGCTCGCCCTCCTGCAACCGTGAGACTGGAATATGCGTCCAGTTCGAAACAACTTCGGCGATGTCTTCCTCGGTCACTTCTTCGCGAAGCAACGTTGATTGTCGATCTTTTGCCGTTTTTACTGTCGCAGCGGCCAGTTTTTTTTCCAGCTCCGGTATACGGCCATATTGGATTTCGCTCGCCTTTGCCAGTTCGCCGCGACGCTGGGCGCGCTCCAGTTCGGTGCGGAGCCGATCCAGCTCTTCTTTCCATTTCCGTTGCTCTTCGAGAACGGCCTTTTCCTTTTGCCATTCTGCTTTGAGCGCAGAAGATTTTTCTTTCAATTCGGCTAACTCTTTCTCGAGCTTTTTCAGGCGCTCTTTGCTCGCTGGATCTTTTTCTTTTTTGAGCGCCTGCCGCTCCATTTCGTGCTGCATGATTTCGCGCTCGATCATGTCAATTTCGGTCGGCATGGAATCGAGCTCTATCTTCAAACGCGACGCCGCTTCATCGACAAGGTCGATTGCTTTATCCGGCAGAAAGCGATCGCTGATGTAGCGATGGGACAAAACTGCTGCCGCGACCAGCGCCGCATCAGTGATGCGAACGCCGTGATGCACTTCGTAGCGCTCTTTCAATCCGCGCAGAATCGCGATCGTGTCTTCCACGCTCGGCTCATCAACGAGCACGGGTTGAAACCGGCGTTCGAGGGCGGCGTCTTTCTCGATGTATTTGCGGTATTCATCGAGCGTAGTTGCGCCGATCGTGCGCAACTCGCCCCGGGCCAACATCGGTTTGAGCATGTTCGATGCATCAACCGATCCTTCCGCCGCGCCGGCACCCACAATGGTGTGCAACTCGTCGATGAACAAAATGACCTGGCCTTGCGAATCGGTCACTTCTTTCAAGAACGCTTTTAGCCGATCCTCGAATTCGCCTCGGAACTTTGCGCCCGCGATCATCGCGCCGATATCCATCGCGATGATCCGTTTGTTCTTGAGCGACTCGGGGACATCGCCGCTGATGATCCGTCGCGCAAGCCCTTCCACGATGGCGGTTTTGCCAACGCCAGGATCCCCAATCAGCACCGGATTATTTTTTGTGCGACGCGAGAGCACCTGCATGATACGTCTGATTTCGTTGTCGCGTCCGATGACCGGATCGATTTTCCCGCGGCGCGCCAGTGCGGTCAGATCACGTCCGTATTTTTCCAGCGCCTGATATTTGCCTTCAGGATTTTGATCGGTCACCCGCTGCGAACCACGCACTTGCTGCAGCGCCTGCATCAACTTGTCGCGCGTGACGCCTAGATCTTTCAAGATCTTGGCCGCGGGAACATTCGCTGACGAAAGCGCGAGCAAATAATGCTCGGCGCTCGTATATTC
>WNFR01002984.1_pt1 | contig 20217 bp, 16 predicted proteins | sample 5400221 | NCBI WGS metagenome assembly WNFR01 (sample SAMN13153357, study PRJNA577476) | soil metagenome | isolation source: 40 cm soil under Madrone tree | place: USA:California | collected 2016-06-14 | reverse complement strand
CCGACCTCTGGTGCACGCAGACGGAGTGGCTGGCCGCCGAGTACGCGCTGCGCAGCCGCGACGACGCCGACCTCGACCGTCGCGTGGCGCACTACCGGCGTCACGGCATCGCCGAGGAGCACACGGCGAAGATGCGCGCGCGGGGCAATCCGTACCCGAGCCTCGTCGGCGGGCTGCCCTTTCACTTCATGCCGATCGCCGACAGCGAGACGGTGACGATCGACGGGCGGCGCTGGCGCGTGATCACCGCGCGCGGCCACTCACCCGAGCACGCGTGCCTGTGGTGCGAGGAACTACCTCGACTCGCTCGCGCGCTTCCTCCGGCTGCCCGCCGACACGCTGATCCTGCCGTCGCACGGGCTGCCCTTCCGCGGCCTGCACCACCGGCTGTCCACGCTGGTGCAGCACCACGACGCGCGGCTGGCCGAGGCGGCCGACGCCCTCATCGAGCCGAAGACGGGCGCCGAGCTGATCCCCGTGCTGTTCCGTCGCGAGCTCGACACGCACCAGCTCGGCTTCGCCATCGGCGAGACGCTCGCCCACCTTAACTTCCTCGAGGCCGAGGGTCGCGCGGTGCGCGAGCTCGGCCGCGACGGCATCGAGCGCTTCCACAAGCCTTGAGCGCCCGCGCTCGCCACCGGATCGTGTCGGTGGCATTGCGAGTGCATTACGAATAGAGCGATGACGCCGAGCACCGTGGGTACCGCTGGAAACGGCGGCTGACGGACAAGGCGCTGTCACAGCGGGCGGGGCCTCTGCCCCTCGATTCCGGGGATGTAAAACTTCCCGAAGCATCGAGGGCTGACGCCCCGCCCGTTGGTTGTTTGGCTGTTTAAATGGGGGCCACGAGATGGCCGACCGTTAAAAATGGGGGCCCCGAAATGGCCCCCAAACCCCCCACTGTTCGGAGCGCCCCGGGGGACCCGAGGCGCTCCTCTGTCTCGCGACCCCTGTCTTGCGGCTACGCGCCGGCGACCCGAAGCGCGCCTCGATCACCCTATTCCCAGTTCGGCGAGCTTGGCGTCGGTTGGCTTGCCGGTTTGGGGGTCCCAGCCGGCCATTTCGTAGTAAGTCTTACGCGCCGAAAGGAACTCGTCGGGGTCGATGCGGGCGCCCTTGATGGCGCCGTTGCCGATGCCCTCGTGCAGCCGTTGCGGCAGCACGTCGTCGGCGGGCGTGAAGCCCTCACGATTGTTGAACATGCGCGCCAGCGTGTTGTTGCGCTCGCCCACCTTCATCAGCTCGTAGATCGACACGTTCCAGCCCGTGACCGCGTTGATGTAGTCGATCATCGGGTCGAGCTGCAGCGTGTTGAGCGGCGCGCCGACGAAGTCGCACATGCCGACGGAGTTGTACGCGCTCCACACCTGCTGCGTCACGTAGAACGCGCGCACCTTCTTGGAATCCAGCGTCATCGGGTCGAGGGGCTCGATGAGGCCGAGCACGCCCAGCGGATGACCCTGCGGATGGAAGCCGGCGTAGAGCGGGTCGTGCGGCGCCTCCATGTGGTCGGCGCCCGTCGGCGAGAGCGCGTACGCGAGCGACAGGCCCTTCTTGCCGCGCGGGTCGTGCATCGGCAGCTCCTGGCCCTTCACGTGGAGCGCGAAGCGCTCGCTGCCCTTGCCGAGCTTCTCGGCCGCGCGCTTGACGCCCTCGGCGAGCAGGTCACCGAGGCCCTCGCGCCGGCCGATCATGTGGACGAGCGCGATGACGGCGTCCGCGTTGCCCCACGACAGGTCGAGCCCCCCGGCCATCTCGCGCGTGATGATGCCGTGCTCGTAGCACTCCATCGCGAACGCGCAGACGGCGCCGGTGGAGATCGAGTCGAGCACGTACTGCGCGTGGAGCTGGTTGATGAGGGCCAGCGCGTTGAGATCCTTCACGCCGCAGAGCGAGCCGGAGGCGGCCAGCGTCTCGTACTCGGGCCCGCCGTACTTCGGCGTCACGCCCAGCTCCTTCACCTCGACCTCGCGCTTGCACGCCACCGCGCACGCATAGCAGGTGCCGCGGTTGACCAGAATCGTGTCGCGCATCTTCTGCCCGCTGATGTCCTTGGCGCCCTCGAAGGAGCCGTCGCGGAAGTTGCGCGTGGGCAGGATGCCGCTCGCCTCGAGCGCCAGCACGCCGGCGGAGGAGCCGAGCTGGTGGAAGCGGTCCTTGGAGCGGTCGTAGTTGTCCTTGAACCACCCGAGCCCGCCGCGGCCGTGGAAGTGCTTGAGCTGGTTCACGATGGCCGCGTAGCGCACGAGCTTTTCGCCGGCCACGCCGCACTGCAGCGTGCGCACGCGCTTGTCGCCCAGCTCGGCCTCGAGGCCGTCCTGCACGTCGCCCGAGAGCTTGCCCCAGTAGGGCGCGGCGTCGCGGAACTCGACCGCGTCGTCCTTGATCCACACGTACACCGGCGTCGTCGACGCGCCGTGGACGACGACGCCATCCCAGCCCGCCGCGCGCAGCTCCGGTCCCCACCAGCCGCCGGCCTCCGACTCGCCGTAGCCGCCGGTGAGCGGCGACTTCCCCGCCGCCGTGTAACGGTTGGTGCCGGAGAGCGAGAGCCCGTTGATCACGCTCGTCATGAAGACGAGGACGTTGTCGGGCCCGAGCGGCTCGGCACCCGGCTTCAGGTCGCGCAGGAGCAGGTACGCCGCGAGGGCGCCGCCGCCGAGGTACTTGCGGTAGGTCGCCTCCGGGATCTCTTCGCGGCGGTGAGTGCGCTCGGTCAGGTCGATGTGCAGGATCTTCGCGGTGATGGCCATACGCGCTGTCCCTCCTCGAAGTGCCGCCGATCGTACTACACGGCGGCCGGCCGCGACAGTTGATAGGATCGACGCCATGGAACCCCTCATCGCCTACCTGCACTACCTCGCGATCATCCTGATCGCGGGCTTCCTCGTCGCCGAGATGGTGGTGTGCCGGCCGTCGCTGGAGGCCGAGCAGGTACGGCTGCTGCCGCGCCTGGACGTCGTCTTCTTCGCCGCGGCCCTGCTCGCGCTGGCGACCGGACTCCTGCGCCTCTTCGTCTATGCCAAGGGCGTCGGCTTCTACCTGCCGAACCCGTTCTTCGTCGCCAAGATCCTGCTGTACATCGCCATCGCGACGCTGTCGATCAAGCCGACGATGTCCTTCATCCGCTGGCGCCGGCGGCTCGCGGAATCCGGCGAGCTGCCACCGACGCCGGAGATCGCGACGGCGCGGCGGGTGCTCCACGTGGAGGTCGCGCTGCTCGCCCTGATCCCGCTGATGGCCGTGCTGATGGCGCGCGGCATCGGCCGCTGACCAACGCCGAGCCGCGCCTCGCCGCGCCGCGATGATCGCGCTTCGCAACGTCACCAAGCGGTTCGGCGACCGCGTCGCCCTCGATCACGTCTCGCTCACGGTCGAGCCCGGGGCGATGCACGTCCTGCTCGGCTCCAGCGGGTCCGGAAAATCGACGGTCCTGCGCGTCATCCTCGGTCTCCTCCATCCCGACGGGGGTGACGTGCGCGTGGAGCCGGTCGCGCCCATGGGCTACGTCGTCCAGGAAGGCGCCCTGTATCCGCACCTCACGGCCGCGCGCAACGTCGTGCTGCCGGCGCGCGCCGCGGGCTGGACGGCTGCGCGTCAGGCAGCAAGGCTCGACGCCCTCGCCGCGCTGGTGGACCTCGAGCCCGAGCTGATGGAACGCTATCCGCACCAGCTGAGCGGTGGACAGCGGCAGCGCGTGAGCCTCATGCGGGCGTTGATGCTGGATCCCCCGGTCCTCCTGCTCGACGAGCCGCTGGGGGCGCTCGACCCCATCACGCGCGCCAACCTCCAGGTGCAGCTCGTGCGCGTCTTCGGCGAGCTGCGCAAGACGGTCGTCCTCGTCACCCACGACGTGCGCGAGGCGTTCGTGTTCGGCTCCATGATCACGCTCCTGAGCCAGGGCCGCGTCGTGCAGCAGGGCACGCTCACCGATCTCGCGCAGCGTCCCGCCGATCCCTTCGTCTCCGAGTTCTTGAGAGCCCAGACGCCGCCGCCGGAGATGACGCGGGACCTCCGCCTGTGACGCGCCGAGCCTCGATCGGCCTCTTCGTCGGCGGTGCCGTGCTCGGGCTCCTGTGGGCCGCCCCGGCGATGGCGGCCGAGCCGCCGAGCATCCGCGTGGGCTCGAAGTCGTTCACGGAGAGCTACATCCTGGCCGAGATCGTCGCCCAGATCATCGACGACACCGGCGAGGCCCGCGCCGAGCGACGGCTCGGCCTCGGCGGGAGCGGGATCGTCCACGGTGCGCTGGCCAGCGGCCACATCGACGTCTATCCGGAGTACACGGGCACGATCGCCCAGGCGATCCTCAAGGAGCCGTCGCTCGTCTTGCTCGACGCGATGCGGGGGCCGCTCGGCACGCGCGGACTCATCGTCGGCGTGCCGCTCGGCTTCGACAACACGTACGCGCTCGCCGTCCGTCGCGACGCGGCCGCGCGTCTGGGTCTGCGAACCATCAGCGATCTCGCCCGCCACCCCGACCTCCGGGCGGCCTTCGACGCCGGCTTCCTCGAGCGCGCCGACGGGTGGCCGGGGCTTCGGCGTCACTACGGCCTGCGCTTCGCCGACGTCCGCATCATGGAGCACGCGCTGACGTATCCCGCGCTGGCCAGCGGCCGCGTGGACGTGATCGACGTCTTTTCCACCGACGGCCAGCTGTCGCGGCTCGATCTGACGCTGCTCACCGACGACCGCCGCTTCTTCCCCGACTACACCGCCGTCCTCCTCGCGCGCCGCACGCTCCCCGGGCGCTTTCCACAGACGTGGGCGGCCCTCGAGCGCCGGCTCGGCGGCCGCATCGACACCGCGACGATGTCGCGCCTCAACGCCCTCGCGGATCTCGAGCGGCGATCGTTCGCAGAGGTCGCCGCGAGCTTCCTCGGGCGATCGACCGCCGACACCGCGCGGCGGCCGGTCCGAGAGCTGGTGAGGCTGACCCTCGAGCACCTGCGGCTCGTCGCCGTCTCGCTGAGCGTGGCGGTGCTGCTCGGGGTCCCGCTCGGCATCCTCGCCGCGCGCCGCCGCCGGCTGGCCCAGGCGGAGCTGATGGGCGTCGGCGTGCTCCAGACGATCCCGGCGCTCGCGCTGCTCTCCTTCATGATCCCGCTCTTCGGCATCGGCGAGGTGCCGGCGCTGGTCGCCCTGTCCCTCTACGCCCTGCTTCCGATCGTCCGCAACACGCATGCCGGGATCAGCACCCTCGATCCACGGCTCGTCGAGATGACCACGGTCCTCGGGCTGCGGAGCTGGCGGCGCCTGGCCTGGATCGAGCTGCCGCTCGCCTCGGTGACGATCATGGCGGGCGTCAAGACCTCGGCCGTCCTCACCGTTGGCACGGCCACGCTCGCGGCGTTCATCGGGGGCGGCGGATACGGGACGCTGATCGTGACAGGCCTCGCGCTGAACGACGTCGGCACCATCCTCGCCGGCGCGATCCCCGCCGCCGTGATGGCGCTCGTCATCCACGCCGCCTTCGAGGCGCTCGATCGCGCGGTCGTCCCGCGCGCGCTCCGCGCCGCAGCCTCACCGCCGGGCTAGCGCGTCGGCCTCGAGGCGATCGTGGAGCGCGCGGCAGGCCGCGACGACGGCGGGCGCGTCGCCCGGGAACCACGCGGCCATCCACTCCGGGCGCTCGAAGAAGGCGAGCGGTGGGCGCCCGGCTCTTCGGATTGCGCCGCGCCGCACGAGGCCGCTGGCATTGATGAAGCTGACGTCGGTCAGCAGGCGGCCGGGCGCCGCGAAGCCGGCCGTCGCCGGCGCCAGGCGCCGGATCTCGGCGAGGCTCTCGTCCACCGCGCGCAGGCAGAAGACGTGCGCCCGCGGCCGGAGCGCGGACGGCAGCGAGGCGAGCACCGCGCGCATCGTGAACCCCGAGAAGATCGTGTCGTCGACGACGGCGAGCGACCGGGCATCGGGCAGCGTGCGGAGCTGGCGCTCGAGCGGGGCCGGGCCCGCGAGCCGATAACCGCCGTCGGCGCTCTCCTCGCGCCACACGTCCACCCGCCGCACGCTCGGAAACCAGCCCGTGCGCTCGTGCACCTGAGCGGCGACGTGGGCGCCGGCGGCGCCGATGGCCACCGTCGTCTCGAACGACGCGTGCGCGCGCCCGGCGATGAGCGCGGCGATCTGGGACTCCGGCGTGAGGACGACCACACGCTCCGGCTCACGCACCAGCAGCGCGCACAGGGCCCGCCACAGGGGCCAGGCCGGCGCGCCCTCGCCGTGCCGGCGCAATTCCTCGGAGAGATCGTCGTGGATGTAGAGCCGCCGCGGCGTCGGCGTCGGCACGTCAGCGCGCCGCGGTCCGGAAGCCGGCGATGACATTGCGTCGCTGGCGCTTGAAGAAGTTGCGCCACGTGCCGCGGATCAGGCGCGAGCGCGTCGTCCAGCACCCGCCCTTGAGCACGTGCTTGCCGCCGAAATGCGGCTCGGAGTATTCCTTGTAGGGGTCGCAGGCGAATCCCGGATACGGCTCAAACGTGTCGGCGACCCATTCCCAGACGTTGCCGACCATCTGCCGGCAGCCGACCGGACTGTCGCCGTCGGGCAGCGCGCGCACGTCGATCGGCGCACCCGCGAGGTAGTCGAGGTTCGCGCGCTCGCGCGTCGGCGGCGCCTCGCCCCAGGGGAAGCGATGCTTGCGTCCGGTCGCGGGATCGAGGGTGGCCGCCATCTCCCATTCCGCCTCGGTGGGCAGCCGCCGCCCCGCCCAGCGGCAGAACGCCTCCGCCTCGTACCAGTTCACGTGCACGACCGGATGCCAGGGATCGAGCGGCACGAGCCGATCGAACCGCCGCTCGAACCAGCAGCCGCGCCCCTGCGGGCTCCAGAAGAGCGGATGCTCGGCCCCCTCGCGCCGGCGCCAGTCCCAGCCGCGCCGGCCCCACCATTCGCGCCGCCGATAGCCACCGTCGTCGACGAAGGCCTGGAACTCCGCGTTGGTGACGGGCGTCGCGGCGATCCGGAAGGGCGCGACCTCGACGGGATGCGCCCACTTCTCGTTGTCGAAGACGAACGGCTCGCCGGGATCGGCGCCGAGCATGAAGGCGCCGCCGGGGACGGTGACGTCGTGCGAGCGGAACTCGGGATCGAGGGGCGGCGAGCCAGGGGCCGGAGGGAGGCTCGCCGGGCGCGCGTAGCCCAGGGTCTGGAGGATCGCCGTCAGGTTCTCGGCGTGCATGTCCTCGTGCAACGCGGCCAGCGTGTAGAAGTAGACGTCGTCGTCACACGGCGCGCGGGACTCGAGCCGTGCCACGCTCCGCCGCAGCACCTCCGTGATGTATGCGAGCGTGGCGGCGCGCGACGGAAAGCAGTGATCCCAGCGTCGCGTGTAGGACACGTTGAAGGAGTCGTAGATCGCATCCGCGCCGGGCAAGATGCTGTCGGCGCCGCCGCGCCCGCGCAGCAGCCAGTACTCCTGGAACCAGCCGACGTGGCCCATCTCCCAGATCGGCGGCTCGAGGAAATGCCCGCGCGCGCCGAGCATCTGCGCGTCCGTCAGATCGTCGAGCAGCGCGAGCTCGACACGGCGCGCGTCGAGCAACGGGTCGAGGAGTGCATCCGACGTGGTGAACGTTTCGGGCGTGATCATCGCGTGCCGGCGCCTGCAGTCTATCGTCGGGTGTCGGCTCCGCAACCTCCGATACCGCGGGGCGAGGTTCGCCTATAGGTCGTCGCCCCGACGAGCGCCGCTCAGCGGCGAAGCGCGGCGACGATCGCGTCCACGTCGTACACGCAGCCGCCCCACGTCCCGCCGCCCGCCTGCTGCAGCGCCGCCCACAGCCGCGTGTCGTCCGCGATGTCGGGGTCGGCCGAGAGATCGGGACGCGGCGGACGCGCCGCCAGCACGCGCGCGCCCTCGTCCGCTGAGAACTCGCGGCCGCCCTCCCCGACCAGATCGATCGAGCCCTCGAGCCGATTGCGATCGACGACGACACGGATCGTGTCGCCGTCCCGCACCCTGCCGATGGGCCCGCCGGCGAGCGCCTCGGGGCCGACGTGGCCGATGCACGCGCCGGTGGAGACGCCGGAGAAGCGCGCGTCGGTGATCACCGCCACGTGCTTGCCGAACGACAGGTGCTTCAGCGCGGCGGTGATCTGGTAGATCTCCTCCATCCCCGCGCCGATCGGCCCACGGCAGATCAGCACGAGCACGTCACCCGCCTTGATGCCGGCCGCGCCGGGATTCTTGATGGCCGCGATCGCGTCCTTCTCGCGCACGAACACGCGCGCGGGCCCCGTCTTGCGGTAGACGCCGTCGGCGTCGACGACGGAGGGATCGATCGCCGTCGACTTGATGACCGAGCCCTCCGGCGCCAGGTTGCCGCGCGGGAACGTCACCGTGCTGGTCAGCCCGCGCGAGCGCGCGCGGTCGGGATCCATGATGACGTCCTCCGGCGCGACGCCGTCGGCGCGCCGCAGCCGCTCGCGCAGGCCGTGGCGCCGCTCGCTCGTCTCCCACCAGTCCAGCACGCGGCCCAGCGTCTCGCCGCTGACCGTCAGCGCCGACTCCTCGAGCAGACCGAGGCGCCGCAGGTGCAGCATCACCTCCGGCACGCCGCCGGCGAGAAACGCGCGCACCGTCGGGTGCGGACCGTTCGGCAGCGTGTCGACCAGGCGGGGCACGCGGCGGTTCACGGCGATCCAGTCCTCCACCGTCGGCCGTCGCAGTCCCGCCGCGTGGGCGATGGCAGGTGTGTGCAAGAGCAGATTCGTCGAGCCGCCGAAGGCGGCGTGCACGACCATCGCGTTGCGAATGGCCGCGTCGGTGACGATCGCGGAGGCGGTCACGCCGCGCGCGGCCAGGCTGACGAGCGCGCGCGCCGAGCGGCGCGCCATGTCCGTCCAGATCGGCTGGCCCGACGGCGCCAGCGCGGAGTGAGGCAGGGACAGGCCGAGCGCCTCGCCGATCACCTGGGAGGTCGCGGCCGTGCCGAGGAACTGGCAGCCGCCGCCCGGGGAGCCGCAGGCGCGGCAGCCGAGGTCCTGCGCCTGCTCGAGCGTCAGCTCGCCGTGGGCGAAGCGCGCGCCGATCGACTGGACCTTGCCCGCGTCCTCGCCGTCCCTCGGCGGCAACGTCACGCCGCCGGGCACCAGCACGACGGGCAGCGCGCGCATCGCGGCCAGCGTCATCATCATCGCGGGCAGGCCCTTGTCGCAGGTGGCGACGCCGAGGACGCCCTTGCGCGTCGGCAGCGAGCGCACGAGGCGGCGCAGCACCATCGCGGCGTCGTTGCGATAGGCGAGGCTGTCCATCATGCCGACCGTGCCCTGCGTGCGGCCGTCGCACGGGTCCGAGCAGAACGCGGCGAACGGCAGGCACTCCTGCGCGCGGAATTCCTCGGCCGCCGCCTGCATCAGCAGCCCGATCTCCCAGTGACCCGTGTGGTAGCCGAGGGCGATCGGCCGGCCGTCGGGGCCGCGGATGCCGCCGTTGGTGCCGAGCATGAGGAACTGCGGGCGGCCCAGCTCGCGCGGCTCCCAGCCCATGCCGGCGTTCTGCGTGAGGCCGAAGACGTCGCCGCTCGGGCGCTCGAGCAGCATCTCGGCGGTCAGCGGAAGTCGGCCCGAGGGGCCGGCGCCGACCGTTTGCACATCGAGCATTCCTCGGTCGGACTCGACGAGCGTCTCGAACGGTGTCGCTTTCATGCCGGGAGGGTACCACCGCGGCATCGCTCGCTGGCGTGGCCGTTGCAATGTATAGTTTCCCGCCGTGAGCGACGGGACCCGCTTGCTCGAACGCTACACGGAGGTGCGGCGGGCCACCGAGCGCCTCTGCGAGCCCCTCGCCGTCGAGGACTACGTGGTGCAGGCGATGCCGGACGCCAGCCCCGCCCGGTGGCACCTCGCGCACGTGTCCTGGTTCTTCGAGACGTTCGTGCTGCGACCGCGCGCCGCCGACTATCGGGCTCTGGACGAGCGCTACGGCGACCTCTTCAACTCCTACTACAACGGCGTGGGGCCCCAGCTCGCGCGCACGGCGCGGGGGACACTGTCGCGGCCGACGGTCAGCGAGGTCTTCGCCTACCGCGCCCACGTCGACAAGGCCATGGCCGCGCTGCTCGACGACGACCGACGCCTCGGCGACATCGCGGCCGTGATCGAGCTGGGACTTCAGCACGAGCAGCAGCATCAGGAGCTGCTCGTCACCGATCTCAAGTACAACCTCGGCGCCAATCCGCTGCGTCCGCCATACCGCGCACGGGTCCGGACGGCCGCGGCGGCGCCGCCCTTCGCGTTCGTCGCGCGCGGCGGCGGCCTCGTGGAGATCGGCCACGCGGGTCCCGGATTCGCCTTCGACAACGAGCGACCCCGGCGCCGGGTCTTCCTGGCGCCGTACGCGCTCGGCGCGCGCCTGGTCACCAACGGCGAGTACCTCGAGTTCGTCGAGGCCGATGGCTATCGCCGGCCGGACCTCTGGCTCTCGGACGGCTGGAAGACCGCGCGCGAGCGCGACTGGTCGGCGCCACTGTACTGGGAGCTCGTGGACCGCGAGTGGCGACGCTATACGCTCGGCGGCCTCGCGCCACTCGAGGCGGACGCCCCGGTCGTTCACGTCAGCTACTACGAGGCCGACGCCTACGCACGCTGGCGCGGCGCGCGACTGCCGACCGAGCCGGAGTGGGAGCACGCGGCGGCCGACCAGCCCATCGCCGGCCACCTGCTCGACGACGAGCCCGACGAGCCGCGGCCCGCGTCGGAGGCCGGGCTGACGCAGCTCTACGGCGACGCGTGGGAGTGGACGGCGAGCGCCTACCTGCCCTACCCCGGCTTTCGTCCGCTGTCGGGCGCGCTCGGCGAATACAACGGCAAGTTCATGGTCAACCAGATGGTGCTGCGCGGGGGCTCGTGCGCGACGCCGCGCGCGCACATCCGCGCCACCTACCGCAACTTCTTCCCGCCCGACGCGCGCTGGCAGTTCTCGGGAATCCGGCTCGCGCGCGATCCATGATGCGCTATCACGCCGACGTCCACGTCGACGACGCGTTTTTGCGGGCGGCGCTCGCCGACGACGTGCGCCGTGGGCTCGGCGCCCGGGAGAAGTGGCTTCCGCCGAAATACTTCTACGACGACGCGGGCTCGGCGCTGTTCGAGCGCATCACGCGGCTGCCGGAGTACTACCTCACGCGCGCCGAGCAGGCGCTGCTCGACGCGCACGCGCCCGCCATCCTGGACGACGTCCGGCCCCGTGAGATCGTGGAGCTCGGTGCCGGCTCGCCCGCGAAGCTGCGCCGGCTGCTCGCCGCGCTGAACGGCGTCGGGCCGCTCGCCCGTTACGTCCCGGTGGACGTCGATGCCGCGACCCTGGCCGCCGCCGGCCGCGCGCTGCTGGCCGAGGGCGGCGTCGGCGAGGTCCATGCGGTGGTCGGCGACTTCGAGCGCCATCTCGATCGCGTGCCGCCGCCGGCGGGACCCCGCCTCGTGGCCTTCCTCGGCTCCACGCTCGGCAATCTCGATCCCGCCCGTCGCCACACCCTCCTGCGCGACGTGCTCCGGCTGCTCGGTCCCGGCGATCGTTTTCTTCTCGGCGTCGACCTCGTCAAGTCGCCGTGCGCGCTGCACGCCGCCTACGACGACGCCGCCGGCGTGACCGCCGAGTTCAATCGCAACATCCTGCGCGTGATCAACCGCCGGCTCGGCGCCGACTTCGACGCCGATGCGTTCGGCCACTACGCGCGCTGGGATGCCGAGGAGGCGCGGGTCGAGATGCACCTGGTGGCACCGGTCGACCACACGGTACGCGTGCGCGACCTCGACATGACGGTGCGCTTCGAGGCGGGCGAGACGATCTGGACCGAGAGCTCGTACAAGTTCACGCGCGCGTCGGTGGAGGCGATGCTGGGTGCGGCCGGGCTCAGGCTGGTGCGCTGGGACACCGACGACGCCTTCGGGCTGGCGCTCGCGTCGCCCGCGCGCCTCGCCGTCGCGCAGACCCGCGCGGCATAACGTCCACCGCGGCCCCGGCGGTCCGGTTCTAGCCGAGGAATCCCTTGCCGGCGTCGGCGAGGCGGTTGAGCAGCGGCGCGGGCGTCCAGAACGCGTCGCCGGTCTTCTTCTGGAAGCCGAGCATCGTGTCGCGCAGCGCCTTGAGGCCGATGGAGTCGGCCCAGAACATCGGGCCGCCTCGATAGACGGGCCAGCCGTAGCCGTACACCCAGATGACGTCGATGTCGCTGGCGCGCAGGGCCATCTTCTCGTCGAGGATCTTGGCGCCCTCGTTCACCATCGGATAGAGCAGCCGCTGGAGGATCTCCTCGTCGGAGATCGGCCGGCGCGTGATGCCCATCTCGGTGGAGACGTCGACGATGATCTTCTCGACGTCGGGATCCGGCGTCGGGTTCCGTTTCTCGTCGTACTTGTAGTAGCCCGCGCCCGTCTTCTGGCCGAAGCGGCCGAGCTCGCAGATGCGATCGGCGACCGGCGACTTCGCCCCCCGCCCCTTGCGGATCCGCCAGCCGACGTCGAGCCCCGCGAGGTCGCCCATCGCGAACGGCCCCATCGGGAAGCCGAAGTCGTAGAGCACGCGGTCCACCTGGTGTGGCAGCGCGCCCTCGAGGATGAGCTTCTCGGCCTGGATCCCGCGCTGGTGCAGCATGCGGTTGCCGACGAAGCCGTAACAGACGCCGACGAGCACCGGCACCTTGTTGATGCGGCGGCCGACGGCCATCGCCGTGGCCACCGTCGTCTTCGAGGACTTCGCCCCGCGCACGTTCTCCAGCAGCTTCATCACGTTGGCCGGGCTGAAGAAGTGGGTGCCGATCACGCTCTCGGGGCGCGTGGTGGCCGAGGCGATCTCGTTGACGTCGAGCGTGGAGGTGTTGGTGGCCAGCACGGCGTCGGGCTTCGCGATCTTGTCGATCTTCGCGAAGACCTCCTTCTTGATCGGCATCTCCTCGAACACGGCCTCGATCACGATGTCGGCGTCGGCGATGGCGTTGAAGTCCGTGGTGCCCTTGATGAGGCCCATGCGCTTCTCGACGTCGGCCATCGTGAGCCGGCCGCGGCTCGCCGTTGTCTCATAGTTCTTGCGGACGATGCCGAGGCCGCGGTCGAGCGCCTCCTGCTGCACCTCGACGACGGTGACCGGGATGCCGACGTTGGCGAAGTTCATGGCGATGCCGCCGCCCATGGTGCCGGCCCCGATGACCGCCGCTTTCTTGACGTCCTTTGCCGGCGTGTCGGCCGGCACGTCGGGGATCTTGGCCGCCTCGCGCTCGGCAAAGAAGAAGTAGCGCTGCGCCTTGGACTCCGGCGAGTTCAGCAGCTCGACGAACAGCTCGCGCTCGCGCTTGAGACCCTGATCGAACGGCAGGCTCACCGCGCCCTCGACGGCCTTGACGATGTTCTCGGGCGCCCTGAAGCCGCGCGTCTGGCGCGCCACCGACTTGCGGAAGTTCGCGAAGACCTCGGGCGTGCCGCGCACCGCCGCCAGCTTGTCGTCGAGGTCGCGGATCTTCTTGCGCGGGCGCTTCTCGGCGAGCACCTTCTCGGCGAAGGCCACGCCGGCCGCCGTGAGGTCGCCCTCCACGATCTCGTCGATGAGGCCGTGCTTGAGCGCCTCGTCGGCGCGGATCGGATCGCCGCTGACCATCATGGACAGAGCCTTCTCGACACCGACGACGCGGGGAAGTCGTTGAGTACCACCCGCTCCCGGAAGAAGGCCCAGCTTGACCTCGGGCAGACCGAAGCGCGCGTCCTTCACGCCGACTCTGTAATGGCAGGCCAGCGTCACCTCGAGCCCGCCGCCCAGCGCGGTGCCGTGGATGGCGGCCACCACCGGCTTGGGGCTGCCTTCGATGAGGTCGAGCACCGAGTGAAGACTCGGCTCGGTCGGCGGCTTGCCGAACTCCGTGATGTCGGCGCCGGCGATGAACGTCCGCCCCGCGCAGACGATCACAATGGCCTGGGCGGCGGAATCCGAAGTGGCCTGCTTGAGGCCCTCGTGGAGGCCCTGCCGCACGTGCTGGCTGAGCGCGTTGACGGGCGGATTGTTGACGGTCAGCACGGCCACGCGGCCGCGGCGGTCGAGGTCGACGGACTTGGTGATGGCTGTCATGGGCCTCTCCAGGGAAGTCTTGGCTGCGGACGGACTATACTCCTACACCATGACGACTTCGACCGTCGAGCACCCCAGCGTCTGCCCCCTCGATTGCCCCGACACCTGCAGCCTCACCGTCACCGTCGAGGCCGGCCGCATCACGAAGATCCGCGGCTCGCGCGCCAATCCCTACACGGCCGGCGTGCTGTGCGCGAAGGTGCCGGAGTCGTATCCGGAGTTCGTTCACGGCCCGGGGCGGCTCACCACACCGCTGCGCCGCACCGGCGCCAAGGGCGCGGGCGCGTTCGCGCCGATCTCGTGGACCGAGGCGCTCGATCTCATCCACGCGCGCTTCACGGCGCTGATCGCCGAGTACGGCGCGCAGGCGATCATGCCGCTGAACTACGGCGGCCCGCACGGCATCCTCGCCGGCGGGTCGATGGACCTGCGCTTCTTCCACCGGCTCGGCGCGACCTTGCTCGACCGCTCGCCGCTCTGCGGCGGTATCCGCAGCGAGGCGTGGGCCGGCACCTATGGCGCCGCGGCGCCCGGCATCCCGCCCGAGCAGGTCGAGCACAGCAAGCTGATCGTGGCGTGGGGCTACAACGTCACGTGGTCGGGCCTGCACATGACGCCCGTCATCGATCGCGCGCGGCGCAACGGCGCCAAGCTCGTCGTGGTCGATCCCAAGCGCACCAAGATCGCCGAGCGCGCCGACCTCCACCTGCCCGTCAAGCCGGGCACCGACGTCGTGCTGGCGTGGGCGATCGCCGCGGAGCTGGAGCGGCGCGGCGGGATCGACCGCGCGTTCGTCGAGCGCCACGTCGCGGGCTATGAGGAGTACATGGCGCTGGCGCGGAAGTGGACGCCGGCCGCCGCCGCGCGCGAGTGCGGCGTGGCCGAGACGGCCATCCAGCAGCTCGCCGAGTGGTTCCGCGCGATCTCGCCGGCGGCCATCAGCGTCGGCAACGGGCTCGAGCGCAACCAGAACGGCGGCAGCGGCGTCCGCGCCGTGTTCGCGCTCCCGGCGCTCGCCGGCAAGCTCGGCGTCAAGGGCGGCGGCCTCGTCAACGGCGCGCGCGGGGCGTTTCCCAAGACGCCCGCGAAGCTGGCGCGACCGGACTTCGTGCCGAACGGCACGCGCACGCTCAACATCGTCGACGTCGGCCGCCACCTCACGGACGCCACGCTGGCGCCGCCGCTCAAGGCGCTCTTCGTCTATAACCACAACCCGCTCGTCGTGCATCCCGACCAGAACCGGATGCGCCGCGGGCTGGCGCGCGAGGACCTGTTCATCGTCGGCTCGGACGTGGTGATGACGGACAGCCTCGCCTACGCGGACGTGATCCTGCCCGCCTGCAGCCACTTCGAGCACGACGAGCTCTTCGCCGCCTACGGCACCCACTGGCTGCAGCGCGCGGAGCCCGTGATCCCTCCTCAGGGTCAGGCGCTGCCGAACACCGAGATCTTCCGGCGCCTCGCCGCGCGCTTCGGCTTCGAGGATCCGGCCTTCACGGCGACCGACGCGCAGCTCATGGACGACGCCATCGACGGCAGCGACCCGCGGCTGGGCGGCGTGCGCCCGAGCCGGCTGCCGCTCGACCGCGCGCTCATGATGAAGTTCGACGGCGCCGAGGCGAACCTCTTCGCCAACGTCTTTCCGCAGACGAAATCCGGCAAGGTGGAGCTGGCCTCACCGTACCTCGAGGAAAAGTACGGCGCGCGGCTGCCGTCCTACCGGCCGTTCACGTCGTCGTACCCGCTGATCCTGATCACGCCCGCCTCCGACCAACGCACCACGTCCACGTTCGGCGGCTGCACCGCCAACGCCGACACGCCGCCGCTGGAGATCCATCCCGACGACGCGAAGGCGCGCGGGCTACGCGACGGCATGCGGGTGCGGGTGTGGAACGACCTCGGCGAGGTCCACCTGCCCGTGCGCGTGACCGACGCGGTGCCGCGCGGCGTGGCGTGCTCGCTCAAGGGCGCGTGGATGAAGACGAGCGACAACGGCCAGACCGTGTCCGCGCTGGCGCCGACGCACCACGCCGACATCTGCGGCGGCGCCTGCTACAACGACACGCGCGTCGAGGTGGCCCCGGCCTGAGCCGCGGCGCGCTCGTCGGTGGCGTCGAGACCGGCGGCACGCGGGTCCGCTGCGTCGCCGCCACCGGCCCCGACGACGTCCGCGCCGAGACGAGCGTGCCCACCACGACGCCGCCCGAAACCCTCGGGCGCGTGGCCGACTTCCTCCGCCCGCACCGCGTGGCCGCCGTGGGCATCGCCTGCTTCGGTCCGATCGATCTCGACCGCCGCTCGCCGACGTTCGGCTGGATCACCACCACGCCAAAGCCCGGCTGGGCCCGCGTCGACGTCGTCGGCGCGTTCCGCGCGCTCGGCGTGCCCGTGGCCTTCGATACCGACGTCAACGGCGCCGCCCTCGGCGAGCATCGCTGGGGCGCCGGACGCGACGTCGACCCGTTCGTCTACCTCACGGTGGGCACCGGCATCGGCGGCGGCGCGATCGTGAACGGCCGGCCGCTGCACGGGCTCGTGCACCCCGAGATGGGCCACGTGCCGATCCCGCGCGATCCGGCCGATTCGTTCGCGGGCGCCTGCCCGTACCACGGCGGCTGCCTCGAGGGCCTCGCGTCCGCCGTCGCGCTCCGCGCGCGCTGGGGGACCGCGCCGGAAGCGCTCCCGGCCGAGCACGAGGCGTGGCGGCTGCAGGCGCGTTATCTCGCCCTCGGCATCGCCGCCATCACGGCCGTGCTCTCGCCGCGGCGGATCGCCCTGGGCGGCGGCGTGATGGGCGCCGCGGGCCTGCTCGAGCGCGTGCGGCGCGACGTCGCGGACACCCTCGCGGGCTACGTCCGCGCGCCGGAGCTGGTGGCGCCCGCGCTGGGCGAGCGCGCGGGCGTGCTGGGCGCCGTCGCGCTGGCGCAGCTGCCGCTTGCGGGCGGCGTACAATAGGCGGCCATGAAAGTGTTGCTCGTCCACCCGAGCCCGCTGATGTACTCCGAGATCTTCCTGCGACTCGAGCCGATCGGTCTGGAGCGCGTGGCGTCGGCCGTGCGCGCGGCCGGCCACGAGGTGCGCCTGCTCGATCTGCAGATCTTCGGCCACGCCGACTACTACCGCGAGCTGACGGACTTCGCCCCGCACGCCGTGGGCTTCTCGCTGAACTACCTCGCCAACGTCCCCGAGGTCCTCGATCTCGCGAAAGAAACGAAGCGGCGGCGGCCCGGCTGCTTCGTGTTCGCCGGGGGCCACAGCGGCTCGTTCATCGCCGAGGAGCTGCTCGAGCACGCGGCAGGCGCCCTCGACGCCCTCGTGCGCGGCGAGGGCGAGGCGATCACGCCGCGGCTGCTCGAGGCGGCCGGCGACCCGCGCCTGGCCACGCTGCCCGGCGTGGTCACGCCCGACGGCGCCGGACCGGCGCCCACGATGCTCGACGACATCGACCGCTTCCCGCCCGCCCGCGACCTGACGCGCCGCCGCCACAAGTACTTCATCGGCGTGCTCGACCCGTGCGCCTCGGCGGAGCTGACGCGCGGCTGCCCGTGGGACTGCTCGTTCTGCAGCGCGTGGACCTTCTACGGCCGCTCGTACCGCAAGGCCTCGCCGGAGGCGGCGGCCGAGGACCTCGCGCGGATCGCCGAGCCCAACGTGTTCATCGTCGACGACGTGGCCTTCATCCATCCCGAGCACGGCTTCGCGATCGGGCACGAGCTGGAGAAGCGCAAGGTCCGCAAGCAGTACTATCTCGAGACGCGCTGCGACGTGCTGCTGCGCAACCGCGAGGTGTTCGAGTACTGGCGGCGGCTGGGGCTGCACTACATGTTCCTCGGTCTCGAGGCGCTCGACGAGGACGCACTGCGGCTGCACCGCAAGCGCGTGACGCCCGGCGACAACTTCAAGGCCCTCGAGGTCGCGCGCGAGCTGGGCTTCACCGTCGCCGTCAACATCATCGCCGACCCCGATTGGGACGAGCGGCGCTTCGCGATCGTGCGCGAGTGGGCGCTGTCGGTGCCGGAGATCGTGCATCTCACCGTGGCCACGCCGTACCCCGGGACGGAGATCTGGCACACGGAGGCGCGCCGGCTGGCCACCCTCGACTACCGGCTCTTCGACGTGCAGCACGCGGTGCTGCCCACGCGGTTGCCGCTGCAGCGCTTCTACGAAGAGCTCGTCGCGACGCAGGCCGTGATCAACCGCAAGCACCTCGGCCTGACGGCGCTGCGCGAGGTGGCCGGACTGGCCGCACGCCTGGCCCTGCGCGGGCAGACGAACTTTCTACGGATGCTCTGGAAGTTCGGCTCGGTCTACAACCGCGACCGCCAGTACGCCGATCACCTGCGGCCGGTGACGTACCAGATGCGCCCGCCGGCGGCGGTGGCCACCACGCCCGGCCCGCGTGACCTGTTCGTGCACCGGCCGACGATGAACGTGGGGGGCCCCAAAATGTCCCCCCACATTCCCCGCCGTTCGAGTCGGTAGTGACGCAAGCTTCACCGGCCAGCAGCTTACCGACGCTGCCCCGGCCGGTGAAGCGGTTGGGTGGGAGGACGCGAAGGGCCGGCTTACTGCTGGCAGGTAAACCCCGGAGGCGGCGTGTTGGAGGCGTTGGCCTTGTGCAGCTGGATATTGCCGCCGGCGATGGGGCCGTCGCCGTAGTTGAATCCGGCCTCGTACCCATTGCTCAGCTCGATCGAAAATTTGTCGACGCCCCGCCCCGGCCCCGGCCCGTCGCTGTCTGACACCTCGACCAGGTAGGTGTAGCCGTCGACGCCGTTGATCCGGGCGGTGCCCATGATCACGCGATCAGTCGTGGGGTCAGCCCCGAAGGCATAGCCGGTCACGCTCGTGCCGTGGACCTGCATCGGCGGGCTCATGCTGTGGTCGACGTACTCCAGGTGGCCCCAGAAGGCGCCGTTCTTGACGCCGCCACCGACCGCGAAATTCGCCTTGGCTCCGGCCGCCAGAGAAGACGTCGGGGCGCCGGAGCCGACGATGAAGCCGCCGCCCGTCACGAAGTCACAAGCGACTGCATCCGGGGGGGGCGGGGGGATGCTCGCACTCACCGGATAGCCGGCGACGACCAGAAGAGCTATCACCACACTGCACATGATTCCGCGCATGGCTCTCACTCCGCTCGTCAGGGTGCGCATCAGATACCCGCCGTCGCCGAGGCGATCACCACGTCGGCGACGCCATCGATCACGATGTGAAGGGCATTCACGGTCATACCGCTCGGGAACAGCGGCTGCTGCTCATTGATGATGACGCGGCCGCGCAGCAGGGGGATCGTCTGGTTCGGCTGTCCCGTCACGGTGATGGGCGCGCCATTGATCGAGAGCGCGTCGATGTCCGTGTCGCCAGCGCTCGCCCCGCCCAGGATCGCCGCCGCCCGTGCCATGACGAACCCGGCGGTTATTCCGTTGCCGGCGACGGTCACGGCCAGGCCCGCGAGCGACGCCGCGGAGACGGCCTGATCCGGCCACCCGATGGTGGTCGCGTGAAGGGCCTCGGCGGTGAGCACCGAGGACGCCTGCCGGGCGTCGTCGCCACCCGTGAGCGCTCCGGTGTCGGAGAGGACGGTCTGGCTGCCGAGAACGGTTGCCTGCACCGCCCTCGCCTGTCCGGTCACGGTCTGTGCATCGCCGGCCGTGGCCCATCCCACGCAGCCGGTCAGCGCGACAATGGCGGCCATTAGCCTCAAATAGGAAAAAATTCGCTGGCGCATGGGTAAACCTCCCACCCTCAATCGGGAGCTGCCTGACGTAGTCGCGTTCGCCTTCGCCTCTTTGGTCGCGGATCTCACAAAATGCGTGGCCGGAGGATGCAAGAGCAACGCCGTCCCTAGGTGGGGGCGCGATGCGGGGGGCTGACCTCGGCGCCGGTGAGGGGCCGGCGCCCAGATGGCCGCGTCGAAGCGCCTGTGCGCCCCTGTCACTACCAATGGCCCCACCCACCCACGCTCGTAGCGCCCCGGGAAACCCGGGGCGCTCCTCGACTACCTCGCTGCGGTGACTCCCATCGGCTTGTAGACGGGCGTGCGCCACTCGGAGTGGCGCTTGTCGACGCCGCGCACGAGGTCCATGTAGGCCCGGCTGAGCTTCTTGGTGATCGGGCCGACCTCGCCGGTGCCGAGCGGGAAGCGGTCGATCGACAGGATC
>WNFR01002233.1_pt1 | contig 20217 bp, 13 predicted proteins | sample 5400221 | NCBI WGS metagenome assembly WNFR01 (sample SAMN13153357, study PRJNA577476) | soil metagenome | isolation source: 40 cm soil under Madrone tree | place: USA:California | collected 2016-06-14 | reverse complement strand
AGGTGCGCCAAGTCTGAGACGGCGGTTTGCGGCAGCGCACCATAGATTTGCTGACACTGCTCTGCCCGATGTCGATGCCCAGTTTGAGCAGTTCGCCGTGGATGCGAGGTGCACGCCAACCGGGATTCTCCCGGCACATCTTGCGATCAGATCGCGGACTTCGCTTGAAATGACGGGTCGTCCTGGTTTTCCGCAACGCACCTTCCAGGTCCAGAACAAACGAAAGGCGGCACGATGCCAGGCTACGACCGTTTCTGGCTTGACGATGGCCAACGCCGAGCGCCAATCGCGCCAGAGGCGCGACAGACAGATCCACAGCAGGCGGTCGCCCGAGGTCAATTTGGGGCGCTTTCCTGCAGACCTCTGGAGCACGCCGATTTGATGGCGTAGAGCCAGGTTCTCGAGCCCGAGGGAAGCACGCGACCGGAAGATCGAGGCCAAAGATGCGAGGAGCGTCTTGAGAAAAATGAGCATCGGCTAGAATTATGAAGGAAATATAACCCCCGTCCCGTCAGATATTTCGAGATTTCCGGGAGGCACAATGTATTCGACCTGTGGGTTCAAGCGTGGCGTCGAAAGCAAGCCCACGGCGATGTAATCATCGTGAGGTTTGCTGACGACATCGTCGTTGGATTCCAGGAAAAATCGGATGCCAAACAGTTCTGGGCAGAGCTAACGGAACGAATGCGAAAGTTCGATCTCGAACTGCACCCTGAGAAAACGCGCCTCCTGGAGTTCGGACCATTTGCGGTCAAGAACCGAAAGCAGCGCGGAGAAGGGAAACCTGAAACGTTCAACTTCCTCCGCTTCACGCACATCTGCGAGAGGAAAAGGAGCAATGGACGGTTCACGGTTCTGCGGCAAACGATCCGCAAACGGCTGCAAGCGAAGCTGAACGAGGTGAAAGCGGAACTAAGGCGACGCATGCATCATCCCGTCCCGGAAGTAGGCCAATGGCTGCGATCCGTCGTTGATGGGCACAACTGCTATTACGGCGTGCCCATGAACGATCCTGCGCTGCATCTCTTTCGACTCCAAGTGGGATGGCTTTGGTACCGCGCTTTATCGCGTCGTAGCCAGAACGGCCGTATCCCTTGGGATCGGATGCATCGCATCCTCGCCCGCTGACAAAGCCCTCGCCGCGTGTTGCTGCGCGGGAGCGACCAGGAGGGCAAGTGAAATATTCACGAATGAAAAGTGGAGAATTTAGCTTCCGGGGACGGCGGCGGTTGCTTCCAACGCGTCGTACACTTCCTCCGCGCGGCGCAACGCTTCCTGCACGTTTTCGCAGATGTTCTCGGGGCCGATGAGGTTCGCAAATTCGGCTTGTTGGATGAGCCGTGAGGGTTGTTCGCGGGCGCCGCAAAGTATCAAAGTGCGCTTGGTTGCATGCAATTGTTTGGCGACTTCTTCCAATGCGAACAGGCCGGTAGCGTCGAGCGCCGTCATGTTGCGAAGACGCAGAATGACGACGGGCGGCAATCGGTGCAAGTTCTCGGTTATCACCGAAAGCTTATCGGCTGCGCCGAACAAAAATGGCCCGTGAATGCGGAAGATAGTGGCGTAATACGGAATATCTTTATCTTGCAGGATATGCACGCGCCCATCTTCCACATAGTCACTGGTGACCTGCGAGACCGTAGTCGTGCCAGCCACGCGGTTGATGAATAGCAGGGCAGCGAGAATCATTCCGGCTTCCACTGCCACGGTTAAGTCGGCAAAAACCGTGAGCGCAAACGTGACGAGCCACACGCTGATATCAGTCTTCGTGAGCTTGAGCAACTGTGGGATTTCGCGCCACTCGCCCATGTTGTAGGAAACAACCATCAAAATGCCGGCAAGCACGGCCATTGGCACGAAGCGGACCAGTGGCGAGGCGAACAACACAATGCACAGCAACGTGAACGAGTGTATGATGCCCGCCATCGGTGTCTGGGCTCCCGCCCGAATGCTGGTTGCAGTCCGCGCGATTGCACCAGTCGCAGGGAGCCCGCCAAACAATGGCGACACAATATTCGCAACGCCCTGGCCGAACAACTCCACGTTGGGATTGTGGCGGTCATTGCTCAAGCGGTCTGACACCACGGCTGACATGAGAGACTCGATCGCCCCCAACATCGCTACCGTTACGGCTGAGCCGAGCAATCCGTGAATAAGATCAGCGCGAAATTTGGGGATCGCGAAATGAGGCAGGCCGCTTGGTATACCGCCAAAGCGCGTTCCGATCGTTTCGACCGGCAGTTTGAAGAGGACGACAGCGGCGGTGCCGAGCACCAACGCAACAATCGGTCCCGGAATGCGGTTCGAAACTAGCCGACATCCAGCCATGATGGCTACAGTGCCAGCTGCCAGGATGGTGGCTTCGTAGCTGAAGGTGCGGAAATGGCTTGTGAGGGCCTCGATGCGCAGCCAGAAAATCCCCGGAACTTTTTCGAGTTGCAGTCCGAAAAAATCTTTTACTTGCGTGCTGGCAATTAGAATCGCGATGCCGTTGGTGAAACCAACCACAATGGGGCGAGGAATGAACTTCACCGCCGAACCCATGCCGGTTATGCCCATGACGACAAGCATGACGCCTGCCATTACTGTGCACATGAACAAGCCGTCCACACCGTGGACCGCGACGATTCCTGCAATCACCACGACGAACGCGCCGGTCGGGCCGGCTATCTGAGTCTTAGAGCCGCCCAGCAGAGAAACCACAAAAGCCGTGACGATAGCGCAGTAGATGCCGGCTTGCGGCGTGAGGCCGGAGGCGATGGCGAACGCCATGGCCAGCGGCAGCGCAACTAAGCCGACGGTTATCCCAGCAACAAGGTCGAGCAGGAACTTGTCGAAGTTGTAGTTACGCAGAGAGAGCACGGACTTCGGAAGCCAACGTTGATCACGAAAATTAAACGACATTTCTTCATTATGCCTATGGAACGGAATCCACGGACAGAAACCTGCGTTCAGGAGCATCCAAAGAGGTACACGCGCGTACCGGCCCATCCAAACGCGCTTACCGGAAAAGTGGATTTTTCAAGTTTCCGATTAATCGACTAACCAGGCATTGGGATTTGAAAAGCCAAACCCCAAAGGGGCCACCCGATTCAAGAGCCTGTCCCACCGTCGGGAATGGGAGCCGAGGCCGTCATCTAATCAGCGATTCGGATTCTGTGTAATCTTAATGCGTTTTTGAATGTCCTCGGCGGTTAGCGCTGGGTCCCCTTCGAGCAAACGCAAGACGTCTTGGATCTCAATTATTCGGTCCTCAGGATAACGGTTGTAGAAATTTGTGACCAATTCTTCATAAGACTCAATGCTTCGATTTGATGGTTTATAACCTGTTCCGCAACGCATATACATCTCGTCGGCAACCTCTGGAGTGAACCCGCTTATGCCCGGAAGGGGCCTGATCGCTCGCTTCGCGTCGCCGCAGCCATCCGACACGCCGTCCCAATGGCCTCGAAGATTTCCCAGGACAAAAGCCTTGCGCGAGGACTTGTCCCACTGTAGCGACATCTCGGCGCTAAAGGGGGTCGCAACCTCGGTCCTTCGGCTGTTCCCGGAAGAGGCATGTTCCGACTGCTGGCTTCGCGAACAGCCAGAACTCAGGAAGGTCACGCTCAGAGCAGCAACAAGGAGCCAGGATGGGCGTGAAATTAGTCTTGCCCTGTGCATGTTACGGTCGGCTGTCTTCTGTGAAGAAAGGAGCATTGTTTTCCCTCTAGACTAAAAGTGTCGCGCGTGGAGCAATGTTGCGAACGGGGTCGGTTTGTTCCGGCACGGGCTGGCAGCGTGACTCTGTTAGGAGCCAGATGTTAGAGGTCTAGCATTTACGTCGATGTTTTTTGTCAGTCGATACGCCAGGTAATTGAAGACCGCAAAGCGCAAGGCTTTGCAATTTCCCGCGCCACGCAATCGGTGTGGTGCGGGGATGTCGCGGACCTGGTGGAGCCACTGTACCGGCGGATGGCGGAACGGGTAAGGCAGTCTCATGTGGTGGCCACCGACGACACGGTCTTTCCGATGCTGGGGCCGGGGCAGACGCAGTCGACACGCATGTGGGTGTACGTAGGCGATGAAGCAAATTCGTACAACGTGTTCGACTTCACGATGAACCGCGGACGAGAAGGGCCGAAAGAGTTTCTGAAAGACTACACCGAAGTTCTTCTGGCGGATGCCTATGGAGGCAACAACGGAGTGGTAGCCGGCAACGCCATTACGCGTGCCGGATGTTGGTCGCACGCGCGGCGGAAGTTCGTGGAGGCGGAGAAAACGGCATCGGAGGTTGCTCGCGAGGCCGTGGATTTGATCGGCCAGCTGTTCGCCGTAGAAAAACAGGCCAAGGATGTGTCGGTGGCTGAGAGACTAGCGTTGCGGCAGACGCAGTCGGTGCCAGTGCTGGCCGAACTGCGACAGAAGTGGCTGACCTGGAAAGAACAGTTGCTGCCAAAGCATCCCATGGCCGAAGCGGTGAACTACGTGCTTAGCCAATGGGAGGAGCTGAGTGTGTTCACGACCGATGGCGCGGTGCCCATCGACAACAATGTGAGTGAACGGGAGATGAAGCGTGTGGTTCTGAACCGCAAGAACTCGCTGTTCGTCGGAAACCCACCCGGCGGACGGACCGCAGCGATCTTGGCCAGCTTGACGAGCAGCTGCCGCCAGCACGAGATGGATCCGCAACTCTACTTCATGCAACTGCTGATGAACCTTCACTCGTGGCCGGCAAACGACATCGACGCATGGCTTCCCGATCGCTGGAAGCAAGCTCATGAAGATCGGTGCGAGGTTTTGGGATTACCGCCCCTCGATTCCTGATCCTGTGCTTCAGGCATCGCTTATGATGTATCTGTTACGACGACCATGCAACTAACGACCTTAATACCTCTCCGTGTTATCGTGATCGCTTTGCTTGGTGGATCTTTCGCCATTTTCGCCAACATGCTTTCGTTCATCATGATCGGCAAAATAAACGAGCGTGTGCCCGAAAATGAGCGAATCTCGTACTTCTGGTGGGGTACCGAAGTTCGAAAGAGATACAAACAATTCTATCCCGCCAGCAAACTCGCCTTACTGGTGGATCTCTTCCTAATCCTGTTGGTGCTCTGTTTCCTGCTCTTGATCAGGTTCTGGGTTTTCGGAAGCTCTTCCGTCAGCAAGTGATGGACTGCGGTTGGGATTAAGGACGAACCTCCGCCCCCGCTCCGCTCGGGAGTCCGTTCACGTCCTCACTTCAAGAGATTCGAGCATTCAAGCGCCTCGCGTCGCAAGATGCGGATCACGTAGCGCTCACGTAAAGTTGGATTCGCCGCAGGCTATAGGTATTGTTTTACCTGCGACCTCCGAAAAAGGGTGATAGGTCCCGCAGCGCGTTAGTCGAGTTGCAAGGACTCGTTTATCTGCGCTTGGATTAGTGAGCTATAGCGAGCTACGCTCCCCCTCCCATGTGGTTCAGCGCGGAAGAACACTGAACCACAGGCAGTGTTCTGGTCGAAACATACCCTTCGCGTTCTGCCGCTCTTCGACATAACGGCCCTCCGAGCAACCGACTTACGTTACGCAGACTCCGAAGGAAAAAGCGAAATTGCTCAGAATGGTGCTATCGAACTGCGCCGTGGACGCGGTAAGTGTTTATCCCACCTACAGAAAGCCCTTCGACATGATCTTCGAACGGGCGAATCAGGAATGGTGGACGAGAGGGGATTCGAACCCGCGGCCTCCTCATTGCGAACGAGGCCACAATTCTGATAAGGCACGGCGCTGCAACCGCTTAGCCTTTTATACTACCCTCCAAACTGGGCAACTTGGGCAACCAGAAAAAAACGGGCTTGGGCTGTTCGCTGAGACTTTGGCTTTCGCGCTGGTGTAGCGCACGGCAACGAAAACCGTGTTGTAAGGTGTTTGGGTGCACACGAGCCAAAATCATTTGGCTGCGTCCTTTCTCCGCGAAGACACAGTGGTGGTAAGGGTGAAAAAAGGCTAAAGTTTAGATTTTTCCCGTGGTAATCCTTGTGATACTTCGATGAAAAACCTACGAAAAGCGTTTGCGAGTGAGAGATATCATCCACCGCGGCCTTTTCGCAGCAAGGAAGAGCAACTCATGGTCAGGCGACTCGCTTTGTGGTGGTGGACATCCCGCGACTCCACTCCCGAACCCTCGAGCACCGAATAGAATTTATTAACGTCCAACCCATCTAACTTTTCGACAGCTCCGGAAGGCCAACGGATCTCAACGCGATCGATTTTCTTGGCAGAACCAAGCCCGAAATGCAAGCGCGTATCATTCTGCGAGAGATAGCTTCCGCCGCTGTGCACCTCATCCGTCTGGGTCATCCCTCCTGCCACGAGTTTTACCCTGGCGCCAATCCCCATGCGATTGCTTTTGCTCCCTGCCAGATCGAAGCTGACCCAATTGCGGCCTGCTATTCCGTGGTTTTTCAAAATCATGGGAGCGCCGTCGAGGTCCCCGACGACCACGTCCACATTGCCATCGTTGAAAAGATCGCCTACCGCCAAACCTCGCGAAACACGCCGTTCCCGCAGCGCGGGTCCGGCCAGATCGCTGGCATCACAAAACGTGCCGTCGGTTTGGTTGAGGTGAAAAAGTTTCGGCTCGCGATAGCCGCCGCCCGATGGCAGCGAGTCCACTTGAGGATAGACGTGGCCGCTCACAGCGATAAGGTCGGGCCAACCGTCGTTATCGAAGTCCGCGAAAGCAGTGCCCCACTTTACCCAAGGCAGCGAGGGCAGCGCGATACCCGATTTGTGCGAGACATCGGTGAAATTCCAATTACCGTCGTTGCGGTAGAGGTCGTCGTATTCGTCGGAGAAATTTGTGGTGTAAATTGAAGGTCGCCCAGTGTGATTGTAGTCGCCAATGGCGATGCCCATGGAAGCTTGTTCGGAACCGTCTTCACTGACGGCGGTGCCGGACTCGAGTCCAATCTCCTTGAATTTTCCATTGCCAAGATTCTTGTAAAGAAAGCTGGGAGTGGAATCGTTGGCGACGTAAATATCCGGGCGGCCGGAATTATTGAAATCGGCCCAGACAACGCCCATGCCGTAGTAGCCGTTGGGGTCGCTTACGCCCGCGGCTTTCGAAACGTCGGAGAAAGTTCCGTCGCCATTATTGTGGAACAGAGCGTCACCCGCCCCCTTCAGGCCGCGAGGCCCGCATTGCACGTCGATGCCGCGATATTTGCAATTGGGGGCCGTGCCGAAGCCGGGCAAATCGTGGAGATGAAAATCGACGTAGTTGGAGACCATGAGGTCGAGAAAACCGTCGCCATCGTAGTCGCCAAAAGCAGCGCCGGCAGACCAGCGGCCGTCGGCAACTCCGGCTTTGGCAGTGACATCGGTGAATGTGCCGTCGCCATTATTTTTGTACAGCACGTTTCCGCCGAGGCAAGTGACGTAGAGATCGGGCCAGCCATCGTTGTTGTAGTCACCCACCGCGCCGCCCATGGCAAAGCACGGAGTTGACAAGCCGGATTTGGCGGTGACATCGGTGAAGGTGCCGTCGTGATTGTTGTGGTACAGCGCGCCCTTGCTTGTTTGTCCTTTGATGGCCATGGCGACCGTAGGAGCATTCGTGAAATAGATGTCGAGCCAGCCATCGCGATCGTAGTCAAAAAGAATTACGCCGCCGCTCATGGATTCCACGATGTATTTTTTTGAAGGGTCGGCGGTGTGTTGAAAAGTGATGCCCGTTTTGGCGGTAATGTCTTCGAACTGTGGCACGGGGCGCGCCGTGCATTTGACGGTCTTGGCGTTGGGAGGCGGCGGAGGTGGCTGAGGGTGGCCCCCTTGAGCGCATGCCAAGCTCGCGGAGAAATGGAGCAGCAAGCCGAGGCGGAAAAATCTGCCAAGCGAAGTGTTCTTCAAAGGGACTCCAGGTGTGTGCATCAGGGACGTTCCATGGGGCGCGGCACAGTCAACTCGCGATTCTTGGCTTTGAGTTCCCGATAAATTTGCAATTCGCGATCGGCCTCTGCGGTGCGTGATTCCTTGCGATAAGCCGCTTGCAGCTGGTAGTGAACATAGTCAGCCTGCGGGAGTGCGCGGGCAGCGACTTCGAGATGGGTCACCGCTTCCTGGAGGTTGCCGGCGTCGAGCAGCAGCTTACCCAACTGATAGTTCGCGTTCCCATTTTCGGGATGAGCGGCGATAACGGAACGAAAAAGATTGATCGCCTCGGTTTGCTTGGCTTGCTGCAAATAAACATAACCGAGGCCGATTTTCGCGTCAGGGTCGTCTGGAGCGAGCGTCAGAGCGGCATTGAATTCCTCGACTGCTTCGTTCGAATGCTCCCAGCGGAGCTGCGCGAGGCCCGCAAAATAGCGCGCTTTAGCAAGCGAGGGATCGCGGTCCAGCGCGCGATGAAATGATTGCACAGCCCGGGAATAGTCGGACATGTCCGTCCAAAGCTGGCCAACGAGAAAGATGGCTTCGGGAGAAAGATCGCTCTTCTCGCATTCCTGAAGGATTCGCGTGGCTTGCGTGAGGTCGCCAAGGCGAGAGAGCGAGTAGGCCCACGCGTAGCCAAGCGCGGCGTCGTGCATGGCGCGTTCACCGAGTGGCGTGATGGTTTTTGCAGCTTCGCGGTACTCGTCAAGGCCAAAATAGGCGGAGCCCAGCATCGCACGCGTCGCGGCGTCGGAAGAATTGCCTGCCAGGACTTGCGAAAGAGCGCGGACACATTCCTGATAATTTTGCACGCGAAAAGCGGCGACGCCGAGGTTACGCAGCAAACCAGGAACGGCGGGGTCCCAGCGCTCGGCCTCCTGATAGTGAGCGAGGGCGGAAGGATAGTCGTGGCGGATGGCTTCGGATGTGGCAAGGTCGTTGAAGCTTGTGCCCAGGATTAAGCGTAGCTGCTTTTCCTCGGCGATGGCGGCTTTCCTGGTTTCTTCGGAGAGGCCGGAGCGCGCGAGAACTGCGAAATCCACCGGCAACGCCGGATCCACGGGCTGAGCCGGCAGCACGAGTGGTTGATCTTCTTGTTGGTTCAGAAGAGCAACGACGGCGGCGGGGGAGACCGAGCCTTCTTCAGAGGCTTTGCCGGCGACCACTTGCTGTGCTTCGGCAAGCGACTGCTTCTGGAATTCGCGGGCGCGTTCCAGGTAAGGAGCAGCTTCGTTGGCGCGCCCGCTGGCGGTAAGGATGCGGCCGAGAGTGATATAAGCCCGGCGAACCTGATAGTTGCCGCGCGATTCGTCCTTGCCGGTCAGCTCAATGCATTTCCTGAGATACGTTTCGGAGCGCTGCAGGTTTCCTTGGGCGTAGGCATTCAATCCGAGGAAGAGCCAAGGCTCGGGCCATGATGGATCAATAGCGGTGGCCGCCTTGAGGTGAAGGTTGGCTTCGTCGTAGCGGCGATCATTCGAGTCGAGGTAGCCGAGGAAATAGTTGGCAAGGAAATCGCGCGGGAAATTGCCGAGTTCAGTGACGAATTCCTGGCGAATTTCCGCGGTGTCCGTCCATTCATTTTTCCAGAGCAGAGCCAAGCCTAGGAAGTAGTGCGCGTGCGGCGTACGAGTGTCCAGAGCCACCGCGCGCCGGAGTTCGCGGATGGCGTCGTCTTGCATTTCCGCGTCGCGATACGCGTGGCCGAAAAGAACGTGAAGCGATCCGGAATCGCCCATGGATGTGACAATGACGTCGAAAACTTGCGCCGCCTTTTTCTTACTTTCTGAGTCCTTGAGGGAAAGGAGAGAAACACCGAGAGCATAGGCGGACTCGAAATCGGGTTGAAGCTCGACAGCCCGCTGGAGGGAGTCCACAGCCTTGTAGTAATCGCGTTTTTTCATCCAGGATTTGCCCTGGATATTGAATGCGCGCGCGCTGTTCGGATCAAGGAGAAGGGCCTTGGAAGCTTCGACGAGGGAATCATCCGGGCGTTTGGCGTAGAGGGCCGAGATAGCAAGGCCTACATGGGTTTCCGCGGCGTCCTCAAAGCTAAGCGAGCGCCGATAGAGCTCAGCGGCCTGCGCGAACGCGCTTTCGGCGACGCGGACATTTCCCAGTTTGCGGAATGCGAGCGCCAGGACGAGGGAATTGGCGCGAGCGACTTTGCCGGGATCGCCCGCGTCACGGGCCGCAGCGGCGGCATGCAGACGGCTTTGCAATTCGTCGATCGGAGTAGCGGCGCTGCGCTGACTGGTGGTCCGTTGTTGAGAAGCGCCGAGGGGAGCAGGCGACTGAGAAGCGAGCACAGCGGGCATTGCGGCAAGGACGAGAGGAAAAGCGAAGGAACGAATAAGAGAGGCCCGGCGGCTAGCTAAGGCGGCGAGGGTGTGGTCCAAAACAAAGGTCACGAGCAAAAGTCTCCGTTGAAATTCTAACAATAAAATAAGTGCAAGGCGGAACGAGTTCGCCTGAGCGGTGAAAAAAAATCCGGCGGGCGAAAGTCACCTGAAGGCCGGGGTGCGGCTTGCAGGAACGGTGCGAAAAGAGAGCATGCTCCGCACAAAAGAAACGGCGGGGCCAGATAACGCAGGCCCCGCCGAAGAGTTGCTCGAACGCCTGGAAGTTGCGTTCGTCAGAAGGTGAACTTCAAGCCGTACTGCAGTTCGCGGGCTGGCTTGGTGCGTTGTGCCTGACCCCAAACCGGATTTGGCGCATAGGTGCTGATAACGCTATTCGAGGTGCTGCAGGGTTGATACAACCCGCTTGAGTTGGCTGCACCGCAGTTCACGCCGGAACCGTTATAGAAGAATCCGGATTGCGCGCCTGTGCCCTGAATCGAATCTGCGTCAAAGTTTGTGTGGTTGAACGCGTTGAAGAAGTCCATGCTAAACCGCAGGCGGAACTTCTCCTTGAACGTCCAGTTTTTATACAGACCCATGTCCGCGTTGACGTAAGTCGGACCACCGCAGGAACCGCGAGGTGCATTGCCGACGGATCCAATCCGGAATCCGTTCAGCGTGAATGCCGCCGGATTGAAGATCTGGAAACCAGACTGGCCAGAGGTACAGCCAACTGCCGGATTGCGGTTGGGGCGCTGGTTGTTGGTGTATCCAGTTCCGCTCAGTGACGTCAGGCCGCAGGTGAAGGAATTCCCGTTGCCATCCGTGCAGGTTGCGGTGGGAGTAGTCAATGACCTGTTGTCTTGAGCGATGCCACTCTGGTAGACAGAAATGGAGTTGCCGTTTTCGGCGGTGAAGATGGTATTGAATTCCCATCCGCCAACGGTCTGGCGAATTACCGGGTGCTTATGATCCAGCTTCGGGAGGTAGAACACTTCGTTCATGACGAAGATATTCGGCCGGTTGATGGTGGCATTGCCACGATCCAAGGCAAGATTTTGCGTGTCCGTGAAGCTGCCTTGGCTGGCGCCACCGTTTGCGGCATCTTCTTCGATGTCGGCGATGGTGTGCGACCAGGTGTAGGCGGCCTGGAAGGTGGAGAAGTTGCCCAGCCTAGAACGGAACATCACCTGAAGTGCATGGTAGGTGGAATGACCGTCTCGGCTGAAGTTATTGATCGAGCCAAAATTGCTGGCGGGCCGCAGACTATTGATGCTAGGTGTCGCACCCTGCGGGGAGTTACCCAAGAATGAAGCAAGTAGGCGGCTGCTCTCGGGCACCTGATTGATGTCGTAGGTGCTCGTTTGGTGGATACCGACGTTGCCAACATAACCGATCATCAGCGCGGTATTCCGGGCAAGCTGTTGCTCGACCGAAATGTTCCACTGCCAAGTGTTCGGCGCAATGCCACGCGGTGAGCGTCCTCCGCTCGGAGAGGTGGAAGCACCCCCGATAGGCACTGGAGTGTCCAATGGGCGATTCACGCCGCCGCCCAAACCGATGGCAAACGGAGCCGTATTGGAAAGGCCCACCTGCGGGCTGACGCGCTCGCGCTGGTAGAACTGACCACCACCGACGCGGAACGCTGTCTTTCCCGTGCCGAAGACATCCCAAGCGATGCCAAGGCGTGGAGCGATATTGTGGTTGTTGTTTTCCACGAGCGCACGGTTTGGACCCGGCGTTCCGGCACTGAGAGGTAGACCGAGGGACGATGCGGCATCAGTGCAGAATGTGGTACCGGGTACGAGTACCACGCCGTTGCACGCATCTGAGGGGTTGCCGTTCTTGTTGTAGGCAGCGAGGCTGAAAGAAGCCATCTGATTATTTGCGTCATACGGCTCACGCAGGAACGACCAACGGAAGCCGTAGTTCAAAGTGACGCGGCGGCTAATCTTCCAAGTGTCTCCGACATAGAACTCGAGGTCATGCCAACGACCCTGATCCACGGGATTTACGTTCGTTTCGCTGACGGAGCGGATAGTCTGGGGGCAGCCCGCGGTATATGCAGCACCGGAATTGGCCGTAGCCTGGCAAGCGGGAGCTGTGTTCGACAACGGTGTTCCCGTACCGGGAAGTAGCACGTTCGTTAGCGTATTTCCGGTGCCAATCGTCTGGCCCCATCCGGTATTCCCGACGCCAAAGGTTGGCCGGTCAGATCCGCCGAACTGATTTTCTTCCTTGGCGTTAGAACTGAAGAGGGCGCCAAATTTCCATGCGTGGTTTCCATTGATCTTGGTGACGTTATCTTGATAGGTGTACAGATTCATGTGGTTGTCGTAACCAACGATGGCCCAGATGGAAGCGAAGTTACCGTAATTCTGCAAACCACCCCAAACGGTAGGGAGGCCCCCGGCTGTTTTGCCTGAAGCCGGCCAGACAGGGGGCATGGCCTTATCAAATTGCGCGCCTAGCGTCGGGTTCGTGCCACCTGGCGTGGTGATGATGGCGTTGTGGGCATACCCGAACTCAAAATCATTAATCAGAGTACTGGTAATTTGGGAACTGAGTCTGCCCATGATGCTCTTGGAGGGCTGCTCCCAATTACCCTGGTAGGTCGCAAAATTGTCATCCCCCCAGCCAAATGCGTTGTTGGGGGCCGGGAAACTCCAATGATCTGCCGTGTAACGGAAGCTGGCGCGATTCTTTTTCGTGACGTCGAAGTCGATGCGAACGTTTTCTTCCCGCCAGGGCACTCGGCCACTCTGATTCTCCAGGAAGTTAATGTTGGAACTGCCAGTCCCTGCCACGTTGGGCGCAATGCGGGTTGCCCCCGGATAATACGCCGCCAACAATTGACCGACTGCATCTGGGTTAGCCACGGCATATTGATTGCCGCTGGCCTGAAAGCCGGCTGGAATATTGGAACTGGCACTCCAGTTGGGAGCAGGCGACGTACCGTCGGGGTTATGCGTCCCGTTGTTGACAAAGGACGCAGGCGGGGGTGCGTTGCACGTGGTGTGGTCTCCCACATGGTTACGGGCATCTGAGTCTGTTTTGCCAACCTGCGCGTTTAATGAGGCAATCGCCGCGGGAACACCAGCACTGAAATCGCCTGCGCGCTCGGCAGCGGTAGGCACGCAGGTGGTGACCAGACTGCCACGAATGTCGCGATTCCATTCCTCGTTCCACCAGAAGAAAAGCTTGTCTTTCTTGATGGGGCCAGCGACGTAGTAGCCCCAGTCGTTACGACGGAGCGGCGCTTTCGGCACACCATTCAAATTATTGAAGAAACCAGCGGCGTTCAGCTTGTCGTTGCGTCCCTCGTAGAAGGCGCCGCCGTGGAACTGGTTTTCACCCGACCGCGTAGTGATGCTGATAATCGCACCAGACGCCTGGCCATATTCGGGGCCGTAAGAGTTGGTGAGCATCCTGAACTCTGCAATGGCGTCCACCGAGGGGAAGATAAGGATGGTGCGGTTAGAGCCGACGTCGTTGTTGTTGACGCCGTCCACCAGGAACAAGTTGTTCGTACTTGGATTGCCGTTGACGGAGAAATCCGAGCCGCCCTGCAAACCCTTATCCTTCGAGTCGAACGTGTTGTTGGCGGAAACCCCAGGCTGAAGTTGCGTCAAAGCCATGAAGTTACGGCCGTTCAGCGGAAGCTCGCGAACCTGAGTGCCTTCGATAACTGCGCCGACGTCAGCGGTGGTGGTTTGCACCTGAATGTCGCTGGCTTCCACGGTCACAATGTCTGTAGAAGCGCCCAATTCCAGTTTGGCATTCACTTCGGTAGAGGTCGAAACGTGAACTTCCACGCTCTTGGCTAGGAACTCCTTAAAGCTCGCCGCTTTGACGGTCACCTCGTAAACACCAACGTTGACGACTGGAAAGGAATACGCACCCAGTTCCGTCGTCGCCGCCTGTAGAGTAGCGTTTGTGCCGACATCGCGGAGCGTAACAGTGGCACCTACAACTGCTGCGCCAGAAGGATCCGTTATGGTGCCACGGACCGATCCCGCATAGTTCTGCGCATGAGCTGCAAGCGGTGAGAACAAGAGCAAGAACGCGATAAGCATTCCCGCAACGGCACTCAGCATCGCGCTCATGGCGTTTTTCTTGCAGTTTTGAATCTTCATTCCATTACACCTCGAGGAATTTTTTCACCCGGCATCTGATGGTAAATTTCGCGCGGAAACAAAGGGCGCAAGAAAGTTAGCAGCAATACCCACCCCATTCGAAAAATATGTAAACTGAGGACCCAACCCCCAAACCACCAGAGTAGTGGTTTTCTACTAGGGGCTGTATATCACCTGTCACGCTACCCTTGTCAAGCGAAAATATTGATATTCTTAAGAAAAATAATGTTATTCTACGCGCCGCCGTGGGGTATGGCTTTTGGGAGTGATAGAGTTGGTACCACGACTTCCTCTTTATTCCCTTTTCTTGGATTTGATTCGGCCTCTAAGGCAACTGTCCCGAGGCGGATATGAGAAATGGTAGTTTCGATTGATTTCTGATTGCCCTGTGATATGACTCGCTTCATGCGTCTAGTGGCGGCTAATGGGGCGACTTCCAGATCAAAGGACGCAAATACGACAAAGCAGAGTATTTCCAGGATAACCTCTCCACGCCGCGTCGGTAGTTACAGTAGTCTGCTGCACGCGGTGGATTGGTCCCTGGAGGACCGCCGGATGACAATGCTGCACAAGAAGAAAACGCATGAGAAAGTGACCCTCAAGACCATCGCTCAGCACCTGGGGCTGACGCCAGGGAGAGTTTCAGCAGCGTTGAACAATTCCAAGGCGGCCCGCTCCATTCCGGACTATACCAAGCAGCGTATCCTGGAAGCGGCGCGGGAGTTGAACTACCTCCCAATTTTTTTGCGCGCACGCTGCGGCTTCGGCGTACTTTCACTATCGGCGTAATTGCATCGGAAATCGGTGATGCCTACGGCTCGCAGATCATCAGCGCCATCGAGCAATACCTCCAGCAGCGCAACTACTTTTTTTTGACCGTGGTCCACCGGCACGATCCCAAGCTGATGGCCAGTTACTCGCAACTGCTCCTTTCGCGCGGAGTCGAGGGCTTCATCACCGTGGATACCTCCGTGAAGGAAGCGCCCTCCATCCCCACGGTAGCCGTGGCCGGACACCATCCAGTGGCAGGGGTCACAAATATCGTGTTGGATCACAAGAAGGCCGCGCAGCTCGCGCTGAACCATCTGAAGGGACTGGGACATGATGAGATTGCCTTTCTAAGGGGCAGCCCTTCAGTTCGGACTCGGCCACCCGCTGGTCGGCCATCTGCGAAGTTGCGGAGGAGCTCGGGATCCGCATTCGGCCAGAACTTACGGTGCAAATTGAAGGCACGGATTCGTCACCGAGCATCGGCTACCCCTTTGGGAAAGAGCTGCTCGCGCGGCGCAAACCTTTTACCGCTCTTTTTGCTTACAATGACATTTCAGCGATTGGTTCGATTTGGGCGTTTCGTGAAGCCGGTCTTCGTGTGCCCGAAGACATTTCCGTGGTGGGCTTCGACGACATCCTTGGAGCGGCCTTTGCCAATCCAGGCTTATCTGCGGTGCGGCAACCTCTTATCCGCATGGGACAAATCGCCGCACAGACCGTGGTGGACCAAATCGAAGGGCGCGGCGAATACGTTCCTGAAATCCCGATTGAACCCGATTTCGTAGAGCGTGCGTCCACAGGTCCAGCGCCCTCAGGAAACGTGAAAGAGAAATCAGTGGAAATTCACATTTCCGCCTGACGTGGTGCCTCTTCGTTCTACGTCTAAGTTGCGCGATTAAGGCCGGGAAGGAATTCCCATTGGCGGTACTTCACTGGTAGGCGGTCCCTTCAACTTTTTCGCGTCTTGGGCCTCCTTCGCTTTGATCTGCTGATAGATTTCCAATTGTGCTTTGGCTTTTTCTGGCGCTCCCGAGCGCGAATAGGCAAGGGCCAGTTGATAATGATTCTGCGCTTCCTCCGGCGCCAGAAGAACAGCTTGCTCGAGCGCCGGCTCGGCCCGAGCCAGATCGCCTGCCTGCAGACTGAGAGCGCCTAGCTCGCTCTGAGCGTTGGCATTCTTGGGATTACCAGTCACACTTTTTGAGAGGCTCCGAACTGCGGCGTCGAGGTCGCCCTCCATTTTTTGGATCATTCCAAGGTAATAGAGGGCTCCGGGATCTGCAGGGTTTTGCTTCAGACAAACGTCCACGTGCTTACGGGCAACCGCCAAGTCCCGCTCATCGTTGAGCGCCACATCAACAAGAATGAGGTGCATCTCGCGGTCTTCCGGGTGCAAAATTAGGACTTGATCGGCGTACCGTTTGGCGTCCTCCCACTGCTTGCCGCCGAATAGTGCAAGCGCGAGCAAGTACGTGCAGCGCAAGTCGTCAGGGGTCAGGGAATGCAGTTTTTGAGCATTCTTGAGGGCCTCGTCGACCTGATTTCCGTACAACTGAGCCGACACTAGCCCGTACAAGGCATCCGGGCGGTCGGGGGCAAGTTTGTTGGCGCGGGAAAAGGCTTCGCCGGATGCAGACCAGTCCGATTGCTGACTGGCGACATTCCCGGCGGCAACTAATGCGTCCACGCATTCGGGCGTGCGTTCCAGGACGGTCTCCAGCGTTTTCTGGGCTTCGTCGAGTTGCCCTAAACCAGCTTGCGTGCGCGCGAGATCCACAAGAAAACGATCCGTGGACGGCTGCTTGGATCCCGCTAGCGTAAGCAACTGCTGGGAGCTCTGGAAATCCCGGTGAGCTAGGAAGAACTCGGCCAACTCCGGAACAAGATCTGGCTGCTTTGGCGCCACCTGCAGCATGGCTTGAATCTCCACATCAGCCTTTTCCTGTTGCTGTAGCCCAAGATAGTCGGCCGCAAGAGTAGGCAAAAGCTCTGCAGTACGCTTTGCCAGGGGAATATTTCCCGCAGCCTCGATAGATTTCGCAAATTCTCCCGTACCCAGATACAATTTCGCCAATTCAAGATTGGCGCGAGCGTCATGGGGAGCGATTTTCACCGCGCCCTGATAGGCGGTCAGGGCCGAATCGAGTTTCCCTTCCGCAAGATAGGCGTCTCCCAGGTGGACGCGAGGTTCCAGCAGGGCGGGCTCGGCAGCAATGGCTTTTTGCAGCGCGTCCTCTGCTTGTTCAAAGTGCCCCTGGCAGAGATGGACTGTTCCCAAAAGATTGTTGGCTCTTGCTGAGTGCGGCAACCTCAAAAGGTATCGATGCAGGCGTTGCTCGGCTTCCTGCAACTTTCCCTGCTGAATCAGCGTAGAGATGCCCGTCAGCTCGGTGCCCTGGGCGCTTGCAATTCTGGGCGGCCAGAAAAACGTCAGCGCCAGGCCCGCGCACGCTAAAGTCTTGGCCCATACGCCGACGCGCGAATTGTTTCCGGCAGCAGGATGGCTGCGATGAGAGTTCAAAGTAGTCCTCTGCGGAAATTTTAACTGACAGCAGATCGACAAACTAGGAAATCTTGGCCCTTTCTCCCCAGACCGCTTTCCCCTTAGAATTCCAAGGGTTCAAAAATTCCACACCATGCGCCTGTTCTCCATTGCCGCACTGACACTCTTTTGTTTACTAGCAACCATTCCCGCACAAACTCCGCCCATCCGCTTTCACGAGATGGGAAGAGAGGCAGAGCTCACTAAGGTGCCCTTTAGTTCAATGAGCCAGCATTATGTTGTAGAAACGATTTCCGGTGGTGTTGCCTTGTTCGATTGCGACAACAACGGAAAGCTGGACATCCTGGTGGTAAATGACGCGACCATTGAACAAGCGAAGAACGGCGGTGTTCCCATGGTTACGCTTTACCATCAGGGAGGGAACCTAAAATTCACCGACATCACCAAAGATGCCGGGCTCACTCACAAAGGCTGGGGCATGGGAATCGCCGTCGCGGATTATGACAACGACGGCTTGCCCGATATTTACGTGACGGGATATGGCGGAAACGTGCTGTATCACAACTTGGGAAACTGCAGGTTTGAAGACGTCACTGAGAAGGCGGGCGTCGCAGGAGGGGGCTTCAGCGCGGGGGCGGCGTGGGCTGACTATGATCGCGACGGCCACCTGGATTTATTTGTTTCGCGCTACGTGCACACGGATTTGAATCACCTGCCCACCGCGGAAAATCCGTCGAAGAATTTCTTCCATAAAGGCCTTCCTGTCGAAAATCCCTGGACCATGGACGGCGAGACCGATTTCTTGTTTCATAACCGCGGAGACGGCACCTTTGAAGAGGTCTCCAAAAAGGCGGGCGTGGACGACCCCGCCGGACGCTTTGGTCTGGGCGTCGTATGGGGCGACTACGACAATCAAGGATGGCCAAGCCTTCTCGTGGCCAATGACACCGGCCCCAATTTTCTCTACCACAACAGGCGCGACGGCACATTTGAGGATGTCGGCATGCTTTCCGGCGTGTCCTTGAGTCCGGAAGGGCAAGAGGTGGGAAACATGGGCGTGGACATGGGTGATTTCGACCGCGATGGAAAACTCGATTTCGCCATCACCGATTACGCGGACCAGCCGAAAGGCTTCTACCTGAATCAAGGCGATCGAGGCTTTATCGACCTGACCTATTCCGCCAAAATCGCGCAAAGTTCGCTGCCCTATGTTTCCTGGGGCGCGGGCCTCGTCGATTTTGACAATGACGGCTTGCCTGACCTGCTCATCGCCAGCGGCCACGTCTATCCGGACGTCGACCGCCTGCCTAAGAACGTCAAGTACCGTGAACCGCTCCTGCTTTACCGTAATAAGGGTGATCGCACGTTCGATGAGATCTCGGGGGCCGCGGGTTTGAACGACGGAGCCATCCAATCGCGCCGGGGCGTAGCCTTCGGCGACATCAATAATGATGGCAACATCGATATGGCGATCTTCAATGTCGGAGCGCCACCCTCTCTTTTCCTGAACGACACCAAAAATTCCAACCATCGAGTTCTCTTCAAACTAATTGGAACGAAAAGCAATCGCGGCGCCGTGGGCGCTCGAATCACTGTTACTTCCGCAACGCGCTCGCAAATCGAAGAGGTCAAGGCCGGCTCCAGCTATCTTTCGACTAACGATCCGCGCTTGCATTTCGGATTGGCGGGCGACTCCGTGATGGACAAAGTGGAAATCCGCTGGCCCAATGGCGGCGTCGAGACCCTACGAAATATCCCCGCCGACGCGATTTACACGATTGTCGAAGGCCAGGGGGTCAAAAACACGGTGAAACTCCCGCCGCCAGCTTCTCACTGAACCCACGGCTTCTTCCCGGATGGAATCGGGCTCTCTTCGCCGCGGGCGTCTCTGGGTGAGAGTTAGAAGAAGAATTGCAAGTTAGTGCTAATCTATCTCGTGTCTTCTTGCCGTGCGGTCGCGTGTCCCCTAGAGGAAAGGGTTTGCCCGCACACTATCCAAAATCCTCCGGGAGGTCGAATGGCGCGCCGCTTGGTGTTGCTTCCAATTGCTTTTTCGATTCTACTTGCCGGCATGCTCGGTAATTCGTTTAGGGCGCAGGACGCCTCGCCGCCGGAGGTTCCATTTCCCAGAAATGACGTGCGGCTAGCCGCGCTTGAAGCGCGTAAGAAAGCGCAACTCGAATCCGTGAATCAGTTCAAGGTTTTTTATCAGTTTCATTTTACCGACCAGCTTAGGCAGAGCGGTATCACCTTTCGTAATCGGGCGGTCCCCTATGCCACGAGCCAGTATATGCCGGTCCATTACGACCACGGCACCGGCATTGCCGTAGCGGACGTGGATGGCGACGGCCAGTACGACATCTACTTCGTGAATCAGCTGGGCGGCAACGAACTCTGGAGAAATCTGGGTAATGGAAGATTTGAGAACATTACCTAGGAGTCCGTCCGAAAATTGACTTTTTGAGGACTGATCCTACTCGCGAAGTTATCCATATTGGGTTATCCGGTACAGTGGGCGTCGTCTAATGAAGGAACCGCACCTAGGATTGGCATTCTCGGGAGGATCCTTTTC
>WNFR01010614.1_pt1 | contig 20219 bp, 16 predicted proteins | sample 5400221 | NCBI WGS metagenome assembly WNFR01 (sample SAMN13153357, study PRJNA577476) | soil metagenome | isolation source: 40 cm soil under Madrone tree | place: USA:California | collected 2016-06-14 | reverse complement strand
CGCGCCTTCCGATTTGTTTCGCCCGAATACCTGGACACTGCCGGCACGCCGCTGGTAGCCGGCCGTAAAATCACGTGGAACGACACCTACAAGAAAATTCCCGTCGCCATGGTCTCTGAAAATCTGGCTCGCGAGTATTGGCACGACCCCTCGGCCGCGCTCGGCAAGCGCATCCGCGTCGGCTCCAAGGATGATTGGAGGGAAATTATCGGTGTCGTCGGCAACGTTTACGATGAAGGCGTCAGCAAACCGGCCACGACTTCCGTTTATTGGCCCCTCTTGATGGATCATTTTGAGAGCGATGACTCCATGTCCATGCGCGAAATCGCATTCGTCGTTCGCAGCTCTCGTACGGGCTCGCAAAGTTTCCTGAATGAAGTCCGCCAAGCCGTGTGGTCCCTGAACCCCAATCTTCCTCTTGCCGACGTTCACGCGCTCGACTTTTACTACCGGCGCTCGATGGCCCGCACTTCCTTCACGCTCATCATGCTTGGCGTGGCCGGAGCCATGGCGTTGTTGCTCGGCGTCGTCGGTATCTACGGCGTTATCGCTTATTCCGTTTCCCAGCGCACCCGCGAAATTGGTATTCGCATGGCTCTCGGTGCCCAGCACCAAACCCTCACCAGTATGTTTGTTCGCCACGGACTCTCGCTGACCGCCATCGGCGTAGCCTGTGGGCTCGTCGTTGCCATCATCGTCATGCGCTTGATGTCGTCGCTGCTCTTTAAGGTAAGTTCCGTGGACCCAGTCGCCTATGGCGCCGCTTCCCTCGGCCTCGTAGCCACCGCGTTCCTGGCTAGCTACCTGCCCTCGCGCCGCGCCTCCGCTGTCGACCCCGTCGAGGCCCTCCGCGCCGAATAACCTCAACAGCTTTAACGCTTCCACAAGCGTCGAGCCTTAGGCTTGCGTCAAAAATGATTCCACGCAAGCATCGTCGCCCTCTGCGCTCAATTTATCCTTGACTTTTCTATAATTTCGTTTATACTTAACGCTGTAGATTACTGCGTGTGGAGTGCGGGAGCTTGTTTACCCTGAGTCGAGCCGAAGGACTCCCGCTTTTCTCTTTTAGGCGGCCATTTCGGCCTTTGCTCGTGCAAAACAACCAAAATCGCGCTCTTTAGAATCGATCATTTGCGAAATGCAATTTTTGTAAGCCCTTTCCTTTGATATTCATGCAAATTGGCGGGGGTAGGCGTAGCTTGCGCTTTGAGAATCACAAGCCCTATTCATCTGCGGCATTCTTCCACAGCATCCGGAGCACTGCCCAGGAAACACGAATCATGAAACAGGGATCACATTCAGCAGTCACCCGGATTTGCTTTTTCAGTTCGCTCGCCCAACAATGAACCTGTAGCTCAGGCCGGAATTTATCTCGACCCGGTCGGGAGGCCTGATGCCCTTCGTCTTGCGAGGTTCCGCCATGCCAGAAGCTGTCATCGTCTCCGCCATTCGCACTCCCGTCGGCCGCGCCTACAAAGGCTCGCTCCGAGCCACACGTCCCGACGATCTCGCCGCGCTCGCCATCAAGGAGGCCCTCGCCCGTGTTCCCGGCCTCAACGCCAAGGAAATTGATGACGTGATCCTGGGCTGCGCCATGCCCGAAGGCGAACAGGGCATGAACGTCGCGCGCATCGCCGCGCTCCGCGCCGGACTCCCCGTCGAAACCAGCGCGATGACCATCAACCGCTTTTGTTCCTCCGGCTTGCAGGCCATCGCTCTCGCCGCCGAACGCATCCGCTCCGGCTCCGCGGAAGTCATCGTCGCCGGCGGCACCGAGTCCATGTCCATGGTGCCCATGGGCGGCAACAAAATCTCTCCCAATCCCTGGCTCGTCGACAATTATCCCGACGCTTACATCAACATGGGCCTTGGCACGGAAAATATCGCGCGTAAATTCGGCATCACCCGCGAGCAGGCTGACCAGTTTTCTGCCGCTTCGCACAAGAAAGCTCTCGCCGCCATTGCTGCCGGGAATTTTAAGGACGAAACGATCCCCGTCGAAGTGAAGATCACCTCGGTACCCAACGGCAACGGCGCTTCCTCCAAGCCGAAGCCTGGGACAGTGAAGCCGGCGACACAAACGTTCACGTTCGCAACCGACGAACTTCCCCGCGCCGACACTAATCTCGATGTTCTCGCAAAACTGAAGCCCGCGTTCCACGCGAAAGGAACAGTCACCGCCGGCAACAGCTCTCCCATGAGCGACGGCGCCGCAGCTACCGTAATCATGAGCGACACTCGTGCCAAATCGCTCGGCCTCAAGCCGCTCGCGCGTTTCGTCGCCTACGCCACCGCTGGCGTTCTCCCCGAAGAATTCGGCATCGGCCCGGTCCAAGCGATTCCCAAAGCATTAAAGTTGGCCGGCCTCTCGCTCAGCGACATGGCCGTAATCGAACTCAACGAAGCCTTCGCCGCCCAATCGCTGGCCGTCATCCAGCAAGCGAAGCTCGATGCCAGCCGCGTAAATCCTAACGGCGGCGCAATCGCGCTTGGCCATCCGCTAGGCTGCACCGGTGCAAAACTAACCGCTACCCTTGTTCGTGAATTGCAACGTCGCAACGCGCGCTACGGCATGGTCACCATGTGCATCGGTGGCGGCATGGGCGCCGCCGGCATCTTCGAGCGTTTGTAACGAAAATACTGTGAAGCCGAACACCGATCCGTCATTCCGAGGGCAGCGAGGAATCTCTCTTAATCTTTCGCCAGGTCGACGCATTAAAAAACTGTCCTGCTTGGCTCTGCTCGTTGTCGTTTTTTCCCTCAGCGCCCAAGCTCCCACTGCCGTCCCCATCCCAAAGGAGCCGCATCATCATCTCGTCTTGGAAAATGATTACGTCCGCGTCTTCCGCGTAAGCGTCCCCGCGCATGGCGCCACGCTTCTCCATCAACACGATGTACCGTACTTGTACATTTCGCTCGGCCCCGCCGACGTCATTAATGCCGTCCAAGGCCGGCCCGAAGCCCATCTGGTCATGGCCGACGGCCAGCTCGGCTACTCCCCCGGCCACTTCGCCCACATCGCCCGCACCGACGCCGGCAGCACCTTCGACAATGTCACCATCGAGCTGCTCCATCCTCAGGGCGAACCACAGAACCTGTGCGCGCAAGTTGTGCCCGGATTCGTAGCTCCATGCGATAAAACGATCGCGTTCAAAGGAAAAGGCTATGCGGTCGTACCACAATTTGAGACCGCTGACACTAAAGTGAGCTTGATTCGGCTCGATCCCAAAGCGGAGCACCTCGGGATATCAGTGGACACGTGCTCTTTGCTCGTCGCTTTAAGTGAGTCGCAAGTTAAAATCGAAGCGAAGAGCAAAACTGCAGTGATCTTGAGCGGAGGTGAAGTGCAGTGGATCGAAGCGGACCCCGCGATAAGTCTGTCCAACCCGAGTAACAAACATTCAAGCGTCTTGTGGCTAGTTTTCCACCTGAGTGGTGCTAGGTCTCCGTGTGGATAGGGTGCATCACCCTCAGCGCTTCTTGGCTTCGACGCGCACAAACAACTTTTCCGGCGCGTCTTTCATGGCCATGAATTGTTCGCTTACTAGAGTTCCAGGGCCGGTTAGTCGCGTGACGTTCCGTAATTTCACCGTTGCGCCTGGGGCAGCCATCTCCGTGCGATAAACCAGCGCGTCGCCCTCAAACTGCCCGGTCTCCACCAAGGCTCCAGGAAAGTTGCTCCCGAAGACGTACTCTTTGTACATTTTCTCCTTCGCGTCCCAGGTCATCACCAGCAATCCTTCAAAATCGCCAACAGGCCCTTGAGAATGGAACGAATTGATTAGCGAATTCCCGCCCGGGCCGAGCTTGCTGGTATAAACGCCGGTGTTCTTTGCTCCGTTCGGATACGTCTCCGTATAGTCCCATTCGCCCACGTAAAATTTCAGCGGCTCCATCTCCGCCGCACCCGGTTTCGCCGCCGGCGCAACTGCCGGCTTCTCCGCCGACTTTTCTTGACGCGCGGCCATCGTTATGGCGGTCGCCAGCATCACCAAAGCGAACATCACTGAAAAGACTTGCTTACGATGTTCCATAAACATTTTCACTCATCTCCCTCGGTCAAAAAACAAATGAAGATGTGCTTCGCGCAAAGACCCACACAGAAATCAGAGGCCGAAAACGTAAAGCACGCGGTCCGCGGCGATGGCGATACATTGGTGGCCATCGACCAGGAAGGACACCGGATTCGCGCCAATAGGACCGCCGGTCTGAAAGTCCCACAAAGGCCGCCCCGTGCGCGCGTCGAGTGCGTAGAAGTTCCCTTCGTTGGAGCCGGAAAAAACTAAACCGCCCGCTGTCGAGAGCACGCCCGCCCAGGGAGGTGAATGTAATTTGAACTCCCATCGCAACTCTCCGGACTCCGCCTGCAGCGCTTTGATCGCCCCCCAGGCATCGTCCGCAGGCAATTCGTCTTCGCCGCCGCCGGGGAAAAAAGTCCCTGCTTTGTAAGGAGTGTCGCGTTTGAAATAGCGGGCCCCGATCTCGCGAGTCGCCACATAGACAAGACCGGTTTGCGCGTCGTAGGAAGGACTGAACCACACCGTTGCACCATTCGCGTTTGGCCAGACGAGATTACCTTCCTTGGAGGGTTCTGCATCGGGCGCAAGAATCGGACGGCCTTTGGGATCGAGTCCGGTAGCCCAGGTTTGCTTCGCGTAAGGCTTGCCGGCAACGAATTCACCGGTAGTGCGATCGAGCACGTAATAAAAAGCGTTGCGGTTGGCAATGCCAATGAGCCTGCGTTTTGCGCCGCGGATCTGCGCGTCAAAAAGCATCGGCACATGCGTGGCATCCCAGTCGTGGGTGTCGTGTGGGGAGAACTGGAAATGCCAGCGCAGTTTTCCCGTTCCGGCATCAAGAGCGACGAGAGAACATGTATAGAGGTTATCGCCGGGGCGAACGTCTCCATTCCAATCCGGGCCAGGATTGCCAACACCCCAGTACACGAGCTTTAATTCGGGATCGTAAGCTCCAGTGACCCAAGTGGCGCCTCCCCCCGTCTTCCAGGCATCGCCGGACCAACTCTCGTGCCCCGGTTCGCCAGGACCGGGAATCGTCCAGAAGCGCCATGCCTGCTTGCCGGTCTTGGCGTCGTAAGCATCAACAAAACCACGAATGCCGGCTTCACCGCCACTTACACCGACTACGATATTTCCGCCCGTAGCCAGCGGGGCCATGGTCATGCTGTAGCCGACCTTGTAATCGAGCACTTTGGAAGACCAGCGCTCGGCCCCGCTCTTCAAGTCGAGGGCCACGAGGTAACCATCGAGAGTAGCGACAAAAAGTTTTTCATCCAAAACCGCGGGGCCGCGATTGGTGTGGCCGAAGCCAATGGAGTGGTAGTCAGAGGGAATCGGACGCTTCCAGTTCCAGAGCATGCGGCCGGATCGGCCGTCCACAGCGGCCGCGGAGTTAGGACCGGTAATGTAAAGAATGCCGTCAATAACGATGGGCGAGACTTCGTTGCTAGGATCGGGAAACTGGAAAGCCCATTTGACTTTGAGGCCGGAGACATTTTGCGCGTTGACTTCCGCAAGTGGAGAGAAACGATAACCCCGAAGATCGCGCGAATATGTGAGCCAGTTCCCGGGTTCCTTGTCGGCGTTTACGATGCGCTCGAACGGGACTTGTGCGAAAGCAGTGCAACAAGAAAAAAGAAACAGCGCCAGAAGCTTCATGGCCGGCCTCGCTGCAACGCCAAAAAATGGATCAGGTCGTCGAGGTCAGCAGCGGAAAGGACGGAACCATAGGCAGGCATCGGAGTTTCCCCGCGAAGTTTTTTCAAATCGCGGAGTTCGCGCTTGCGAAAACTGTAAAAGATGCCTTGCTGGTCCTTCAACTGAATCGAGAAAGTATCTTCGTTCAGGCGGATGCCGCGAATGGTTGGGCCCGAACCTAGTAGGCCGGAGATGGTTACCTCCACGAGGAGAAAATTCTCTGGAATGGTCTTTGCTGGGTTCTGCAAAGTTTCGCGAAGCCGAGCGGAACCGCGGCGGGCTCCTACATCGGTAAGTTCCGGCCCGTAGCCGGAGCCTTCGCCGTCCAGGATGTGGCAAGCCGAGCAGCCGCTGCGCGCGTAGATCGCTTTTCCGCGCGCCGGATCGCCAGGGAGGATTTCGGCAGGAACATTCCCGAGAGTTCGCACGTAAGCAGCGACGCTGACGATCTCGTCTTTAGTAAGAAACCAGGCTGGCGGCATCTCCGGTGCGATGCCATCTTCGATGACGGATTTGAGGGCTTCGTCGTCAGCAGCATGAACGAGCTTGGGTCTGCGAAGTGAGGGACCTCGTCCTCCGCCACCATCAATTCCGTGGCAGAGAGCGCAGTGGCGTTCGAAGATGAACTTGCCGGCGGCAACGTCCGGTGCCTTGGAAGGCTGCGCCTGGGCGTGAGGAGATTGTGGAAGACCGCCCGCGGGCGCTGCGGAAAGAATCATACAGAGAATGGTAGAGACGGCCGCACGCACTAAAGCCTCCGGGCGGATTCATTGGGCAATGTCGTCAGAGCGTGGAGAAGAGTAGCTGCGGAGATTGCGACTGTCAATCATCGCAACCGCGCGTTGTTCAGCTACGCGCTCCCACGAGCGCGCCCGCGTTTGAGAAAAATCGGCATTAGTCGGCAGCGTATCGCCGGAAGAAAGAATCCGGCTTCCAGCGCGGCCGCGCGGGAATGTTGGCAGTCTCGAGGAGCAAGCGGCGCGTAAACTCCTCGTAGCTTGCCGCGGATTGCAAATCAACGGGCTGGTTCACATCGTCGCTCGGCGCGTGGTAACGGTTGGTAAGCCAATCTTTGAAGATTTTTTGCTCGGGTGAGCCAAGCTCGAAGCCGACGTCGCACTTGACCGCCGGAACGCCGTGCCTGATGAAGTTGTACTGGTCGCTGCGGATGAACGTGTTGCGAAGTGGCTCGGGATCGGCGATTGGTTTGATGCCCATAGACTGCGCGATGGCTGCGGCTCGGCTGCCCAAGTCGGATTCTTCAAGGCCGCCGACTTTGAGAATCTTCAGCGGGACGATGGGAAGAAACATGTCCACGTTAACGTCGGCGACGATGGATTTCGCAGCGACGGTGGGATGCGCCGCGAAATATTTCGAACCGAGGAGTCCTTTTTCTTCCGCAGTAACGAGCAAGAAAAGAATCGAACGCCGAAGTTTTTCCGGATGCGCCTTTAGGCTCGCAGAGATGTCCATAACCAGCGCGCTCCCGGAGCCGTCATCCATCGCGCCGTTGTAGATCCTGTCGCCGTTGATGGGCGCGCCGATGCCGACGTGGTCGATGTGCGCGGAAAGGACTACAAATTCATTTTTGAGAGCGGGATCAGTGCCCGTGAGTTTGGCAACGACGTTGGCGGATTCGATCGACTTCGTGAGAATCTCGGCTCTGGCGTTGAGCGAAACGGCCAGGGGAAAATGAGGAAGCGGCTTGCGATCTTTTCCCAACGCGGCGATTTCCGCGAAGCTGTGGCCGGAACCCGCGAAAAGTTGTTCGGCCGATGCGGGGTTAAAAGCCACGCCCAGTTGCTGGCCAGGAGTCTCATTGAACTCGGCATCGGCAAGGTCCATGGAAGGGTGATTGCGATTGACGGAGATGCGGGACCAGGGAATGTCCATGGACGCGGGATTGGCGATGTTCATCGTGCCGATCGCGCCGGCGGCGTGCAACGACTTCCAGCGTTCACCGGCGGTTTGATAGTGCGAAGCAAGGGCCGTGGGAACGAGATAGACGACGATTTTCCCCTTCAGGTCGAGTCCGGCGAGTTCATCAAGATTTTTTTCAGGAATTTGCAGGCCGTATCCGATGAAAACCAGAGGCGCAGAGATCATGGTGGAATTGCGCGTAGCTCGCGAACTGATGAATGCGTCGTCGGCAAAAGATAGCGTTTTGGCCTGGCCGTTGGCGACGAGAGCGAGAGAGGATTTGGCTTCATCGACCTCATATTGATTGAAGCGAACTGGCTGATAGAAGCCGTTCGCCCCGGCAGGCTCGAGGCCAGCTCTCTGGAGCTGCTCGACTGCGTAAGCCTCTGCTTTGCGCAAACCTTCGCTGCCTGTATCGCGCCCTTCCAGCGAATCGTCCGCGAGAAACTTGACGTGCGCCCACCACGAGTTCCCGTCAAAGTGGGCAGCTGCAGAATTTTGTTGCGCTGGAGAGCTAATGGCACAAGCGAGAATAAGAATCGCTGAAAGCATGTTACGCATGAGATCCACTCCTGAAGCGAATTGAGAGGCTAGAGAATAGCAGGTAAAAAGACGAAGTGTCACGCGAGTGCGTTACGGAATAGTTCGGCCTTGCACCGCCACTCCTCAGGGGGTTGAGACAATCGGCAGCTCGATGAAGCTGGCCTGCCCCGGCGCGTGGTAGATGCGCTGCGTCGCTTTGCGATAGTCGCCGGGCTTAGCCCAGAAAATATTGGGGACGAAAGTCTGCGGATTGCGATCGTACAACGGGAACCAGCTCGACTGAATTTGCACCATGATGCGGTGGCCGGGCAGGAACACGTGATTTGCCGTGGGTAGCGCGAAGCGATACAGGAGCGGCTTATCCGGCGTGAGGGCCTTCGGCGTTTCAAAACTCTCCCGGTAGCGGCCACGGAAAATGTCAGCGGCGACCATGAGTTGATAGGCGCCCATTTCAGGTTGCGTTCCCACTTCGTCCGGATATAGGTCGATGAGCTTGACCACCCAATCGGAGTCCGTGCCGCTGGTGGAGGCGAGCAGGTGGGCGACCGGCTGGCCGCTGATTTTTACGGGAGCGCTGACCGTACCAGAAACGAACACAACGACATCCGGGCGGCCGGATGCTTCCCTTTGATCGTCTACCAGCCACTGAGACCAGGTCATGCCGCTGGAATAGCCAACCGCTTGCACAGGCCGCGCGCGGTACGGCACGGGCTTCGCGGGATCGGACACGTATTCGTCGAATGGCGCCTCGCCCGCAGCAGGCGCGCTGAAGCTGAGCTTTAGCCCCGCATTCAAATAGAGCGGTGTGGGTTTTACAGTGCAGCCGCTAGCGCAGCCGGAAGGCCACGCTGGCAAACGCCGCCAGACATTCGTGCCCGTCTCAAACGCCGATACCGCCGTCACATCGCCCTTCGGCGTATCGTCTTTCAAATAACGCGCGAGGAAGGGCGCCAGAATCTCTCTGCGAAAGTAAAGCCCAGTATCGCTTGAGAATTTCAGCGCGCCGAGCGAACTAGCGTCATCGATTTCCTGCCCGTGATGCCACGGCCCCATCACCAGAAAGACTTTGTCATTGCCGGTGTCCTTCGGTTTGATCGCTTTGTGGACCGCCATCGCGCCGTAAATATCTTCCTGATCCCACAAGCTGTCCACCAGCATGGTCGGAACTTTCAGCGGTTGCGCGGCAAGAATCTTATCCATGGCTTGTTGCTGCCACCACGCGTCGTAGGCCGGATGCTCCAGAATTTTCCGCCAGAAGCCCACCTGTTCAAGCCCGTGACGTCGGCCCAGTTCTCCGGCCGAACCTGCTTGCAGGTACATGTCGTAGTCGTCGTAGTGGCTCGTCCACCAGTGCTCGTCATTCTTGTGCGTGGCCTCCTGCTCGTAGATGTACGGCATGTTCTGCTGGCGAAACGCGCCGTAGTGAAACCAATCGTCGCCCATCCAGCCATCGACCATGGGGTTCATTGGGACGGATACTTTCAGCGCGGGATGCGGATTGACAAGCGCCATAAGCGGTGTAAAGCCGTCGTACGAGATGCCCAGAATGCCAACTTTGCCGTTGCTCTCTGGAATATTCTTCACCAGCCACTCGATAGTGTCGTAGGTATCGGTAGAATGATCGACTGCGGTGGGATTCAGCGGTCCGCGAAGGGGCCGCGTCATCACGTAGTCGCCTTCGGAACCGTACTTGCCTCGCACATCCTGAACGACGCGGATGTAGCCGCCTTCGAGGATGACTTCCAGCGCGTTGTCATAGCCGTGGAGGCTGGGTCCGAGATGCGAGCTGTGCGCCCGAGTGGTGAGTTCGTTGGCATCGTAAGGCGTGCGCGTCAGAAGAATGGGCGCGTTCTTTGCGCCCTTGGGCACGAGAACGACGGTGTGCAGCTTCACGCCGTCGCGCATAGGAATCATCACGTCGCGCCGCGCGTAATCGAAACTATCGGTGACCGGAGTGAACTGCGTCGGCGTTTCACTAGGCAACGCAGCAGGCGCAGTGGCTTGCGGCGCCTGTGCCGCCGACGCACCGGCAAGCAAGAACGCACCGAGCATCGGTGCGAGCAAAGTTAGCGTGCGAATGTGGCGGATCGGCTTCATCGGAATCCCTCAGTGAGGCGCGGAATGAGGGTGGATTATACCCCGAATCACTCCGCTCGCCAGATGCAGGGCGGGCACGAATTGGTAGGCGTTGAAAACTCTTCCGACACCAACGAGTTAACGGTGTTTACTGGGCCGTCTAGCGGGAGTAAAATGGGTCGAACTGATTTCGTTGCGTGCCACAGACAGTCGTTGACTAAAATCCAGTTAAAGTGACTTCCCGCTAGGAGCGACCAGATGGCCACCGCCACTCTCACCAAGCCCGCCGCAAAGGGAGGCAGCTTCCTCCTCGAATCGCCGCAGCCCAGCGATGTGTTTACGCCCGCTGATCTGACTGACGATCAGAAACTGATCGGGCAGACGGCGGAAGAATTTGTCCTCAAGGAAGTTTTCCCTTTTATCAAAGATTTGGAAAACAAGAAGCCCGGGCTGATGCCCCAGCTTGTGAAAAAGGGCGGCGAAGTCGGTTTGATGGGCGGCGGAGTGCCGGAGGAATATGGCGGCGCGGGCCTGGACAAGATCTCCACTACCGTCCTCACCGAAAAACTCTCCATTTACGGCGGTTTTGCGGTGACTCACGGAGCTCACGCCGGAATAGGCACGCTGCCGATCGTTTATTTCGGCACGGATGCGCAAAAGAAAAAGTATTTGCCGAAGCTCGCTACCGGCGAATGGATCGGCGCCTACTGCCTTTCCGAGCCGCAAGGCCTACTGCCTTTCCGAGCCGCAAGCCGGCTCCGACGCGCAGAATTCGCTGACCCGCGCGGAGCTGAATAAAGAAGGCACGCACTACGTCCTCAACGGCCAGAAAATGTGGATCACCAATGGCGGTTTCGCCGACGTTTACATTGTGTTCGCGAAAATTGACGGCGAAAAATTCACTGCCTTCATCGTCGAACGTACTTTCCCTGGCTTCAAGGCCGGCAACGAAGAACACAAGATGGGTATCCACGGCAGCTCAACGACGCCGATTTTCCTGGAAAACTGCAGAGTGCCCAAGGAAAACCTGCTGCACGAAATCGGCCGCGGCCACATCGTGGCCTTCAACATCTTGAATGCCGGGCGCTTTACGCTCGGCGCTTCCTGCGTCGGCGGCTCGAAGCACGTGCTGATGACCTCCTCGAAATACGCCAAGGAACGCAAAGCGTTTGGAAAGCAGATTGGCGACTTCGGCTTAATGAAGGAAAAGCTGGCTGAGATGGCCATCCAAATTTTCGCGGTGGAATCGATGGTCTACCGTTCATCGGGAAACATCGAGGCGGCTATGGTCGCGGCTTCCGGCTCGGGCGACAAAATCCAGAACACCATGAAAGTGCTCGAGGAATACGCCATCGAGAGCTCCATCGCCAAGGTCTACGGCAGCGAAATGCTTGATTTCGTGGTGGATGAAGGCGTGCAGATTTTCGGCGGCTACGGTTTTCACGAAGAATACCCGGTCTGCCGCGCCTACCGCGATTCACGCATCAATCGCATCTTTGAAGGCACCAACGAAATCAACCGCATGCTCATCATCCAGATGCTCATGAAGCGCGCGATGGCCGGGCAACTCCCGGTCATTCCCGCGGCCATGAAATTGGCTGATGAAGTCCTCGCCGGACCATCCTTCGAAGAAGCTCCCGAAGGCGTTCTTGCCGCCGAATCTCGCGTCGTCGCCAACTCCAAGAAAATGTTCCTGCAAGCCGCCGGAGGCGCCGTCCAGAAATTCCGCGAAAAGATGGCCGACGAGCAGGAGCTGATCGGCGCCCTTTCAAACGTGGTCATGGAAATCTACGCCATGGAGTCCTGCCTGCTTCGCGCGCAGAAAGCTGCCGCCGCGAAGGGCGAATCCGCTTCGCAAACCATGATCGATGCCGCAAGGGTATTCATCAGTGACGCCGCCGAGCGCGTCGAGCATGAAGCCAAGCGCGCCATCGCCGCTATCCACGAAGGCGACATGCTAACCACGCAGATGGCCGTCTTGAAGCGTTTCGCGAAGCGCGCCGCGGTTGACACCATCGCCTTGCGCCGCCGCGTGGCCGCTGCCGTTCAGTCTCAGGACCGCTACCCGTTGGAAGGCCGCTAAGCTCCAACAGGCCGTTTACTCACTGAGTTAGACGCCATCGTCCCTTCCGGACGCCCGTTAGCAGGCAGGGCACGCCTTCGCATGGATTGTGCTAAGCCCTGTAGGATTCCTCCTAAAATAGATTTCGAGCGAAAAAACTCAGTTTCTATCGCGAGAGTGCAACAAGGAATGTCCCGGAAACCTCTCATCCTTGCGGCGGTTATCGTTGTGCTGCATCTTTTTGTGGCAGCGACACTAGGCACCACTGCGACCGGATCTCTGCTGGCAAATCTCCTGGAAATCTTCGCTTGCGGTTTTGCGGTAGTCATGGCGTTTGGCGCGTATCGCCGTGGGCAAGGCATGAGCCGCCCCTTCTGGTTGATCATCGGCGCGGGCATCGCGATGTGGGGCATAGCGAACCTGGGCTGGATGTACTACGAAGTAGTGCTGCACGGTGAACCGCCCAGCGCCTCCGTGGTGCGATTCTTATTCGGCCTGGAAAGCGTGTTGTTCGCCACAGCCTTATTCCTGGACCAAGACAAGGATTCACCGCGGATCGACGCGGAATCCTTTTTGGACTTCATCCAAGTCGGGATCGTATTCTTTTTTATTTATCTCGAATATTACTATCTGCCGGCTCATCGCTTGGATGACTACTCCGCATTTCTGCGAGAAATGCGAGTGGAAAACTTGGAAGATGTTTTCCTTACCGTGCTGGCTGCCGTCCAAGCGCTGCGCTCGCGAAAACGGCACACGCGAAAACTTTATGGCGGACTCGCTCTTTACCTTCTCCTCCTAACCGTGTGCGCGGCGACGGCCCAGTATCTGCAAAGTGTCAAGCCAGCCCCAACGGGGACCTTGCGCGACCTGCTATGGACGGCTCCGTTTCTCGCTTTTGCAATGTGGGCGGGGCGCTGGCAGCCAGATCCTGCCGCGGAAACTGGCTCCCAATTAAGGCGGAAAACCCTCGGCGAATTGATGGTAACCAACGCTACTTTTGCGCTGGCGCCCTTGATCATACTTTGGCAGGTCTCACGGCTTCAGTCGGAGTGGCGCCTGGTTCGTTTCTCGCTTCTTGGCGTTTCGATTGTGTGCTACGCCGCGCGGCTGGGCATCAGCCAGTATCGCGAAGCGAAAAGTGCGAATGCTGTTCTTACGCACAGCATGGCTATGGATTCCGCTGTGAATGGCATGGCCATTTTGGATCCACAGGGAAGATATGTTTATGTCAACCCGGCCTACGCGCAGATGATTGGGGATACCAATCGGGAAACCATGTTGGGCAAATTTTGGCAAGAGGTGTCCGATTCTCACGATGTGGCGCCGGTGGCGTCGGGTATCCGCGAAGCCTTGAAACGACATGGCAAGTGGTTCGGGACACTCACCCTCCATCACCGCGATGGAACGGTTGTACCCACGGAAATGGCCGTTACCTCGATGCCCGATGGAGGAACGATTTGCGTGAGCCACGACATCTCGCAGCGCATCAGCGCGCAACGTGAGCGCGCCGAAACTGAAATCAAATATCGCACGCTCATCGAGCAAGTCGCGGCCATCAGCTACATCGCAGAATTAGGCACTTATGGCCAATGGCTCTACGTCAGCCCGCAGGTCGAATCCATCTTGGGCTACACCGCCGACGAATGGCTCTCGAGTTCGAAAAACTGGATCAACCACGTTCATCCCGATGATCATCCCATCGTGAATGCCGCGGAAGAAAGTTGCCAGCGAGGTCAGCCCTTCCAGGCTGAATATCGCATTACCCGCAAGGGCGGTGCAGTCATTTGGGTTAGCGACTCCGCGGTGGTCGTGCGCGGCAGTGACAGTCATCCCGTAATGGAAGGCCTCATCGTCGATATTACTGACCGCAAGCTGCTCGAAGACCAGTTGCAGCAGGCCCGCAAGATCGAGGCGGTGGGCAGACTTGCCGGAGGCGTCGCGCACGATTTCAATAATCTTCTGACCATCATCAAAGGTTACCTTGAGATGGCCCTGCTGCGCTGCCTGGACCGGCCGGAGTTGCACAGCGATATTCGCCACATCGAAGAGGCTGCCGATCGCGCTGTCACTTTGGTTCGCCAGTTACTGGCCTTCAGCCGCAAACAGGTTCTGCGGCCGAAAGTCCTCGATCTCAACACCATCGTCATGAATCTCGACCAGCTCCTTTGCCGATTGATGAACGAAAACATCGAGATGAAGACGTTCGTCTCCAAAGATCTCGGACCCATCAAGGCCGACCCGAGCCAGATCGAACAAGTCATTATGAATCTGGTCGTGAACGCGCGCGACGCCCTGCCCGACGGCGGTCGCATCCTCATCGAAACCAGCAACGTTGATCTCGACTCTGCGTACACGCGCGAGCATGCCGTTGTCGTTCCCGGACCATACGTCTTGCTCACTGTCTCGGACACCGGCACGGGCATGTCGGCCGAGACGGTCGCCCACATCTTCGAGCCGTTTTACACCACGAAGGAAAGCGGCCGTGGCACTGGCCTCGGTCTCTCGACGGTCTACGGCATTGTGAAACAGAGCGGCGGCTACGTCTGGGTATACAGCGAACTAGGAAAGGGCACCACCTTCAAGGTTTATCTGCCACGCGTCACAGACGCGGTCCAACCGCCGGCGGAAAGGCCCGCCTCCACGAACCAAAAGGGCCACGAAACCATCCTGCTCGTCGAAGACGAAGAGGACGTGCGTGAGCTGACGCAAATGGTTCTCAGCGAGCGCGGCTACAAAGTGATCGAAGCGCATTCGCCGGCGGAAGCAGAGCGCCTGGCAAGCAGCAACGGCGCCGAAATCCATCTCCTGCTGACCGACGTGGTCATGCCGGGCATCAGCGGACGCGAGCTGGCCAAGCGACTCACCGCGCGTTTCCCCCATCTACGCGTGATGTTCATGTCCGGCTATACCTACAATGTGATCGCGCAAAACGGAACGCTTGAGGAAGGAATCTCTTTCCTCCAAAAACCGTTTACACCCCAACTGCTCACGGAAAAGGTCCGCGAGGCATTAGACCGCTCCGTTTCCGTAAAGTAAAAGCACGCATCACCTTCGCTTCACTTCTTCTCTTCCAGTGAAACCGTCTTTCCCGTCGCCGCTGATCGTCTCGCCGCGTCGAGTATTTCCGTCACTATCACATTCGTCTCCAGCGAAGACTGCCCCTCCGGTCTCAAGCCTCCCAAAAGCACCGCTCGCAAATAGCTGACGGAGTCTGCTTTCGTTTTCTCCAGTGGCTTAGCGTCCTTCAGCAATTCCTCTTTCTCTGGAAGCCGCACGCGCACCGCATCGCGCCCCACGGTGATGGCATAGCCCCTCTGTCCATACACTTCCATGTCTTTTCGCGAAAACGGCCAGTTCCACGAAGCCTGCACAATCGCCTGCGTCTTTGGATACGTCAGGATGATGGTCGCTTCGTCATCCACTCGCGGATAAATCTCCGGCTTGATGCGCTGCGTCACGGCCGTCACCGCATCCGGTCTGCGGCCATCCATCAGCCAGGTCGCCAGGTCCGCGCCATAGCAGCCGAAGTCAAACAGTGCTCCCCCGCCGTTTAATTTGGGATCGCTCAGCCACGCAAGAAACTCCGGCTCCACTCCGATCTCTTTCGGGCCGCTGTGCCCATCATGCACGACAATCTTTCGAATTTCTCCAATAGCCTTATCGTGCACCAGATCGTAAGCCGCCTGATTGCTGCGGTACCAAGTCGTTTCGTAATTCACCAAAACCTGAATCTTCCCCTCCCGCGCCGTCTTCTCGATCGCCCGCGCATCTTCGAGGCTGACCGCCAGCGGCTTCTCCATCATCACCTGCACGCCGTAACGCGCGCAGATCTCCACCACGCGCCGGTGGTCGTACGTGTTGGTGTACGCCAGCACCGCCTGTGGATGCGTCGCATTCAGCATCTCCTCAAGGTCGGAGTAAAAGAGCCCCGGCGCCAATCCGTAGCTGTTCGCAAATTTTGCCGCCAGTTGACGATCGGCTTCGGCAATACCCACAATCTGCAGGTCGCTGCGGTGCTGGAACTGGTCGAAGAACCCGGAAGCATGACCGTGCACCAAGCCCGCAAGCGCCACGCGCAACGGCGCTTCTTCCTTCGTCGCGGGGTTCGCCTGCGCGTGTGAACCAGCGCTCTCGCCAGTCAACAGCGCGGCAAGCAACAAGAAAAACGCTGGGAACGTAATTCGTCGCATAGTCCTCCCTCAAGCCTCTGGCTTTCTTTCTCAGGAAGCGGCTGCTTGGTTTTGGCTTCGGCGGCTGGCCCGCAATCGCATAAAAAGGTAGATCGATCCAGCAAGCAGCAGCGGCGAAGAATGGAACCCCGGCGCGGGCCGCGAGAAGTGAACGGTCGATACGGTTTGCCCGAAGATGGTAGCTACTGTGTGGCCCATCCCGTTCAGGAGGTGAACGGTAGCGTAGAAGTACGCCAGCGGCCGCAGCCACCCTGCGTTTCGAAACGCAAACGGCGTCAACAGCAGCAAAACAATATTTGCAACGATCAGCATCGTCAGCCAATCGCGGTACTCGAATGTCGGCATCGGAAACCACTGGTATTGGCTGCGCATCGCCAAAACGGTGGGGTTGTAAACGCCCAAAAAGCCCGTCAGCGCCTCATCCGCCACATGCGCGCAAAACGCCAGGCACAGCAAGAACCACGCCAGCCCAAAACTCCCTTGCCCGCCGGATTCGCTCCCCAAGTCCATGCGCTGGATTCTACCCCAGTTGCCCCCGCGCGGTTGCCTGCGGCTGGCCCACCCAGGACCAGGACGCAGGGCTACTGGCCAATAGGCCGGTGCTGGAAAGGAAACACGCGTCGGAGATGCGCCGGGACTCCACCTATTGGACTCTGTACGATTTAGGTTATGTAAGGGATACCCATCGTTTCGCAGTTGATCTGTAAGTTCGATCGGTGAAGGGTCCAACCAGCCTCCTCATCCCATTCACCCCAAGGGTGCCCCTTTGGAGGTGTGAAGTGTTCAACTCTCGGGTGCGTCGAAATCTATGGCTTGCTTTGGCAGCTGCGGCCGGTTTGTTGGCAGCGGCCTGCTCGAAAACGGCCACGGACGAAACCAATAACACGGCAAAGCATGCCGTCAAAGCAAAACCTGCCGCAGCGGCGAAACCCGCTGCCGCAGCAAAACCTGCCGCCGAAGCCAAAACAGCGGAACCGGCCACCATGGTCACCTTGCCGAAAGGCACAGCGATCAGCGCGGCCGCAAGACAAACGCTGGCCACCGACAAGAACAAGGTTGGTGACACCTTTGCCGCCAGTCTCACCGAGCCGATTCAGGTGGACGGAAAAACCGTGATTCCCAAGGGCGCCCAGGTAACCTGCCGCATCGTCAAAGTCAAGAAGCACGAAATCAAGGTGACCCTCGCTTCGGTGGAAATCCATGGGAAATCCTACCCACTGGACAGCAATTCCATCGCGGGACCGAAGAGCCAGCCCAAAACCAATGCCAAGGATGCGCCTAAGGCTAAGGCCAACAAGGACGTAACCCTCCTCGCTGCCAAGAGCAAGTTGACGTTCAAGCTCGCCAAGCCCGCCACCATTCCGGTGAAAGGGTAACTAAGCATTTGGTTTCGTAGCGCCGGGCTTTGCCCCAGTTTCTAGGGACTCCGCGCGTTCCTCGCGCGGGGAGAGCCCGGCATCCCTGTTGTTGCGCGGGGTGCCCCACCTTTGGTTTGTAAGGGTGGGACTTTGCTTTGCTTCAGTCTGCACTCTCTTCTCTCGTTTCAATTTCTAGTTTCGCTTTTTGGACCGTGCCACCCCATTCAAGTCTCGTCCACCCACTATTCCTCCCAGGCGCCTTAGGTGCGTCGGAGGCTAGCCCAGTCCGGGAGGACTGAGAAACGTACCCAAAAGGACCCGGAGCGCCGTAGGTGCGCCACCGCCTCTCTTCGTTTTTCAGTCTTCGTTTTTCAGTCTTCCATTTTCCGCTTTCCCATTTCTAGTTTCTGCCTTCTGCCCTCTAGTCTGCCTTTTCGCCTCAGGGCTTTACCGGACCGTAGAACTCGGACTCTTCCTCCCAATAAATTGCTGTCCCCACTCGATGGAAAGCCCGCACACACCAGCTATAGTGCGAACCAGGAGGACAAGGGCTACGAATACAGTACCAACGGCCCGCCCCGAACTGTGGGCCGATTCTTAGATCGCCGCTCTTTAGATCGCTCCTCTTCTAGATTGATGATGAGGATAAAAGCATGATCAAGGTCAAGGCCAGCCAGAAGATCTTTACCGACACAGAGACTGCCACCCTGACGGGCATCGGCCTCGAGCGGCTCCGCCACCTGGCGCGCACCCGACACATCGGCTTTATCGCCCGAGCCGCGGAAGCAGCGGGTAGGCAGGCGGAACAGTGGCTGTTTACGCGGTCAGACCTGATGGTCCTGGCGATGCTGTACCACCACTGCTAGCACTAACCTGCGCAAGCTTTTCACTTTTTCAGTTTCCGATTTTCCAATTTCTAGTTTCAAATTTCTAGTTTCTAGTTTTATTTTCAAGTTCTAGTTTCGCTCTTCCTCCCTACCGCATTGCACTGCCCCCCAGTCGCCGGATCCGGCTTAACTGACGAGCGGGCGATGCACTGTCAATGACAAGCACTAACGGATTCTAACCGTGGTAGGCTCATCGAATGGCGGGTGGAGCACCCTTGACGCGATGAGACGATCTTGCGTGCCGCATCCCCTTGGGGTTTCGTTCACCAACGGGTGCGGGCGTTGACTTTGCTTTACTCTTATTCCTCTTTCAATTGAAACGCAATCGATGCCAGGGGCACTACTTGCAAGCAGTACGAGGTGCCGAATCAACCATGAGTCCAGAGGAAGCCATTGACCGAATTCTTGAACTTTCAGCCGAGGCCCACACGAAGAGACGCGAAGCCGCTGAGAACTCCACGGCGTTTCACAAATTAACGGGAGCGGTATTAGCCTACGGCCAAGCCCTGGACCTTCTCACAAGACTTTGCAAGGAGCGCTACTGGAAACAAAGCAGCCCGGGAGCCCAGGTGACGGCACTCGGCTATTCTTCTCTCACTCCAGGTTCATAAGCGCCATTCGGCATTCCCGCCTTCTATCAAACCGATTTTAAACAGACTACTGTGCAGCCGCAGCCTCACCGCAGCCTTCCACCAGAAACACATGGAAGTCCGTGGCCACAGGCTCGACGCCAAGCGGTCGCATCATCAGCCCGACTTGTCCCCGATGGTAGGTGGAATGGTTCGCCATATGTTGCATCAAGTGCCCCAAGCTGACGCGTGTTGAGCGAAAAGGAAGCATTCTCTGTAAGGATTCGTTGGTCGTGCCATTCACGAACTCCGCTTGTTCTTTTTCGACTTCCGCCCACTTTCGCTGCACCGCAGCGGCGTTGGGAAGGGCCTCCGGACGGAACAGGGCCTCCCGTCGCTTTCTCAAATCTGAGATGAAGGCGTCATCGGGGTTCGACTCCTTCCAATGCGTCAGCCAGCCCCACTCGCCGCCGATGATATGCAAGAGGGTGTCTCGTACCGAGCGAAAGCTGCCCCCTAGATCGCGCGTGAACTGCTCATCGTTGAGCGCCGCGGCCGCTTGCAGGACCCTGTTGTTGGACCAGCGGTCGTATTCATAGAGCAGCCGAATGTCATCCTTATTCATGCTGGCGCGCCTGCCCTTCCTCCGTGAAATCCTACCCTGCCCCAAAGTCCCCGACAAATTGCAATTTCTGCCTTCGATTGGGGTCGCACCCCACCTTCATCCCTGAACAAATCGCTCCTCTCCTTTCACTCACTTACGGGAACCCATTTTGCGACCCGCTTGTTTTCAGATTAATGCAGGAATGGGCCCCCCCTCCCGACCGGCCAACCTTCGAACCTGCCAACGTTCCAAGGTGTCTTGGACCTATCCCCTTTCCTTTCACATTGTTGCGC
>WNFR01002232.1_pt1 | contig 20219 bp, 13 predicted proteins | sample 5400221 | NCBI WGS metagenome assembly WNFR01 (sample SAMN13153357, study PRJNA577476) | soil metagenome | isolation source: 40 cm soil under Madrone tree | place: USA:California | collected 2016-06-14 | reverse complement strand
TAGCCAGCGCAATGATTCTTCACTTCGGTCGCGTTGTCCTCGTCCTTCTCGAGGTTCTGATCATTTTCAATCTGCTGATCGTTGTTCACGAGATCGGCCATTTCTTGGCGGCGCGCTGGCGCGGTCTTTTTATCGAGAAGTTCGGCATCTGGTTTGGCAAACCGCTTTGGAAAAAAACGATCAATGGCGTGCAATACTCCCTGGGCTCGCTGCCCTTCGGCGGGTTTGTTGCGCTGCCGCAGCTCGCGCCGATGGACATCATCGAAGGCAAGGCCGACATGGATCGCGCGAAACTCCCGCCGATCTCGGCGTGGGATAAGATCATCGTCGCATTTGCGGGGCCGCTGTTCAGTTTCGGTTTGGCAGTTGTGTTTGCGATTATCATTTCGGTGGTTGGGCGTCCGGTGAGCGAATCGGAATCGACCACGACGATCGGCTACGTGGTTCCAGATTCGCCGGCGGCGCGGGCCGGACTCAAGCCGGGCGATAAAATTCTCTCGGTCGATGGCAGCCCAGTTTCCCGTTTTGGTGGAATGGGGTCGGACAGCATTTCATGGCGAATCGTCCGGAGCGAAGGCGAAACAATTCCAATCGCAGTCGCGCGAAGCGTTAACGGCAGGACTGAGGCGATGACTGTAGAGGCGCGGCCGATTGTCCCGCCGACAAAACCGTGGATGCGCAAGGCGCTGCGCCAAATCGAGATTTTTCCGGCGGAAACACCGGTCGTGGCAAAAGTAGAACCAGGCAGCGCGGCGGAGCGGACCGGCTTGAAGCCCAACGATTCAATCGTGGCGATCAATGGCGAGCGTCTTTATCACATTTTAGGCGTAGCGGATTTTATCCGCGACCATCCCGGCGAGCCGCTCACTCTGACGGTCGAACGCCAGGGCAAACCGGTCTCGGTTCAGTTTGTTCCCGGTCAGCCCACCATCGGTTCCGTTTTCAAGGACGGCCCGGCTGATCGCGCCGGACTAAAAAAGGGAGACGTGGTGGTTGCGGTGGACGGCCAGAAAATCGGCAGCACACTTAGAATTTCCGATTACATCAAGCAACACGCGGGACGCCCGGTTGCCATTACCGTGCAGCGCGATGGGAAAGAACAAACAGTGGAAGTGACGCCGGAGGTTCCGGTTAACGACACGACGCCGCGGATCGGGATAGCGTGGGATGAAGATTACGGAATAGTTCTCGACGCTTATGGAAAACTCCAGGTGGTGCATCCGAGCCCGGTTGAGCAAATCCGTGCCGGCATGTTGTCGATCTTCAACACGGTCGGCGCCATCGCTTCGCCGAAGTCCGATGTGAGGCTGCAACATATGGGCGGTCCCGTCATGATGCTGCGCATTTATTATGTGATGTTTGAGAACAAAGAAGGATGGCGCATGGCGCTTTGGTTCAGCGTGGTGCTGAATGTGAACCTTGCCCTGCTCAACCTGCTCCCGATTCCGGTATTGGACGGCGGGCACATCACGCTGGCGCTGGTCGAGGCGGTGCGCCGCCGGCCGGTGAACATGCGCGTGCTTGAGGTCGTGCAAACCGCCTGCGCGGTTTTGATCATTGGCTTCATGGTCTACATCGCCTTCTTCGACGTGCAGGATCTTTTCGGCGGCGGGCGGGACCGCCCGAAATTCTCCCCGAAACCGACGCCGGCAAAATCATCGCAACAGTAAACAGGCCGCGGCGTTGCGCCGCCGGTTTCAATCCGTAAAGTTGCAGTCGCCGTGAATTACTGCGCGAACCCTTTCAGTTACGAGCGACGATCCACTCGCGAGGTGATGGTTGGTAACGTCGGTGTCGGCGGGACGAATCCGATTCGCGTCCAATCGATGATCACGTGCGACACGATGGACACGGAGGCGTCGATCCAGCAAACAATGGAGCTGGCGGCGGTGGGCTGCGAAATCGTGCGCATCACCGCGCCGACGGTGAAAGACTCCCGCAATCTTGAAAACATCGTCAAAGGTTTACGGGAACGCGGGTGCGATGTGCCGATCGTCGCGGACATCCATTTCAAACCGGATGCAGCGATGGAAGCGGCAAAGTGGGTGGACAAGGTGCGGATCAATCCGGGGAACTACGCCGACTCGAAAAAGTTTCTGATCCGCGAATATAGCGATGAGCAGTACACGGCGGAGCTAAATCGAATTCGCGAACGTTTTTCGCCACTTGTCGATCTTTGCAAGAAGCGCGGGATCGCCATGCGCATCGGGACGAATCATGGCTCGCTTTCCGACCGCATCATGAACCGGTACGGCGATACGCCGCTCGGCATGGTGGAAAGCGCACTGGAGTTCGCGCGGATCGCGCGCGACCTAGACTACCACGCGTTTATTTTCTCGATGAAGTCGAGCAACCCGAAGGTGATGATCAATGCGTATCGATTGCTCGTCGCGCGATTGAGCGAAGAAGGGCCGGATTGGAATTATCCGGTCCATCTCGGCGTGACTGAGGCCGGTGAAGGTGAAGATGCGCGGATCAAGAGCGCGATCGGGATCGGTTCGTTGCTGGCCGACGGGATCGGCGACACGATTCGTGTTTCGTTGACGGAAGATAGCCCTCATGAAATTCCGGTGGCAACGGCGCTGGTCGCAATGACGCAGCAGAACGCAGAAAGGTGGAGCGCGACCTCCGGGCGCGCTGCTAATTTAACATCGCGCTCGGAGAGCGCGATCCACCTCTCCTTTGATCCGTTTTCGTACCAGCGGCGGGCGACTGGAACGATCGAGCGCGATGGAGTGCAGCTGGGGGGCGAGGAATTGATGCGCGTGGTCGTCCGGCAGGCAAACTTCGACAAGATCGCGCACAAGATCGACAAGATGGGCGATTACAAGCCGGAGATCGTTTACGAGAATGCGCAAATCCAAGAAGTCGATCCGCGCGATGACAAGGCGATTGAACGATTGAGCAAAAACTCGACGCCGCAATTCGTGACAGTAAAGGACGATGTCGATCTTCCGATGATCACTGCGTTTCGTTTGCTCGCAGCGAAATTGCAGCCGCGGCATCCGATTCTTCTGAAGGATGTGTTTAAGAAGTGGGAGGGACCTCAGCGTCCCGAGTCCGAGCCGGACGGGCGGGTTCGCGGCACTAAGGCCGCTCCCACATTTCTGCAGACTCTGCTCATTGCGGCGACGAACATTGGTTCGCTGCTTTGTGACGGAATCGGCGACGCGATTCTGGTGCAAGGCGAGGAAGCGCCGGGGCAGGCGCTGCGATTGAGCTACAACATTCTCCAAGCTGCCGGTTCGCGCATTTTCAAAACTGATTACGTGGCCTGTCCATCTTGTGGGCGAACGTTGTTCAATCTGCAAACCACAACCGCGAAAATTAAGGCGGCAACGTTGCACCTTAAAGGAGTCAAGATCGCGATCATGGGCTGCATTGTGAACGGGCCGGGCGAAATGGCGGATGCGGATTTTGGCTATGTGGGCGGCGCGCCGGGAAAAGTGAATCTCTACGTGGGCAAGACGCCGGTGAAGTTCAACATTCCCGAGGCGGAAGCGGTCGATCGGCTGATAGATTTGATCCGCGAACACGGGAAATGGATTGAGCCCGCGACGGCAACGCCGGTTTTGGCGTAAAACAGCCGCGCGATCAGGAACTTATGTTTCGGCGCTGCAGAAAAAGTGCGTGCAATTTTTTGCGTTGGGCCCTTAAATAAATGCTGTCGGCATTCGTCTAAACCTCTACGGGAGACAAAATCATGAAGAAATTAGCCTTAGTGTTCGCGGCGGTGCTCGCCATGAGTGGTATTTTTGCGACGACCGCAAACGCGATTTCAATCAGCATCGGCGTCGGCGACCAGCCTTATTACGTCAACGGGCCAGGCTACTGGTCCGGCGGAGTTTACTGGGTCTGGGTTCCCGGACATTGGTGTGGATGGCGTCACCATCACCGAACCTGGTGCCACGGTCATTACGCGCCGCGCTAATCATCGCGGACGTTTTTTCCGATTAGGGCGCAAAACAGCGCGCGTTTTTGCGTCAAGGCTGTGCTCAGTCTTGACGTCCAACTCCTATTGAGCGCGCGTTAACGCACAATTGCGCGGCGCGACATCGCGATCAGCATTCGTCAGTGCGGTTCTTGCGATCGCTCTCGATTTACTAAGCGAAGCCTTTAGGCAGATTGGAGCGTCGGTGTGCGCAAAGACTCTCTCGCTCTTCGCTTCGGCGAAGCGAATTCCGGCCAGACCTAATCTTTGGGAAGCGGACTGACCGCGGCGTTTGGAATTGGGTTGGTCGGTGGCGCGCTGGACGCGGACCGGGTAGGAATCGTTGCACCGGTCACCGGATTGACGGGAGCAAAATCGGGAACTTTCGAACTCGCCTTAGAATTGGCAATTTCATCGATCCCTGCATTGAGAATGCTTGGTTCAAATTTTTTAGTGACTTCGCTTTTTTCACTTTTTGCTGCCGCCTCGGCTGCCACGAGTTCGCTAGCAGGGGTCTCCACCATCTTTTCTTCGCCGCGGCCGATGAAATTGGAAGTGGCATTTGAATTTTGGTGCAAGGCTCCATTCGACGAGCCGTTCGCGGACGCCATCTGACCGGTCGCTGAAGCGTTCGAGGATCCATCCGTTGAAGCAGACGATCCGGTTGCGGAAGCGTTCGCCGCAGTGGCCTGACCAAACTGAGCACTCCCGCCCGCGCTCGAAGCGCTCGAAGCAGTGGCCTGACCAAATTGATCGCTCGAACCAGCCGCGCTGTCGCGCACATTGGATCCCGGACTCACATTAGTCGGTAATTTTACCGGGGTAACGACAGCATTGTCGACGGGGGCGAGCTGGGCGCCCGGCCCGTTGGCCGAACTGGGGCCGGCAATCACATATGAAATGAATGCAATGCAGCAAACGAAAGCGAGAAAGGCGGTCAGCTTCATGATCTTAATATTGGTTTCGTACGATTACATCTCAAGGCCAGCTTTAAAATCAAGCATTTTCGGCGCGGGATCCGCGGTTAGGATCGACATCTTTCGCGACAAGCACGAATCGAATCTATAGGCGCAGCGCGCATTCTCAGCGCATCTCGGCATATTTGCGCGAAAGTTATTCACAATCTATTCACAAATTTTCTTCAAAAATTCGAAAAAATTTCTTGACGCTCGTGAACTAAGTCACTGAGGTTGTCAGTTCACTTCAACTCTTATTCACAATTATGAAATCTACTCGCTGGTTTAGTCATCCTACTCTTTCACATCTACGCATCGGCATTGCCGGCACTTTGGTGCTTGCCGCGGTTGCGTTAGCTGTCACGTCAACCAAAATGTCGACCCCGCTTCAGCAAGCGGAGAAACCTGCCTACACGCCGAAGAAGGCTGACGTCGATTTCTTCAAGCCCGGTCTTAATGCTCGAGCGGTCATCGTAGCTGAAAGCAAAAACCCAAATTCGTCACCGGAGATCGAAGCGATGATACTACGGGCCTATCCGGCTGATGACGTGAGTGGCGACGCGACTGCTGCAGCACAGGCTGGCTTTGCGGCGCTGAACGCCAACGCGCACTCCCCGGGTACTTGGCAGTTGATCGGCCCGAGCAAGGCAACTTATCCGGGTGTGCTCGATCCATTCCTCTTTGACGGGGCGCAATACGTGGCGAGCGGCCGCGTGACAGCGCTGGCCATGGGGCCAACGTGCAAGCCCGGCAACTGCCCAATTTATGTTGCGGCGGCCGGGGGCGGTGTCTGGAAGGGCGCGGATGCGACCGCGGGAACCATCGTTTGGCAGTTTATCTCGGGTAATTTCCCGGCGCCTGTATTCGCTCCAGGCGTCAGCACCAGCGCAACGAACGCGATCGGATCGATTTTGATCGACCCTAACAATCCGAACGTAGTCTATGTGGGCACAGGTGAGCCGAATGCATCGGGTGATTCGGAGGCTGGCGTGGGCGTTTATAAATCGACCGATGGCGGACAAACTTGGTCGCTCGTGCCCGACAGCGCCAAGTTCTTTCAGCGGTCGATCGGTGGGCTGGCTCTAGACAACGCTGGCAATTTGCTCGTAACGGTGGCCAGCGGCGTGCGCGGCGTCAGCTCGGTCACGAGCGGCGCATCATCGAGCGGAGCAACCGGTCATCCACTCATCAGTCGCGGACTCTACCGTTGCAACGGAGTCACCTGCTCGCAAATCTTTGTGGCTCCCGCGGCTGGCTGTGGGACTCGTGGCTCAACCACGGTCAGGGTTGACCCGACCCACACAGGGACAGGAGGGACATCAATAATCTATGTCAACGCGTTTGGAGGGAGCTTCCTTGGACCAAACAACGGGGGCATCTGGCGCTCGATCGACAACGGCGCATCTTTTCAGCAGATATTTGCCCCAAGGGACTCCTCGCTTAACACGTGCGCTTCGGCGCTTGAGCGTGACGAATTTGACGTAACGACGCTGCCAAGCGGAGCGACGCGGATGTACGTCGGCGCCGGAGAGGGCGGCGAGGCTTTTAACCCGCCTTCACCTCAGTCGACATTCTGGCGGAGCGACAACGCCGATACCGCTGCGACATTCGCGTCATTCGGCGGGGCTCAGGTGGTGGATTACTGCACCGGGCAGTGTTGGTACGACAATCGTGTGTATACCCCGACAGGATCGCCGGACATTGTTTACCTTGGCGGTTCCTTTTCCTATGGCCAGTTACATGGGAAGTCGAACGGCCGCGCATGGCTGCTCTCCAGCAACGCGGGCGCGACCTTTAGCGACCTGACGCAGGACGGCAATAAGAACCAGGCCGCCGGGATGCATCCTGACCAGCACGCTGTCACGACGGTCCCCGGCAAGCCGTTCTATGCCATCTTCGGCTCAGATGGTGGCGTCATCGTATCGGACGGCAAATTTGCCGACGTCTCCTACAAGTGCGACCAGCGCGGCTTAAGTCCGGCCGACACTGCGTTCTGCAAGAGTCTGCTCAACAGAGTGCCGAACCAATTGTACACTCAGAATAACTTCCTCTCGACGCTCCAGTTCCAGAGCCTGTCGATGAGCGCGCAAAATCCGCTGAACCTGCTCCAAGGCGGGACGCAGGACAACGGGACGTTCCAGTACAACGGCTCCCGGATTGTCTGGCCGCAAATCATCTACGGGGATGGCGGTCAATCTGGTTTCATGGTCACCAATGACGCGGTGCGATTCAACACGTTCACCGGTCAGGCGAACGATGCGAACTTCCGGAATGGTGACCCGACTAAGTGGGTGATCATTTCGGCGCCGATCCTTTCGAGTCCGGAAGGGGCGTTCTTCTACCCGCCGATTATAGCCGATCCAAACCCGGCCAAAGCGGGTTCTATTTTCCAAGGGTCATTTTCCGTCTGGCGAACGCAGGATTGGGGTGGCGACCGCGATACTCTTGAAGCGACCTGTCCGGAATTTACAACCTCGGCCACGCAGCCGGGCTGCGGTGACTTTGTCATCATCGGAGACGGCGTCCCCTCGACGCGGCTGAATTCCGCTGCATGGGGCAATCGGTCTGGCGGCGCGGTCGCCTGGCTCCAGCGGTATATAAATAACGTCGGCGGGATGTGGGCAGCGACGAGCACTGGCCGCGTATTTATCACCGACAACGCAAACGATCCGGCGGCGTCCGTGGTCTGGAACCGTGTCGACCCGAATCCAACGATCCTCAACACGCCCAGCCGCGCCATCAGCGCGATCGCCATCGATCCGACGAACGCGCATCACGCTTGGATATCGTACAACGGCTATAACGTGAACACACCGGGCCAGCCGGGACACGTATTCGACGTGACTTGGACTGGCGCAGGCGCAGCGGTTTGGACACCCATCAGCTTCAACCTGCCAGACTTCCCCATCACGGCGCTCGTGCGCGACGACATGACGGGTGATCTCTACGCCGGTTCAGACTTCACCGTGATGAAGCTCCCGTTCGGTACCATGACATGGGTGGTAGCGGGCACTGGTCTGCCGATGGTCGAGGTACCCGGCCTGACGATCAATTCGAGCGCACGTGTTATCTACGCTGCGACGCATGGACGTAGCGCTTGGTCGATGCAGCTTCCATAAAAACGAACGATTCTGTTTAACGAACGGGCCGGCAGTAATGCCGGCCCGTTTTGTTTTAGTTGTCGATCCATTCGACTTCGCTCCCGCCTTCGCTAAACCTACGGCGGGCAAGCAGGACAAGCCTTGCAGAATGTCGATCTTGCGGGCATATTCCGCGCTCCGCACGCGCGGAATTCCACATGGATAAGATCCGTAACATCGCCATCATTGCGCACGTCGATCACGGCAAGACCACGCTCGTCGATCAATTGCTGCGGCAATCGGGAACTTTCCGCGCAAATCAAAAAGTTGAGGAGCGGGTCATGGACTCGATGGACCTCGAACGTGAAAAGGGCATCACCATTCGGGCCAAGAACGCCGCCTTCGAGTGGAACGGTTATCGCATTAACATCGTCGACACGCCGGGCCACGCCGATTTTGGCGGCGAGGTCGAGCGCATCATGAAAATGGTCGACGGCGTCTTGCTCGTCGTTGACGCACACGACGGGCCGCAGGCGCAAACCCGTTTTGTTTTGCGTAAAGCATTTGAAAATCAGGCGAAGCCGATTGTCGTCATCAACAAGATCGATCGCGAGAACGCACGCCCGCACAAAGTGTTGGACATGATTTTCGATCTTTTTGTCGAGTTGAAGGCGACCGATGAGCAGCTCGATTTCCCGGTCATTTACGCGAGTGCGAAACAAGGCTTCGCTATGCGTGAGCTCCACGACAACAACGAGGACATGACGCCGCTCTTTCAAGCAATCGTGCGCCATGTGCCGCCGCCAAAAATTTCGACGGAACCATTTTTTCAAATGCTCGTCTCCAATCTCAGCTACAGCGATTACCTGGGCCGGATTGCTCTCGGCCGGATCGTGAGTGGCCGCGTCGCCATCGGTGATTCAATCGTTTGCCTTCATCGCGAACGCGCTCCGGAACGCGCGACTGTGACCTCGCTTTTCACCTATTCCGGACTGGAGCAAGTAGAGGTTAAACACGCCAGCGCCGGTGACATCGTCGGATTGGCGGGTTTCGAGGAAATTTATATCGGAGAGACGCTGACCGATCGGGAAGATCGCGCGCCCTTGCAATTTGTAGATGTCGATCCGCCCACCATTCGCATGCACATGCTGGTGAACGATTCACCATTCGCCGGTCGGGAAGGGAAATTTGTGACGGCGCGCCATCTTCGGGAACGGCTCATTCGCGAGACGCGCGGCAACATCTCGTTGCAGGTAAGCGATACAGAAACCGCCGGCGTTTTCGAAATAAATGCGCGTGGAGAAATGCAAATCGCGGTCCTGGTCGAACAAATGCGGCGCGAGGGTTACGAGGTGATGGTCTCGCGCCCAGAGGTCATTTTCCATCGCGACGAAAACGGCAATTTGCTCGAGCCGCTCGAAGATCTCTACGTCGATCTCCCCAATGAGAACCTCGGCGATGTTTTGCAGTCGATTGCTAATCGCAAGGGCGAAGTCGTAAACACCCATCATCATGCGACGCGCGTTTCTGTTGAAGCCATTTTGCCGACGCGCGGTTTGATTGGATTTGAAACCGATCTCGTCAACTTGACGCGAGGTGAAGGTTTGATGAGCCATTTGTTTCGCGAGTATGCGCCATTCAAGGGCGAAATCGCGGGCCGGAACCGTGGCGTGCTGGTGTCGATGGAACCGGGCGTGAGCACCTCTTACGCCCTCAACAACATTCAGGAGCGCGGGCGGCTTTTCATTGGCCCACAAGAGGAAATCTATGCAGGAATGATTGTCGGTGAGAATGCGCGCCCAGAAGATCTACCGGTCAATCCGTGCAAGGCGAAACATCTTACGAACGTGCGCAGCCAGGGCGACGGCAAAGGCATTCAACTCGAAGCGCCGCTCCGCATGAGTCTGGAACGCGCCATCGAGTACATCGACATCGACGAATTTGTAGAAGCAACGCCGAAATCGCTCCGGCTGCGCAAGCGCATTCTGGATGCAACCACGCGCAAACGTGCCGCCAGCGCTTAGCCTCATTGACAAATCGTCCCCCTTGCGATTGAATATCGCCCGGTAGTCGGTTTCCTCGCTTAGCCATTCTCTGGCGAGGTTCGCTGTTTTCGAAATCCAGAGGTTTATCGTTCAGGTCTTTTTGTTGGGCTAGAAATACAAACTCCGCGCACCTATGTCCGGACATAGCAAATGGTCGAAGGTCAAGCGTTTCAAGGGCGCGATCGACACCAAACGCGGCCAGATCTTTAGTAAGCTCTCGAAAGAGATTACGATCGCGGCCAAAGCCAGCGGCGGCGATCCGACCGCAAATCCGCGCTTGCGCAGCGCTATCCAGACCGCGCGCGACCAGAGTATGCCCAACGATAACATCGAGCGGGCCATTAAACGCGGCACGGGCGAGGGCACCGAAGCCGCGCATTTCGACGAGATCATTTATGAGGGCTACGGGCCCGGCGGAGTGGCGGTGATTGTCGAAGCAGCCACCGATAATAAGAACCGGACCGCGGCTGAGATCCGCAGCATCTTCACTAAAAATGAGGGCAACCTCGCTTCCAGCGGAAGCGTCTCCTACATGTTCCACAAGAAAGGCCAGATCAGTGTCCCGCGCGGCTCGATCGGCGAGGATCGCATTTTGGAGCTTGCCCTGGACGCCGGGGCTGAAGAGTTGACAACGGAGGAGGATCAGTATCTAATTACTACTTCCCACGATCAGCTCTACGCAGTAGCTGAGGCGCTCAAAAGAGCGAAAGTAACGACCGATGGGCAAAAGTTTACGTTCATTCCCGATACGACTGTTCCGGTTGCCGACGAGACCGTGGCGCGCCAGGTGCTCCGTTTATGTGACGCGCTCGAAGAAGACGACGACGTGCAAAACGTCTACTCAAATCTAGACATTCCCGACGAATTGCTGGCCAGGTTGCCGGCCTAAAAGAATTTTTATTGCCGCTAGGAAAAGATGGCGGTCACGCTGCCTCGGTAGCGCTCAGATTTGCTTTAACTTATGAACGAAGAAAACGAAAGCCAGCCGGCGCCGCCGCTGGAAACTCAATCGGCCGCGTCGGAACAACCCCGCCGCCGTCCCCGTCGCCGTTATCCCCGCCGCCGTTATTACAATCGCGGTGATCGCACCGACAATTTCAACGATTCCCGAAACGACTCGCCGGCGGTCGTCGATCCGGTGACTGGGGAAGCAACTACTGAAGTCCTGGATCGACAACCTGGCGAAGGCGCGGAGGGCGCTGTCGAAACCGGCGAACAAGTTCAGCGGGAGCCGGAGTTTGGCGAAGGCATTATCGAGATTTCCGGCAAAGGGTTCGGTTTTCTTCGAGATCCAAAGCGCAACTTCGTCCAAACACCGCAGGACATTTTTGTCACCCCGGAAATTGTACGGCGATTTGGTTTGCGCGACGGCATGTGGATTTATGGTGAAACGCGCCGGGGCAATCGCGGGCCGCAATTGATCAAGCTGCTCACGATCAACGGCGAAGATCCAACGAAGTATCAGGGCCTGCGGCCGTTCGAGGAACTCACCACCATCAATCCGAACAAGCGCATCAAGCTCGAGACTGTGCCGGATCGATTCACGACCCGAATCATGGATTTAATGACGCCGCTCGGCATGGGCCAGCGCGGTTTGATCGTGGCACCGCCACGCACCGGCAAGACAACATTGCTCCATCACATCGCCGAAGCGGTCACGAAAAATCACAAGGACATGCATGTGATCATTCTTCTGGTCGACGAACGCCCGGAAGAAGTCACCGATTTCCGCCGTTCGCATCCGAAGGCGGAACTGATGGCAAGCTCGAACGATAGCGACATCAAAAGTCACACCCGCATCGCCCAGCTCGCGGTGGAACGCGCCAAGCGCCTGGTAGAGGCTGGTAAGCACGTCTTCATCCTGCTCGATTCCATTACGCGTACAGCTCGCGCATTTAACAATGCCATGGCGGGCGGCGGCCGCACCATGAGTGGCGGCATCGATGCACGGGCCATGGAAATACCGAGAAAGATTTTCGCCGCCGCGCGCAACACCGAAGAGGCCGGTTCACTAACCATCGTTGCCACCGCCTTGATCGAAACCGGCAGCCGAATGGACGAGCTGATCTTTCAGGAGTTCAAAGGCACCGGAAACATGGAAATGGTGCTGGACCGCAAGATCAGCGATCAGCGCATTTATCCGGCCATCGATATTTTCCTCTCCGGCACGCGGCGGGAAGAATTGCTGCTCCAGCCGTGGGAGCTGGAGAAAATCAACATGATTCGCCGCGGTCTTGCCGGTCACAAACCGGAGGAAGCAATTCAGCGTCTGCTCATGTTCGTGAAAAAATTCCCGACGAACACGCAGATGCTAAAAGAGATTCCCGGTTAATTGAATTGTCGGCCCTTCGGTTGGGCTACGCGATTGACCTCGTCTTTCGAACCGTCAGAGTCATTCCGCGCTCAATCATGCGCACGCGAAGATTTCTTAAAAGGCTGACGGGGAGAAAGCATCGACACGAACTATCCGAACTGGGCACGTCCGCCATTCATCGGGCTGTCCTGCGGGCCGTTGAACAGGCCGCACCGCACAAATTGAGCGGGGATCATCTCGATGTGGGAAGCGGAACTGGCGAACTCCTGCGGCTTTGCGCCGGTCGCTATCCACTGCGCTCCTTTGCCTGCGATTACACCGAACGCCTCATGGAAATGCGCGGCCAGAAGGTGGAAGTTGTCGATCTGAATTGCGGCCCGCTGCCGTTCGAGGACAATCGTTTCGCCCTGATCACTTGCACCGAGACGATTGAGCATCTGGAAAATTACCAGCAAATCACCCGTGAGATCTTTCGCGTCCTTCAACCCGGTGGGATCGCAGTTGTTTCTACTCCCAATATCTTAAACCTGCGCTCGCGTCTGCGTTTTCTTTCCTCGGGGTTTTATAATCTTTTCGGGCCCCTCATATTGGACGAGCCGAGCATTCACGGTACCCGCGGCCACATCAATCCGATCAATTGGTTTTACCTGGCCCATGCGCTTCTGAGCGCGGGTTTTCAAAATCTGCGGGTGACTGTTGATAAATATCAGCGCCGTTCACTCCTGGCGCTGGCTTTTCTTTTTCTGCCGATCCGCGCGGCCAACTGGATCGTTTATCGTCGCGACCTGAAGAAATATCGTACCTTGAACATCGACAATGTGTGGGCCGTACGCCTTATGAATTCGAGTAAACTGCTTCTCGGTCGAACACTTATCGTCAGCGCGACCAAACCGCGATGAAGCCTTCAGAGAACGAGTGGGAACTTCTCCCGCCCGATGATCGAGATCGGCGTTCCTCGCTTGAGGCGCTCTTCAAATGGCTCGCCCTCATCATGGACGATTTCCTTCGTCTTCCGTGGACAAATTTTCGCATCGGCCTTGATCCGATTATCGGCCTTGTGCCCGGGCTTGGTGACACCGCGTCCGCGATCATTTCCGCTCTGGCTCTTATTTGTGCGGTCCGACGTGGCCTGCCCAAAGTTCTGCTCGCGCGCATGGCCATGAATATCCTGATCAATGAATTAGTCGGCATCATTCCCGGCGTGGGGGACGCCTTTTCGTTTTGGTTCAAATCGAACGTGCGCAATTATCATTTGCTCAAGCATTACAACGCTGCGCCGGAACGGACCAGAAAAGGGGACTGGATTTTTATCTTTGTCGTTCTCGGCCTGCTCTTTGTGATCGTGTGCGCGGGATTGCTTGTGAGTTTTTTCGTTCTGCAAGCGCTCGTGAGGCTTTTTTCCGGCAACTAGCCGGATTTTTTCTTCATGCGCTGTTCGTAGAGCGCGTGAATCGTTTCCCGCGCATCGACATATTCTCTTATGAAGGCGTCGGCGCTTTTGTGACCGAGCCGGCGTGCAAGTTTTCCTTGTTCGTTCGGATCGGCCGGAAGCATTGAGACGCTTTTGTTTTCCCAGCGGCGAAGCGCGGTTTCAGCGCGGCGGAGAAATTCGTAACTGCGAATCGCGCTTGCAGCTTCAGTGTCCGAAATCAGAGCACGTTCACTGAGTTGCCGAAGGGCTCCGTTCCAATTTGGATTCCATATCCCATGCTTCATCTGCAATGCTTGCACGAAAAACTCCGCCTCGATCATTCCGCCAGTCCCGGTTTTGAAATCGAGAAGATCGTTGCCGCTGCCACGTTCGCGCCGAATCCGCTCCAGCATATTGTCGATCTTTTCCAAAAGATCGGATTGTTGACCGGCGTCACGCCAGATTTTTTGCGCGATGTCGATGTACGGTTGCTGTACTGGTCCGCAGATCGGCCGGGCGCGCGTGAGGGCGTGAATTTCCCAAAGTTGGGCCCGCTGCCGATAATAAGATTCATAGGCCGCCAGGGAACAAACGAGCGGACCTTTTTCGCCGTCGGGCCGAAGGCGCGTATCAAGCGTGGCAATATTTCCCTCGGCGCTAGCCTGCGCCATCGCCACCGCCAGATTTTGCGCGGCTCGAATGTCCTCACCGACAAAAAGGACATCCAGATCGGCGCCGTAATTAATTTCGCGTCCGCCGAACTTACCGAGCGCGGTGATCGTCAGGCTTTCGCTGCCGATAAGATTGTTCACGAAAAGTAGACAGGCCTCGATTGAGTCGGAAAGCTCGGTGAAAACGGTCCCGGCGACCGCCAGTCCCAGAACGTCGCGTAGAATGATACGCAACAACTGTCGTTGCCGGTAGGCGCGTATCGGATCGAGATTGTTTGGACTCGCGCCTAACGAATCGAGACGCTTTAGATGCTCACTGATCGATCGCGGTTTATAAAAGGTCGGGTCTCGCGTGATTTCTTCGAGCAGTTGCGGCCGCCGAATGAGTAAATCGCCCGCGATTTGGCTGGCGTCGAAGGTTTTGATCAACAACTCGAGAAGTTTCGGATTTGTGACCAACAGCTCGAACAGCAAACTGCGCAGCCCGTGAGCTTGGACGAACCGGACGAATTGATTCAGGGTTGCATCCGGATCGGCGGCTTTCGCCAGCCAGCTAAGCAGAAGCGGCCGAAGCTTCCGAAAAATCTGCCGGCTGCGCGGCGCTACGTGCGAGCTTGCTGAGCCTTTTACCAGATCATCCAGCGCCCTCACGGCTGATTTTTCATCTTTAAAGATTGTTAGATCGAGCGTCGCGGTTTCTGTCGGCGTGGTTGAAATAACGCGCTGGAACACGGAGCGCACGCTCTCCATGGTCTGCCTGAGGGCCTTAGTGAATTCATCGCTCGAGGCAAAGCCGAGACTTAGGGACAATCGCTTCAGCGCTTGCGATTCGTGCGGGACGGTATGAGTTTGCTGTTCAGCCTCTATCTGCAATCGATGTTCGACCCGGCGCAGAAAACGATAAGCCCGGTCAAGATCGACAACTTCTTTTCGGGGGAGCAATTCGAGTCGCGCCAGAGCACGCAGCGCATCCAAGGTGCTTGGATCCTGTAAAAACGTGTAACGCGCGCCATGAATAAACTGCAGGGTTTGCACAACGAATTCGATCTCGCGGATTCCGCCCCGGCCAAGTTTGACGTTGTGTTCGAATCTCTCTGAACCGATGACGTCGCGTTCGATTCGTCGTTTGATGCTGGCGATCTCGTCGAGCAAGTCCGGCGTCGGACTGCTGGGATAAACGAACGGTTGGTGTTGCCGTAAGAATTCGTAAGCCAGCTCGCGGCTCCCGCAGATTCCGCGCGCTTTGATTAAGGCCAGACGCTCCCAAGTCTCGCCGAAGCCGGCATAGTAATTTTCCATGCTCTCGAGCGAGCGAGCGAGCGGTCCGGCCGAGCCCTCAGGGCGGAGACGTAGATCGACTCGAAAGAGCGCGCCTTCGGGAGCGGGCGCCGAAAAAGTCCCAAGAATCTTTTTGCTCAACCGGTTGAACCACTCATGATGGGAGACACGAGGCGAGAGTTGGCCTTCCTCGCTGTAGACAAAAATAAGGTCGACATCGGAACTATGATTGAGCTCGCGCCCACCGAGTTTCCCAAGTGCCAAAATAGCAAAGTCAGCAGTGGGCGAACCGGAACTTTCCCGGAGTTGCGCGTTCCAGTGTCTGAAGACTTCACCGATACAGATTTCAGCGAGTTGCGATAGCTCCGCGGTTGTTTCTTCCAGGGGCGCGGCGTCTGCCACTTCGCGTAGTGCAATCCGAATGGTCTCCCGGCCCTTCCAGAGGCGGAGCGTGCGAAAGTTCGCCGCCGCGATCGAATCTTCACTCGATGTCTGAAGATGGCTTAACATTTCTCCAAACCCGCGCCCAGCCAGGCAAATCTCGGGTCGGGAAAGCCAGAGCAGGAGTTCGGGACTGCGCGCGACTCGTGAGGCGCAAATACTCGACACAGCAAAAAGATGGAGCAGCGCAGCCGCGCCGAGCGGAAAGCTTTCGATCACATCGACGAGTGCTGGCGCGGTTGTCGCCCAGGATTCGCTAAGTCGAGCGAGCGTGCTTTCTACCTGTGCGGGATGTAGCGAAGCGGCCGCCTTCTTGCGAATCCAACCATCACCGCGATCCATCACGGGCAAGATGCCGCGAAATCAGCACAAAGACCAATCCTGTTGCAGCGAATAACGAACGCCTATTCCGGTTGCGGTTCGAGAAATTTCTCGCGCGCCCGGGCGAGGATGCGTCGCTCGGATCGCGTCAAACTGTCCATCCCGCTGCACGAAATCTTTTCCAGCAGCGGATCGATTTCCTCTCTGATGAATTGCTCGGCGGACATTTGGCGATAGCGCTCGGCCGTTACACGCCGTTGTCGCAAGACCCGTTGGAAAAAAGATGGCAGGCCAAAGCCGAGCAAGTGAGCGTAGAGCCAGCCAGCCGCGCAGCCGCCGAGGTAAGCGCTGTGAGTGATTGTTCCGCGTCGATCGGTGCAGACCAGGATTAGGGCAAGAGCGATCGCCCCGTAAGCAAGATGTTTTGCTTTCAAGCGCAGCGGCCCCCGGGGAAAGGGAACTGCGATCAATTCCAACTCGGGAAGAATAGTTGCGTAAGCGACGAGAACAGCCGCGACTCCGCCGGATGCGGCAAACAAAAGTGTGTCCGGGGGCATGAGGAAAAGATGGCCAAGCTCACCGCCAATCGAGCCAGCCAGATACAGGTAAAAGAAGTGTCGCTGGCCGAGAATCGATTCGACGTCGCGCCCGAGAAAATAAAGGATGAGCATGTTCCCGAGCAAATGCCATGGGCCGTCATGCAAAAACATCGCGGTTACAAACTGCCAGGCGTACGCATCGCGCACACCGCGATCGCTTAGGGCGAGGAAATCGCGCACAAATCCTGGCTGGTAAAACTCCAGAAAAAGTTGCGAGACGAACGCGGCCAGGTTCGCGCCGATCAAAGCCAGCAGAACGACACGCTGTCGTTCTGTCCACGGGCGGGTAAAGGAGGACAGTTTTCGACCCGACAACCGCATCTCATAAAGGTTATCGCACTGCGATTTGATTGTCGACGTAGAATTCGCCGAGCAAGCCACAAAAACCCAAAAAAGTGAGGCGCGGGATGACGTTGTCGATCCGTTCGGCTGCGCTCAGGACAAGCCTTAGCCAGGCACGAGTACGCGCAGCGAGCGTTCTTGAACGCCGAATTCGACCGGACAATTTCCGACCAGTTCGCCATCAAGTTCCACCGGAACCGCTTGATCGCTGTCCACGCGCAATCGCCTTGTTTGGAAATATTCGACCTCAGGAGAGCGGATCTCGGAACTGAATATGACGTCCTGCAAATATTTGATGATCTCAAGATAGCCGAGGCGTTTGAAAACGACGACGTCAAACAATCCGTCATCAATCAGTGCATGTTTGAAAAAAGGAAACGGTCCGCCATAAAGGCGCCCATTTCCGACAAGCACAAATGATCCTTCATCGATCGACGCATTTTCCGATTCAATGAAGAGCCGGGGAGGCTGTCGTGCCGCGATTTGGGCGGCGGATATGAGATAGCTGAGCGGTCCGAAACTCCGTCTCAATTTACTGCTCGTTTCCTTTACCACTTGGGCGTCCAGGCCGACGCCGGCGAGCTGGACAAAGTATTTGCCATTGGCGTTTGGCAGATCGACCAGGCGCGTGTTGGCGTTCTGAATAATGTTCCAGCAGAGCTCGAGATCGTGCGCGGGCAGGCCGAGTTCGGCTGCGAAGACGTTCATCGTGCCAATCGGGAGGAGACCTAGTGTGGCATTGCTTCCGGCCAAACCATTGACCACTTCATTGACGGTGCCATCGCCACCAGCCGCGACAATTTTGTCAAAGCCTTCTTGAGCGGCGCGCCGGGCCATGCTTTCAGCTTCCCCCGAGCGCGAAGTAGCGCAGATGACGGAACCGCGCGCGAGCGCTTCCACCCGCGCCCGCCTTCGCTGAGCGCGCTCGCTGTGCGCGGCGGGATTGAGAATGACCAGCGTGCTATTCACCCGTGGCAAAGAATGGCTTTGATCTTTTCATCAAACATGGTCTGCGTAACGTCTTCGCGTGCAAAAACTCAGCCGGCTCCTCTTGCTCGTTGGCGGGACGTTGCTCGTCCTGGCGGCGATCGTTTTGCTCAGCGTGAACTTGTATGTGCAATCGCAAGGGACACAAGCGAGGATTGAGCAGGAACTTCGCCAACGTCTGGGGGCGACACTGAATATCCGGCGGATCAGTGTTACTCCATGGGGCGGACTTAAGTTGAGCGGCATCAGCATTCCGCAAGGTTCCGCGGTTGGTTCGCCGAATTTTCTGGAAGCGAAAAGTCTTGGGCTGCGAATTGAATTTCTATCGCTCTTCTCCCGGAAGCTTACGATTAACCAAGTTTCCCTTGTCGATCCAACGGTGATTTGGCCGCAGAACGCCAACGGGAAGTGGAGATTGCCGGGCTGGCGGGAAGACGAGCGGGAGGACGCTGCGCTGGCTGGTGCCGAACCGGAGGAATCTTTGGCTCAGGGATCGGCCGCCGAACCGGAAATTGCGAGTCCAGCTCCGGCGCCGCCGAAATCCGAGAAACGCCCGGAAGCTGCGTCGCCACAAAAAACGGACAAGGCATCGGCGTTTGTGCCGGAAGTGCGTCGCGTCAATCTAACCGGCGGCAACTTCCGCTTTCTGGATCGATCGGGCAACATGGTCGCGGCATTTGAAGGCGTCCGGTTTCGCTCCAGCGTACGCAATGCCGTTGCCGTGCGCGGCAACGCGCGCGTTACGAAAGTTTCGCTGCGCGATCGTTTTTTTCTCGAACAATTGAAATCGCCGCTGCAATACGACCCGGCTAACCTCGAGCTTTCACAAATTTCGGCCCACGCCGGCGGCGGCGATATCATGGGCCACTTTTCGATGCAGCCTGAAACAGAGGACTCGCCATTCACGGTGGACGTGAAATTTCGCAATGTGGAGGCCGGCCAGGTTGTGGCGGACGCCGGCGGCCCGAAGGACGTTGTGCGCGGCAAGTTGGAGGGGAGTTTTCAAGCGGCTGGTAAAACGGCGTATCCAAATGCGCTCACTGGCACAGGTGAGATTTTTTTGCGTGACGGCCAGGTTCGGCAATACAGCTTGCTCGTGGCGGTCGGTCAGGTTTTGCAAATCGAGGAGTTAACTCAGCTCCACCTCGAGCAGGCCGAAGCGAAGTACCATATAGCCCAGGTGTCGTTACGGTTGACGAACTGATTTTGCGTTCACCGAATATCCGGCTTTCTGCAACTGGAACGATCACCTTCGGCGGAAAGCTGCGGCTTGAATCTCGTCTCGCGATTAATGAAAAAATCCGTTCTCAGCTTTTCAAACCCATCCGGACCAATTTCCGGCCGACGGACGAACCGGGCTATTCCGCGGTCGATTTCGAAGTTGGCGGAACAGTCGAACGCCCAAAAACAAATCTGCTCGAAAAAGTCGTCGGACGCGATCTGAAGGATTTGGTGAACAGTTTCTGGGGCGGAAAAGGTGATCGGCCGAAAAAGAAAAAGTCGCTCGAAACAGCTCCTGGCGAGCCCGGTGTCTCGCCGTCGCCTACGACGACGCCGGAGCCAACCCAGCCGGCGTCGGCAACGCCGGTCGCGTCGCCATGAGAATAATCGCCGGCCGTGCCGGCGGCATTCGGCTTGCGGCGCCGCACGGCGGAGTGCGGCCGACAATGGACCGGGTCAAGGCCGCGATCTTTTCCAGTTTGGGCGACCGGGTCGTCGGCGCCCGCATTCTCGATCTTTTTGCGGGCAGCGGCGCGCTTGGAATCGAAGCGCTCAGCCGGGGCGCCGCGGCTGCGCTCTTTGTCGATGAAGATCGACAATCGATTGCGACGATTGAGAAGAA
>WNFR01002231.1_pt1 | contig 20223 bp, 20 predicted proteins | sample 5400221 | NCBI WGS metagenome assembly WNFR01 (sample SAMN13153357, study PRJNA577476) | soil metagenome | isolation source: 40 cm soil under Madrone tree | place: USA:California | collected 2016-06-14 | reverse complement strand
ACCGGACCGGAATGCACGCCGATGCGCAGGCGGATGATCTCCTTGCCCTCGGCGCGACGCTGCGCATTGTCCTCGCGCATCACAGCCACGATGGCGAGTGCGGCGCGCAAAGCCGCGTCGGCGTGATCGTCCATATGCTGGATGCCGCCCCACACCGCCATCACCGAATCGCCGATATATTTGTCGATCATGCCTTGCTCGTGCTCGATGCAGGCGCCGAGCAACGCGAAATGATGGTTGAGCAGGGCCGCCGTCTCCTGCTCGGGGAGCGATTCGGCCTGGGGTGTGAACTCGACGATGTCGGTGAACATCACCGTGACCATGCGCCGACGCGACGGCACTTCTTCCTCGCCCGCCGCCATCAACCGGCGAACCAGGCGCTCCGGCACATAGGCGCCGAACCATTTCAGCGTGTTGCGCGCCTTGTCGAGGCTGTGGCCGGCCTCGTCGATCTCGCGCAGCCAGGACGGCTTGTGGAAAGGCTTGTCGAACTCCAGCTGCTCGATCGCCTCGGCCGCCGAGGTGAGGGTTCGGATCGAGCGCACCATGCGCAGCCCCAGCAGGAGTGCGAGCACGACGGCCACGGCCAGGGTCGCGGCGCCGACCATGGCGCCGTTGATCAGGCGATCGAGATCGCCGATCGCCTCTTCGATCGGGAAATAGCGGCCGACGATCCACGGGTCGGGCCCATAGCCGCTAAGCTGGTTGTATACGAACACCCAGCGCCGCCCGTTGATATTGACGACGTGGCCGAGATCGCCCAGCGCGTTGTCGATCTGGCTGCTGTGCTCGGGCCGGTCCCAGATGTGGGCGAGGACCGGATCGTCGATCTCGGTCACGGTCGGCAGAGGCCGCGCTTCCGACAGACCAAGGCCGCGCGGTTCGACCATGCGAGGATGCGCCAGCACTTTGTCGTGATCGACCAGGATGAAAAAGCGGTTGTCGCCGCCCGGCGTCTGATTGCCGATCAGGTACGAGAGGCCGCCGACCGTTACGGTTGCGATAAGGCCGCCGATGAAGGCGTCGTCGATGCGCCGCACCGGCGTGCGCACATTGAGCAGGAGCTGGCCCTGCGCCGCACTCCAGAACGGGGTACCCCAGAAGGTGTGGTGACTGGACTGCAGCGCACGCAGGCGCTCCCACCGTTGCAGCTGATCGACCAGCGAGATGTCGTCGCGCACGACCGATCCGTCGGGTCGCCGCGCGACGCGGAAGAGGCGGTTGTCGAGCGTACTGAAGGCGCCGGCCGACACGACCGGCACCTGCTTCATCATCGCCCACAAGGCTTCCTGCACGGCGACCGGCGATTGGATGTCGATGCGCCCTCCAGCCATTAGGGCCGCGATCAGTTCGAGATGCTGGGTGACCGGATCGAGCCGGCTCCTGATCAGCTGGGCCTGCGCTTCGACCACGCGCGCGGTGCGGTCGATCAGGAGCTTCTCGGTCGTGCCGGTGGCACCGCTCAGCACGGCGATGTAGGCGATGCCGGAGATCAGCGCCAGTGAGACAAAGGCCAGTGTCAGGGCCATGAGCAGCGGCATCCGCCACGGCCCCCGCGCGACGTACCTGGCCCCAGCCGCGCCGGTCCTGCGGATATCGGTCATGACTTTATTACTAGCGCGTTTCGCAGAACAGCGGCACTACTTGGCGGACAGCGGCGGGTGTGGCTGCTCTTCTTTGGCCACACCCGCATCACGTCTGAAATGACCAGTCTTCTGCCCAGTCCTGGACGGAACTAAGCCGCGGCGCGGATGGCCGCCTTGTTGACCTCGCCGCCAACATGGCCCTCGAACTGGCGGAAGTTGCTCTCGAAGCGCTGGGCGACGTCGCGCGCCGCGCTGTCATAGGCTTTCTTGTCCTGCCACGAGTCCTTGGGGTTCAGCACATTGCCCGGCACGTCGGCGCAAGTCTGCGGCACCGCGAGACCGAAGTTCGGATCGATCGTCGACGCCACCTGGGCAAGCGATCCGTCGAGCGCCGAGCGGATCATGGCGCGGGTGTGCCGGATCGACATGCGCTCGCCCACGCCAAAGCCGCCGCCCGACCAGCCGGTGTTGACCAGCCAGCATTTGACGTTCTGGCGAGCCATCTTCTCGCCCAGCATCTTGGCGTAGACCGTGGGGTGACGCGACATAAAGGGCGCGCCGAAGCAGGTCGAGAAGGTGGCCTGCGGCTCAGTCACGCCTTTCTCGGTGCCGGCGACGCGCGCGGTGTAGCCCGAGAGGAAGTGGTACATCGCCTGCTCCGGCGACAGGCGCGAGATCGGCGGCAGCACGCCGAACGCGTCGGCAGTCAGCATGACGATATTGTCGGGCGTACCGGCGATGCCGGTCGGGCTGGTGTTGGGAATGAAGTCGATCGGATAGCAGGCACGCGTGTTCTCGGTGTGCTGGTCATTGTCGAGATCGAGCCGGCCGGTCGCCGGATCCATCACCACGTTCTCAAGCACGGTGCCGAAGCGTCCGGTGGTGGCGTAGATCTCGGGCTCAGCCTCGCGGCTGAGCTTGATCACCTTGGCGTAGCAGCCGCCCTCGAAGTTGAAGAGGCTGGTCTCGCCCCAGCCATGTTCATCGTCGCCGATCAGCGTGCGCGACGGATCGGCCGACAGCGTCGTCTTGCCGGTGCCGGAGAGGCCGAAGAAGATCGCCACGTCGCCCTTGGGACCGATATTGGCCGAGGCGTGCATGGGCAGCACGTTCTTGTCTGGCAGCAGGTAGTTCAGGATAGTGAACACCGACTTCTTGATCTCGCCGGCGTACCAGGTGCCGCAGATCGCCACGACCCGCTCGGTGAAGTTCACCAGGATGGCGCAGTCGGACGCAGTGCCGTCGCGCGCCGGGTCGGCCTGGAAGCCCGGCAAATTAAGAATGGTGAAATCGGGCTTGAAGCCGGCGAGTTCCTCTGGCCTGGGACGCAGGAACATGTTGCGGGCGAACAGGTTGTGCCACGCCGTCTCGGTGACCACGCGCACGCCGATGCGATGAGCGGGATCGGCGCCGGCCCAGCAATCGCGCACGAACAGGTCGCGACGCTGCGCGTAGCCAGTCATGCGGTTGTAGAGCGCGCGATAGCGCTCGGGCGAGATCGCCTTGTTGGTCTTGCCCCAGTCGATGCGGTCGCGGCTCTCCGAATCCTCGACGAAGAACTTGTCGTTGGGCGAGCGTCCAGTGTGGACGCCCGTGCGCACGACAAGCGCGCCGCCATCCGCCACGACGCCCTCGCCTCTCCGGATCGCCTCTTCGTAGAGCGCCGGGACCTGAAGATTCCAGTAGACGTTATTGGCATTTTTCAAACCGAGGGAGTCGATGCCGACTTTCGGAACGACGAAGCCCGCCTGTTGCACGGCGTTTCTCCTGAGTGAATTTAAAATACGGGACGATGCCGGGGCGACGACCGAGCCCTAGCTTTCGCTATATGCCCTAAACAAGGCCCCTGTTGTAGGGTCGGTGACGTACGAAAACACTTTTGACACGGCTCATAAGAGTTTCTCGCAGTGGCGAGATGATGCCGCGACGCAGCATCATCTTGTCGCCCGTGCCTGGAGGGCCAGCGAAACCAGCGCCTTCCGCGCCTCCTCGGCCGTGCCGACCGGATGGTCGAAGGGCAAACGCCGGACGAGACCCTCACGCCGCAGATCGAGCCCTTCGCTGTCGAGGCCGGTCATCCGCCAGCCCGCACCGGTTTGGCCGAGCAGCCGGGTGGCGTAGAGATCGAGCGCGTCGGCATGATCGTCGTTCATATGGGCCACGATCCCGGCTTCCGCCTCGACCAGCGCGGCCGGCGGCGGCGTGGACAGCAGATCAGCCGCGGCAATCCAATGAATCTTGCCGAAACCGCCCACCAGATGGGCACGCTCGATCGCCACCCGATAGAGCTGGAAATCGGCGAAGGAGGCATAAAGCGCCGCATCCGGGTGGCGGGCGAGATAACGCGCTTTTAGCCGCGCGTCGGTGCTCGGCGCGGCCCGGCCGAGCACCGAGAGGCGTGGACCGGTAAGCGGCTGGGCCAGCCCCGCCGTTCCGTCGAACAGCAACGACACGCGGTCATCCCGGGCGATTGCCCTGGTGTGCTCGGCGAGATTGCTGATCAGCAGAAGCGGCGACAAATCATGGTCGGCCGCCACCAGGACCAGCGAGGCGTACGGCCACGGGGCGGTTTCCGGCGGAGAGACCGGCAGGGCGCTTGCCAAAACGGCGCGGTCCAGGCCGCGGATCAAATCGCGGGCTGCGCGCGTTATGTCCACTGGCGTCAGGGGAGAAACCGGGGTTTCACTCATGTTCCACCGATGCCAGATCGGACCAGCAGCGACAACGGCCCCGCCATGCTATGGTCCCCATTTCTATCCGGCCGTGTTTCAGGAGAAGCCCCATCGTGCGCAAAAACATCGCCCTCGTCGACGACGATCGCAACATCCTGACATCGGTGTCGATGCTGCTCGAAGCCGAGGGATTTCAGATCAAGACCTACAGCGACGGCGCGAGCGCGCTCGAGGGCCTTAACCAGTCGCCACCCGATCTGGCGATTCTCGACATAAAGATGCCGCGGATGGACGGCATGGAGTTGCTCAATCGCATCCGCAAGACCCAGACCTTTCCGGTCATCTTCCTCACCTCCAAGGATGAGGAGATCGACGAAGTGCTGGGTCTGCGCATGGGGGCTGACGATTTCATCCGCAAGCCGTTCTCGCAGCGCCTGCTGCTGGAGCGCATCCGTGCCGTTCTGCGCCGCTTCGATACCGGCGGGACCAAGGGCGAGACGGCGGCCGAGCGCATCGTGCGCGGCGAGCTGATTCTCGATCCGAGCCGCCATCTCTGCACCTGGAAGGGCAAGGAAGTGCATCTGACGGTCACCGAGTTCCTGTTGCTGAAGTCGCTCGCCGAGCGGCCAGGCCACGTGAAGAACCGCGACCAGCTCATGGACGCTGCCTACGGCGAGACCATCTATGTCGACGACCGCACGATCGACAGCCACATCAAGCGCGTGCGTCGCAAGTTCCGCGAAGTCGATGGCGAGTTCGAGCAGATCGAAACGCTCTATGGCATTGGATACCGATACCGCGACGCCTGAGTCCGGATCTCGTCCGTTCGCCGCAAGGCTTCGAGCGGCGTTCGAGCGTGTGGCCGCGCTATGGCGCTTGCCGGCCGCCCGCAGCGCGCCCGTTGTTGCGCCGGTCGCCGTGGCCGACCCCGGGCCGCCTACCCTGCTGCGCCGCCGCCGCCGGCCGGAGCGCCGCTATTCGCCGCTGACCCGTCGCATCCTGTTGCTCAACATCGTGCCGGTGGCGCTGCTGGCGCTGGGCGCGGTCTATCTCAGCGATTACGAAGACGAGTTGATCGACGCCGAGCTCGCCTCGCTGCAGGTCCAGGGCGAAATGGTCGCGGCCGGCATCGGTGAAGTCGCAGTAATGGGCGGCGAAACCACGGTCAACCGACTCGATGCCGAGGCCGGACGGCAATTGCTGCTGCGCCTGGTGCAGCCGACCGGTGTGCGCGCCCGTCTGTTCAGCGAGACCGGCGAGCTGCTGGGTGACACCGCGCTCCTCAACGAGGCCGGTCGCATCCATGTCATGCCTCTGCCGCCGCCGGAGACGATGCTGCCGCCGGACCTCTCGCTGTTCGACAGCGTCAGCGACTGGCTCGGCCGGCAGATCTCGCGCAGCGACCGTTATCCCGAGTATCTCGACCATGCATCGCCGACATCGCGCGATTTTCCCGAAGCGGCCAGCGCCTTGCGCGGCTTCAACGCCTCGGCGGTTCGCCAGCTGCCCGGCCGGCGGTTGATGCTCAGCGTCGCCGTCCCGGTCCAGCGCTATAAGCAGGTGCTGGGCGCGCTTGTGCTGTCGCGTGACAACCGCTCGGTCGCGGCTTCCCTGCGCGAAGTCCGCACCGACATGCTGATCATGGCGGCGGCGGCGCTCGGCATCACCGTGCTGTTCTCGCTTTACCTCGCCAGCACCATCACCCAGCCGGTGGCGCGGCTCGCCCGTGCCGCCGACGAAGTGCGCATGGCGCGTGAAACCCGCCCGCAGATTCCCGATCTCGGCCCGCGCGGCGACGAGATCGGCGACCTCAACGAGGCATTGCGCTCGATGACCAATGCGCTGTGGCAGCGCATCAACGCCATCGAGAGCTTCGCCGCCGACGTGGCCCACGAACTCAAGAATCCCCTCACCTCCCTGCGTTCCGCCCTCGAGGTCGCGGCCCGGCCCGACCTGTCCGTCGAACGGCGCGATAAGCTGATGATCATCGTCATGGACGACATAAACCGGCTGAACCGGCTGATTTCCGACATCTCCGATGCCTCGCGCCTGGACGCCGAGCTGATGCGCGGCGAGGTGAAGCCGGTCGATCTCGAGGCGTTGCTGGTCGACATGGTCCGCTACTACGCAACCCTGGCGGCGGCCAAGGCGGGCGTCATCATCGGGCTCAAGGTCACCGCCCCGCCGCCCTTTGCCGCGCATGGTCATGACGGCCGCTATGGACAGGTGTTCCGCAACCTCATCGACAATGCGCTGTCCTTCAGTCCCCCGGAGTCGCGCATCCTGATCGAGTTGGGTCGCGAGCCGCGCGGCGACTTTTTTGTCGTGACCGTCGACGACGACGGTCCGGGCATTCCCGAGGAGAATCTCGATTCGATCTTCCGGCGCTTTTACTCCGAGCGCCCTGGCGAGCATTTCGGCAAACATTCCGGACTGGGCCTCTCGATCTGCCGCCAGATCATGGAGACCTATGGCGGCACCATCACCGCCTCCAACCGCCGCGCCGCCGATGGCCATGTGCTGGGCGCGCGCTTCATCGTCCGAGTACCGACGGCCCAGGGTCGACGCTGAGCGGAGGCATGTTGCTGCATGGCACCTGCGTGGCGTTGAAGCTGCCCGGCCTCGGCTGGCGGGCGGTGGTGCTGCGTGGCCCCTCGGGCGCCGGCAAATCCGATCTGGCACTGCGCCTGATCGACGCCGGCGGCCGGCTGGTGGCCGACGACCAGACGCGGATTGCCCGGCGCGGCGCCGGGCTGGTCGCCACGCCGCCAGCAGCGCTCGCTGGGTTGATGGAAGTGCGCGGGCTGGGCATCGTGAAACTCGGGCGCCGCCAGATCTTGGCGCGCGCACCGTTGGTTCTGCTGATCGATCTGGTGGCGCTCGCCGACATCGAGCGCCTGCCCGAACCGGAACACGAAACCCTGCTCGACATCGTCCTGCCGCGCCTCGCGCTGGCACCCTTCGAGGCCTCGGCAGCGGCGAAGTTGCGTCTTGCGCTGATCCAAAAGCCGGTCGCATGATCAGCTATTGCATCAACACCAGCACTCATGCCTGATAGCCCAACGCCCGTATCTCAAGCCACCGCCCCAGCCGATGCCGCCTCGATCGATGCCGCGCCGGCCACCGGCGGCCGACCACGCCGACCTTTTGTGCTGATCACAGGCCTGTCGGGCGCCGGCCGCTCGACGGCTTTGCATGCGCTGGAAGATTTGGGATACGTCGCGGTCGACAATCTTCCGCTGCTGCTGCTCGGCAGCCTGATGCGATCGACCGAAAGCGACGGCGAAATAGCCGCGCCATTGGCATTCGGCATCGACACCAGGACCTGGCGCTTCGATCCACAGGATCTGGTGCGGCGTGTGCGCTGGCTGCGCGCTCGGCCCGATCTCGAGGCGCGCCTGCTGTTCCTCGACAGCGACACCGAAACCCTGCAGCGCCGCTACACAGAGTCGCGCCGGCCGCATCCGCTGGCGCCCGACCGGCCGGTCGTCGACGGCATCGCCGATGAGCGAAAGCTGCTCCGTCCGGTGCGCGACTCGTCCGATCTGGTCATAGACACCTCGGCGCTCTTGCCCAACGACTTCCGCCAGCTCCTGGCCGGCCACTTCGCCCTCACCGCGCGGCCCGGCATGCGCCTGGCGGTCGTTTCTTTCTCGTTCCGGCGCGGCCTGCCGCGCGAGGCCGACCTGGTGTTCGATGCCCGGTTCCTCAAGAATCCGCACTATGAGACGGCACTCAGGCCATTGACCGGCAGCGATCCCGCGGTCGCCGCCTTCATCGAGTCGGACCCCGATTACGCGCCCTTCATCGAGCGGCTGCAGGGCCTGATCGGGCCGCTGCTGCCGCGCTTCGATGCCGAAGGCAAGAGCTACCTGACCATCGCCGTGGGCTGCACCGGCGGCAAGCACCGCTCGGTCGCGGTCGCCGAACGGCTTGCTGACTGGTTGCGCGAACAGGGCCGCTCGGTCAGTCTCTCCCATCGCGACGCCGGAGGTGCCCCGGGGCCGGCGGCGCGGGGGGATTCAGGGTTGGGCACGAAAGCCGGAGCGACGGGATGATCGGCATCGTATTGGTGACCCACTGCAGTCTCGCGCGCGAATTCATTTCCGCGCTCGAGCATGTGGTGGGCCCGCAGCAATGTGTTTCGGCCGTGTGCATTGGCGCCGACGACGACATGGAAAAGCGCCGCGCGGAAATTCTCGAGCAGGTCAGGACCTGCGACAGCGGCGAGGGCGTGATCGTGCTCACCGACATGTTCGGCGGCACGCCCTCCAACCTCGCCATCTCGATCATGGAGCAGGCGCACGTCGAAGTGCTGGCGGGTGTCAATCTGCCGATGCTGGTCAAGCTTGCCAGCGTGCGCACCCGGCCGCTCGCCGAAGCGGTGCGCATGGCCCAGGACGCCGGCCGCAAATATATCACCGTGGCTTCCCGCCTGCTCGCCAAGGAAGCGTCGTGACCGACGCCGCCGCCGAAGCCAGTATCGGCGCTATTCGCCGCACCCTCACAATCGCCAACAAGCGCGGCCTGCATGCCCGGGCCGCCGCCAAATTCGTGCGCATGGTCGGCCAATACGAAGCCGTCGTGCGCGTCGCCTTCAAGGGCCAGGATGTGTCGGGCCTGTCGATCATGGGCCTGATGATGCTGGCCGCCGGCATCGGCAGCGAGATCGAACTGTCCTGCGCCGGCCGCCAGGCCCCCGAAGCCATGACCGCCCTGTCCGCCCTGATCGAAGGCAAATTCGGCGAGGATTGAACCCGGATCGACTCTGTTCCGCCCGCCCTTGGAAACGGCCGCTACACGGCTACTGCGCAATTTGAAGCAACTCCGGCGAAAGCCGACGAGCGTCTCCAACAGCGGATACGACACTTTCATCGCCGGCACTTTCACGGCTCTGGTCGTGTGCCTGCATAAGCGAGCACCTGCGTGCGGGCGTAGATGAAGACCAAATATTGAACTACATTGCGCCGCGGATCACCTGCAGGAGCAGCCGGTATGGCCAACAACTCGTCAGTCCTTCAACGGCGCCTCGCCGGCTGGAGTCGCGAACTGAAGGTCATCCTGCCAGCCCTCGGACTCGTCCTTATCGTGCGAACTGTCGTGGCCGAGCCGTATATGGTGCCGTCGGCTTCGATGGTGCCAACACTCCTTGTCGGTGATGAGCTGCTTGCCAACAAGTTCGCCTATGGCTACGGCAAATATTCTTCACCTGTCGGTCTGATGCCGGATTTCTCCGGCCATCTGCTCGGCAAGGTACCGGAGCGCGGCGATGTCGTCGTCTTCCGCCTGCCACGCGATCCATCGACATCCTATGTGAAGCGTCTCATCGGCCTGCCCGGCGACCGCATCCAGATGCGCGCAGGTCGCCTTTACATCAATGGCATCCTCGTTCCTCGCCGGGAGATCGGTGCGTTCGCCAATGATGTCGGCGGACACACCATGCACTCCGTCCGTTATATCGAGACGCTGCCAAACGGGCGCGAGCACGAACTCGTGGAGATTTCCGATACCGAGCGGCACGACGACACGCCGGAGTTGGTCGTGCCGCCGAAACACTATTTCATGATGGGCGACAATCGCGACGATTCGCTGGACAGCCGCATCGCCGCCGCCGACGGCGGCGTGGGCTTCGTGCCGGAGGACAATCTGGTCGCCCGCGTGGATCGGGTGCTGCTGTCGCGCGATCCGGCGGTTGCCTGGCTGGACGTCGCGGAATGGCAACACGTCTTCCGGCTGGAACGCCTGTTCGGCCGCGTCAACTAAAGCGGATTCGATTGGACTGAGGATGGAGGATGGTTGCCAGCGACGGCTTCGCCGAGTTCTTGCGCGAGCAACTCGCTCCGCTCGGCCGCGTCACCATGCGGCGCCTGTTCGGCAAGACAGGCGTGTTCTGCAACGGGCTGATGTTCGGGATGGTGACGGACAATATGCTCTACCTCCGGGTTGATGATCACAACCGGGAAGCCTTCAAGGAAGCCGAGTCCTTTCCGCCCCTCAGCTACGAGAAGAAGGGCTGCACCATAGACCTCTCCTTTTGGCGCGCGCCGGAGCGGCTGTTCGACGAACCCGATGAGCTTGTCACGTGGGCGCGAGTAGCCCTGGCGGCGGCGCGTCGGGTCGCGGCGAAGAGAAAACGGACGGCGCCAAGGCGAAAATCAAAACCGTAGCTCACATGGTAGCGGGCCTGAGCCTCATCGCGGCTGGTGCTCTGCGCGCTTACTCGTTCCGTCTCAGTAAAAACACCGCCTGCTCGCCCATCAGGTTGGACAGCAGCGGCGGCAGATGGATCGGCTGGCTGTAACGGTCGAGCACGACGGCGCGTTCGACCTTCACGCCCATGTCGGTGCAGAGCGCGCGGAAATCGTCGAGGCTGCACAGATGGATGTTGGGCGTGTCGTACCATTTGAAGGGCAGCGACGGCGTCTGCGGCATGCGGCCGCCGAACGCCAGGCGCAACCGCACCTGCCAGTGCGCGAAATTGGGCAAGGAGACGACGGCGCGCTTGCCGACCCGCAGCATCTGACGCAGCACCTCGCGCGGCTCGCGCGTGGCCTGCAGTGTCTGGCTCAGGACGACGTAATCGAAGGCGTCGTCGGGGTAGGCGTGCAGGTCGGTGTCGGCATCACCCTGGATGACCGAGAGGCCGTTCGCCACGCAGGCGTTGACGCCGGCCTGGCTAAGTTCCATGCCGCGCGCGTCGACCTGCTTGAAATTCACCAGATAGGCCAGCAGCGCACCGTCGCCGCAGCCGACATCGAGGGCGCGACCGCCCGGCTCGATCATGTCGGCGATGAGCTGCAGGTCGACGCGGATCGAGGACCTGATCACAACACTTCCGAGAGACCGCGCGCCGCCGCAGCGCCCTTGAGGAAACCAGTCATTGTGCGGAACATCTCGGGCTCGTCGAGCAGGAAGGCATCATGGCCCTTGTCGGTCTCGATCTCGACGAAGGAGACGTTGGCCGCCGCGGCGTTCAGCGCATGCACGAGATCGCGGCTCTCGCGCGTGGGGAACAACCAGTCGCTGGTGAAGGACATCAGGCAAAAGCGCGTCGGCGAACCACGGAAGGCATTGGCCAGCACCCCGCCATGCGCGTCGGCCAGGTCGAAATAGTCCATGGCGCGCGTGATGTAGAGATAGCTGTTGGCGTCGAAGCGATCGACGAAGGATGAGCCCTGGTGGCGCAGATAGCTTTCGACCTGGAAATCGGCGTCGAAACCGAAGCCCAGCGCGTTGCGGTTCTGCAAGGCGCGGCCGAATTTGCGCTGCAGCGCCTGCTCCGAGAGATAGGTGATGTGCGCGGTCATGCGGGCGACCGCCAGGCCACGTGCCGGCACCGTGCGGTGCAGGCGATAGTCGCCGCCTTTCCATTCCGGATCGGCCATGATCGCCTGGCGGCCGACCTCGTGGAAAGCGATGTTCTGGGCGGAATGACGGGCAGCGCAGGCGATCGGCACGGCCGAGAACACCCGCTTGGGGTGGCTCGCCGCCCATTCCAGCACCTGCATGCCGCCCATCGAACCTCCGATGACGCAGAACAGGTCGGGAATGCCCAGATAGTCGAGCAAAGCCGCCTGGGCTCGCACCATGTCGGCGACGGTCACGACCGGAAAGCGCAGATTCCAGGGCTCGCCCCTGGCCGGCTCGCAAGCCAGCGGACCGGTCGAACCCATGCAGCCCCCGAGCACATTGACGCAGATGATGAAATAGCGCGCCGGATCGAGCACCTTGCCAGGTCCGACCAGTGTTTCCCACCAGCCGGGCTTGCCGGTCACCGGATGAGTCTCGGCCACGAACTGGTCGCCGGTCAGGGCGTGGCAAATCAGGATTGCGTTGCTCTTGGCCGCATTCAGCGTGCCGTAGGTCTGATAGGCCACCCGGTAAGGCCCGAGATCGACGCCGCAGTCGAGGCGCAGCGGCCTGTCGATCCCGAGAACCGCTTGGCGGCAGTGGGCCAGCGCGGTGCGCTCAGCGTCTGTCAGATCGTCAAAGTCCATGGCGGCGGCACAATCTGCGATGCCCCCCAGGGAGGCAAGGAGGTTTTGTTTGCCTTTACGGAGGCGGGGCGAACGTAGTATCGCCGCTGGCCCTTTGCATTTTAAGGCTCCATGGACGCTCCCTCCCTCGACAGCTTGCGGCAAGAGATCGACGCCATAGACGGCGAATTGCACGGCCTGATCCGCCGTCGCACCAGCGTGGTCGAACGCATCACCGGCACCAAACCGGCCGACGGCCTCGCTTTGCGGCCAGGTCGGGAGGCTTTCGTCATGCGCCGGCGGCTGGCGGCCCATGAGGGCGGCTTTCCCGCGGCCGCCCTTTTCCGCATCTGGCGGGAAATGATGAGCGCCTTCACCCTGATGCAGACACCAGGCCTCAAGATCGCGATCTGCCGGCCGGTCGACCAACCGGGCTATTGGGACCTGGCGCGCGACCATTTCGGCTGCCAGATCCCCTTGGTGGCCCATGATACGCCCACGCAAGTGGTGGCCGCGGTGCGCAACAGCACAACCACCTTGGGCGTCGTGCCGGCGCCGATCGAGACCGACGTGGCGCCGTGGTTTCCCCTGCTCGCCGCCGGCGACCCGACTTTGCCCAATGTCGTGGCGCGCCTGCCCTTCCTCACCATGCCCCATGCGCGGGCGCGCGGCATTTCCGCATTGGTCCTGGCACCGCTCCAACCCGAGCAAAGCGGCGACGACCGCTCGCTACTTGCCATCGAATCGGTGGCCGGCCTCAGCCGCAACCGCATTTCCTCGGCCCTGGTCACGGTCGGCCTGCCGCCGTTCAGCTCGGCGCTCGACCATTTAGCCGGCGGTGCGCATCACTATCTCATCGAAATCGCCGGCATGGTGGTCGACGGCGACCCGCGCCTGGCTAAGCTCGAGACGGCGCTGGAACTGGGCAGCGGACATGTCGCCACCATCGGCGCCTATGCGGTGCCCATTCCCGCGCGGCCCTGACAAGACCAACGGAGACCGCAATGACCGCCCTCGTCCCGCGTCCGGGCATCCTGAAGATCGCTCCCTATGTTCCGGGCAAGGACTCGGTCGCGGGCAAGGAGACCATCACCAAGCTCTCGTCCAACGAGGGCGCGCTCGGTCCCAGCCCCAGGGCGATGGCGGCCTACGCCAAGGCCGCGGCCGAGATGCATCGCTATCCCGACGGCAATGCGGAGAAACTGCGTGCGGCCATCGGCCGGCGCCACGGCCTCGATCCGGCCCGCATCATCTGCGGCGCGGGCTCGGACGAGCTGCTCAATCTCCTGGTGCGCGCTTATTGCGGCCCGGGCGATGAGCTGCTGTGCAGCCAGTACGGCTTCCTGATGTACCCCATCAACGCGCTCGGCGTCGGCGCCACGCCGGTCGTGGCGCCGGAAAAGGACTACCGCACCGACATCGACGCCGTGCTGGCCAGGGTCACCGACAAGACCCGTGTCATTTGCCTGGCCAATCCCAACAATCCGACCGGCAGCTATGTCACCAAGGATGAAGTGCGCCGCCTGCATGGGGCATTGCCGAAAAACGTGCTGCTGGTGATCGACGCGGCCTATGCCGAGTATGTCAGCCGCAACGACTATGAATCGGGCGCCGAGCTGGTCGACCAGGCCGAGAACGTCGTCATGACGCGCACCTTCTCCAAGATCTACGGCATGGGCGGGCTGCGCCTGGGCTGGATGTACGGGCCGGCCGGCGTGGTCGATGTGATCAGTCGGTTGCGCCAGCCCTTCAACGTCAACTCGGCGGCGCAGGCGGCGGGCATCGCCGCCCTGGAGGACATCGCCCACACCGACGCTAGCCGCACCAACAACGATATCTGGCTGCCCTGGCTCTCGGCGGAGACGGCCAAGCTCGGCCTGCAGCCCAGGCCCAGCGTCGGCAATTTCCTGCTGGTCGGGTTCGGCTCGCCCGAGCGCGCGGCCGCCGCCAACGCGCACATGATGAGCGACGGGCTGATCCCCCGCATGGTCGCGGCCTATGGTCTGCCCGATCATCTGCGCATCACCATCGGCATTGAAAGCGAGATGAAAGCGGTGCGCGATTCGCTCGCACGATTCGTCGCCAACAAATGACTCAAACCTCCAAAGCCGGGCCGATGTTCAACAAGATCGCCCTGATCGGCGTCGGGCTGATCGGCGGATCGATCGCGCTGGCAGCGCGGCGCGGCGGCCTGGCACGCCAGATCGTGGCTGCCACCCGCAGCGCCGAGACGGCGGCCACCGCCAACCGGCTGAAACTGGTCGATCACTGCGGCACCGATCTCGCCGAGGCCTGCAAGGACGCCGATCTGGTGATCGTTTGCACGCCAGTCGGCGCCTGCGGCGAGGCCGCGAAGATGATCGCGCCCAGCCTCAAGCCGGGCTGCATCCTGTCCGATGTCGGCTCGGTCAAGCAGGCGGTGATCCGCGACATGCAGCCCCATGTGCCGCCGGGCGTGCATTTCATTCCCACGCATCCCGTGGCCGGCACCGAGAATTCCGGCCCGGAGGCGGGCTTCGCCGAATTGTTCGACGGCCGCTGGTGCATCCTGACGCCACTGCCCGACAGCGACCCCGCCGCCGTCGACAAGCTCGAGGCTTTCTGGAAAGCGCTGGGCAGCCTGGTGGAACGCCTCAACCCCGCCCATCACGATCGCATCCTCGCCATCACCTCGCATCTGCCGCATCTCATCGCTTATACGATCGTCGGCACGGCGGACGATCTGGGCGGCCATCTCAACAGCGAGGTCCTGCGTTTTGCCGCCGGCGGCTTCCGCGACTTCACGCGCATCGCCGCCTCCGATCCCACGATGTGGCGCGACATCTTCCTCAACAACCGCGAGGCGGTGCTCGAAGTGCTGCAGCGCTTCCAGGAGGACCTCTTCTATCTGCAGCGCGCGATCCGCTGGGGCGAAGGCGACAAATTGTTCGACCTGTTCACGCGCACCCGCGAAATCCGCCGCGCTCTGATCCATCTCCATCAGGCGTGAACGCCAAGGCTTCCCGGCCCTGCTGGGTGTTCGGCTACGGCTCGCTGATGTGGAATCCGGGTTTCGCCACACCGCAAACACAGGCAGCGCGGCTGCACGGCTGGCACCGCGCCTTCTGCATCTACTCCGAACATTATCGCGGCACACCGCAAAAGCCGGGCCTGATCCTGGGGCTGCTGCCTGGCGGATCCTGCCGCGGCCGGGCCCACCGCCTGCCACGGCGAAACTACGACGCGGTGCGCCGCTATCTATGGGATCGCGAGATCAACAATGACGGCGTCTACGAAGAGGCCGTCCGTCCGATACTTCTGGGCGATGGCCGCGTCGTCGAGGCGCTGGTTTATCTCGCCGACCGCCGGCACCGCCAGTTTGCCGGCAAGCTGCCGCTGGCCAAGGCCTTACGGCTAGTGCGCCAGGGGCTCGGGACCACCGGCACCAACCTGGCCTATGTCGAAAACACGGTGACGCATCTACGCCAGCTCGGCCTACGCGACGCAGGGCTTGAGGCCTTGGCGCGGCGCGCTGCAGGATAGCGCTTTACGCTAGCGCTTCCTTGCCCGTGAGCAGGCCGTGCACCATGAAGCGCCACTCGTCGCGGGAGCTTTCGACGGCAAGGCCAAGCCTGTGGCGGAGCACGATCCAGCCTTCCGGAGCCAGCGACATACTGAGCGCATTGAGCGTGCGCTCGCGTCCCGTATCGGAGAGCTGGGAGAGTTCGACGTCGAACCATTGAGCGAGGCGGATGCGGCTTGCTGAATACATGTGCAAGAGCTGCTCGGCGGCGTCGGTCGAGCGTTGCTGCAGCGCCTGCACGAAGGGCCACATCGCCACCAGCTTGTCGAAATGCGTCGCCCGATTGTCGACCATGATGTCGATGCGCCGGTCGAGCGACATCGCGGGATTGGGATCGGGCAGCTCGGCCACCACGGCCACGAGCACGCGGTTCAGTACCGCGACGTAGAGTTCCGTCGTATCGGCAAAATGCTGAAAGACGGTGCGCGCCGACACGCCGGCCAGCATGGCGATGTCGCGCACGATCGGCGCCACCTCGCCATTCATGGCCAGGGACAGAGTCGCGGCAATGATTGCTTCACGTGTGCGTGCGACCCGGTCGCCTCGGACGGCGCGCTCCGGCGGCTGAGACACTTGACCCAGGGGCTCCATCAACACCATTTGAAATCTCCTTTTGAGCTGGCCCTTCCGATACCGGACTCTTGCCCAAACAGACCTCAGTCGTGACATGGACTGGCGGCGTCAACCAAGTGAAAAAGTGGCGTCCTGCCTGCATTAAAGGCACGCCGTTGGGCTATAAACGTAATGACTCTGTAAGGATTGAAGGGACGCATGACAGACAAGAAATTCGCTCCGGCGTCGCTCGCGGCCCAAGCCATGGGCTGGATCGACCCGGTAACGAGGGCCGTGGTGCCGCCAATCCACATGGCCAGCACCTATCTGCGCGACGAGGATAACAGCTACAGCTCGGGCCGCATATATGCGCGGGCCGACAATCCGACATTCGATCAGGCCGAGGCGACCTTGGCGGCACTGGAGGGCGGCCCGAAGGCGCTGATCTTCTCGTCCGGCATGAGTGCCGCCAGCGCCTGCTTTCTGGCGCTCAGCCCCGGCGACCATGTCGTGGCTCCCAAGGTGATGTACTGGGCCTTGCGCGCCTGGCTGGCCGGTTTCGCCACCCATTGGGGCCTAAAAGTCGATTTCGTCGATGCCGACCGCACCGACGCCATCGCCGCGGCGGTGCGCCCCGGCAGCACCAAGCTGGTGTGGATCGAAACGCCGGCCAATCCGACCTGGATCCTGACCGACATCGCCGCGGCGGCCGACATCGCCCACCGCGCCGGGGCGCTGCTGGCCGTCGATTCGACGGTGGCCACGCCCGTCCTGTCGCGCCCGATCGAGTTCGGTGCCGACATCGTCATGCATTCGGCGACCAAATACCTCAACGGCCATTCGGATCTTATCGCCGGCGCCCTGATGGGCGCGCGCGACGATGCCTATTGGGCCAAGCTGCGCACCATCCGCGGGCAACTCGGCACCATCCTTGGCCAGACCGAGGCCTGGTTGTTGATGCGCGGCATGCGGACCCTCTATCCGCGCGTGCAATGGGCCTGCCGCTCGGCGCAAACCTTGGCCGAGCGCTTCGCCGCCAATCCGATGATCGCGGAAGTGCTCTATCCCGGCCTGCCCTCTTTCGCCGGCCACGACGTGGCACGCCGGCAGATGGCGGGGGGCTTCGGCGGCATGCTGTCGGTGCGCGTCAAAGGCGGTGAGCGCGCGGCGATCGCCACGGCGGCGCGAGTTGAGCTGTGGAAGCGCGCGACTTCGCTGGGCGGCGTTGAGAGCCTGATCGAGCATCGCGCGAGCATCGAAGGCCCCGGCACGCCCTGCCCACCCGACTTGCTTCGCCTGTCGGTCGGCGTCGAGGAAACGAGCGATCTCTACGACGATCTCGATGACGCCCTGCGTCGCGCCCACAACGCGTGAGCGGTCAGGCCGCTTTAGCGGTCGCGGCCGCCTCGCGCGCGCGGCGGGCTTCGTAGGCTTTGAGGTGGACGTAGGCGACGCGCAGCAGTGCGCTCGCGCCCTGCTCGCCGCCACGCTGCAGCAGGTCGCCCACGACATGGTCGGCCTCGATCAGCGCGCGGCGCTCGATGTCGCGGAACATCGAGGCGGCGAAGGGCGACCCTGCCGTCGTGAACATGCCCCGGCTGCGCTGCGAGGCGGCCGGCCGGGGCGCGAAGCCGTGCCGGGCGGCGATGGCCGCGCACTCATCGTACATCGCCGTGGCGAGGTCGCCGCCGCCCGCCGCCACGATGTCGCCGATCGCGGCGCGCATCAGGCAGGTGATGCCGACGCCCGACGCGATGAACACCCATTTCTCCCACATCTCCTGCAGGATGGCCTCGCTCGCCCGCGCCTCGAAGTTGGCGCCCGATAAAGCCTTCTCGATCGCTTCGACTCGCGGCGAGCGCACGCCGTCAAGTTCGCCGAAGGTGAGGCTGTGGGTGTCGGCGAGATGCAGGACCCGTCCCTCGGGATCGACTGAAGCCGAGATCACGCACTGGCCGCCCAGCACGGCAGCGGCGCCGAAGCGCTTCGCCAGCATGTCGAGATGGCGAAGGCCGTTGAGCAACGGCAGGACCGCCGTCTGCGGGCCGACCGCCGGCGCGAACGACTCCATCGCGCCTTCGAGGTCGTAGGACTTGCAGCTCAGCAGAATGAGATCGTAGGGCGCGCGCAGTTTTTCGGCGGCGATGGTCGGCGGCGCTGCGAGATCGAGATCGCCCATCTTGCTGCGGATCATGAGGCCACTTTTGGCGAGTTCGGCAGTGCGCCGCGGCCGCACCAGGAAAGTCACATTGCGGCCGGCTTTGAGCAGCCTGCCGCCGAAATAGCCGCCGATGGCGCCCGCGCCCACTACCAGAATCCGCATGCCGCTGTCCACGAATGACCTGCGCGCATAATAGGATCATCTACACCTATTTTTCGCGAGAGATTAATCAGGGAGTGAGCGAGAAACCTTCACGCAACGGGTCGTCCGCGTCGAAGCGGAACCGCCCCTCGCCGATCATGTGTGCCTCGCCACCGACTTCGACGATCACGGCCCTGCGTGGCCCCACCGACGGGGCTTCGCGCAGCACGCGGCCGGTGAAGACGGCACCTGTGCAGCTTTCAAAGGCGCGTTCTTCACCCTGGCGCGCCGCGCGGCGGGCGATCTGCAGTGCCATGCGCGAGGTAACACCGCTGCCGGTCGGGCTGCGGTCGACTTGCCGGCCGGCAAAGACACAAACATTGCGGCTGGGCCCGCGCGCGCCATCGTCGCCGTCGGTCAGGATGGTGCCGTAGAGAAAAGCGAGGTCGGGCTCGTCGGGATGGTCGATCGGGATCGCCGCCGCCGCGGCACGGGTGATCTCCTCGCCGGCGTCGGCGATCGCACGCATCGGCGAGGAACGCAGGTCGAGGCCGATCGAGTCGGCTGCCAGCACGGCATAGAAGGCACCACCATAGGCGATGTCGACCGACAGAGGTCCCCAGGTCGGCGTCGGCGCGATGCGGTCGAGCGCATAGGCGAAGGCCGGCACGCTCTCGAAATGCACGCTACCATCGCCGGCCACCCTCGCCACGACAAGACCACAGGGGCATTGCAGGCGCACGACGGTCTCGGGTTCCTGCCTGGGCACGCGGCCGCTGTCGACGGCCCAGCGGGCGAGCGCGATCGTGGCGTGGCCGCACATGGTGCTGAAACCTTCGTTGTGCATGAACAGCACGGCAAGATCGGCCTCGGAATGATCGGGCTCGACCAGCAGCGCGCCATACATGCCGTCATGGCCGCGCGGCTCGCGCATCAGGCCGCGCCGCAGGTGATCGAAGCGGGCCTTGGCCTCGCGCCGTTTGCCCAGCAGGTCGGCGCTCTCGAAACGCGGCCAGCCGTCGACGACGATGCGGGTAGGCTCGCCGCCGGTATGCATCTCGACGGTCGAGAGGATCATTTTTGGCTGCCGAACGCCGATGGCAGCGCCTGGCCGATGCGCTCGTTCATCATCTCGATCGAGCCGTCGGTATAGGCTGCGATCTTGGCGCAGGCCATGTGGCGAGCGAGCGAATAGTCGGCGCGCAGTCCGTTGGCGCCCATTGCCTGGATGCAGTCGGCGATGCGGCGCAGCGCCATCTCCGTGGCGAATTTCTTGGCGTGGGCCGCCGGCAGCACGGCGTCGCCATCTTCATCGATCAGGCGGGCGGCGCGATAGGCGAGCAGGCGCGCCGCCTCGAGGTCGGTCGCGGCATCGACCAGCTTCCAGCGCACGCCCTGATGGTCGATCACGGGCTGGCCGAACGTATGGCGCTGCTGGGTGTAGCGCACCGCCTGCTCGAGCGAGGCCTGCAGCATGCCGCAGCACATCGCCGCCACATAGGTGCGCGCGCCGTTGATGCCGGCGAGCGCCGACTTGAAGGCCCTGCCGGGCGGATGCAGGAGCGCGACGTCG